>Ga0307471_100001822_pt1 | contig 11957 bp, 8 predicted proteins | sample atmos_gasesAM3C__2_FD_204566 | JGI IMG/M metagenome (GOLD analysis project Ga0307471, IMG submission 204566) | Hardwood forest soil microbial communities from Morgan-Monroe State Forest, Indiana, United States - atmos_gasesAM3C_515 | ecosystem: Environmental > Terrestrial > Soil > Temperate... | reverse complement strand
TCGCCGACGAACAGCTGGCTTCCCTGGCGCACCGTGCCCTGATGCACGCGCAAAACCCCGAGCTTGCCGACGTAAGGGTCGATGCTCACCTTGAAGACGTGCGCGATCACGTGGCTGGCGGGATCCGGCGCGACCGGCACGCGCTCGGCGGCCTCGCCCGTGCCCTTGAGAAAGGGCGGCGGGTTGCCCTCGGCGGGATTGGGCATCAGGCGCACGATGCTCGTGAGCAGCTCCGCAATGCCCGCGCCGGTCTCCGCCGAGGCGAAGCACACCGGCACCAGGTGACCCTCGCGCAGCGCCTGCTCGAACGGGTCGTGCAGCTGCTCGGGCGAGAGCTCCTCGCCCTGCTCGAGGTACAGGGCCATCAGCTGCTCGTCGAGCTCCACCACCTGGTCGATGATCTGGGTATGGGCGGCCTCGACCGAGGAGAAGTCAGTCGCGCGGCCGTGCGGCTGGAAGAAGCAGTCCACCACCGAGTCGCCGCCGCCCGAGGGGAGATTCAGCGGCAGGCACTCGCTGCCGAAGGCCTCGCGCAGCTCCTCCAGCACCTGCGCGCAGCGCGCATCGCGGCTGTCGATCTTGTTGACGATGATGAGGCGGCACAGCCCCCGCTCGCGCGCGAAGTCCATGAGGCGCTGGGTGAGCGTGTCTACGCCGCTCACCGCGCTCACCACGATGGCTACCGCCTCTACCGCCTCGAGAACCGAGAGCGTCTTGCCGAGAAAATCCGGGTATCCCGGGGTATCGATGAGGCTGATGCGGGTGCCGTCGGTGGTGAAGCTGCAGATGGCGGTGTCGAGCGAATGCTGCAGGCGCTTTTCCTGGGGATCGAAATCCGAGACCGTGGTGCCGCGCGCGAGGCTGCCGCGGGCACGGATAGCACCGGCCTGCAGCAGCAGCGTCTCGGTGATCGAGGTCTTGCCTGCGCCGGCCGGGCCGACCAGCGCAATATTTCTGATGCCCGAAGTCGCGTTCCCCATGGTGGATGCTCCCGGACTTAGTTTTTAGACGCCCGCTAGGAGCATCACTGGTCCCCCACAGCCTACTCCGGGGGCGTACCGGCGGCTACTTGGGCGGGCGGGCGGAGTACCATGCGGGCAGCCGTCGGCAGAACACCGAGTGCTCGGCTAGTGAGGTAACGAGACAGATGAGCATCAAGCCCCCGCCGGATGCGGCGCGGCAGCGCCGCAGGGAGGAAAGGATTCAGCGCCAGCTGGATGAGGCGCTGGAGGACAGCTTCCCCGCGAGCGACCCGGTCTCGATCGTGACCTCCCAGGGTGAGGAAGACTGGGGGGAGGAGGCAGACGAGCCGGAGGGGACGCCGGCGCCGCCCGCTACGGGGCCGTCAACTCCAGGGTCGAACCGGCCTGGTTGACGGTCGTGAGGACGATCGGCCGCCGCCACACGCGCTGCAGGTAATCGAGGACCTTGCGGCTGCGCTCGAGGTCGAGCCCACGCCCGTCGCTCGCGCTGTCGTGCACGAGCTCGAGCGTGCCGTCGGTGCGCACGTGCTGCGCGGCGACCACCGGCGCCCCGAAGTTGTACTTCGTCGCGAGCAGCGCCTCGTGGAGCGAGGTGAGCTCCGGCTCGAGCACCTTGATCTGACCGTCGCTGCGCGCGCTGAAGCGGAACAGGCCGAGCTCGTCGGCGAGCTCGCGCGTCAGGTGATTGCGCACGAAGGCGAAATCATCGTCCTGCTCCATGATGTGGCGCGCGGCCTCGAGGCCGTCGCGCTCGACGATCTTCTCCCACATCGAGAAGCCGAGGTGATAGGGGTTGACGGACAGCGCTACCTGGGCGTCGGCTGCGATCGGCCGCACTACGTCCGAGTGGCACTTGATCGCATCCACGTACGACTGCTGCGGAATGAAGTCCGCCTCGCGCAGGAGCCGCGCGTGCCAGTACGACGCCCAGCCCTCGTTCATGATCTGCGTGGCGAACACCGGGTAGAAATAGAACGATTCCTCGCGCACCGCGAGGAAGATGTCGCGCTCCCAGCTCTCCATCTCGGGGGCGTAGTTCGCCACGAACCACAGGAGGTCCCGCTCCGGGTGCGGCGGCAGCGGCGCGCGCTTCTTGGTCTCCACGGCGCCGGCCGCGACCGGGTCGAGGGCCGCAAAGCGCTTGCGGAAACCGTCGTCGGCGAGAACTTTCGGCTCCTCGAGATACTCCGCATAACGCTCGCGGCGCAACGACTGGTCGATGTCGATGTGCTGCTCGAGCGCGAGCGCCGCATCCAGCACCGTCTCGACGCGCTGCGCGCCCTGGGTCTCTATGACCTGCTGGATCGCCCGGGCGTGATTGGCGGCGTGCTCGACGATGTGCTCGCTCACCTGCTCCTGGCAGCGCCGGAACAGCAGGTTGTTGCGCGAGAAATCTGCGTGCCCGAGCACGTGCGCGGTGACCAGGATGTTCTCGGCGAGCCCGTTGCTGGCGGCAAGATACGCGTGGCCGGGATTGCCCGGGAACACCACCTCGAAGAGCCGCGAGTGCCCCATGCGGCGCTGAATGAGCTGGTAGATGTAGCGCACGCCGAACGACCAGTGCGGCATGCGCACCGGCAACCCGTAGACCGCGATCTCCATCATGAAGCTGTCGGGGACTGCCTCGAAGTCGACCGCATGAAAGGCGAGCCCCGAGCGGTTCGCGAGCTCCTCGATGCGGCCGATGTAATCGCGCCAGTCCGAGCTCATGAAGCGGCGCGTCTCATGTAGCGGCGGCCGGCGTCTGTGTCTCGGCCGAGAAGAAGTGCCGCACCGCGCCCCATACGTCGTCGAAGTCGTTGAGCGCGTAGCTGCCGGCGGCGCACCCGGCCCCGGAGAGCTCGGCGAAGAGTTTCCCGGTCTCGGTGGCGAGCTGCCGCGAGAGGCCGGAAGACACCTCGACGTAGCCGGTGAAGCAGGCATCCGCGGCTACCGAGGCGAGCGCCGCACGCGCTTCGGCGGTATCGCTCACCGAATTGTCGCCGTCGGAGGCGTAGAAGAGATAAAGGTTGCAACGGCCGGGGTTGTAGCGGGCGTCGATGATCTCGCGCACCTTGAGGAGCCCGGTCGAGGCCACCGTGCCGCCGGTGCCCGACACCTGGAAGAACTCCGGCTCGTTGAACTCCCACGCCTCGGTGGTGTGCGCGACGAACACCGTCTCGAGCGAGCGGTACTGGCGCCGTAGTCCCTGCACCACCCAGAAGAAGAAAGTCTTGGCGAGCTTGCGGTCACGGTCGGACATGCTGCCCGACACGTCGAGCATGAAGAACACCACCGCGTGAATCGCCGGCTGCCTGCGTCGCGCCAGCTGCCGGAAGCGCAGATCCTCGTCGGTGAAGGTCTGAGTGGCGCCCGGCGCCCCGCGCCGTTTCACCAGCTCCTTGAAGGAGCGGCGCCGATCGAGCCGCGAGCGCGCCCCACGGCGGTCCCAGCCCTCGCGGGTCCAGTCGGTCTCATCCGACGGCCCGACGCGCGCCTTGAGGTTGGGAAGCTTCATCTCCTCCCACAGCCAGTCGACGATGTCGTCGACCTTGAACTCGAGCAGCAGCTGCACCTCGCCCTCGTCGCGCCCGCCCGCGCCCTTCTCCCCGGGTCCTTGGCTCTGCGCGGGATCGGAGAACACGTCACCGGGCTTGGCCTTGCCCTGGCCCGCGCCCTGCTGCTCCTCGGGACGGCGCAGGCGGAAGTGATAGTGCTCGAGCATGCGCACCGGCACGCGCACGGTGCGCGCGCCGTCGTTGATGACTTCGCCGCCGGCGATGATTTCGGGGAGGTTGGCGCGCACCGCCTCGCGCACCTTTTCATCGTGCCGCAGCCAGTCGCGCGCGCCGCGCGAAAAGAGCTCGTACCACTTCGCGGCGCTGAGAGGGGGTTGTCCGCCGCCTTTGCCGCCCTCTTCGTCCATAGCGCCTACTGGTACACCTTTTTTGGCGGCCGCGCTACTCCTGAGCGAGCAGTGTCGTGACGTAGCTCAACGCTTCCTTGGCGCTGTGCTCGTCGTAGCCGTATTCGCTCACCAGGCGCTGCTGCACGACCGAGATCTTCTGGCGCGCTTCCTCGTCGGGGCGTGCGGTCGAGGTCTCGAGCCGCAGCACGTCGCGACGCTCCTCGAACAGGTACTGCTCGATCGCCTCGCGCATGCGCGCGTGGCTCGCGAGCTTGAACTTCTCGCCGGCCTTGAACGCCACCATCGCCTTGCGCACGACTTCCTGGCGGAACGACACCTTGCCGGAGTCCGATACCTTGATCTTCTCCTCGACCGAGCGCAGGAAGCGCTCATCCGCCGCGCGGGTCTCGCCGGTGATCGGGTCGGTGACCTGGCGGTGATCGAGCGAGGCCTCGACCTCGTCGAGATACTTCTCGAGCAGCTGCTGCGCCTCCGCCTCGAAGGAGGCGAACATCGCGCGGTGCACGTCCTCCTTCACCCAGCGGTTGTAGAACTCCTTGCGGGCGGTCACCAGGTGGTCGATCCAGGCCTTCTTCTGCTTGGCGTCCATGCGCGCATCGCTCTCGATGCCGTCCTTGAGCGCCAGCAGCAGCTCCATGCTGGTGAGGCTGTGGGTGTTGCCGCGGGTGATGGCATTCGAGATCGCGTTGACGACGAAGCGCGGACTCACGCCCGTCAAGCCCTCGTCGGGCACCTCGGCGCGCAGGCGCTGAGCTTCTGTCTCGGGCATACCCTCGACGGCCTCGCCCGCATAGAGCCGCAGCTTCTTGGCGACATCGAGTCCCTCGCGCTCCGGCTTCACCAGGCGCGTGAGGATGGCGAACACCGCCGCGAGATTGAGCACGTGCGGGTCGAGATGCACGTTGCGAAACGCCGGCGCGCCCGACACCAGCTTCAGATAGATGCGCGACTCGTCGCGGTAGGAGAGCGCATAGGGGATCTTGATGATCACCATGCGATCGAGCAGCGCCTCGTTCTCCTTCTCCTGGAGAAACTTGTGGAACTCGGCGAGATTGGTGTGCGCCAGGATGGTCTCGTCGAGGTGAATCAGCGGGAAGCGCGACACCTTGACGTTCTTCTCCTGGGTGAGGGTCAGCAGCAGGTAGAGAAACTCGCGCTTCACCTTCAGGATCTCGATCATCTCGAGCACGCCGCGGCTCGCGGCGTACACGGCGCCGGACCAGGACCAGGCGCGCGGGTCGCCCTCGTCGCCGATCTGCGCGACCTTGGCGAGATCCACCGAGCCCACCAGGTCCGCGATGTCGGCGGTGGTCGGATCGTGCGGCGCGTAAGTGCCGATGCCGACGCGCGAGGCCTCGGCGAGGAACACGCGCTCGACCGGCACGCGCACGAAGTCGCCCTCGTAGTCGCGCTCGACGAAGTCACGCGCCCAGGGGGAGAGCTCGCCCTGCACGGCGATGCCGTAGCGCTGGCGGAACTCGGCACGGAGACTGGTGGGAATGAGGTTCAGCGGGTTCTCGCGCAGCGGCGAGCCGCGGATCGCGTAGAGCGCGCCCTCGTCGGTGCGGCTGTACTCCTCGAGCCCGCGCTTGAGGAGGATCGCGACCGTGGACTTGCCGCCCGACGGTGGCCCGAGCATCAGCAGCAGTCGCCGTCCGACGTCGGAGCCGGCGGCGGCGGCCTTGAAGTAATCGACCAGACGCGACAGCGGCTCGTCGATGCCGAACAGCTCGTGCTTGAAGAGCTCCCGCGCCCGCACGTTCTCCGCGGCGTCGGGCGCCGCAGCGCGGCCGTGCCAGCGCAGCATGTCCCAGATGTACTCGTGGCTCGAGCGCGCCAGTGCGCTCGGGTTCGCCGGCAAGACATTGGCCAGGAATTCCCCGAAGGTGCCTTCCCAGCGCTGCGCGCGGTGCAGCTTGCTGAAGGAGCTCAGGGTGTCGATGAAGGTGGCGCTCGCCCCGCGAGAATCCGAGTCAGATCCCATCGTCGATCCCTCCGTTGAGCTCAAGGTTCCAGTCCCTGGATGCCGGCAGCGCCGGCGGATCCACCTGGGATTAACTTAGACTCAACGTCCCACACAAAAAGTGACGGCCTTCAGATCCTAGTGGAGTGATTACGTTAAGAGTGTCACAGCAACGGATTGTTCACGCCAGAGCCTCCCCCCGCCACCACGCCGCCCGGACGTCGGCCGCCAGCCCGTCGCAGCCCGCTTAAGTGACTGATTGCAAAGATTGCCGCCCCCTCTGCGGCGTCCCGGCGCCGCCCCGGCCGGTGGGTTATCGGTGGGGGCCACCCCGGGCGTGCAAACGGCGAACCCTCGCCTGGAGCGAGGCCTGATTTGCGAGTTCGGTGATCGGCGTCGCAAACGACCGACGCAGCCTCTCGTTATTGTGAACTGAAACACTTGCGCTCTCGCTGAGGCTACATATCCTCCATCGGGAGGGAGTTCCGCGCCGCGGACCGGAAGCGCGCGCTGGCTTTACTTCATCCACACTTCACGGACGAAGGGGATGCTTGTAGTTTTCGGTGCAAAATACGCTGGGAGACGCTTCAAGTGGCCAGTGCAGAATCCAGACCGTCGCGCAGTCCGGCCGCTGCGACGCCGGTTAATGCCGCCGTTCCTGCGGCGAGTCCTCAGCCCTCCGTTGACGTCACTGCAATCACGACCCGCGACGAGTTCCTCCTCGAGCTCGGTCAGGCGCTCGCCGGTGGGGCATCGATCCGGCCGGTAGATACGGTCGAGGCCGCGCTCGAGTCTCTGTCCTCCCACTCCCGGCGCGGCCAGGTACTGGTAATCGATGCGCTGCAGACGAGCGAGATCCGTCCGGCGGTCGATGCGGTACAGAGCCGGGCCCCGCACGCGGTGATCCTGGTATTTGCGCCCGATGCGCTCGAGCGGCAGGCAGCCGCGGTCGTCAAGGGCTCCAAGGTCTTTGCGGTGTTGCCGTCTTCGCCGATCGATGCGCGCAAGACCCACGCGATATTCACTGCAGTGATCGATGAGGCCGCGACCCGCAAGAAGACGGCGGCACTGCCGGTCCTCACGCCCGCTCCTCCGCTCGAACTCGAGCTCGAGCCCGTTGATACCTCGGCCGCGACGCTCGTAGTCCTGGGATTGCGCGGCACACAGAAACGCACGCTCCTGATCGGGGGGGCCGGCGTCGCGGTGGCAGCGCTGATCGTGGGGGCCTGGCTCTTCATGCGTGGCGCTGGCAGCGGGGGCGGCCCGGCTACCCCGGCGCCCGCCCCTAAGCCGCAGACTCCGCCGGCGACTCAGACGCAGGCGCAGGCAGTCCCGGAAGCCCCGCAGGCCGCGCCGGCACCCGCCGCCGCGCCGAGCGCCGACCTCTCGATCGTGCACGGCAAGGTGGACGAGCTGCTGGAGAAGGCGCGGGCGGCCATGCGCGAGCGCCATTACACCGAGCCGTCCGGCGAGAATGCGCTGGTCTACTACCGCTCGGCGGCCGTCGCTGATCCGACGAGCGGCGAGGCCCGGGACGGACTCGCGCGGGTCGCCACCGTGATCGCCGGCCGCTTCGAGGAATCGCTGAACAGCGGGCACCTCGAGGAGTCGGCTCGGGATCTCGCCAACCTTCGGGCCGCGGTTCCCGAGGACACGCGCATCCCGGAACTGGCTGCTCTGCTCGCCAATGCCCAGATCGGCAAGGCGATTAGCGAGGGCAGCCCGGAGCGCGCCGACGCGTTGCTGCGCCAGGCGCAGCAGTCCGGTGCCCTGACGGCCGAGCAGCTCGCCAAGTGGCGGGGCGATCTCGCGCGCCGGCAGCAGGAGGACTCCAGGATCCAGCGACTCGCCCTCCTCGTGCAGGACCGCATCCGCGACGGCAAGCTCCTCGATCCGGCCGACGACAGCGCCAAGTTCTACGTGCATCAGTTGACGACGGCCGCCCCCTCGAGTGGCAGCGCCCAGCGTTCCCAGCACGATCTCGGGGCTGCGTACCTGCGCAAGGCGCACGACGCCGCGCTCGCCAAGAACGCCGCCGAGTCGGACCGCTGGCTCAATGAAGCGCGCGCGGCCGGGGTGTCGGCCGCCGACATCACCGCCATGCAGCGCGACCTGGTGGGTGCGCGCGCCAAGGCGGTGCAGGTCGAGGGCGACCGCCTTGCACAGCTGGTGCGCGACCGGCTGCAAGCCGGCCGCCTCACCGATCCCCCACAGGACAGCGCCGCGTACTACCTGACGCAGCTGCAGTCGGCGGATGCCGAGAACTCGGCGATCGCCCCGCTGGGCCGCGATCTCACCGCCAGGCTCCTCGACCGGGCGCGCGTCGCCGTGCAGGCCGGCAGGAGCGCTGATCAGGACCTCGGCGCGGCGCGCCGTCTCGGCGCAGACTCGCGGGACATCCTCGCCGTGCAGCAGCTCGCTGCGCCGAAACCCGGGGCCGATCTGGCCAGCCTCGCGGCGAGCCTTAAGCTGGTGAGGAGCGTGCCTCCCGATTACCCGCAGAGCGCGCTGGCGCACGGCGTGGCCGGGAGCGTGCTCTTGTCGTTCACCGTCGACGGCCGGGGAGAGACGCGCGACGTGCAGGTGCTGCAGTCGACGCCCACCGGCGTCTTCGACCGCTCCGCGGTCAGCGCCGTGAAGCGCTGGAGATACGCGCCCGTGCTCGTCAACGGCGCCGCGGTCGAGGTACCGACCAAGACCCTGGTGCGTTTCGAGCTGCCGAAGCAATAGGAATTAGGAGAGCCCCGATGCTGCTGAGCGGTACTGACCGCCGTCGCCAACTCATCACCGCCGGTGTCGGCACGGTGCTCACGCTCGTCATGGGCCTGGTGCTGTTCGTCGGCTTCCGCATCGCCACCGAGATGCGCGCCAACATCGCCGCGCTGCAGACGGCGAGCACGCTGCAGACCTATCCGGACGACATCACCCAGCAGCTCGCCTCGCTCCGCGACCGGCTTGAGGCACGCGCCTACTCCGGCCAGGCGCTCGAGGACCTGCGCGCAACGGTGCGGCGCTTCGATCGGCAGCTGAAGGAGCTCAACGCCACCGGTTACGTGCATTCTGCGGAGCTGACGCGCGCGCTGCAGCTGTGGCGCGAGTACGGCCCGGTGATCGAGCCGGTGGTGAGCTTCAACGGCCAGCCATACATAGACTCCGATACCTCCGGCAGCACCCTGTCGCGCGACGGGCGCACGCACTATGCCGAGGTGAAGCGCGCCCAGCTGTTCGCTACCGACAACGCCAAGACCCTGCAGCTGCAGCTGGCGACGCTCGCCAGCTCGCTGCAGCACGAGGCCTCCGGGGCCGCCGCGCGGCTGCGTGCCCTGCTGTCGATCGGCGTGCTGGCCGCGCTGGTGCTGGCGGCCGCGGCCGTCTGGTTCCAGTTCACTCGCGCGCACCACGAGCGCGCGGCGCGCGAGGCGCAGGAGCAGACCCGCGACATCCTCATGACAGTGCGCGAGGGCTTCTTCCTGCTCGACGCCGAGTACCGCATCGGCTCGGTGTGGTCGGAGGCGCTGGCCCACATGTTCGGCCGCAAGGACTTCGCCGGCCTCACCTTCGAGGAGCTGCTCAAGAATCTGGTGCCGGCCGCGACGCTCGCCACGGCCACCAAGTACATCAAGCTCCTGTGGGGCGAACGCGCCCACGAGAACCTGATGAAGAGCATCAATCCGCTGGGCCAGCTCGAGATCAGCGTGGACAACGGCCACGGTGGCAAGGAGACGCGCTACCTGCAGTTCGACTTCCACCGCGTCATGGGCCCGACGGGCATCAAGCAGGTGCTGTGCGCGGTCGGGGACATCACCTCGAGCGTGCTGCTGGCGCGCGAGCTGCAGGAGTCGCAGGACAACGCCAACGCGCAGGTCGACATGATGCTCGCGATGATGCACGTCGACCCGCTGCAGCTGGTGTCGTTCCTCGACGGCGCGGAGACGGGGCTGAAGCTCGTCAACACCATCCTCAAGGAGCCGGCGCGCACCGACGCGGAATTCCGCAAGAAGCTCGCCGGCCTGTTCCGCGAGCTGCATTCCATCAAGGGCGAAGCCTCGGCGCTCAGCCTCTCGAGCATCGCCGCCCGCGTGCATACGCTCGAGGACATCGTGAGCGAGCTGAAGAAGAAGGCCGAGCTCTCGGGTAGCGATTTCCTGCCGATGGTGCTCAAGCTCGACGAGCTGCTGGCGCATCTGCGCTCGGTGCGCGAGATGGCCGGGCGCCTCACCGCCCTCAAGGACGGAGCGCCAGCGCACGCGCCGCCGGCTCCGGCGCTGACGGCGGTACGCGCGCCGGCTCCTGCGCCCCAGCCGGCCGCCACGCGCACCCCGGGGCAGTTCGCCCGGCGCGCCGAAGACCTGGTGCCGACGCTGCACGCGCTCGCCGAGCGGCTGGCGCAGGATCAGGGCAAGCGTTTCCGGCTGAAGCTCAGCGGTCTTGGCGAGGTGCCGGCCCACTACGTCGGCACGGTCAAGGACTGCCTCATCCAGATGCTGCGCAACTCCGCGGTCCACGGCATCGAGTCGCCGGAGATTCGCCAGGCACTCACCAAGGACGACGTCGGCGTCGTAAGCGTCGCGTTCCACAAGTCGGGCGAGGGCTTCGAGCTGGTGTTCGAGGATGACGGCGCCGGAATCGCGCCCGATTCGCTCAAGGCCGCGGCGGTGCGCCGGCAGCTGATCAGCCAGGACGAGGCGGCCGCGATGGACACGCGCACCGCGATGGCGCTCATCTTCCGCCCCGGCTTCTCCACCCAGGACGGAATCTCGATGGACGCGGGCCGCGGGGTGGGCATGGACGTGGTGGCGCGCAGCGTCTACGCCCTTGGGGGTAAAATCGGCGTCAGCACGCACCCGGGCAGGTACACGCGCTTCAAGATCTCGCTGCCGGCGGGCGCCGCCAGCAGCGCAGTGGCCTGAGACGGCCGATGAACGCAAGGCGGCCCACGAAGCTCATGATTGTCGACGACTCGAACATCATGTGTCGGCGCATCGAGCGCTCGCAGCAGTTCGACGAGCTCGAGCTGGTGGGCACCGCGCGTGATGGCTTCGAGGCGATCGAGCTGTTCAAGCGCACCGATCCCGACGTCGTCACCATGGATCTCACGATGCCGCGTATGGACGGCATCGAGTGCATCAGCCGCCTGGTGGCGCTCAAGCCCGAGGTGCGCATCCTGGTCGTCTCGGCGCTCGCCGACAAGGCGACGGCCGTCGAGGCGATGGAGAAAGGTGCGAATGGCTTCCTCAACAAGCCCTTTACCGACCGGCAGTTGAACGAAGCGATCGCGGAGTTGATGCGCTGATGTTGCAGGAACAGGAGCTCAAGACTTTCGTCGAGGGGACGACGAGCTTCTTCGCGGTGGCGGCGCAGCAGCCCGCCTCGATCGGTTCCCCGTACCTGCTGGAAGGCACACCGGCGGTGCACGAGTACACCGGCATCATCAATATCTCGGGCAAGCGTGAGGGGGTGGTGATGTTCACCGCACCCAAGGCCATGCTGACCGTGCTGCTCATGAAGATGCAGGAGAACGATTTCAGTCACGAGACCATGCGCGATCTCGTGGGCGAGGTCGCCAACACCATCTCCGGCAATGCGCGCCGCGACTTCGGCCGCGACTTCGTGATCTCGGTGCCCTCGGTGCTCTCGGGCCAGAAGCCAACGATTCCGCAGAAGCCGGGGCTGCGCTCGTTCATCATCCCGATCAACTGGCGCAGTCATTCGGCGAAGCTGGTCGTCTCGCTCACCTGACGCGCCGCGAACGCGGCGGCCTCGACAATCCGCAGCATGTCGCAAGCCTCCCCGGGGCTCGCTTGGATTAGTCTTTCCCGGGCCGCCGTAAATCCATTGCGCTGCGCAGTCCCTGCTGCGCGCAAGCCCGGGGCGGCCATCCCTGGCCGCCCGCTCGCCGCATGCGGCTCGCCCCTCGAGGCTGCGGGAAAAGCTAATCCAATCGACCCCCGCCGCTCTCGCGAGACGCTCGCCCAAGTTGCGTCAGGCCGCTGTGTCCTCGTCGGCGCGCAGCCGGTAGCCGACGCCGGTCTCGGTGATCAGGTAGCGCGGCTGGGGCGGGTCGGGCTCGAGCTTGGCCCGCAGGTTCTTGATGCACACCCGC
>Ga0307471_100001821_pt1 | contig 11957 bp, 11 predicted proteins | sample atmos_gasesAM3C__2_FD_204566 | JGI IMG/M metagenome (GOLD analysis project Ga0307471, IMG submission 204566) | Hardwood forest soil microbial communities from Morgan-Monroe State Forest, Indiana, United States - atmos_gasesAM3C_515 | ecosystem: Environmental > Terrestrial > Soil > Temperate... | reverse complement strand
GGACGATGCACCTGAATTCGAGCTTTCGAGCGGAACCGAGGAATGGAATCCGGATGGCACCGGAGAGAACGATGGCGTTTAGACCCAAGGAATCCGAGGTAGCCTGCGCCGAGTCGCGCAGCGTTCTCATCATTTCCGATGATCCTGGCTTCGCGCGCCAGCTTTGCGATCGCTGGCAGGCCGAACGCGCTGTCCCGGCTATCACCGTCGTCGGGAGCACGCTGGCCCACAGCGCGGATCGCGATGCCTTCGAAGTCGCGATCGTTGGGGGGGTGCGTCCAGAAGCGCTGCCTTCCGCATTGCGAGTTCTCGATTCCAGCGGCAAGCCCGTGATCCTGTTGTGCGAGACGGGTTCGACGCTCGCTCAATATCGTCAGGAGTTTGCCCGTTTTCTCGTCCTTCGTCGACACGAGGAGTGGACGGAGATGCTGGTCCTGCTCGCAAACGAAATCCTGCGGCGCTCCGAGGCCGTGAATCGCGCCCAGCGCGCCGAGCAGATTAATGCGCTTTTGCGGTGTCATGCAACGCTTGGTCAGTACGTGATCGACATGCGCCACACCATGAACAACGCTCTGACTTCGGTGCTGGGCAACGCGGAACTGTTACTGCTCGAACCGGGAGCGTTCTCTGCCGGAGTTCGTTCGCAGATCGATACCATTCGCAACATGGCGTTACGTTTACACGAAATCTTGCAGCGCTTCTCCTCGCTCGAAAAGGAAATGACCTTCGTGGAGAAGCAGGCAGCAAAGGAACAGGCGAGGAATACTCAGGCAGCCGCGGTTGGTCAGTAGCACCGACGGGCTGCGTTTCAAATTCGAAACTGGCTTCGCGGCGGCCTCCAGCCCTCCTCCAACCGCCGATCGCACTCAAGATTTGTGCACCGGCGTTCGGGCGGACAATTGGTCGCCCCGATCCCTCGGATCCAATGGGTACAGATTTCAATCTCGACCGGTCAGGTGGAGGGCACAAACCTCCTACCAGCCTTGTGCTGGAACACGAACTCTCCGAGTTGCGCCTCGTGCTCGAGCGCCAAGGAGGCGTGCTGCTCGACAGTCCCCAGGATGCTTTGGGCACGAAAGTTCGCGACTATCTGGAACTGCGTCGGCTGAATTCGGTAGCCGACCTGCTCGGGCGCCTGCAAGCGTCTGATACGGAGTGCGAGACGCTGCTTGGCCACCTGCTCGATGGGGAGACGAGTTTTTTCCGTCACCCCAATGCTTTCTCGGTATTTCAGAACCAGGTGCTCCCAGAGTTATACGCGCGCAAGGCGGACCAGAGTCCGCAGAGCCTGCGCATCTGGAGTGCAGGTTGTTCGACGGGAGAAGAGGCGTACTCCATCGGTCTCTCGATTTGCGAGGCCATGAACGGTAATGCAGGCAGTTGGAGTGTTCACATTCTGGCCAGCGATATTCGGCAGAAAGCGCTCACGTTTGCCGAGCGCGGTCTCTACCCACAGGCAGCTCTAGCTGGACTTCCGCGCGCGCAGGTGCAAACCTACTTCGCGAAGGTGGGTCAGCATTCGCTTGCCAAGCCTCGCCTGCGCAACCTGATCACTTTTACTCAAATGAATCTCGCTCGCCCGGCGTACCTGGGACGCTTCGATTGCATCTTTTGTATGGACGTGCTGCCACATTTCTCAAGTACCCAGCGCTTCGCTTTGACCCAGCGCCTGCATTTGTACCTAGAACCCGGCGGCTATCTTTTCCTGGGAGATGGGGAAAAGCTGCACACTGCCGAGGTCAACTTCCAGTCCGAAGCGCACAAGAACTTCACTCTGTTTCGCAAGCCCTTTGCCGTTGCCGCGAGAGCGACCCGGTAAAACCTTAAGACCACAGAGAAAGCGAAGCAGATCGAACGCAGGCACATTCTTGGTGTGCCTCAGTCCTTTGCAGGGAAACGCCTTTTGCTGCCCCCTCAGCCGAGTTATCCTGATACCAAGGGTTGGGGGGCGATATGCGAATCCGTGATTACTGGAACACTCTGAAGACGCCCGAGCATCGTTTGGCGTGGCTGATTGCGATCCTTGCGGATGCGCTACAGATCGGAGCCTTCCCGCTTTTTGCCCAAGGAGCCATTTCGCCCGCCGATACGGTGCTCGACATTCTGGTTGCTGCGCTGCTGATCCGTCTGCTCGGATGGCATTGGGCTTTTTTGCCCTCGCTCGCTGCCGAACTGTTGCCCGGGTTCGATTTATTCCCGACCTGGACGGCTGCGGTGTTCTTCGTCACTCGTGCGCAAGTCAAGCCGGGCGAGCCTGAAATTCTTCCGCCTGGGCCCGCGCCTGCCCCGCGACCCTAGGCAGTAAATCGGCCGTTTCTTGAAGTCCTATCTCTCCCGCCTACAACGTTCGGCGATCCCCGGTCTGGCCTTTTATAATCACCGTCCATGGCCAATTCCCCATCCTTCGGCGTGCTGGATCAGTCCGATCGTGGCCAGGAGTCGCACAACTCCTATCTTCGCGTTCACGCCATCAACGTCTATGTACGTGATCAAGAGCAAAGCCTGAGATTCTACGTGGATCAACTTGGATTCAATCTGGCCTTCGACGTTCGCCTGCAATCCGGACAACGTTGGGTTGCGGTTGCACCTCCGGATGGCACGGCCGTCCTGAATCTGATCGCGCCCGAGCCCGACTCCTACGAATACAAGCTCATTGGACGCCCTACATCGGTGGTGTTCGTTACGGAAGACGTTCCCGCAACCTACAGCGCGTGGACGAAGCGTGGGGTTCGCTTTCGCCATACTCCCCGGCTCCGGCGAGTCAAGTTTGAGCAACCGCCGCGGGATGGCCAGTCTCCGGCCTTACCGCCAGGCAAGCGCGCGCCGATTTGGGGCGGCGTCTTCACGCGCTTCGAAGACATCGATCGGAACTCGTTTGCGCTGGTTAGCTTCGACGAAATGACGGCGGCCGTGGAAGCTCAGCGGCGCGCCGCCGCTGCCAAACTGGAAACCGAACGCCGGGTTGTTCACGAACTGGAAATTGCCAAGCAGGTGCAGGCCAGGCTCTTTCCCCAGACCCTCCCGCCGCTGCGAACGCTCGACTATGCCGGAGTCTGCATTCAAGCTCGCCAGGTCGGTGGTGATTACTACGACTTCCTGAACCTGGGCAAGGAACGGCTCGCACTGGTGCTGGGCGATATTTCAGGCAAGGGCATTGCGGGCGCCCTGTTAATGGCGAATCTGCAGGCCAACCTGCGCAGTCAATGCGCGCACGCAGTAGATGACCTGCAAAACCTGTTGCGATGCGTCAATGCTCTCTTTTACGACAACACCGTCGACAGCGCTTATGCGAGCTTGTTCTTTGCCGAGTATGACGACCAGGCGCAGCGCTTGCGCTACGTGAACTGTGGACACCTCTGCGCGTTGCTGTTGCGCGGCGACGAGCTGTTGCGCCTTGATTCCACCTGCACTGTGCTGGGTCTCTTTAAGGAATGGGATTGTTCAGTCGCGGAATGCCGTCTTTTGTCGAACGACACGTTGGCACTCTACACAGACGGTGTGACCGAATCCATGAATCCAGCAGGTGAAGAATTTGGGGAACAGCGCTTGATCGAAACGCTGCGGCGGCATCGTTCGTTGTCTCCGCAAGCCATGGTGGACGCGCTGGTCGGTGAGGTACAACGGTTCAGCCCTAGCGAACAGTACGACGACATCACCGTGATCATCGCCCGCTGTACCGGGACTCTGCAGGAGTCGCTCGAGTTGGGGTTTCCGGCGTGATTATGGGAGTGCAAGCGAGTCGAAAACGAGGGAATCACCACGCGAGAGAATAAGAAACTTGCCGTCCTTCGACCAAGCAACTACTCCTGAAAAGCTCGGGAACGACTCACGCACATGACGGCTACTCAGATCAAAGACTTGGACATCTCGTCGGACCGAATCAGATTCAGTCTCACTTGCGTGAACCAACATGCCGAGGAAAATGGTGTCTCTCCGTGGATGCCAGGAGTGGAACTCGAACTCGCCTTTTCGCCCCTCCCCGGTAAAGTCAAGTTGCCCTCGCTGGCGACGTATTGACAGCGCGCCGAGAACTCCCCGGGGAGAGGCCGCTGTATCTGATGAGGCGATTTTAGCTCAGCGTCGTACTCGACCGTCTCTGCTTCAAGGCCTCCTGACTTATTGGGCACGGGATCTCCAGTGAACACATGCCCAGTTGCCACGCACACGTGAACACTCTCGGTAGGCTTCTTCAACGTGACGTGCCGAATTGACAGATCCCGCAGGCTAAGAACTCCAAGGAGGTTCCACGCATCACCTTGAATCGTTGCTCCGCCATAAAAATAAATCTGACTTGCATCAGCACTCCAACCGATGGAACAGTCCGTAAAAGGAAGATGCTGGAGTAACTGCCCGCCTTGGTGAAGCACAGGGCGACCACAACTTCTGCCTTCGGGTAGGCCAATACCGCCTTGGCTGCGACTGGTGCGGGGTAGATGTAGAGAGGCCACTTTGTATCCGCTAGTTTTATGGCCTGTCGGGAATCCAAATCTAACCAGTAGGTGATGTATCGATTATTGTGGGGAGAGTGGCAAGCGAACCAGACGGTCCCACCGTCTCGCCCGATTGCGCAAAAGACGTGGGCTCGCAGGGTAGTGTGTATGTCTTTTCAACGGCAGAGACAGAAAAGGCCAGAAGAACCTGTAGCACTACCAATACGCACATCGGGAACGCCCACCTGAGAAAAAGTCCACAGCACCTCAGGCGATGATTTCGACTCGTCTGCGACATGTAGTCAGACTATCTCTAATGCACGGCGTGGGCATGTTACGTAAGGAACCCGTTCCTTGTGGTTTCTCAGGGTTTCTCCCGCTGTCGATACTGTTTTTCGACGGCCCGAAACAGAGATTTCAGTTTTCGCTTGTGTTCGCTGGCGGCCAGGGGGTCAAGCTCTCGTTCCAGGCGCTCTACTTCGCGACGAAGCCGCTGTTGGCTCTCCAATCGCGCCGCGTCGATTTCTCCAATCTCGATGGCAGCCATGACAGCACATCCCGGCTCGCCTGTGTGCTGACAGTCGCGAAACCGGCACTGCGCCGCCCTCGCGGAGATTTCGGGAAAGGTGCCGTCGACCGCATCGCTGCTGGCCCAGAGCTGCACTTCGCGCAGGCCCGGCGTGTCAATCAGCAGCAGTCCCGAGGGCAGACAGATCAGGTGCCGGTCAGTGGTCGCGTGCCGGCCCTTGCCATCATTTACGCGAATGCTTTTTGTCTCGCGAAGTTCAACGCCGGCGAGCATGTTGACCAGCGTTGATTTGCCTACGCCAGAAGAGCCGAGCAGGACCATCGTCTCTCCCGCAACCAGCAGAGAGCGGAGATCGTTGATGCCCTCGCCCGAGACACTGCTCACGCAAACGACGGGGAAGCCCAGCGCGCATTGTTCGGCTTCGTGCCGGAACCGTTCTGCATCGTCCACCAAATCCGACTTTGTCAGCACAATGACGGGCGTGGCGCCGCTCTCCCAGACCAGCGTCAGGTACCGCTCCTGTCGCCGCACGCTGAAGTCCTGATTCATCGAGGTTACGAGCAGAACCTTATCCACGTTGGCGGCCAACATCTGGGCCGCTGTTCCTGGGCCAGCCTGCTTGCGGATCATCGCCGTGCGTCGTGGGAGAATGCTTTCGACGACGTAGCGCTCGTCGTCGGCTGGTTGCACCAGCACCCAGTCGCCGACCACCAGGGGAAACAACAGATGATTGCGCAAACGCCCGCGTGTCATCGCGAACGTCTCGCGCGCACCGTCGTGAACTAGAAACAAGTCCACACCTTCGGAAACCACGCGACACGGACGCAGTTTCGAGTCTTCAAGGTGCGCCTCAAAAAACGCACTCCAGCCCAACGATTGCAAAGTCATGGATGACTTCCTCAGTGGCTCTTTCGGGTTTCGACACGTACGGCGTAGAGGCCGGACAACAGCGGCGGGTGCCGCTACGGCACTCTAAAGACTGAGGCTAGCGATGGCAGTCATAGGCAACTCGGGTGCGGCCAGACTCGGATGCACCAACGACCTTCAGAGTAGAGGCCCAGGGCAGCAGAAGTCAATGCTCATGCGGTTGACCGGGATGTTAGGCTTTGCGGTGGCCCGTGCGCGCTGTTGCGCGTTTCACCCAGCGAAACGGCCAAATTCAAACCTAGGGATGACCGTGGCTGCCACTTCACGCGCCGTTGCTTCTCCCCGCGTCGTCAGTATTGACGACTTCCGCCCCATCGCTCAGCAGCGATTGCCGCGCGCAGTCTTTGATTACCTGGACGGCGGCGCCGACGGCGAGATTACTCTGCGCGAAAACTGCCGTGCCTTTGAGGACATCACGTTCCGTCCGCGCCACGCGGTTGCCTTCCCGCAGTGCGATTTGAAGACGCGGGTTCTCGGCTTCGATCTCGCGCTGCCCGCAATGCTTGCTCCAGTGGGCTATAGTCGGCTCATGCATCCCGACGGCGAGACGGGTGCGTCGGCTGCGGCCGGGAGGGCGGGCACGGGCTACATCCTCTCGACCATCTCCGGCCACGCCATGGAGAAGGTGAAGGCTGCTTCCCCGGGTCCAGTGTTCTATCAGCTTTATCTGATCGGTGGCCGCGGTGCCGCCGAGGCTGCGATCGAGCGCGCCCGGATTGCGGGTTTCTCTGCGTTAGTGGTCACTATCGACACGCCTGTGGCCGGGCTGCGCGAACGCGATTTTCGCAATGGCATGAAGGAGCTGATGGGCACGAATCCATTCACCAAGATTCCGTTCCTGCCGCAGATTCTGTCGCGTCCTGGCTGGCTGCTCGGTTTTCTGCTCGATGGCGGCATTCCCGCGCTTCCGAACGTAGTGATTCCGGGCAAAGGTCCGATGCCGCTGGTGGATGTAGCGGTCGCGCTCGCCGCCGCAGTGGTGACGTGGGAAGACCTGCGCTGGATTCGCGAAGTCTGGCGGGGACCGATCGTCGTGAAGGGGGTCCTGACCGGCGACGACGCGAAGCGTGCGATCGATGAAGGTGCTGCCGCCGTGAGCGTATCGAATCACGGTGGCCGCCAACTCGATGGAGTGCGGGCCTCCATCCGAGCCTTACCGGAAGTGGTTGCGGCAGTGAATGGCCAAGCCGAGGTCTTGATGGACGGTGGCGTCCGTCGCGGGAGCGATATCGTGAAAGCCCTTTGCCTGGGTGCGCGAGCCGTATTGTGTGGCCGCGCTTACGCCTATGGACTTGCCGCTGCCGGAGAAGCGGGAGTTACGCGGGCGCTCGAGATCCTGCGTGCCGATGTCGAACGTACGCTGCGGTTGTTGGGATGCCCGTCGGTCAGTGCGCTGGACCCGTCGTATGTGGAGGTTCCCGCGAGTTGGGAAGGGTGACGCAGAAGCAGCTACCACTAAGGACACAAAGAAAACACGAAGGACAGATGCGAAAATTCTTCGTGATGACTCGCTGTCCTTTTTGGTTAGCTCTTAGAGGTCCGTGTTATTCGTCGTGAAAATTTCAATCACACGAACAGGAACTCCTTGGTCCGCAGTTCCTTGATCGTATCTCGCAGCTTTGCGGCCTTTTCGAACTCGAACTTCTTGGCCGCCTCGCGCATATCACTTTCAAGTTTCCGGATGAACGCCTCCAGATCGTCTTGTGACTTGAAGTCCGGAATGCCGCTCTCCTCCACCGAGGTCAGGTCCGTGTAGTCTGCCGCCACGATCGACGCCAACGACATCTCCAGTGGCCGCACGATCGACTCGGGCGTGATCCCATGTTCGTCGTTGTAGGCCGTCTGGATCGCCCGCCGGCGGTTGGTTTCATCCATCGCGCGTGTCATCGAGTCGGTCATGCGATCGGCATAGAGCACCGCCCGCCCATTCAGATTGCGCGCGCAGCGTCCGATGGTCTGGATTAGTGAACCGGTCGACCGCAAAAAGCCTTCCTTGTCGGCATCGAGAATCGCCACCAGCGAGACTTCCGGCAAGTCCAGTCCCTCGCGCAACAGATTGATGCCGATGAGCACGTCGAACTCACCCTTGCGCAGGTCACGCAGGATCTTCACCCGCTCCAGGGTCTCGATTTCGGAGTGCATGTAACGGCACTTCACGCCCACTTCGCTGTAGTACTCCGCCAGATCCTCCGCCATGCGTTTGGTCAGGGTGGTGACGAGCACTCGCTCTTTCTTCGCAACGCGTTCGCGAATCTCGTGCAACAGATCGTCGATCTGCCCTTTGACCGGACGCACTTCGACGGGTGGGTCGATCAACCCGGTTGGCCGGATGATCTGCTCCACCACCACACCCGCGGATTTCGTCAATTCGTACGGCCCCGGAGTGGCCGACACGTAGATCAGCTGGTTCATGCGATGCTCGAACTCCTCAAACGTCAGCGGGCGATTGTCGAGCGCTGATGGCAGCCGGAACCCGTATTCCACCAGCGTTTCCTTGCGCGACCGGTCGCCCGCATACATGCCACGCAGCTGGGGCACGGTCTGGTGCGATTCGTCGATGAACATCAGGAAATCGCGCGGGAAATAATCCAACAAAGTGGGCGGCGGCTCGCCCGGCAAGCGTCCCGTAAAGTGCCGCGAGTAGTTCTCGATGCCATGGCAATAACCCATCGACTTGATCATTTCGAGATCAAACATGGTCCGCTGGTGGACGCGCTGCGCTTCGACGACGTGCCCCTGCTTTTCCAGTTCGACTTCCCACCAGGCCAGTTCCTGCTTGATCGATTCGACGGCCGACGCCCTGGTCTCCTCTTTCATGACGTAGTGCGTCTTGGGATAAATCGGCAGTCGAACGTAGCGCTGCTTAACCGTACCGAACAACGGATCGATTTGGGAGAGCGCGGAAACTTCGTCGCCCCACATTTCGATGCGATATGCCATGTCGTCGTAGGTTGGGAAGATCTCAATCACATCGCCGCGCACCCGGAACGTGCCGCGGCGAAAGTCACCGTCGGTGCGCTCGTAAAGAATCTCGACCAGCTTGCGCGTGATGTCCTGCCGCTTGATCTTCTGTCCTTTTTCTATGAACAACAACATGCCGTAGTACGCTTCGGGGGATCCCAGGCCGTAAATACAGCTTACTGATGCGACAATCAGCGCATCGCGCCGCTCGAACAACGACCTCGTCGCCGATAGGCGCAGCTTGTCGAGTTCATCATTGATCGTCGCTTCTTTCTCGATGTAGAGATCGGCCGCCGGAACGTACGCTTCGGGCTGATAGTAGTCGTAATACGAGACAAAATATTCGACTGCATTGTGGGGGAAAAAGCTCTTGAACTCATGATAGAGCTGCGCTGCCAAAGTCTTGTTGTGGGCCATGACGATAGCCGGACGGTTGGCCGCCTCGATCACCTTGGCCATGGTGTAGGTCTTCCCGGACCCCGTTACCCCCAGCAGTACCTGGTGCTGCTCCCTGTCAAACACCCCGCGGACCAGCGATTTGATCGCGGTCCCTTGGTCCCCCTGCGGTTTGTAGTCACTGACGAGTTTGAAATCCATGAATCTGCTCTTGGCTCTTAGTCGTTGGCTCCCGGCTAGACCATATCGTGGAGCGACGGGCTGCCCTGAGCGAAGTGTTCTTGCCTCAAAGGGTAGTCGGTTCACCCCGAAGACTTGTCATTCCGACCCCGAGCGCGGCGGAGGAGGGGGATTTGCTTTTCGCCGGCGCCGTTACAGATTGCGATGTTGGGAGTTCAGAATCTTTTTATTATAGCGCGTGCGGAAAGAGTCGGCTTTTATCGATAAAAGCAAGAAACCAGGCCAAGAGAACCCCGCGGGCACGGTTGTTGTGATCGGAAGCTCCGATCGCCTTCAGCGTGTCGTAGTGCTGCGTCAGGGCGAGGATCGCGAGTACGTCACTCTCTGAAACGCCAGGTACCGCGTCTTTGATCTCGAGGATCGACTTCTGCAGGCCTTTCGCGACGGCTTCCCGCTCGCCGGCGATGACTTCGCCTTGCCGAATCTTGGCCTGCTTCTCCGCCTCCGCCTGGGCCACCATTAGAATCCGTTTGGCCTCGCCCTCCGCCTTGGCCGCTTCTTGGTCGCGCAGAGCGGGGTTGATGCTGTTCATGGAGGCCTTCACCCGATCGTCCGGGATTCACGTCGGTGATCAGCACTTTCGAAATGCCATAGCCGAAGGGCTGCATCGAGGCTTCCAATTGCGTCTTCACGTCCACCGCGATCTCCGACTGCTTGAGAAATACATCATCGAGGATCATCCCCGGCACGTGGCCGAGAATCACGTTGTAAACATAGGATTCGATCTGCGCCTTGGGTTGGACAGCTTGTAGAAAGCGTTCTCCACGCCATCGGGAATGACGAAGTACTGGACGTTAACCGGAATCTTTACGAAGACGTTGTCCTTGGTCTTGGTCTCGATGATGGCGGAGAACTGCTGGATGCGAAGATCGACCATGGCCACGATGCTGTCGATCCACGGCGCTTTGAAATTCAACCCAGCATTCGCGATGCGCAAGAACTTGCCGAAACGTTGGATGACGGCTGCTTGCTGCGTCTGGATGGTGAAAAAGCTGCCCAGAACCGTGCCCACCACCAGCAGAGCGAAAAAGCCCCCCACGATGATGATCGCGATGATGGTTATGTCCATTCGTTACTCCTCGCGGAGACCTCAGCACCGACAGAATCTCTCGCCTGCGCATAGAGACTGCCACCGGAGGTATCCGGTAGCAACAAGGAATCCCGAGGGAGATGCTCGGAGGGTACTGGCTCAGGGCACGTCAGCACCATCTGCGGCCTGGGCGAGGAATCTAACATCGCTGCCAGCGAATGCGGACATGGGACTCGGCCTGGGCCGGAGGTTCCTGAACAGGTCGGAGTGATCACTGGACTTCGTGACTTGCATCACACCCGGTGGGAGCGAAAAGACGGTATGCTTCTAAATGAAATTGAAATTCATTTTCATTTTGGAGACGGACGCATGCCCTCTTTTTTCTTTCTTTGGTTCCTCCTCCTTACGCTGCTATCCCCCCTGGGCCGGGGGCAGAGCGACCCGACTGGCGCTCCGGCCGAAAGATCGCCTTCGATTCAGGACAACAGCTTTCTGATCGAAGAGGCCTACAACCAGGAGGACGGAGTGATCCAGCACATCAACAGCTTCTTGCGGCTGACTCAGAGCCATGACTGGGTGTTCAGCGAGACCGACGAGTGGCCCCTCCGCAGTCTGAAGCATCAGCTGAGCATAACTTTGGTGGCGGCCCACGCGGACAGCTTTCCAGAATCGGGTGCGGGGTGGGGCGATACGTCACTCAACTATCGTTACCAATTGTTGGGGAATGGGGACGCGAAATTTGCCCTTGCCCCAAGGTTGAGCCTGCTGGTTCCCACCGGCCAATCCGCCGTGGGGCGCGGTACGGGTGGACTGGGTCTTCAAACCAACCTGCCTCTGAGCTTCGCACATTCATCCCATTGGGCAACACACTGGAACGCGGGCGCCACCTGGGTGCCGCGTGCGCGCAATGAACTCGGAGAGTCGGCTTCCGCCGTGGCGACGAATTTGGGTCAGTCGATCGTGTGGCTGGCGAAACCGCGCCTGAACTTCCTGGTGGAGACCTTCTGGAGCGCGGGTGAAAGCGTGGTCGCTGCCGATAAGACGCAATGGTCGCAGGATCTCTACGTGAGCCCGGGGATTCGCTGGGCTTACAATTTTCGCAACGGACTGCAGATCGTGCCTGGGATTGCCGCGCCGATAGGAATTGGCCCCAGCGCCGGCGAGAAAGGGATGATTTTCTACCTGAGCTTCGAGCACCCTTTTGCGCTGGCCCACTCGAGGCCTTGAGTCAGCAGCTAGCCGAAGGCAGCAGCCAGAAGGCTTGAACAGCTCTAGCGCTGTTCCTTCACTTCCTCGATTCCTCCCACGATTTTCGACTCGGCGTGAAATTTCTTGTAGTCCTTGTCAGTCACGTCGAGGTTCACGTTGAAGTTCTTGAGGAGCGCCAGGCGGACGTCAACATGGACCGCGGTATGGCGCGGCAGCCACACTTCATCATTCACCC
>Ga0307471_100001819_pt1 | contig 11961 bp, 13 predicted proteins | sample atmos_gasesAM3C__2_FD_204566 | JGI IMG/M metagenome (GOLD analysis project Ga0307471, IMG submission 204566) | Hardwood forest soil microbial communities from Morgan-Monroe State Forest, Indiana, United States - atmos_gasesAM3C_515 | ecosystem: Environmental > Terrestrial > Soil > Temperate... | reverse complement strand
AAGCCTATCTTTGGCTACCGAGCCATGGTGTATGCCATTCTGGCGATCGGCTTCCTTGGGTTCATGGTGTGGGGCCACCACATGTTCATGAGCGGGATGAGCCCGTACACCGCGTTTGCGTTTTCCATCATGACCATGGGCATCGGCGTCCCGTCAGCCATCAAGACCTTTAACTGGCTCGGGACGCTGTGGGGAGGGAAGATCCGTTTCTCGTCGCCGATGTTGTTTGCAATCGGATTCGTTTCGCTGTTTGTTGTCGGCGGAATCAGCGGCCCGTTCCTGGCGCAGCCCGTGCTGGACATTTACTTGCACGAGACGTACTTCGTCATCGCGCACTTCCATTTGATCATGGGCGTGGCGTCGATCTTCGGCATTTTTGCCGCAACCTATTATTGGTTCCCGAAAATGTTCGGGCGCATGATGAATGAACCTCTGGCGAAGACCCACTTCTGGCTTACGTTTGTGGGTGCGTACGCCATCTTCATGCCCATGCATTATTACGGGATGGCCGGCGGCCTGCGCCGCTATTCGCAGGGCACCGAAGTAGGCTGGATTCATAAGTTGGCTCCCATCCAGCAGTTCATCACCTTCGCGGCTTTCATTACCATCGCCAGTCAGTTCATCTTCGTGTTCAACCTTTTCTGGAGCATGAAGAAAGGTGAGAAAGCCGCCGACAATCCGTGGGAGGCGACGACTCTCGAATGGACTACGGCAACGCCCCCGCCGCACGATAATTTCGGCGGAATCACGCCGGTGGTGCACAACGGTCCGTATGAGTACAGCGTGCCCGGGGCGCCGCGCGATTTCGTGATGCAGACCGATGCGCCCGTCGCCGCGAAACACTAGTCCGGTCATGGCCAACTTCAGCACAACCGCAACCTTAGACGAGCCCCAGGTTTCCCGCGGCAACGAGGGAGGCGCGCCGCCGATTTTCGGCGGTGGCGATGACGGTCGTGCGGGGCGTGGATTGCCCAATTACCCGACGCGATTGCGCCGTGCTCGATTGGGATTGCTCGTTGCGTTGACGCCGGTGCTGATGCTTTTTGTTTCCTTCACGAGCGCCTACGTGATGCGCCAGGGGTTGCCGACTCTGGATACGCGAACCAATCAGTTGGTGCACGATTGGATTCCGGTGAAGCTGCCGGCGCTGCTTTGGGTCAACACGCTGGTTTTGCTGCTGAGCAGCGTGGGAATGGAGTTGGCGCGGCGCCAAACGAAGGTTCGAGCCGCAGCCGTGAGCACGCAGCCGGCGGGGCCGGCTCCAGCCGGCGCGGAAGGGAAGATGCCTTGGCTCACGATGACCATCGCTCTCGGACTTCTGTTCTTGTTGGGGCAGTGGATGGCATGGAAGCGACTGGCGGCGAGCGGCTTTTATGTGGCGACGACGCCGAGCAGCTCGTTTGTTTATTTGCTGACGGGGGCCCACGCAGTCCACTTGATGGGCGGCGTCGTGGCGCTGCTGGTGGCCGGACTTTTTGTATTGCTGCGGCGGCCGGTGACGACGCGGAGCATCGTCGTAGACGTCGCGGGGTGGTACTGGCATTTCATGGCGGCGTTGTGGGTGTACATTTTGTGCCTGCTGGAGTTTGCGAGATAAGCAGGGGTAGGGAGGAGGCCTCGGGCATGGCTGATACCGTGGTTGCGCGGGAGGTCCCGTCGGTGTACGAGCCGTCGCTGTTTGGGACGTACTCGAAGAAGATCGGGATGTGGCTGTTCCTGATGTCGGACTCGCTGACGTTCGGGGCGCTCCTGTACGCGTACAGTTACGGGCGCATCTCGACGGCGGGTTGGCCGACGCCGTTCCACTCCGAGAGCATCGTCAACGCCACGGTTATGACCGCGTTCTTGCTCACCAGTTCGCTGACCATGGTGATGGCCGTTCGTGCTTCGGTCGAGCGCAACGCGAAAGCCCAGACGCTATGGCTGCTGGCCACGATCGCATGCGGAGCAGGGTTTGTGATTCTCCATGGAATGGAGTGGAGCAAGCTGATCGCCGAGGGTCTGACGCTGCCGATGTTTCCTGCGGTTCCGGGGCATGAGGTGAGCGCGGAATTCTCGAGCGTGGCAAAGAGCGTGCCGCAATTTCCTTCGACCTTCTATACTTTGACCGGCATGCACATGCTGCACGTGACACTGGGAATCGTGTATCTGGGCGTCGTAGCGCTGCGCCGGAAGTTCATCCCTATCCTGCTGGCGCTGTGGCTGATTGCCTGGCTTGCAACGCCATCTTATAGCCCATTCCACTACGGTGCGCACGTGCTGCTGGTGGCGGCGATTGTGATCAGCATTGTTTTGTGGCTGAAGCCGAAAGTGTACGACTCGTCGGATGTCGAGGTGGCAGGACTGTACTGGCACTTCGTCGACCTGGTGTGGATGTTCATTTTCCCCCTGGTGTATTTGATGTCCGCAAGGATTCTCTAGGAGCCTGAAGAAAATGGACGCAACTCAAATCGCGATTGCGGAACGCGTTGCCGAGGAGCAACGCCATCACAAGAAGGCGCAATTCCTGTGGGTCTGGGCGGCGCTGCTGGTGATGACCGGGATCGAAGTGTATCTGACCTATCAGAATATGGCGCCGGCGAAGATGCTGACGATTCTGATGGGCTTGTCGCTGATCAAGGCGGCGCTGATCATCGGGTTCTTCATGCACTTGCGGTACGAGATTTCGCGCATGAAATGGATCACCATGTGCTCCGTGGTGGCCTGCCTGATTCTGATGACCATCTTTTTCTTCCCTGACGCGCATCGTATTATTACGTTGGGAGTGAAGTGAGGCTGTCAAGGCAAGAGGGATTCCTCTCTCCGATCGGAATGTCGGGGAGAAGGTTGCAACAAGATGCAGGAGTAACATGAGACTGCGCAGCGCATTTTTGGCGACGTTTCTATTCCTGAGTTTGCTGTGTATCGCGCCGCCCTCGTTCAGCCAGGGCTGCGCGATGTGTTCGAGCTACGTTGCAGCGAGCTCGAAGGCCGGGCAGAAAGCCGTCAATAAGGGCGTGCTTTTGCTGCTGCTGCCCGCCGCCGGGTTCATGAGCGTGGGTGTAGCGATGGCCTATCGCTACAGCCGGAAACGCGACCTGGAACAAAGCTGACAACAGAAATTCGAAATACGAAAGCCGGGAAGACAAGTCTTCCTTTTGCAACCTCGGGACGGAGACCCTAAGATCGAAAAGGCGCGAGATCTCTTTCTCCGTTTTTTCAAGGCTGCGGATTCCCAGAGTAAACGCTGGCAACCACGCACGCCGAGACACCCCTCGTGTGGGCAACGGGCCGAGCGGCGCTGCGCCCCGGCGAAGGGCCGCAAAAGAACGCGCTGGCGCGCGCCCTTACACCTCGCAGATCGTCAGCGGATGCGCGTGCAGGGGAAGCGCACGCCGATTTTCGTGTGGTAATACTCTTCCTTAGCTGGCGATTGCATCAGCTCGTCGTAGATGCCGGAAGGAACATTGTAATAATGGCAAACTTCACCGCGGGAGAACTGGATTTCCAGGGTCTCGGAATCTTCCTGGTAACCAATTTGGGTAATATCGACCGAGGTAACGGGGATCCGACGCATGGAAAAGAGGCCCCTTTCTCAAGGACGCCGGTTGCCGGGGAAGACTGCCCACTTCGAAGTAGTGATGGCAGGCTTTACGTCGTCAGGCGCGTGGTCAAGCTCCTTAGCTTTTGGCCAAACGCGCGGGCCGCGCTCTCCGGTCGTCGCCCTTGGTAATACTTATGAGGCGGATTCTATCGCGACAACAGCCGCCCGTTATTGCTTATGAACAAATTGTCGTGCCCTCTCGAGCGAGATTGCGGTGACCTGCAGGACGGTCATGCGAGCCGGGTCAACGGAGGGGTGTTTTGGGGAAGTAGCGGGCGAACAGAAAGAAGCGTTCCTCGAGGGACGGCATCCTTAAGGAATGCCTTTACCGAGTGCCGGGTGACTCAGGAGTTGGCAGCCGCCCGTTCTCGCTCCAGACGATGGATGGTGGCTCTTAGCCACTTGCCAAGGGCTTCTTCGATTTCAAGCTGCGTGGCGGATTCATATAACGAAGCGAGCGTTTCGCCGTCGCTGTTTAGCGGGATGTGCCGGCAGGGGATTTGTTCGGTAGCGCGGCCGGGCGGAACGAACTTCATGAGGAGGCACGCGCTGCAGGGAGTGCGGTCCTGACTGTTGAAGTTCATGCAGGTGAGAGAGTCTTCAAAGATGAGGGATGCCCGGCGCGCTGCGTGCGGCGATTGTCCATAGCCGCCGTCTTCGAGAAAGCGAAGCTCGAATTGGAGCATTTCCAACAGGTCGCGATCGTCTTTTTGGGGCTTAGCCATGGCTTCCTCCCTCGATGAATAAATTGTCGTGCCCTCTCGAGTGGGCTTGCGGTGACCTCCGGCACAGCGGTAGGTGACCCGGGTCACGGACGCTTGTTGGGGGGGAGTACTAGGCCCAGTTGGAGAACACTTGAGCTACCTGCTGAAACGGTTTGCACCTGTCGAAACGTCTAACTATTGCGCGTAAGTTGGCTGTGCGCATAAGCCGGGGCGAAGATCCCCAAACCCTCGCCCCGTGTCATCCCGGAAAATTCAGAAGCTGTGGACAGTGCCGATGGCGTTCTCTGATTTGAAGCTCATAAAGATCTTTCTGCCGCTCACCATGTTTGTGGTCGCCGGCGTGGCGATGACCACGCCTCTGCGAGCGGCCGCGCTCGGCGCACGCTCGGCGAGCGCTCAAGCTCCCAACCCGGCGCGCCCGGTGGGAACGATTAAGTCGGTTTCCGGGAACAACATCATATTGGCAACGGATGCGGGAGGGGATGTAACGGTCGTGGTGCAAGAAGGGGCGAGGCTGCTTCGCGTGGAGCCCGGGCAAAAGGATTTGAAGGAGGCAGCACCCATTTCCTTGCAAGAATTACTCCCCGGAGACCGCATTCTGGTGCGCGGACAGCTTGCCCAGGACGGAAAAACTGTTCTTGGGAGCACCCTTATCGCAATGAAGAAAGCCAGCATTGCGGAAAAGCAGACCCATGAGCGCGAAGAATGGCGGAGGCAAGGAGTCGGAGGGTTGGTAAGCAGCATTGATCCAGCGGCAAACTCCATTGTGATCACACAGCAGGGGATGGGCGAGAAGAAAACAGTGACCATCCATTTTGCCAAAGACACCATCGTTCGCAGGTACGCGCCCGATTCGATCAAGTTTGACGATGCCAAGCCAGCTCGGCTCGAGGAAATCAAGCCTGGTGACCAGCTTCGCGCGCGGGGCACGCGCAGCGCTGACGGAAGCGAGCTCGCCGCGGCTGAAATCGTGTGCGGCACTTTCCGGAACATCGCCGGGACGATTTCTTCGATCGACGCTTCCGCCAATACCATCACGGTAGAGGACTTAGCGACCAAGAAAACCGTCACGGTGCGAATCACGGGAGATTCGCAGATCCGCAAGCTGCCCTTACAGATGGCTCAGGGCATCGCCATGCGCCTGAGGAAAATGGGGCAGAACTCCGCCGCGGCAGGAGGCGCGACAGCAGCGCAAGGAGGGAGATCCGGTGAGATGCAAACGAGCAGCGCGTCTGGCGGTCCCGGAGGGGCGGGCAGAAACGGCGGCGGTGGTGGAGACTTCCAGCAAGCCCTCAATCGCATGCCGCCGGCGACGCTCGCGGAACTACAGAAGGGCGACGCGGTAATGATGGTTGCTACGGAGGGAGGGCCCAACAGGGAGCCGTCGGTGATCACGCTGCTCGGGGGAGTAGAGCCTATCCTCGAGGCTTCGCCGAATAGCAACGCTTCTACGATCCTCTCGCCCTGGAGCCTGAGCCAAGCGCCCGGCGGGGAAGCAGGGAACCCGTGATGGCGCGCACTTCAAGCGCAATCCCACAGAATTAGGAGAATGGATGAGCTTTCGGCTGGTTCGAACTACCTGTGCATTTTTCTTATGTTTCTTTCTGCTCCCCCTCTTCACGCAGCGTTTGTGCGCGCAGGCACCGGCAGGCGGGGCCACGGGGCAAGCAGCCGCCCCAGCGGCAGGCGCTACCGGAGGATTGACCGGATTTGTGACCGACCCTTCGGGCGCGGGGATTCCCAAGGCGTCCGTGCGTTTAACGAGCGCAAGCGGCACTTCCTATGACGCCGCCACCAATAAAGAGGGAATCTATGAGTTGAAGGATCTCCCGCCGGGAGCTTACACGCTCAAGGCGGCGGCGAAGGGCTTTGCCCTGTTTACGAAAGAGAATGTCCAGATCATCGCGAAGCAACAAGTACAGGTGAACATCAGCCTGAGCATCCAGATTGAAGAGCAAAAAGTCGAGGTAACCGACGAAACGACGAAAGTCGACGTCAACCCATCAAACAATGCCGGCACGGTGGTTATGAAGGGGAAAGACCTCGAAGCGCTCTCGGACGATCCGGACGAACTGCAATCGGAGTTAGAGGCGTTGGCGGGGCCGTCGGCAGGGCCGAACGGGGGACAGATCTATATTGATGGATTTACCGCAGGGCAGCTTCCGCCGAAAGCCTCGATTCGCGAGATTCGCATCAATCAGAATCCGTTCTCTTCGGAATACGACAAACTGGGATACGGCCGCATAGAAATCCTGACCAAGCCGGGAACGGACCGACTGCACGGACAGGTCATGGTCATGGGCAACGCCTCGGCCTTCAACTCGCGAAACCCGTTCGCGGGTAGTGCAGCACCTCCGAGCTACGATTCGGAGCACTACGAGGGAAATCTCGGGGGATCGCTGAGCAAGAAGATTTCCTTTTTCACCAACATCGAGAGACGGAATCTCAACGATCTTTCCGTGGTGAACACGCCGGTTGTGGATCCCGCCACGCTTCAAGTCTCGCAGTTCGCCGGCGCGTTTCCCAATCCGCGCACGCGCACTGAGGTGAGCCAGCGCTTCGATTTTCAACTTACGCCGAACAACACGCTGGTCACGCGCTACCAGTATTGGCGCAACAACGAGGTCGGGGACGGTATCGGATCGTTCAGCCTGCCGGACGTGGCGTACAACGCCCTCAGCACCGAGCATACCTTTCAGATGACGGACACGCAGGTGCTTGGTCCTCGTGCCATCAACGAAATACGGTTTCAGTACATCCACCAGGAACGGGACCAGAATCCGCTCAACACGACTCCCACGATTGCAATTCAAGGGGCATTTACGACCGGGGGCAGCAGCAGCGGAACGAACCTTGATACGCAGAACCGCTATGAACTGCAGAACATCACTTATTTCAATGTGGGCAAGCATGCCCTCAAGTACGGAGGACGGTTGCGCGCAACAACGGATGATTATTTGTCGAGCGCGCAATTTAACGGCGTGTACGATTTTGGATCGCGGCCGCTCCCAGGCTGCAGTCCGACGCCAGCGACGAGCTGCCAGCTCACTGGCCTGGAGGCCTATCAAATCACGCTTATGAACCAAAAGAATGGCAGTCCGGCCACGGCGAACGGGGGAGGCGCGAGTAATTATTCGGTGAATACAAGCGCGACCGGGAATGCCGCTGCCGACGTCACTTGGTTTGACGGCGCGCTCTTTCTCCAGGACGACTGGCGCATCCGTCCAAACTTGACGCTGAGCACGGGGTTGCGTTATGAAATGCAAAACAATCTGGGAGATCACAGCGATTTCGCGCCGCGGGTCGACATTGCCTGGGGTTTGGATGGAAACGGGAAGAACAAATCCCCTAAGACCGTGCTGCGTGCGGGTTACGGCATTTTCTATGATCGCTTTACCTACGACCTGGTCTTGCAGCAGGAATTGCAGAACGGATCCGTTCAGCAGCAATTCCTCGTTCAGAACCCGCCGTTCTTTAATCCCAGTGGGCTTGTGCAGCCGACGGGCACCGAGCCTCAGGTCGTTTACCATGTCAACTCCGCTCTTCGCAGTCCTTACATCATGCAAACCGGTGTCACCGTCGAGCGGCAACTGGGGAAGTACGCGAATCTTTCCGTCACCTATCTCAATTCACGCGGGGTGCATCAGTTCTATACGAATTATGTCGATCCGAGTTTTTTGCTCCCGCCGCCCGCCACTCCGCAAATTCCCTATGAGTACGCGTCAGGCGGAACCTTCAAGCAAAATCAGCTCATCGTAAATAACAGGGTACAGATGGGAGCCAACCTCACGTTGTGGGGTTATTACACTCTGAACTACGCGAACAGCAACACCTCTGGCGCTGGCTACATCCCATCGATCCCCTGCGCAACATCGACCCTGCCGGCGTGCGGTATACCGGAAGACTATGGACGGGCATCGTTCGATGTGCGGCATCGCGCGTTTGTTGGCGGCACCGTGAACCTGCCCTGGGGCTTTCGCGCGAGCCCGTTTCTGATCGCTCAGTCCGGGCCACCCTTCAACATCACCACCGGTCAGGATTTGTACGGAATCAATAGCTTCAACGCGCGACCGACTGTGGGTACCTGTGGCAGTCCGGGCGTGATATCCACAGTGTATGGTTGCTTTAATGAAGTGGCGCAACCCGGGCAAATTGGCATTCCGATCAATCAGGAGACCGGGCCGGGGCGATTCGCGTTGAATCTGCGATTGAGCAAAACCTTTGGCTTCGGCGAAAAGAAAGAGACAGCCGCGAGAGGCGGAGGGATGAGCGCGGGCACGTTTGGGCGCGGGCCGGGGCCACACGGCGATCATCAAGGAGGCATGTGGGGTGGTCCTTCGCAAAACCACTACAATCTCACCTTCAGCGTCAACGCACGAAACGTCTTCAACAACGTGAACGTATCCAACCCCATTGGCAATCTCAGTTCGCCACTGTTTGGTCAGTCCAACGGCCTAGCTCCCGGACCATTCTCCAACTCCACGGCCAACCGCCTGATCTATTTGCAATGCCTTTTCAATTTCTAGCGGGCTAACGCTGTCAACAATGGTGGCCGCAGTTCGGTGACCACCAACAGGCCTGACTCCGCACGATGCTTCCTTCCGCAACCTGGTTGCGTTAACCTCTCGTTACCATGAAGCGGAGGAAGAAGAGAACGATCGACGTAGGCAAAGAGGCGCGGCGCGTGGCGCGAAAGTCCGGTTTAGCCCCCGCGGTAACGCGGGTGATTCCGGATAAGAGAAAAAAGCCCGAGAAGCACAAGAAGCGTTGGCCGGAAATCGCGCTGAACTAACGGCAAATGACTCCGGGAATAGGTGTTTTATTTAAGCCACGGACGCGTCTTCCTAGATCCCACCCAAAAAACAAAACATAGGCTGCACTCAGGCCCGGACCGGACCTAGTTCTTGGAACTTCATCCCGGTTTGTTGGCGGGGACGACTTCGTCCGGGCGAAACAGGGGAGTGAGAGCGATCTTGCGGCGCTCGGCCAATTCGTTGGCGATGGTCTCCAAATCCTTCTTGTCAAAACCGGTGGAGCTGACCTTCACCTGGCCGCCGGACTCAATCAGAAAAATCGTCGGGACAGTGGTCAGCCCATAAGCATTGGAGATTGGATAAGCGTCGGAATCCAGAACCAACGGGAACGTGACGCCGTATTCGGAGGCGAAGCTCTTGGTTGCGCGAGCGTCGTCCTGCGAGACACCGAGGACGGTTACACCGCTGGAGCCGTAATACTGGTGGAGGCGTTCCAAAAAGGGGAAAGTGAACTGGCAAACGGGACAGGAAATTTTGAAGAAAGCTGTGACGACGGGGCCTCGCTCGAGTAGCGCACGGAGCGAGTACTCCTTCTGGTCGAGCGATTTGAGAGAGAACTCGGGAGCCGGGTTTCCTGGTGCGAGGTGAGTCATATTGTCCTGAATCCTATCCAGCGTGAAAGCCGCCGCAAAATGCCCACCGTCAAATTGTAACGCAAAAAAGAAGAGTGGACATCCCGAGCGTGACCTGACGTGTGATCCCCCGCGGCAGTTCGGGGGGGCGGCATTGCATGCGGAAAAGGTGGTAGAAGGCTTTTCGCGATTCAATGAGAAAATGGCAATGCAGAAGCTTCCCGAAACTGTTGTGGGTTGCGAATTTTTAGGGACTGCCCCTGAACGCTCCCTTGTCAGGCAGTCCCGCAAAGAGAATGAGTGAGAATAGGCCGTCGTTTCATCACTTTTTGCTTTTATGTACTTTCACTCGAGTACCCACGGGCGCTTTGCTCTTCAATTTGATCTGATTGTAGTCAACGGCAGCACGGACGAGATTTTTTAGAGCACGCGCATTAATTTTATCGCCCTCGAAAAGATCGATCGCTCGCCATACGTTGCCTTCGAGGCTCGCGTTGAAGAGCTTGTCAGGATCTGGGAGCCTCGCCCCGTGGGCAAAGGTAAGCTTCACCTTATCTTTGTGGGCGTTGCCGACCGCGATGATCCCGTCGCGAGACCACACTGGGCTGCCCATCCACTTCCATTCCTCGATGATCTCCCGGGCGGCCTCCAGGATGCTCTTGCGGATGCTGGCGAGCGTTTTGCCACGCCAGTCTGTGAGTCCTGCGATGAGCTGGTCAATACGTTCCGATGGATTCATTGGATCTCGATGCCTCGAATTCTTGTACCGCTTTCATGCGAGTAGTTTCGCCGCAGCGTCTTGTTTGGCCGGTCTTCTCGAAATAAGTCGTCGAAGGAGATGGCCTTTCCACATCCACAATCCCGAAAGGACCATTATGGGAACAAAGACAAAGCGAGTCGCGGGGGCATAGTTTGGAATTTTGTCAAACGGACTATAAATATAACCGAGTATCGGAATACTAAAGACGATGTGAATCCAGCGAAGAATTAAACGTATGGTGCCTTGGTTCATGATGTTGCGATCCACCTCCGATTCACGAATTTTGAGCCGCCTTAGGCGGCCACTTGGGCGTTTCAATACCGAACTGCCTGGCGTACTCGGCGTTCAATCGCTGCCAGCCGCCGAACTTCATGACCTCGGCGCCGACGATGCGTCCAATTGGCTGACCCGCGAGGAACCGCTCAAGGACGTCGAAGGAGATGTGCCAGCCCGCGGCGCCCCACGAGATGAAGCGGCGATCAATGCTGTGCCACAGCGTCAGGCGCGTGCCGTCACCAGAGGCTTCGAGTTCCCACCGGGTATCGTTGTACTCCAGCACCTTGGGAGCGTCGGCTCGCGTCACTCTTGTTTCCAGCGGCGTGGGCGTTCCCACCCAGGTGAGCTTCACCGTTCCAACCGTACCCAGGCTCCCATCGACCTCAAATGGCGCCCACTCGCGCAGATGCGCCGGGTCGGTCAGCGCCTGCCAGACTTTTTCCGGCGGGTGGCGCAGTTCTCTGACGAGAATGAGCGTCCACTTCTCTCCGTCCTTTCGTACCTGCGCCCCGCTGGCCGGACCCGGTGTGTACTGCTCGCGATCGGTCATCGCGCCGCCTGTGATTTGCGTGCCAGTTGGACAAGCTGGATGAGGTTGCCGCAGGTGTCGTTCAGCATCGCAATGATGGAGGCGGTCACGTCGGTGGGCGGCATCGTGAACTGGGCGCCGCGGGCCTTGATCCGCTCGTAGTCGCCCTTCACGTCGTCGGTGTAGAACATGGCCGCCGGCTGGCCTTGTTGAAACATCGCCTGCTGATACGCTTTGGCCGCGGGGTTGTTGTTCAGCGCCAGCTGCAGCTCAGTGCCGTCCGGCTCCTCGGGCGAGGCCACCGTCAGCCATCGAAATGGGCCCTGACTGAAATCGGTCTTCTTGGCAAAGCCCAGTACCTCCGTATAGAAGCGCAGGGCCTTGTCCTGGTCATCCACGTATACGCTGGTCACTTTGATTTTCATTTTGCTTCTCCTTTGTCAGGTTCGCGGTTTGCGCCGCGTCCTTTTCTCCTTGTCTTCCTCTTCGTTGGTGTTGCCCTTTTCGTTGCTGCAGCTTGATCTATGCGGTCGAGGTGGCGTTCGAGAGCATCCACTTGATCGGACCAGAACCGGCGGAACTGATCCAGCCAGGCATCCACCTCTTGAAATGGTTCAGGTTTCAGCCGGTAGAGACGGCGCTGTGCGTCCACCGTGGATTCCACGAACCCGGCCTCGCGCAGCACTCGCAGGTGCTTTGACA
>Ga0307471_100001818_pt1 | contig 11964 bp, 13 predicted proteins | sample atmos_gasesAM3C__2_FD_204566 | JGI IMG/M metagenome (GOLD analysis project Ga0307471, IMG submission 204566) | Hardwood forest soil microbial communities from Morgan-Monroe State Forest, Indiana, United States - atmos_gasesAM3C_515 | ecosystem: Environmental > Terrestrial > Soil > Temperate... | reverse complement strand
GAGCGGCTGGCTCACGGCGTTCTTTGAGGGCACTCGCGACTTGTGGCCTGGAAGATCTCAATTTGATTGAAGGTGAGGAGCGTCTTTTGCGCTTGGCAATCGTGTGCGGATCGAGGGGACGACTCGGCCGCTTGCACGCCAGACACCCCCCGGTTCCATCGCAGTCGACGATGGCTTACAATAAAGATTCCGTAGCTGGCCGTCCGAGCCCTGGGAAGCCCATCCCCCCTGCCGGCTGCATCTCGAAGTGTGTCGGAGAGTAGAGCCCCGAATCGAACTCAGCCTGTGAAAGCGCACTCCATACTACGGATCGCCCTTCTTGGGCTGTGGATGGCGACGTCCAAGGCTGCCTCGGCCGCTGACCTCCCTTCGGTGGCGAAGGCGGTGGATGACCACTACAACCATCTGCGCAGCTTACAGGCGGAGTTCACCGAGGCTTACCGGGGAGCCGGGATGGATCGGGCTGAGTCGGGGACCCTCTGGCTGAAAAAACCCGGCAAGATGCGGTGGGAATATCGTTCTCCGAGGGACAAGCTGTTTCTCAGTGACGGCAAGGATGCGTGGTTTTATGTGCCAGGAGACAAGCAGGTCCGGAAGACGCCGGTACGGAAACTAGAGGACTTACGGTCTCCGCTGGGGTTCCTGCTGGGTAAGACGCGGTTGGAGAAGGAATTGCAAGGATTGGGCTTTGCCCCGGATATTGCGCCTCTGGACCCCGGGGATGTGGTCTTGCGGGGGGTTCCGCGGGCTTTGGGGGATCGTGTAAACCAGGTTTTACTGGAGATTACGCCCCAGAACCAGATCCGCCGCATTCAGATCGAAGAGGCCGACGGCTCGACCACCGAATACCGGTTCAGCCAACAGAGGGAAGATGTCCAGATCGAGGACAAACTCTTCCGATTTGCGTCTCCCCCAGGCGTGGAAACGATCGAAGGAGATGTTGGACCCTAGAGGGATTGGGGAATTCCGGGCGCCATCCGGGAAGCGCCGCGGGTTTGGGCCGACAACAGGGCAGTTGAGGTGGAGGCCTGAGTACTTTTGAGCACGAGGTGGACAAGTCCTTTGGAGTAAGGGAAACGGGGATCTGCACAAAGTTGCAATGTTAGACTTGGGCAGGAAGGGTTGATCAGTAACTGGTTACCGCATGGCGGAATTCCTTGTAAAACTGGCCGATGAACGCGGCCATGTAAGCGAGCAACTCGAGCACGGGTACTCAGAGAATGAAGTGCGGGAGCGCGTCTCGCAGCAGGGATACCTCGTCTATTCGGTGAAGCCCCGCGGCATCTTCAGCCCGGGTCGCGGCATAGGTCGAGGACGCATCCGCCTCAGCTCGTTCCTGGTGTTCAACCAGCAGTTTCTCACCCTGATTCACGCGGGGCTGCCGATCTTGACGGGCCTTGAGCTGTTGATCAAGCGGCAAAAGGATGAGTCGCTGAAGGCGGTGCTCGAGAACGTCCGAGACCGGGTGAAGGGTGGCGAGCTACTGTCGGACGCTTTTGCGGCGCAGAACATGTTTCCCAAGATGTATACCACCACGCTGATGGCGGGCGAAAAGAGCGGCAACATGGAGGAGGTCCTGGGCCGCTACATCGCGTTCCAGCGCATCGCCATGACCTTCCGCAAAAAACTGGCGGTTTCGTTGGTGTACCCGACGCTGCTGGTTGCGGTCGTGCTGATTATGGTGGTCTTCCTGGTGACCTACGTGGTCCCGGAGTTCGCGAAGCTGTTCGATAACCTGGGCGCGAAGTTGCCCGCGATCACGGTATTCATGCTGGCGTTCGGGACAGCGGCGCAGAAATACATAGTGTTCTTCATGCTAGGTCTGGCCGCCCTCATCTTCCTATTGTGGCGCTGGAAGAACACCGACCAGGGCGCGGAAGCGATCGACAAGCTTCTGATGGCGTTCCCCTTGCTGGGCGATATCCGGATGAAGTACCAGGTCGCGAGCCTGTCGCGGATGCTGTCGACTCTGCTGCAAGGCGGCATTCCGCTCGTGCCTGCGATGGAAACGGCCGGCGCTTCGATGACGAGCCGGAGCATTCTGAACGGTGTAGCGGCGGCCGCCGGGCGCGTGCGCGAGGGCCAGGGGCTGGCCAAGAGCCTCGAGGAGCAGCGCATTTTCCCCGACCTGGCCATCGAAATGATGGAAGTCGGCGAGTCGACGGGCGCTTTGCCGGCCATGCTGAACTCGGTCGCGGAGTTTTATGAAGAAGATGTGCAGACGGCGCTGGGAGCAGCCATGGCGTTGATCGAGCCGATTCTGCTGATTTTCATGGCAATCTTCGTGGGCGGAGTGTTGATTTCGCTCTACATGCCGATCTTCACGTTGGGAGCAGGAGTTCACTAGGTCTTTGGGAAATGGTGGGCGGCAGTTGCGGGAAACCGGGCGAACCGCCAGAAGGTAGACGGGCACTTTGGCAATGTCGGAAAAGAAACCACTCTTTAATGGCGGCAACGGGGGTAAGGTAGCAAGCGTGACTCCGGAGAAGCCAGCCACGGAAGCGGACCGGGCGCAGGATATCGCGCGTCGTTACCGGTGCGAGTTCGTGGACCTGAACGATTTTCAGTTGCAGCACGAGCTCTTCAAGAAGGTACCCGTCGACCTGATGTTCCGGTACAACTTCGTCCCCCTGGAAGAGACGCGGGATGGAAAGCTGGCGATTGCGATCGCCGATCCCAGCCAGCTGATGATGATCGATGAGATCAGCCTGCTGTTGGGCAAGCGCATTCTCACCAAGGTTTCCACCCTCAAGCAGATCAGCGATATTCTCAAGAAGACCGAGCAATCGCAGCGCGTGCTGGAAGAAGCCAGCGAAGGCTTCGCGCTGGACGTGATCCGCGAGGACGAGCAGACCGGCGAAGAAACGATTTCGATCGATAAGCTGACGCAGACTGGCGATCACAGCCCGATCATCCGGCTGGTCGATACGACGATCTTCACCGCCCTGCAGCGGCGCGCCAGTGACATTCACATCGAGACTCGTGACGATTCGGTGGCCATCAAGTTCCGCATTGACGGCGTGCTATCGCAGGCCATGCCGCCTATCGGCAAGGAACATCATTCGACCATCATCTCGCGCGTCAAGGTCATGAGCGAACTGGATATTTCCGAACGGCGCGTACCCCAGGACGGCCGCTTCCGCGTGCGCTATAACGGGCGCGCTATCGATTTCCGCGTCTCGATCATGCCTTCGATTCACGGCGAAGACGCCGTGCTCCGCGTGCTCGACAAAGAGTCGATGAGCGAGAAGTTCCGTACCCTTACGCTCGACGTGGTGGGCTTCGATCCCGAGGACTTGCGCAAGTTCCGGCGCTATATCAAAGAACCCTACGGGATGGTGCTGGTGACGGGGCCAACGGGCAGCGGCAAAACCACCACGCTGTACGCGGCTGTCAACGAGATCAAGACGGACGAAGATAAGATCATCACCATCGAAGATCCCGTCGAGTACCAGTTGCGGGGCATCACGCAGATTCCGGTCAACGAAAAAAAGGGCCTGACATTTGCGCGCGGCTTGCGGTCGATCCTGCGTCACGATCCCGACAAGATCATGGTGGGCGAAATCCGCGACATGGAAACTGCGCAGATCGCCATCAACTCCGCCCTCACCGGCCACCTTGTGTTTACGACGGTCCACGCCAACAACGTGGTCGACGTGATTGGCCGATTCCTGAACATGGGCGTCGAGCCTTATAATTTTGTGTCCGCGCTGAACTGCATCCTGGCACAGCGATTGGTGCGCCTGATCTGCGAATCCTGCCGCACCGTGGTGCACTATCCACCGGAAGTGCTCGAGGCGAGCGGACTGGACCCGCAACAGTGGTCGCAGGTGGCCCTGTACGAAGGCCAGGGCTGCATTGAGTGCTCGGGCACCGGGTTCCGCGGCCGCAGCGCCATCCATGAGTTGCTGGATTTGAGCGACCGCATCCGGGAAATGATTCTCGCCAAGAAACCGACGTCGGAGATCCGGCGTGCCGCGCGCGAGGAGGGCATGCGCTTCCTGCGCGAGTCGGCGCTCGATAAGGTCCGGCTCGGATTGACGACCCTGAAGGAGATCAATAAAGTCACCTTCATCGAGGCGATGCGGTAGGCGACAGTTCTCCTATAATGTGGGCAGGGCCCCGGGGCGTGGTGTGCTCCAGGGCCTGAGCTTGCGAACGCAAAATCACGAATGAGTGCCAACTCCAAATCGAATGCCAAGCCGAAGATCGCGTGCGAGGTTTCCGCGGATCGCGTGCTGGCCGGAAGAATCGCCGACAGCGGGGGTGTGGTCGAACTGTGTGCCGTCCGTGAACTGCCGCCGGGCAGCGTAGTGCCCGACCTGACGGAACCAAACATCCTGCAGCCGGAAGTCGTGCGCAAGGCGATCAACGATGCGGTCGGAGGCGTAGCGGGGCGGTTACGGGACATCATCGGCATCCTGCCGGACGCCGCGGTTCGAGTCGTGCTTCTGGATTTCGACACTCTGCCCTCGAACCCGCAGGACGCAGAGAGTGTGGTGCGTTTCCGTTTGAAGAAGTCGCTTCCGTTCGACGTGGAGAAAGCCAAGGTTTCCTACCACGTGCAGACGTCATTGGGAGGATTGCGCCTGGTGGCGGCGGTCGCGCTCTCAAACGTCGTCGAAGATTACGAGGCGGCATTCCGGGATGCGGGCTACAGCGCGGGCGTGATCCTGCCGTCGATGTTGGCCGCTCTAGGGGCGGCGGAGGCTGATGCCCCGACCCTGGTGCTGAAAGTAGACGCGCGCACGACCAGCCTGGCGATCCTGGACAAGCAACAACTGCTCCTGTTCCGGACGCTCGAAAATACGCGCGGGGTCACCATCACCGGCGAACAACTGGCGGAAGAGGTTTATCCGTCGGTCGTGTTCTTTCAGGATACGTACCATACCAACATTGAACGGATTTACGTCGCGGGACTTCCGGAGTCGGGAGGGGCAGCGCCGGCCCTGCGCGCGCAAACTGGCGCCGATGTTCGGGACCTGGTTGCGAACTCGCAACTGGGCGCGAATGGCGGAGCTTCCGTTCCCCGCTGGAGAATGGCAGGCGTAGTGGGGGCCCTGGTTTCTTAATGCGGCTCGATATCAATCTCGCCACGCATGCGTACGAGGATGCGCGCCAGTTCTGGATACGCTGGGGAACCGGGGTGGCCGTGCTCGGGATCGTCACGGTGGCCTTGCTGACGATGACGATTTTGGGCTGGTACAACGCGCGCCTGGACCGGCAGAAACTGAACGACCTGCGCGCCCAGATTGCCGAGCGCGATCGCGAGCGAGCGGACGCGGAAGCCCTGTTGAATCGACCTGAAAATCGGGCCATGCGGGACAAGAGTCAGTATTTAAACGAATTGATCGCGCGCAAAGCATTTTCCTGGACTCAAGCCATCGAGGGCTTGGAGAAAGTGATGCCGCCGCGGGTGCATTTGGTCTCGATCCAACCACAACTGAACGAGGACAATCAACTGGCCATCAAGATGCTTGTGGCCGGCGACTCGACCGAACGCGCCATTGAACTGGTACGGCGGATGGAAGAGTCCAAGCATTTCCGTGACACGCACATCGAATCCCAGTCGCAGACGGGACAGCCGGGACCGGACAGTGTGCAGACTCAAATTGGCGCGCTCTACGTGCCCATATACGGACAGGAGAAAGTGCGGTAATGCCGGACCTTCGCGATACTCGTCGCAAGTTGAAGATCACCATCGGCATCTTGGCCGGGATCAGCGCTGTGTCAATCGGTGTACTGGTCTCGCCGCTGGTGGGCTCGACGGCAGCGCGCCAGCAGGAAGTGAATCAGCTCCGTGCGCAACTGACCACCAAGAACCGGCAGGTAGAGCCCCTGCGCGGACTCGACAAGAAAATTCCGCTCGCGACCCAACAGATTGACCAGTTCTATAAGGAGCGTTTTTCAGCTCATGACTCCGACGTGGCAGAAGCCTTGGGAAATCTTTCCAAAGAGACCGGTGTCAAGATCGAACAGGCCAAGTACCAGGGGGGAGATCCCGAACCAGTGGGGCTGCGGCGGGTCGAAATCACAGCATCGATCGAAGGCGACTATCAGCCGCTCATAAAATTTTTGAACGGCCTGGAGCGGTCGAAAATTTTCTTCGTGGTCAACAGCATTGGACTGGCGACACAGAATGGTCCAATCAAGCTGGAAATGAAGTTAGAAACCTACCAGAAGGTGGGAAGTTAAGTGCAGATCGGATCAGAAAACCGGAAGAAAGTGATGTGGGCGGGCGCGCTTGGCGCCTTGGCCGTGATCCTGATCGCCTACCAGTTGTTCAGCTCGCCGGGCGCTCCGGTCACGGCGGCGCAGCCGACTACCTCGGCTTCGGGGACAAAAGCGCGCACCCATATAGGACGGGGAGGGAAAGAGCATCCCGGTGCCGAAGAACGGCTGGATCCGACGCTTGACCTGCGATTGCTGGCTGAAACTGAGCAGACCAAGTACACCGGAAGCGGCCGCAACATCTTTGTAGCACAGGTGGAAATTCCGAAGGTAGTCGCGCCCGTGATTACCGACAACATACCAATAGGTCCGCCACCCCCTCCGCCGCCACCTCCGCCGCCACCTATCAATCTGAAATTCTTTGGCTTTGCGAACAAGCCGGGAGAACCGAGGAAGGCTTTTCTGTCCCAGGGAGACGACGTATTTATCGCCGTGGAAGGCGATATTGTCGATCGTCGCTACAAGGTGATCCACATCGGTCCGAATTCCGTGGAAGTGGAAGATGTGCTGTACAACAACCGGCAGAGCATCCCGCTCACGCAGAACGCGCCCGGATAGAACGAGAATCTTAGAATGCTGACATCCATCTCCCGGTCGAAAGTTCGAAGCCCGCGCAAAGCTGACGAAGGCTATGTCCTTCTCACGCTCATGTTGTTTGTGGCTTTGCTGACGATCAGCGTAGCCTTGCCGATGGTCGCTTACTACAACTTCCAGATGAAGCGCGACCGCGAAGAGGAACTGGTGCATCGGGGCGTGGAGTATGAGCGCGCGATCCGGAAGTACTACAAAAAGTTCGGGACCTATCCAGCGACCCTCGAGGCGTTGCAAGACACGAATCATATCCGTTGTCTCCGCAAACGGTTCAAAGATCCCTTCGGCAAGGACTTCAAGGTCCTGCATCTGGTCGATGTGCAGATGCAATTTGGTGCGGGAATCTTGGGAGCGCAGACGTTGGGGCAGCCAGTCGCGAATTTGAACTCCAGTTCGAACGTGACCTCCGCGCTCAACCCAAATGCCACCAACGGAAATCCGGCCGCTGGCTCGGATTCGGCCGCTCCCGATTCATCGCAGCAGGGGGCCAACACAAACTCAGGATCCAACCCAAATTCGGGGTCCAGCACAAACTCGGGGTCCGGCACAAACTCGGGGAGCACCTTACCGTTTTCGAGCATTTCCGGCCAGGCGACGTCGGGCCCGACTTTCGGCGGGGGTAGCATTGTAGGTGTAGCCACCACTAACCCTCAGGAGAGCATTCGGATTTACAACAAGAAGAACCATTACAACGAGTGGCTCTTCGCTTACAACCCGGCCCAGGACCGAGGCGGTTTGCCCAAGGGGCCTTACCAGCCAGTGTTGCAAGCGATCCTGCCGGGGCAACTGGGACAGCCCGGCCAAAACGGGATCGGTCAGGGCCTGGGCCAGCAAGGATTTGGTCAGCAGGGATTCGGGCAGGGCTTTGGCCAGGGAACCATCGGACAAGGGATGCCGACGACTCCCGGTAGGCAGTAAGCGCGGGACGCGAGGCTCGATTTATCATTCCCGCAAAGAGGATCGCACAAACGAAAAGGCCTCATCCGCGGATGAGGCCTACACAGTCTCGGAAAAAATTAAACGCTGAAGGAAGATCCGCACCCGCAGGTACTCTTCACGTTGGGGTTCTCGAATTTGAAGCCCGCGCCTTCGAGGGTTTCGACGTAATCCACGATGCAGCCATTCAGGTACATGACCGAGGTCGCATCGACAAACACCTTCAGGCCGTCGAACTCGAACACCTTATCCATCATGCCGGCGCTGTTTTCAAATTGCATAGAGTAGGAGAAACCGGAGCAACCTCCGCCGACCACGCCTACCCGCAGGCCCGCTGGAACCGGATTCTGTTGCGCCATGATTTCCTTTACCTTTGCAGTTGCGTTCGGGGTAAGGGTGATGGGCGCAGTCTTCTTCACCTCCGGAGCCGGAGTGCCTGTCGTCGGTGTGGTGGTCGTTGCCATGTGATTCTCCTCCAAGGATTTCTACGAGTATACCAGAGCTGCTTTCCTGAATCGCACCGAAAATCCGAGCCGTTCCAGCCCTCAAGTACTAGCTGCGCTAATACCTTCAATGATGTAGATGCTATGTGCCCCAAAAGGGTGCAGCCGGGAGTTCCCTAGAAAAAGGCATTCCGCAGGATGGGAACGGCGCTATAATTCTGCGCAAGAGCCCGTCCCCGAAGCTGGCTGTGGGGATTCAAAAACCTCGCCGCCGAACGCTCGACCCACGGGGCCGACTCGAAACGCAGTGCCGAGGTGGCGTATGTCTCCTTTGGGCTGGATGGCTACTGTGTGGGGTGTTCTCACCGGAGTCCTGGTAGTTCTGCTGATCTATCGCAGCACACTCACCATGCAAGAGGATGATCAACTGTTCCTGGATGACACTAAGTCTGCGATGGAACAGGAACAGATTGAACTCATGTCTAAGGTGAACAAGCTGAACCCGTTTGTAAAAGTGCTGGGCGCGGCCTCGGGCCTCATGTTCCTGGTTCTGGCAGGCATGTTCATCTACCAGGGTTTGAACAACACGGCCCCATAAGAGATCCGGGAGTGGAATTTCACTGGCTTTCTCCACCCGTCCAATGCCGGGATGAGTGTGTCCTCTCAGCGCTCGGACAATAAGACAGCGGCACTACTGCCACGATCCTTCCGCCTGGCACATCGGCTGCGCGGCCGCACCGGCGGAATACCGGTCGAAACGCGACTGGAAGAACAACCGGTGCAACCTGCGCACCAGGTCTTCCGCCAGAGACTCCTCCACCAGGAAACTGATATTGCGCTCCGATGCTCCCTGGCAAATCAAGCGCAAGTCAACGTCGGATAGAGCGCGAAATACCTGGCTGGCAATTTCCGGTTGTCGACGCACCTTCTCGCCCACGAGGCACACCAGCGCCTTGTGATTCTCCCAACGCACGTTGGCGAGTCCCTTTAATTCTTCGGCAATCGCTGGCAGCGCTTCGGTTGAGGTGACGAGCAGAGACAAGCTCCCGCGCGAAGCCGACAACAAATCCAGGCTGTATTGGTGGCGCTCGAAGACTTCGAAGATTTCGCGCAGCAACTCGGGGGCCAGCCAGCGCACGGCTTCCACGTCCACCACGGTGACACCCTTTTTCGCCGTGATCGCCTTCATGACGCATTCGTCGCCGGGATGAGCAACAATCTCCGTTCCCTTCCCTTCCGGGTTGCGTGAATTCAGGACCCACACGGGAATGTTCTTGCGCATCGCTGGAGCGATGGATGCCGGATGCAGCACCTTCGCGCCAAAGTAGGCCAAGTCCGCGGCCTCTTCAAAGCTCATGGATGGAACGCGGCGAGCGTCGGGACACAGCCTGGGGTCGGTCGTGAGAATGCCGTCCACGTCGGTCCATATTTCGATGCGAGAGACGTGCAGGGCGGCGCCCACGATCGACGCGGTGAAGTCGGAACCTCCGCGGCCAAGGGTAGTGGGTATGCCGTCGCTGGTCGAGCCAATGAATCCACCCAACACCGGAACTTTGGATTCTGCAAGCACGGGTGCGAGGACAGATTGCAGGCGCTGATTGGTCTCATCCCACAACGGAGTCGCCTGAGTGTGGGCGGCGTCGGTAACGAGGCAGGCGCGAGCCTCCACCCAAACGGTATCGATGCCCGCTTCCGCGAAAGCAGCTTGAACAATCCTGCTTGAGAGACATTCGCCGGCGCCGAGAAGTTGATCCTGAAAGCGAGGCGTGAGTTCGCCGGCGGCAGCGATGCTGCCTAGAAGAACGTCGAGTTGCTGGAATTCGGATTGGAGGAGAGGGTGGAGGGAGGGGTAGTGATTGGGACCAGCGGCATCGAGAGCAACCTGCTCGTGACGGCGCTGGAGTTCCTGCAAAGAGCTTCGCGCCGTCTGGAGTTCGCCGCGCGCCGCAGACTTCCCTGCGGCGAGTAACTGGTCGGTGACCTCGGCAAACGCGCTCGCGATGATGATAGGCCTGTGTCGCAGGCGCTGCTTCACGATGCGGATCGCGCGGTGGATGGCGGCAGCATCTTCCAGCGACGTGCCGCCGAACTTCATCACGACCGATTGCGCGTACGGCTCCGCGGATTGTGCCGCTTGATCTTCGACTGCTCCACTCATGGCCATTTCTCCCGTTCAGTTTTTTTCGGACAAACAAAAACCCACCGCCATTTTGCTTCTGGCGGTGGGCTTTTTACCTGTTTTGAACTCTTGAATTAGCTCAGCAGGTGACCTCCGCCAGAAGACGTGTAATTCGCTTAGCCTTGGCTGTTGTGGCCGGCTTCGTCATTCGCGTCTTTGGCATCAGGAAGGTCATCGGGCTGCTCAGCACTTAATCTAGTTATCCAGGTCGCGGGACTTTGGCTCTCGACTTTGCCACAGTCCCTCTTCAAAGAACTGAACCAGCCGGTCGATCAGCCGTTGCTGCCCGCCTATGATGTGGAGGCCGCTCTCATGGCGGTGCTCCTCCAACACTTTACTGATACTGCGTTCCAAATCAGTCATCATCACACCTCCTGAGGGATTCAGCGAAATTTCTGCTGCGGCCGAAACCGGCCCAACAAACTCTCACCCAGGACTCAGGCACTGCTTCGCACCGGACTGCTTGCCCCGGGACAGGACACCACAGTCGCCTGAAATCACTGATTACACCTTAAATCTGGGGCGAGAGCGAAGGGAAACGAGAAATTCCGATGAGGCTCATCAGAAAATGCGATGAGCGCGCGAGGCTACTATTTTGAGGCAGCCGCGAGCTGCCGGACGGTTGCGATGAACGTGCTGGTGGCGCGCGTCAGGGTGCGGTCGCGGCGGTAGGCGATGGCCAGTTCGCGCCAGAGTTCCTTTTCCTTGGGCGCGATCAATTTCACGCGGCCGGCCAGCACCTGGTCACGGGCAAAGCTGACGCTGATAAGGGAGACGCCCAGGCCGGCGGCTACGAAGCTCTTGATCATGCCCACGCTGGGAAGCTCCATGGGCACCTGCAACTGGGCCTTGTAGGGGCGCAGCAGCTTGTCCATGAGGCGGCGGGTATAACCGGTCTTGGGCAGCAGAATGGGCTGCTTTGCGATCTCCGCCAGCGAGACCACCTCCTGCTTCGCCAGCGGGTTCTGCGGGTTCACCATCCACATGAGTTGGTCGCGGTAAATGGCGTGCGTCTTCAGGCTGGCGGACTTCACCGGGAGGGTCACGATGCCCACGTCGATGGTTCCGTTTTCCAACTTTTCGAGAATCTTGTAGCTGAAGTTCCGGTAAATGCTGAGCTGCACTCCGGGATACAGGCTGCAATACTTGGCAAAGACGTCGGGCAGTACGTAGAGGCAAGTGGCTTCGTTGGCGCCGACAACCATTGTGCCGCGCGGGTTCGCTCCGTGATCGGCTACGGCCAGCAGTGATTCGTCGCGCAGTTGCAGCAGCCGCTCGGCATAGGCGAACAGGACCCGGCCCGCGGGCGTCAAGGTGACATCTTTTCCGGAGCGGTCGAGCAGTCGGTCGCCGAAGTCCTGCTCGAGCTGGCGGATCTGGGCACTGACCGCCGATTGCGAGCGAAATACCTTCTGCCCGGCGCGCGAGAAACTGCCGAGCTTGGCAACTTCCAGAAACGTCGTGAGCTGATCGAAATCCATGGATTGTGCGCGATTATACCGAAGACCGAAGACTTCCTACTGATGTCCGTCAGAAGTCCGCTGCCGGACTAGCGCTTTGAAAGGGCGCGGCTTCAGCCGCGCC
>Ga0307471_100001817_pt1 | contig 11966 bp, 8 predicted proteins | sample atmos_gasesAM3C__2_FD_204566 | JGI IMG/M metagenome (GOLD analysis project Ga0307471, IMG submission 204566) | Hardwood forest soil microbial communities from Morgan-Monroe State Forest, Indiana, United States - atmos_gasesAM3C_515 | ecosystem: Environmental > Terrestrial > Soil > Temperate... | reverse complement strand
CGGCAACGTGTGTCCAACGATGTGGTTCTCACGGATGTAGGCGCGGAGGTTGACACATGCGGCTCACGGCGACTGCAGCTCTTCTCACATTCCTTGTGATCATGCCGGCACTCGCGGCACAACACGCCGCTCTTCCGACGCTGACCGTCCCAGTGGGTGACAACGGTACGGAGGCGCTCGCGCTCGAGTCGGTCGAGATCCACGTTCTCCTCCGAGGGCACCTTGCCCGTACGACGTACGACCTGACCTATCGCAACCACACCGATCGCCAGCTCGACGGCGACTTCGCCTTTCCCCTCCCGCCCGACGCCGAGGTCAGCGACCTCGGGTTGTACTTCGGCGACCGCCTGCGGCATGCCGTCGCCGTCGAACGGGTGATGGCCCGCAGCGTTTACGAGGCCACGGTTCATCGCCGCGTCGATCCGGCGCTTGCCGAGTGGACTGCCTCGTCGCGCGCGTTCCACTTCCGCGTCTATCCGATTCCCGCATCCGGTTTGAAGGTCGTTCACATCGCCTACGATCAGGAGCTGACCTCGAATCCGTACGAGCTCGATCTTCGATACGGAGCAACGGTCGCTCGATTCGTGCTGAGCATGGAAAGCGATTCCCGGATCGAGAGCGATGGTCTGCAACTGGCGCGCTCCGGCGATCGCTGGTCATTGCAGCGAACGGACTTTCGTCTCGACGGTGTGATCCGTGCGGTGCCCGACAAACGCGAGACCGCGCTCGCCGCCAGGTCGATGACCGACGGGACTTGGTATGCAACTGCGGCAATCAACATCCGTTCGTCCGCCCGTGCGGTGGCGCCATCGGAGCACATGACCATTCTTTACGACGCATCATCCAGCGCCGTACAGCGCGATGACGCCAAGGTCCGCGACTACCTCCGGCAGTTGATCGAGCGTCAGCAGGTCCGATCGGTGAGCGTCGTGCCGTTTCACATCGTGGTCGAGCCGGCCCAGGAGACCGATTCCGCCGGCCTCGATCAAACGTTAACCGCGATTCCCGCGGCCGGGGCGACGAACCTGATCGCGCTGCTCGAGAAACTGCCGTCGCTCGTTGCATCGATCACACCAGGCTCGCGCATCGTGCTCGTCACCGACGGCATCAACACCATTGGCGACTCCGCGCGGCTGGCTCTCGCTGTCAAGAAGGTTGCTGCGCTGCACCGGCCGCTGACGATCATCAACGCTTCACCCTCGGCCGACGATCACTTCCTCGGCGGCCTGGCGCGAGCGACCGGCGGCTGGTATCTCGATCTCACACAAACAGAAGCGGCCAACGCCGTGACATCGAGCATGCGGCAGCCGGAGTTGATGATGGTGCAGTCGGCGCTGCCGCCGATCCGCGACGTGTTGCCGGCGACCATCCTTGCGACGGCTGACTCGTCGATCACTGTGACCGCGCGCTCACGCGACACGATCGTCGCCTTTCCCATCATCGCCGGCAACGTTCGTCACGAGATGGCCGTCGAGGTCCTGGATTCCGAGGAGGGGATCGATCTCGTTCGCCGTGCCTGGGCGCGCGCGAGATTGCGTGCGTTGCTCGACGGCGGGGCCATGCCCGAAGAGGTGCTCGATCACGGCAGGAAGTTCAATCAGCTCACGCCGCGTACGTCACTGCTCGTCCTCGAGACGTGGCGGGACTACGAAGCCAATGGGCTGCCGCTGCCGGCCGATCTCCGCGCGGTGAAGGAAGCCGAGGAAAAAGTGATTCGTGAGCAGGAGAAGGAGCGCCAACGCAGGTTTGCAAGGCCCCCAACGATCCAGGTAAGTCGGGCGACGAACGTGTCGTTGGAACTGGACCGATCCGTATGGTTCATGACAGGCACCGTGCTCTACGACGACGCACCGCTTCCGGGCGTCACGGTAACGATGACGATTGCTGGGGGAGAGCCGTCCACGACGATCACGGACGTCAGCGGCCATTTCCGATTCTCGACGTCCGCCGTACCCGCGGTCGTCTTGCTGCAGGCCGAGCTAGCGGGCTTCAACTCACTCAGACAGACTCTCAACCACCCTGCGAGGGGGACCAACGTCGTAGTGGCTCTGAGTCCAGGGCCCGCGGAATCGATCACGGTGACCGCAGAGGCTCCAGCCCTCGAAGTGATGAGCGTGTCAGCGGGTGTCGTCGGCGGCGTCGTGGGCGGCAATGTGAGTGGACAAGTGCTCGCCGACCGGCTGCTCGTCACTCCCGCCGGCAATCAGGCGCTCGCTCAGTCGAACGAGCTGGCGATGAAGACGGCACCGCAACGGCTGGAGATGATCGCCGAGGTGATGGCCAAGCTGAAAGCGCTCAACTCTCCCGCCGATCGTTTTCGCTATTACGTGACCGCGCGCGCCGTGCTCGGCGGCGAGAAGCTCTTCCAGGCCGAGGCCGCGCTGGCCATGCGCGAAGCCTCGCCGGAACTGGCTCTGCGCGTTCTGACCGATCTGATCGAAGCCTATCCCGACGACGCCGCCACATTGCGGATCATCGGTCGCGTGCTCTCGGGATGGGGTCACGACGATCTCGCTCGTCTGGCCTTCGACCGCGCACTCGAGCTTTCCCCTCGGGAGACACAGACCTGGCGCGAGTTGCTTCTCATGGACGCCAGAGAAGGGAAGGATAAGGAGCTGGCCGAGCTGCAAACGCGATACGCCGCGTACGAGCGGGACGGGCGCATGAAGCAGACCGATGATGCACTCCAGGTCGAGATGCAACGCCGCCGCTCAGGCGTCGATCCACGCATCGATCCGCAGGCGGAGTTGCAGGTGGAAGTGATGTGGGACTCCAACTACACCGACATCGATCTTCACGTGATCGAGCCCGGCGGCGAAGAGGTCTTCTACAAGCACATGCAAAGCGCCCGGAACGGCTTCCTCCACGCAGACGTCACCACCGGCTTCGGCCCGGAGACCTACACCATTCCTCGTATGGCCGGCGGTCCGTATCAGATCGCACTCGTCTACTACGCGGGCGACGACACGCGGATGACGATGGAGACGCTGGTCCACGTGATCATCTACGTACGAGGAGAGCGCCAGGATCGCTTCATCGCACTGACGGCCAGGGATGATCGGAAGGTGGTGGCGACGGTGCCGTGAGGGAAGAGACTTTCGACCGATTCTCTATTCCCCGCCCACAAACAACTCCGGCTGCGGCGCCTCCGCCTCCACCTCATCCTCTTCATCCACAAAATTCGACACACCGATCCCGGCCAGGCGGTAGCGGCTTTGCGGGGGGAAGTCGAAGCGGGTGAGGAGCTCGGTGCCGATGCGGGCCAGGTCGTCGCCGCTCGATGGGATCGTCTCGGGCGTCAGCCGGCGCGTGGCGGTCTTGAAATCGCCGGTTCGGAGCTTCACCGTCACCGTGCGGCCGGTCAGTTGCTTGTCGCTGAGCGCCTGCCAGAGTTTCTGCGATTCCTCGCGGATGTAGGCGGCCACCTCGTCGAGCGCGATGTCCTTTGCGAACGTGTTCTCGCTCGACCACGATTTCCGTTTCTGCGACGGCACCACGGGAGACTCGTCGATGCCGCGCGCCAGCTCCCACAGCCGCGTTCCCCATTTGCCGAAGCGGGCCACCAACTGGTCGGCGGTAAACGAATGCAGATCGCCGACCGTGGCGATGCCCATCTCCGTCAGGATCTTCTCGGTGGCCTTGCCGACGCCGGGGATCTTGCGCACGTTCAGCGGCATCAGGAACCGCTCGACCTGATGCGGGCGGATGACGAAGCAGCCGTCGGGCTTCTTCCAGTCGCTGGCGATCTTGGCCAGGAACTTGTTCGGGGCCACGCCCGCCGAGGCCGTGAGCTGCGTCTCGGCTCTGATCTCGCGCCGGATCGTCTCCGCCGTCTCCGTCGCCGTGGGGATGCCGGTCAGCTCCTCGGTGACGTCGAGGTAGGCCTCATCGAGCGAGAGCGGCTCCACCAGCGGCGTGTGGCGGTGGAAGATCTCGCGGATCTGCCGCGACACTTCCCGGTACTTTTCGAAGTCCGGATGGATGAACGTGCCGTCCGGGCAGAGCCGCATGGCGCGCGTGGCCGGCATGGCTGAGTGCACACCGAATTTGCGCGCCTCGTACGACGCCGCGCAGACCACGCTCCGCTCACCCGGCCATCCGACGATGACCGGCTTGCCTCGCAACTCCGGCCGGTCGCGCTGCTCGACCGAGGCGTAGAAGGCGTCCATGTCGACGTGGATGATCTTTCTCATGGCTGGATGTCACGCGAAGCCGCGAAGACTAAGTGGTATATGCATGTTTGCTTTTCTTCGCGCCTTCGCGTCTTCGCGTGAAAACATGAACATACCGACTCCGGCGTTCCTCGTCGACCGCTCCATTGTCGAGCAAAACTGCGCCCGGATGCGCGCCAAGGCCCAGGCCTCGGCCGTCTCATTCCGCCCGCACGTGAAGACGCACAAGGTGATCGAGATCGCGCGGATGCAGCACGGCGGGGGAGTGGGTCCGATCACCGTTTCCACCATGGCCGAGGCGGAGTTCTTCGCGGATGCCGGCTTCCGCGACATCACCTACGCGGTGCCCATCGCCCCCGAAAAACTGCCGCGCGCCGCCGCCCTGGCGGCCCGCATCGAGCGGCTCAACATTCTCATCGACAGCCAGCCCGCTCTACGCGCGGTAGAAGAGTTTTCCGGCGCCCACGGCGTCATCTTCGACGTCTTTCTCAAGGTCGACTGCGGCTACCACCGGGCCGGCGTCGATCCGGACGATCCCGACAGCGCGCGTCTGGCCATCGCCATCTCCCGTTCGCCCGCCATCCACTTTCAGGGATTGCTCACGCACGCCGGCCACTCGTACAACGCCCGCGACACCGAGGAGATCCGGCGCATCGCCGCCGAGGAGATCCTGTCGCTGACGAGATTCCGAGCGCTGATCGGTTTGGACGATGCCATCCGCAGCATCGGCTCCACACCCACCACCTCAGTCGTCGACACCTTCAGCGACACTGACGAAGTCCGCCCCGGCAACTACGTCTTCTTCGACGCCTTCCAGGCCACGCTCGGCTCATGCTCGATGAAAGACGTCGCCATCTCCGTCCTGGCTACAGTAGTCGGCTCCTACCCCGCGCGCGGCGAAGCGATCATTGATGCCGGCGCGCTGGCGCTGTCGAAGGACGTGAGCCCTGAACACCTCCACGCGAACTTCGGCTACGGCATCGTGTGCGACGTTTCTCTGAATCCGCTGCCGGCTCGCCTCGTATCGCTGTCGCAGGAGCATGGAAAGGTGAGGATGGCCGCGCCTCCGCCGGTCGGCACGCGCGTCCGCATCATCCCGAATCACTCCTGCCTCACGGCGGCGATGTATGAGCGGTATCACGTGATCGATGGGGATGCGATCGTCGATGAATGGCGGCCGGTAAGAGGCTGGTAATGCGGATCGCACGTAGCGTCGTCGGCGCTACGAGTCACTTCTGCAATTGTCGCAATGCCGCCGTCTTCAGCGCCATATTCGACCCGGCGCGTGCGATCGATCGCACCTCGGACTCCGGCAGCGTTGGCAGGATGCGCAGGGCAAACGCGGGCGGCGTCTTCGGGTTGTGAATTAGTCCGAGCCGTACGTCGATGCTGGACATCCACTGCGTGGTCTTGATGATCACGTCCGCGATCTGGAAGGTCAGGAATGACGACTTGGTCAGGCGCGCCACCTCATCGACGGTGAGACGGGGATTGCGGAGCAGGGAGAGCAGGATGCGCGGATCGTTGTCCTGGAGCAAGAGGGCGCGCTCGGTACGGTCGGCCTTCACGGCCAGCAGGATCTTCTCCATCTGCGAGAGGGAGCGGATGTGGTCCCAGATGTTCTGCTTCTTTTCGAGTGTTTCCTCCGAGGACGGCTCCGGATCGCCGGCCGGTCTGGCCAGCAGGCGGGCCAGATGCTCGTCGGCGTTCCCTTCGATTGACAGGGCGATCCCTTCCGGAAGCGTGGCCACGACCGTGGCGCGGGCGAAGGCTTCACCGCCCCACGGGCCGCGCAGCGTCACGAGGAGCGCGCCGTTGAGTGGCACTGTCTCCGTCGTCGTCAGGCGAAGCCCGCCCATCGACAGGTTCGTGCGGTGCTCCTCCCGCAACTCCTCCTCACTCTCGAACTCGGCCGTGAAGGCCGCGGAGGCCGTGCGTGTGACTTTCATGGATTCTACGCTTGCATGGTTTCACAAAAGGCTCATCCGCAGATGGCGCAGATGAACACAGATAGAATCGATTTTTGCATCTGCGTTTCATCTGCGTCATCTGCGGATGAAGGTTCTATTGCCGGACACCTGTCCGCGGACACCTGTCCATTCGGACACTCGTCGGACACTGTACGAGTCATCTAACTCGTTCGGAATCAATCACATCCCTCATGGCACCTCGGTTGCGCTATAGCGTCGCCGAGTGATTGAGAATGCCTCCTCCATGGATCGGGCGGTTGCACCCGGATCTGCGTTCACGCGGCCGAGGATCATCGCGGCGGGGGTGCTGCTCGCGGTACTCGTAGGACTCGCCTTCGCCTTTCCGCTGATACGGAGGTGGGCGCGGGCGGATCGGGCGGTGGACGCTACCGCGCTGACGATCGGTACGGTCACCCGAGGGGATCTTGTGCGCGACATCTCGGTGCAGGGGAGGGTTGTCGCGGCGCTGCATCCGACGCTCGTCAGCCCGGCGCAGGGGATCGTGACCTTGCGGACGAAGGCCGGAAGCGTCGTGCGCAAGGATGACATTCTGGCCATCGTCGACAGCCCGGAGCTGCGCAGCACGTTGGAACAGTCGAAGGCGCAGCTTCTCTCGTTCCGCAGCGACTACGAGCGCGGAAAGATCGCCGGGTCGCAGTCGGATGCGCGTCTCAAGCAGCAGGTGGCGCTGTCCCAATTGAAGCTCGAAGCGGCCATGCGGGCGCTGCAACGCGCGGAACTGTTGAGAAAAGATGGCCTGCTCAACGGACCCGACTACGAGAAGGCGCAGGACGATGTCCACGTCGCCGAGCTCGAGCTGTCCCAGGCCCAGCACGAGATCGGGCTGAACCAGCAGACCGTCGACTTCGACGTCAGGAGCCGAAAGCTGCAGGTGGACCGGCAACAGACGGCCACCGACGAGACCCAGAAGCGATTCGACGACCTCACCATCCGCGCGCCGTTCGACGGCATGGTGGCGGCCATCACGGTCAACGAGCGCGATGCTGTCGCCGCCAACCAACCCATCCTCACCGTCATCAACCTCTCCTCGCTCGAGCTCGAGATCACCATCCCCGAGGAGTACGCCGGCGATGTCCACATCGGAACGCCGCTCATGATCGGGTACGGAAACGGCGAGCACGCCGCGCACATCACCGCCGTCTCGCCGGAGATCGTCGGCAACCAGATCACGGCCCGTGCGGTTCCGGACCAGCAGTGGCCGGAAGGGCTGCGGCAGAACCAGCGCGTCAGCGCGCGGCTGGTCTTCGAATCGAAGAAGGGCGTGCTCAAGCTTCCGCGAGGAGCGTTCGTCGAAGCCAGCGGAGGGAGAAGCGCCTACGTCGTTGACGGCAGCATGGCCACGCGGCGCGCCGTCACGCTCGGATCGGTCGGCGCGTCGGAAGTGGAAATCGTCAGCGGGCTGCACGAGGGCGATCGCGTGATCCTCTCGGACACCTCGGCATTCGGAAACGTCAACACACTCATTCTGCGGTGACAGGAGATAGCGGTTACAGGAGATAAATGATGCTCTGCATGAAGAACATACGGAAGATCTACCGGACCGAGCTCGTGGAGACTCACGCCCTGGAGGACTTCTCGCTCAACGTCGATGCTGGCGAGTTCGTGGCCATCATGGGCCCCTCGGGATCGGGGAAGACGACCTTCCTCAACGTGGCCGGGCTGCTCGATGTCTTCGACGGCGGCGTCTACGAGCTGGACGGCAAAGACGTCAGCCGCCTCTCCGACCGCGAGATGTCGCTCATCCGCAATCAGAAGATCGGCTTCATCTTTCAGAGCTTCAACCTCATCCCCGACCTCGACCTCTTCGATAACGTCGACGTTCCGCTGCGATACCGCGGCATGGCGGCAGGGGAGCGGAAGTCGCGCATTGAGCGCGCCGCGGAGATGGTCGGCCTCTCCTCGCGCCTGCACCATCTTCCGTCGCAGATGTCCGGCGGGCAGCAGCAACGCGTAGCCATCGCCCGCGTGCTGGCGGCCGATCCCAAGCTCATCCTGGCCGACGAGCCCACCGGCAACCTCGACTCGCTGATGGCCCGCGAGATCATGGACCTGCTCGACGAGATCAACCGGCGCGGCACCACCATCGTCATGGTCACGCACAGCCCCGAATGCGCCTCGCGCGCCTCGCGAGAGATCCATCTGTTCGACGGACGGGTGATCGACGTCGACCGTCCGCCCGCCCTCTTCGGCGGCGCGCTGAAATCAGCGAAGTGAAGTGAGGAAGCCATGCTGCGCTACAACGTCCGCAACGCCATCAAGAGCCTCCGCCGCAATCCCGTGTTGACGGCGGTCATCATCGGCGGCATCGCCCTCGGCATCTGCGCTTCGACGACCTTCACCACCGTGCGGCACATGTTCGCGCGCGATCCGCTGCCGGGTAAGAGCGCCAATCTCTTCTACGTGCGGCTGGACAACTGGGATCCGCACAAGGCCTATCCGACCAACCCCAACAACCCGTCTGCCGAAGCGATCCCGCCACAAATCACCTACCGCGACGCTATGGCCCTGATGCGCTCGAATATCCCGGTGCACCAGACGGCCGACTACACGGCGGCCCTGACCGTCTACCCCGACCCGCGCGTGGGGCGCCCGTCCACAGAAACGATCCGGCTCTGTTTTTCCGACTTCTTCACCATGTTCAACGTTCCCTTCGCGTACGGCGGTCCGTGGGACAAGCGCGCGGACGCGAATGCCGAGCAGGTCATCGTCATCGACGACGCCACGAACCAGAAACTGTTCGGCGGCACCAACTCCGTCGGCAAGCGCGTACGCATCAGCGACCGGGAGTTCACGGTCGTCGGTGTTCTGCAGCCGTGGCGTCCGTTCATCCAGATGTATGACCTGACGCACAACTTCATCGGCGCGCCCGAGCCGATCTACATGCCTATCTCGCTGACGCCGTCGATGCAGCTTCGCACCACCGGCAACAGCGACGGCTGGAAGAGCTCCGGCAATACGTACGAGGAGTTCCTCAACTCCGACACCGACTGGGTGCAGTTCTGGGTGGAGCTCCGTTCGCCGGCGGAGGCCGAGCAGTATCACCGCTTCGTCGACAACTACGTCCTCGACGAGAAAAAGCACGGACGGTTTCCGCGGCCCCTGCACAACATGGTCACCTCGCTCCACGATCTCATGGTCGAGTCCGGAGTCATCAGTCCGCAAGTCAATGCCATGGCGGCCATCTCAGTCCTCTTCCTGGCCATCTGTGCTCTGAACCTGACCGGGCTTCTGCTGGCCAAATTCCTGGCGCGCGCTCCCGAGGTTTCGGTGAGGCGTGCGCTCGGCGCGACGCGCGCCGACGTCTTTCTGCAACACATCACCGAGTGCGAGCTGGTCGGTCTGGCCGGCGGCGTCATCGGCATGCTGTTGTCCATCGGCGCCATGCGCCTGATCGGCAAGTTGATCACGGCGACCTCGGTCATCGCTCTCGACAGCGAGATGATCCTCGCTGCCCTCTTCCTATCCCTCGGCGCCGGTCTTCTGGCCGGCCTCTATCCGGCCTGGCGGATCTGCTCCGTGCAGCCGGCCGTGCAACTCAAGATCTGACCAGGAGGACACCATGGAATTCGGACCGATCATCCGCTCCCTGCAGCGCAACAAAGTCCGCTTTCTGCTCATCGTCGTGCAGATCGCCATCACCCTGGCCGTGGTCACGAACGCCATCACCATGATCCGCACGGCCAACGAGAACATAAGCAAGAAGTCCGGCTTCGACGACGACAACATCGTCTGGGTTCGCACCAGGCCGTTCTCGCCCGCGTTCAAAGACCTGCCGTATCGCGTCTCCGTCGTCAACGCCGACCTTCGCGCCATTCAGGGGATCCCGGGCGTGGTCGGTGTGGCCAATACGAACTTCCTCCCGTGGGGCGGCGGCGGCAGTTCCGGGGAAGTCTCCGCAGGCGGCGGCGACGGCAGCAAGTTCCGCACGCAGATGTACTACAACACCCCGGGCATTCTCGACGCCCTCGGCGTCCATCTCGTTTCCGGGCGTCCGTTGCGCGACACCGATCTCGACGACGATCCGAACTCCAAAGCGCCGAGCACGGCCATCATCTCCCGCGAGCTCGAGAAACTGGTGTTCAAAGGGCAGAGCGCGGTCGGCAAGCAACTTCGCGATTCAGACAACTCGGTCGTCAACGTCGTCGGCACCTTCGATCCCTTCTACAACCCATACGGATGGCCGATTCACGAGTACGCCGTGCTCTACGCCGGCCACGTGTCGCGCAGCGGCGCCATGTTCCTCGTACGCGTAGCGCCGGGCTCGCTGAAGCAGGTCATTCCCCAGATCGAGAAGCGCATGCTGCAAGCCAACGACGGCCGCAACATCCAGATGCAGACCATCGACGAGATCAAGGACATCTACAACACGCAGGGGAGGATCGTGAGGGGAGGGATGTCCATCGTCATCGCCCTGATCGTGCTCGTCACCGGCCTGGGCATCGTCGGCGTGACCTCCTTCACGGTCACGGAGCGGCGCAAGCAGATCGGCACGCGCCGGGCCCTCGGTGCAACAAAGGGCGCCGTTCTCCGTTACTTCCTGCTGGAAAACTGGATTGTGACGAATGCGGGCCTTATCCTCGGCGTGGCAGCAGCGTACGGGCTGAACATCCTTCTGGTGTCGAAGGCCGGCGGCGCGAAGCTCGATTGGAGATTCCTGGTCGTGGCCATCGCTCTGCTCTGGGTGCAGGGCATCGTGGCCACGCTCGTTCCGGCCTTGCGCGCCGCGCGCTTCTCGCCGGTCATCGCCACAAGCGGAGCATGAGTTGATTGGAACGCAGCAGCAGGCCCTGAGCATGTCTCCGACGCACGGACACGACCGGATCAGCGGGACGGTCCTGATCGTCGAGGACCAGCCCGCGGTTGCGAAAGCCCTGTTGCTGCTGTTCGACATTCACGGCATCGACGCCATCGCCGTGTCCACGCCCGCCGACGCCGAGGATGTCATCCGGCGCGGAGACGCGGACGTGGTCGTGCAGGACATGAACTTCACCCCCGGTGCGACCGGAGGAGAGCAAGGACTGGCGCTCTTCCGCGCCGTGCGCACCATCGATCCGGGAATTCCGGTCATCCTGCTCACCGCCTGGACCTCGCTCGAGACCGCGGTGCAACTGGTCAAGGAAGGGGCCATCGACTACCTCGCCAAACCGTGGAATGACGACAAGCTGCTGGCCATCATCGGCAGCGTGCTCACCGAGCGGCGCGGCGAGCGCGAGGTTCGGCGATCACGCGCGGCGCTGGCCACGAGCTTCGACCTGCGCGGCATCGTCTATGAGAGCGCGGGCATGCACCGCGTCATCACCCTGGCGCTGCAGGTGGCCGCGGCCGACGTGCCGGTGCTGATCACCGGGCCGAACGGAGCCGGCAAGGAGAAGGTGGCCGAGCTGATTCAGGCGAACTCGCCGCGGCGGAAGATGCCGTTCGTGAAGGTGAACGCGGCCGCGCTGCCCGATGAGCTGATCGAGAGCGAGCTCTTTGGCGCCGAGGCCGGCGCATTCACCGGAGCGAAACGTCTGCGCATCGGCCGGTTCGAGACCGCCAACGGCGGCACGCTCTTTCTCGACGAAGTGGGCAACCTATCGGCAGCAGCGCAGACCAAGCTGTTGCGCGTCCTGCAGAACGGCGAGTTCGAGCGCCTCGGCAGCAGCGACACCCGCCGCGCCGACGTGCGCCTTCTCTGCGCCACGAACGCGGACCTCGGCCAGAACGTTCGCGCCGGCACCTTCCGTCAGGATCTCTTCTTCCGCCTGAACGTGATCGAGATCCACGTCCCTCCGCTTCGCGACCGTCGCGACGACGTGCTCCC
>Ga0307471_100001816_pt1 | contig 11968 bp, 8 predicted proteins | sample atmos_gasesAM3C__2_FD_204566 | JGI IMG/M metagenome (GOLD analysis project Ga0307471, IMG submission 204566) | Hardwood forest soil microbial communities from Morgan-Monroe State Forest, Indiana, United States - atmos_gasesAM3C_515 | ecosystem: Environmental > Terrestrial > Soil > Temperate... | reverse complement strand
CGCTCCCCGGAGGTCCAGCGTGGTTATCAATCGCACTGTCCCTACCGGCAATTGCGCGCTCTGCTCCACGGTGTGGTCCCGCAGGATGCTGATCTCCAGGCTTCCTCCGCCCAAATCCGCGATGCACCGCGGCGGGGTCTCCGGTCCCAGCGCGGCGATGACCGCTTCTCTGCCCAGGCGCGCTTCCTCTGAGGCACTGATCACTTCCAAGACAATTCCAGATTTCTGTTTGATGCCGCGGACAAACGCTTTGCGGTTTCTCGCTTCGCGCGTGGCGCTCGTGGCCACCGCGCGGTAACGCGTGACCCCGAATTCAGCCATCACTTCGTGGAAATGCCGGAAGGCCTTCGCGGCTTTCTTGAAAATCTCTTCGCTGAAGCGAGGCCGCACGAAAACGCTCTCGCCCAGGCGGACCGGGTAACGTTCTGTGTGAACGGGCTCGATATCGAGCGCGGAATAGGCGCGGGCCACGGACAGGCGCACTGCATTCGAGCCGGCGTCGATAGCGGCAATATGAACCGGTTCAGACATTCCGGGGTCTACCGCCAGAGGTGGGCTAGCGCGGCGGAAGGAGAATACTTCGTCGCGCGAATTCCCAATTGTTCGGCGATGCGCTGGCGCAGCTGCTTGTTCACCGTGGAAACGCTGGCTTCGCCGTCCAGCTCTATGAAGTTGTGCTTCTTGGCCATCACTTCGAATTCGCGCTTGATCATCGTCTGATAGCGGATGAACGACCAGTAGAGATCGTGCGAAAGAGACATGTCCCGTCCGGCTTCCCAATAACTGATGGCTTGCGCCTTCTTGAATTCGCGTCCGAACGCAGTCTCCGGCCGCACGTTCAGCCAGAAAGTCAGGTGCGGCCTCAAGGCCATCGCGTAGAGCCCGCTCATGTAATCGCGATTGATGCCTCGTACGACACCACGCGCAATCAGCGTGAAAATAAACCGATCCGCCAACACGATTGTGCCGGAACGAAGTGCCGGCAGAATGCGGTGTTCCACTTGGTCGAAGAAGTCCGTTGCGTACATCAGCGCCAGCGTCAGCCGCGTCGCGGCGTTCTTGGCCAGAAGCTCATCGATGTCGCGCCCCACCAGATTCGAACGGCGCAAACCGCTTGTCTGCACGGCAAAGCCCTCGGATTCCAGCCATTCCTGCAGCAGGGCAATCTGCGTCGATCGTCCTGAGCCATCCATTCCTTCAATCACGATAAGATTGCCGGTAATTTCACTTGGATCGAATCCGACTAGCGGCTCCCCAAAAAAATATTGCGATGAAGCATCTTCGATCGGCGTCGCGGTTTTTGTGGTCGGCGCCGGCGATGCGGGGGGCGACGCGGGCGTGGAAGTCTCAGTAGAGGCACTCGCGGCCACCGTTTTTTCTTTTTCCTGCTCCGACATGGTCACTCCGGTTCCTGAAGATGCGGAGCGAACCGCTTGAGATCGATTTTTGAAGCCACGATGTCGCGCATTTGTTTTTGCAGCTTATTCACCGGCAACGTGCCATCCAGCACCACGAAATTGTCCGTGTCCACCATCTTGTCGTACTCCTCCAGAATCCGCGCCTGGAACAACCGGAAGCTTTCCGCCCGGTCGTACGACATTCCCAGGTCCATGCCAGCCTCGTAATATTTGAGCTTTGGACGTCCACTCAGGATGCGATTGACCGCTACATCCAGAGGCGCGCGAAAGTAAAAGGTGATGTCCGGAACCGGCGCAAAACGGTAAAGATTGCGTAACCATCGCGCCGGGCAGCCTCGCGCCGCATCTCGCGCAAACGCCGTGTAGACATAGCGGTCGGCAAGGACCAAATAGTCGCCTTGGAGCAACGGCATGATTTGGCGTTCGCAACGGTCCGCGAAATCCGCCGCGTGCAGCAATGAAAATGTCGTCGGCGTCAGCAAGCGTCGCTGCTTCCCGCGTCGCGTCGCGGATTTCACCAGCGGCGAGGAATTCCATTCCGTGAAATGCAGCCGGTATCCCCCGATCTCCAGCCAACGTTTGAGCAAATAGAGCTGCGTACTCTTGCCCGACCCGTCCGTTCCCTCCACCACGATCAATGCGCCTGGATACGAGCGGCTGGGAACAGGCTTGCCCGGCTGCGGAAGCGTGGATTTCGCCGGCTCCGTCCGCGGCGCCTTTTGTACGACGTCTTGCGTTTCGGTCATCTTGACTTTGAGTGAAGCCCGTCTGCTCTGGACACTAGTCCTTCAATGTTACTGTGGCATTACAACATACGCGGCCGCTTCCAGCAAAGCGCCAGCAGGTGGTTTAGAAAATCGTGAGTTTGATGTTCAGAAACTTCTTCGGGTTCTGTCGGAAATCGCCCAACAGCAACCGCATGTCTCCCGTCAGACCTGCCAAGTTGTCATACAATTTCGGGTCTGAGAAAAGTTTCCCAGCCGTCGTCGTGTTGTCATTCAGCTTCGCCGATGCGGTCGCCAGGTTCGCGCTCGTATCGCGCAGCTTGTTATAAAGCGTGTCGTCGGTCGCCAACTTGCCGAGCGTACCCTTACCGGCACGCGCGTCGCGGAGCATGGCATTCCCGTGTGCCACGGCCTCCTTCGCTTGGTCGTAAAGCGTCGGGTCATACATCAGTTTCCCGATCGTGCCCTTCTGCGCCCGCACATCGGCCAGAATCACGTTTACGTTGTCCAATCCTTTGTCCACTTTCGTATACATCTCATCCGAGGCCACCAGTCTCCCCAGCGTCCCCTGGCCCGCCTGAATGTTCGTCAGCATCGTGTCGCCCTTCGCCAGCAAGCTGTTCAAGTGGTTGTACGCCTGTTCGTCGGTCAGCAATTTTCCCAGCGAGCCCTTCCCTTCCTGCACGCCCTCGATCAGTTGCCGCACGTCGTCCGACAACGCATTGAGGTTCCCCAGCACTTCCGCGCTCCTCTCCACCACTTCCTTCATGGCTTTCTCTTCCACACCGGGAATCACTCCGTTGTCGCCGATGGGGGTTCCCGTGAAACCTCGGGTGAGGTACACATACCGGTTGCCCAAAAGCCCTTCCGTAACCAGGCTCGCGGTGGAATCCGTCAGGATGTCGCTCTGGTATCGCTTGTCTACGCGCATCACCACTTCAATATTCTTGTTCTTTTCTAGCGGCTTGCCAGGCGTCCGCGGCAGCAGCCGAATTGATTCCACGTTTCCAATTTCCACTCCGTCCAGGCGCACCGGCGCTCCGCTCGTCAAACCAGCCACTTCCGGCAGATATGTTTTCAACCGGTACTTCGGCCCCAGCAATCCTCCGCTGCCTGTCACATAGAAAATCCCCGCCCCAAGCACGAAGAGGCCAACCAGCACGAAGAGGCCGACGCGCAATTCCGTCCACGTGAGTTGTTTTCGAATCGCCATCGCTGCTTCCCTCCTACGCTACCTTGAAACAGATTACTCTGAAATTACTCCAGAAACCGCTTCAGATATGGGTCTTCCGAGCTGGCAATCTCCCCAGGTTCGCCTTCGAAATAGACGCCACCGTCCCGGTAAACCAGGAATCGGGTCCTGGCCGCGTTCGTGGCCGCCACCGCGTTTCCATTCTGCGCGTTGCGAACAACCCGGTTGCTTTCGGGATCGAAATGAAAGTTCGCCAGCGCAAATCCGTCCTGCAAGCGGTGCGTCGCCAGCAGCGCCGTTACTCCATACACATCACGAAGCCTTAGAATCAGCGTAATGATCGTCTGCGATGTCACAGGGTCGAGTCCCGCGGTCGGCGAATCGTACAGCACGATCGGCGGGCGGTTGATCAGGGCCCTGGCAATGGAGACGCGGCGCTTCATGCCCCCCGAAAGTTCCGACGGAAAAAGGTCTAGCGTGTGCTCTAATTCGACGAATCTCAGGACTTCCAAAACTCTGTCTCCGATTTCCTCCTCGGGGACGCGGTCCTCCCGAAGCCGGTACGCCACGTTGTCCGCGACCGACATCGAGTCGAATAGCGCGCCCTCCTGAAACACAAATCCAATTTTCCGCCGAAACGGCAGCAACTCCTCTTCGCTCATCTCCGAAATCTCATTGCCCAGCACGATGACGCTTCCGCTATTGGGCGCAAGCAGCCCTGCGGCCATCTTCAACGTCAGAGTCTTTCCCGTTCCCGTTTCACCCAGCAGGATCAGCGTCTCCCGCTCTTGCACCTGGAAAGTCACTCCGCGCAGAACTTGGCCCTCGTCGAATCCCACCCACACGTCTTGGAACGTGATGGCTGTCTCGATTGCCAGCCGCTCTTTTGCCAGCGTGCTCATTAATCTAGTTGGTGATTATAGCGGCAAATGCTTTCTGTATCGGAAAGGAAACTTCCTGCAGGATTGGAAACGCGCTGGCCTTGGCATCAGAAGACTTTGTCTGCAAGAAACAACGAAAGCTTGGTCAAGAACGCGTCCGCCACAATAATCAACACGGAGCCGACCACGGCCGCCGACGTTGTGGCGCGCCCCACTCCCTGCGTGCCCCCGCGCACCGTCAGCCCTTTGTAGCACCCGATCGTGGACAATATGAAACCGAACACGATGGGCTTCGAAAATCCCTGCATCAGGTCCGCGAAATCCAGCGCGTCAATCGCGCGCCGCCAAAACTCCACCGCGCCCAGCCGCAGCGAAAACACCGACGCCGCACATCCACCCATCAGACCGATGAAATCCATGAGCGCGGTCAACAACGGCAACATCAGCAGCGCGGCCAGCAAGCGCGGCGCCACCAGCTTGCGGCTGGGATCCGTTCCCATCGCTCGCATGGCGTCCACTTGTTCCGTCACTAGCATGGACCCGAGTTCCGACGCGATGCCCGTCGCGCATCGTCCTGTCACCAGCAAACCCGTAAAGGCCGGCCCCAGCTCGCGCACCAGGGCGATCGCCACGACGTCGCCCGTCAGCGACGTCTGTCCAAAGCGGATAAATTGCGATCCCGTCTGCAGCACCATGACGGCGCCGATAAAGAAACCGGACAACAAAATAATCGGCAGCGACCCCGCGCCGATAAAATCCATCTGTTCCAGTGTGTCTTGAAAGTAGTGTGGGCTTGTGAAGATGTTGACCATCGCGTGCCCGGAAAGCAGCGCGTAGTCTTGAACGGCGGCCACCGCTCGCTTCGCCGCATCCCCCAATGCATCTGCTACGGAGACGGTTTCTTCCTGTTTGGTCTGACGGCCGGTGACCTGAAGAGGAGTGTCTGCCACGAGTACCTGTTCGCGTCGGCTTCCCGCGACGAACTGCTCGGACAACTACATCCTCGAAAGCCTAACCGTGCGGCAAGAACACGTCAAGTCAGCGATTGCCTTCTCTTCCTCCCAACAAAATTGGTCGCGCCAGAATCGCTGGCTTGACTGTCCGCTTCCGCCACACGGCCGTCCCGGAATCGCGCGCTCACGTTCATTTCTGACAGTGCAAAGCGTGCGTAACCTGCGGATTTTCAGTAACATATCGAATTCGAGCTAGTGGGAAGCTTTTTTGCTCCTGGAATTCGCGGACATCCCTGCGAGGTGACCGGATGACAAGTTTTTGGCAAGATCTCCGCTTTGCATTTCGCACGCTTGGCAAAACGTCTTGGTTCACCGCGGTCGCTGTCGTTACGCTTGCCCTCGGCATCGCCGTCAACACTTCCATCTTCAGCATCGTTAACGGTTTCCTTCTGCGCCCCATGCCCGTGCCCCATCCCGAGCAGCTCGCCGTCCTCGCCCTTCAGCAAGCTGGCGACAAGTCCTTCCAAAACTTTTCCTATCCGGACTATCTTGATCTTCGTGCCCAGTCCACTTCCTTCAGCGACATTATCGCTTACCACGTCACTCTGGGCGGCGTCACCGCCGACAATCGCGGCGATCACTGTATCGCCACTCGCGTTACAGGAAATTATTTTTCCGTCCTAGGTGTGCAGCCCGCGCTCGGCCGCCTGATCCTTCCCACCGAAGGACAGACTCCCGGCGCTGATCCAATTGTTGTCCTCGGCTATGCGTATTGGCAAAAGAGGTTCGCAGGTGACGCGGGCGTCATCGGAAAATCAGTAGAGATGAACGGGCACCCTCTGACAATCGTCGGCGTAGCGCCAAAGGATTTTCACGGCACCTATTTCATCGTGGATTCAGACCTCTACGTCCCGCTAAGCGCCGACGTCGGCACCAAAGACGAAAAGCAAGTTCAGAATACCTGGACGCACCGCTCCGAGCGCTCTCTGGGTCTCATGGCCAGGCTTAAGCCCGCCTCGAACCTCAAGCAGGCTCAGTCTTCTCTCAGTGTCGTCGCCCAGGGTCTCGCCGAGCAACATCCTGAAGCCGACAAGGGCATCGCCATTCGCGCTTTTCCTGAACAGCTCGCCCGTCCCGACCCCGATCCCGACAATACGCTTCCCGCCGTTGCCGCCGCTTTCATGGCGCTCGCCGCTCTCGTTCTTCTCGTAGCCTGCTTCAACGTCACCAACGTTTTGCTCGTTCGCGCCACCGCCCGCCAGCGCGAAATGGCCATTCGCGCCGCCCTTGGCGCCGGCCGGCTCCGTCTCGTTCGCCAATATTTAACGGAGAGCTTGCTGCTTGCTTTACTCGGTGCCGTCGGCGGCATGGTGCTCTCCTATTGGGCCATGCGCTTTCTCAGTTCCATTCCCCTCGGCACGGACCTGCCCATTCAATTGAAATTCATGCCTGATGCTCGTGTTTACGTTTTCGCGCTGGGCGCGGCTCTGGTCACCGGCATAATCGTTGGCGTTTTCCCCGCTCTCCGCGTCGCGCGCCGCGATGTTGGTTCCGTCCTCCACGATGGCGCCCGCGGCTCTTCCGGCGGTCGCCGCCGTCAATTTGTCCGCGGCACCTTGGTTGTCGCCCAAGTTGCTGGTTCCCTGGTCCTGCTCATCGTCGCCGGCCTCTTCATTCGCAGCCTCGGCAAAGCACAAACCATCTACCTCGGCTTCTCGCCAGCCGGTGTTCTCGACTTCTCGCTCGACGTTCAACAAGTCGGCTATCAGGAAATTCAAGGCCGCGCCTTTTACCGCGAACTCGAATCGCGTCTTCGGGCCCTCCCGGGCGGCGCCTCCGTCGCCCAAGCCTTCACCGTTCCCATGGGCGTTGTGGGCGCTGACAACGTCGTGCATATCGAAGGTCGTCCTGTCGAACCGGGCAAGCAGCCTCCCAACGTCTCGTACAATATGGTTTCAAACGGATATTTCGATACTCTGCGCATTCCCGTTCAGCGTGGGCGCGCGTTCACCGATGTCGACGACGAAAAATCTCCCCGCGTAGCGATTATCAATCAGACCATGGGCAAAAAATTCTGGGCCGACCAAGATCCGCTCGGCAAACGCTTCAGCATCAAGGGCCCTTCCGGTCCATTCCTTCAGATTGTCGGCGTGGTCCAGGACGGCAAGTACAGGAGCGTGATCGAAGAACCTCAGCCATTCTTTTATGTCCCGCTGAGTCAAGCCTATATGCCGCTGCGCACATTCCACCTACGCACATCCGTTCCACTAGAAAATCCCTCGGTACAACTTCAAGAGCAAGTCCGCGCCCTCGCTCCTAACCTTGCTATCTCCCAGTTAGAGACTCTCGATCAAGCGCTCCAGGGACTGAACGGCTACCTTATTTTCCGCCTCGGCGCCCAATTGACAGGCACCATGGGCCTTCTGGGGCTCATCCTGGCCATCGTTGGTGTCTATAGCGTGGCATCATATGCGGCGGCTCAGCGCACTCAGGAAATTGGCATTCGCATGGCTATCGGCGCAACGCCGCGCGACATCCTAAAAATGGTTCTTCGCCAAGGCACCAGCATGGTTGGCATCGGCTTGCTTGCCGGGTTGGTGGCGGCCTTCGCCGGTACACGCCTTCTCGCCGACCTCTTTTACGGCATCAAACCGGGCGACCCTATCACTTACGTGGCCGTCGCCTCGCTGCTTCTTGCCGTCGCCTTGCTGGCTTGCTGGATTCCGGCACGACGCGCCACGCGTGTCAGTCCCACTGTCGCCCTGCGATTTGAATAGTCGGCGCGCCGCACATTTTTCATTCGTACCGAAGCGCGACAATCGGATCCACCCGCATAGCGCGGCGCGCGGGGATGTAGCAGGCGAACGCAGCAACCGCCGACAGCAGAATTGCCACGGCCGCAAAAGTGAGCGGATCGGCAGCGCTGACTCCGTAGATCAATGTCGTAATGAGCCGCGTGAAGCCAAACGCGGCGGCTACACCGATTCCGACGCCAATCAGCGTAATCTTCAGTCCCTGTCCCAACACCATCTGAAGGACGTCCCTCTTGGACGCGCCCAGCGCCACGCGAACTCCAATCTCGTGCGTCCGCTGGCCGGTCAGATAGGAAATCACGCCGTAAATTCCGACCGCGGAAAGAATGAGTGCCAGTGCGGAAAATATGCTAAGGAGAAACATGGTCAGCCGTTGAGTGGAAATCGAACGAGAGACAATTTCTTCCATCGGCCGCACATCATAGAGGGCCGCGCTGCTCTCCACTTTTTCCGCGCCTTGGCGAATGGCCGCCGTGATGTCTCCTGCGTTGCCGGTTGTCCGGGCGACATAGCCGCTGCCGTTTGCGAGGAGCGTCCAGAATCTGTCCGGCACCTGCCAAACCGGAAGATAGAGCTGCGCCTGCAAACTTTCGTGCTCTCGCGAACCCAAGCCCCAGTGTTCTACGTGGCCAACGACGCCGACGATCTCCGGCTGCAAGTCGAGCAAGCCGACGTTGAGATGTTTTCCGATGGGGTCCTGATTCGGAAAATACTTGCGCGCAAAAGTGGCGTCGATCAGCGCCACAGAGGGCCCGTGCTCGTCGTCGCGTTCCGTGAACGAACGGCCGCGTTCGACTGGAATTCGCATGGCCTGGTGATAGGCTGGATTTACAAGATAAAACAGCGCGAAAGGCATGTCCGTATCGGTTGCGGGCTTGGGTTGGCCTTCGAGCCAGAAGGGCACTTCGGAATCTCCGGTCATCGGAAGCGAGCCTCCCATCATGGACACTGCTTCGACACCACGAACGCTTTCAAGCTGCCGCAAGGTCTCGCGGTACATCGCGCGAAGTTGATCCGCCGTGGCCGCCGAATGGGAAGTCGAGGAGATCGCGAACGTGAGAACATTGTGCGGATCGAAGCCGGGATCGACATTGCCAAGCGCCGAAAGGGTGCGAATCATCAGCCCTGCCCCTATGAGCAGAACCACCGCCATGGCCATTTCAACGACAATGAAAACGCTTTGTGTACGATGACGCGCGCCGCTCGAACCGCGGCCGCCTTCCTTCAACGTTTCGTGAGTATCGGGCCGCAAAGATTTCAGCGCAGGGATTATGCCAAACACGATGCCCGTCAAAACGGAGATGCCAAGAGTGTAAAAGAGCACCTGGCCATCGAGAGAAATCTCCTCCGAACGCGGCACATTGGACGCCAATGTCGCAAGCAGCACGTGCACGCCCAGCTTTGCCAGCAGGAGACCAATGCTCCCTCCGGCGATGCCTAGCAAAACGCTTTCGGTAAGCAACTGACGGATCACGCGTGCAGGGCTCGCTCCGAGCGCGGCGCGAATCGCAAATTCGCGCGAGCGGCCGGTGGACCGCGCCAGCAGCAGATTGGCGACGTTGGCACACGCGATCAACAGCACAAGACTGACGGCGCCGAGCAGCACCAGCAGAATTCCTTTAATATTGCCGACGACGTCGGTCTTAAGCGGGATCAAGGAAATACCCGTGCCTTTGTCGGCTTCGGGATAGGCGGCGGCGAGATTTTCCCCGATGCGATTCATGTCCGCACGGGCCTGCTCTAAGGTGACGCCCGGTTTCAGACGGCCGATCGAGTTCATGCCCATGCTGATGCGCCGGTCGCGAAACGTGGGATCAGTCCATTGACCGATAGGGATGAAAAGGTCGGTGGGGCTCAGGCCTGTGATGCGGCCGGGCGCCACGCCTATGATGGTGTAGGACTTGCCGTTCAACCTGATGCTCTTGCCCAAAACGTCTTGCGACAATCCAAATTTGCGTTTCCAAAGCCCGTCGCTGAGGATGGTCACTGGACCCGCGCCCGCCTGGTCTTCTTCAGGACGAAACGTGCGGCCGAGCAGCAGCTGCAAGCCAAGCGCCGGGAAAAACTCTGCGGAAATCATGTGAATGTGAACGCGCTCGGGCTCTCCCGCGCCAACCATGTTGTAGTCGTCGGACCGGAAAGCGCTCAAAGCCGCGAAAGAGTGATTGTCTTTCTGCCAGTCCAGAAAGTTGGGATAGGAGATCGAGCTTTCCTGGAACGTCGGGGACTTCGTGTAGACCGCCACGAGTTCGTCAGGATTCGGGAACGGAAGCGGATTCAGCAGCACGCCGTTGACCACGGAGAAAAGCGCCGTGTTCGCTCCGATTCCTAGTGCCAGCGTCAGGATAGCGATCGCCGTGAATCCCGGATTCTTCCCGAGCACGCGCAATCCGTAGCGCACGTCTTGCCATAAGCTCATCATTGGACTCTCTCCTCAGGTACACCCACGCCTGCAGGACTTCTGGAGATAGAAACGAAGCTGGCCCGCCTTTTGTTTCCTGGAATCGGAAAGGAAATCGTTCTTGAAATTTGGAAGTGGGCACTTTCCACGCGGTGTTGACCGTTGGAACCAACCGGTCCAATTAAGGTATGCTCACTCTCAACTATGGCACGATTGATGGGTCCGGAGCGGCGCCGCAAAGCGCGGCTGAGGCTTCGACAGACTGTTCGTGTAAGGCCGTCCGACTCTCACCTGGATGACTTCGACGAAATCCTGCCGACGCTGAACACTTCGCGTGACAGCGTATATTTTGCTTCGAAGAACGCGGCCTACACGGAAGGTATGCGCCTGTTTGTCACCTATCCTTATTCCGACGGACCTGGCTCGCTCAACCGCGAGTCCCTCGGCAAAGTAGTGCGCATCGACGATCTCGGCCACGGCCGCCGCGGCATTGCCGTCGAAATCTTGATGCCCGTCTACCTCGGCGGAAAAGAAACGCTAAAGTAGCATTCTGGATTTAGCGAGCGAACACGCGGCGGCGGGCTCGATGGAGAGCGAAGTGGCAACTGGACCGTTTGGATTCCACTTGTTTTGAACCGAATGCGCGCAAGTACCTGCCGGGAACGCAGGGGAATGCTTCGCTTTATACCGCGGGAGACGAGCAAACATTGCTCTTCGCTTTTCTGGCCAGAGAGCGTATGATTCCTTAACTTCTCAGGTCTAGCCGGCAGCAGGAGCCGACTGTGTTTCTTCGCGTCCTGGCCCATCTCGTTTTCACTCAGATTCTCCTTAGTGGTGTTTTTCTGGGCGAACCCGTTTTTGCACAACAACCGTCCTCGGAGCTCGCGACTAGCCGCGTGGACGCTATTGAGTTGGTCAAGTCAGGTTCCCCGGTGGACCTTGATATTTATCTTCAAGGACCAGGCTCTGTGAGTCTGGAAGAGCCCGCGGCGCTGATACTGGTCACCCCCGCTGGGCAAATGTATCGGCAAGGAACAACAAAGAAAGGCCACTTGCGGTGGAATGAAATACCGCCGATGCAATACGGAATCCAGGTTGTAGCTCCGGGATTTGAACGTGCGGTTCAAGAAATTGACGCCCAAGGCAAGCGCGACTTCAAAGTAATCGTTCAGTTGCGGCCCCAAGCCGGACGGGACAAAGCCTATCCTCCTGTGTCCACTGATCCAGAGGTGAATTACGTATTTGGCGTATACGCTTCGAAGTCGAGTGATTGGGACCAAGCCAAAACTTACTGGACAAAGGCCCTGGAACTCCTACCGGATCATGTTCCTGCGATGGTCTCCATGAGCGAGGCCCTGCTCAATGAGAACAAAACTGCGGAGGCCATGGAATATCTTGACCGCGCCGGAAAAATAGATCCTTCTTATTGGAAAGCGGAAGCCGTCCTGGCGCAAGTCGCTTTTCGCACGGGCTCGTCAGCCGAGGCTGTCGGACATGCGCAACGGGCGATTGAATTGGGTCACGAGGAGGCCGTCACCGTCTCGCCGTTGCTGGCACGGGCTTTGGTAACGGAGGCCACGGAGGT
>Ga0307471_100001815_pt1 | contig 11968 bp, 7 predicted proteins | sample atmos_gasesAM3C__2_FD_204566 | JGI IMG/M metagenome (GOLD analysis project Ga0307471, IMG submission 204566) | Hardwood forest soil microbial communities from Morgan-Monroe State Forest, Indiana, United States - atmos_gasesAM3C_515 | ecosystem: Environmental > Terrestrial > Soil > Temperate... | reverse complement strand
TGAGGAGGGCTTGTTCCATCAACTCTTTCCGAAAGGCCATCCGTACTACGGAGACGTCATTGGTTCGCATCAGGACATTCAATCGGCAAAACTCGAAGATGTCAGGAATTTTTTCAAGCTCTACTATGCTCCTAACAATGCAAGCCTCGCCATCGTCGGAGACTTCGAGCCCGAACATGCCAAAGAACTCGTGGAAAAGTATTTCGGCCCGCTCAAGCGCGGCGAAGAGGTTCCCAGAATCACCGCGAAAACTCCGCCGATCACCGCAGAGCGCCGGGCGGTGATTCAGGACAACGTGCAGCTTCCGCGCGTGTATGAAGCGTGGCTCACGTCGCCGATTTTCAAGCCCGGTGACGCGGAAGCGGATCTCACAGCAACCGTCCTGGGAGGCGGGAAATCGAGCCGCCTCTACAAGAAGCTGGTTTACGAAAAACAGATTGCGCTCGATGTCGCCTCGAATCAGCAGTCGCTGATGCTGGGCTCCGAGTTTCAGGTGCAGGCCACGGCACGTCCGGGCGTGAAGCCGGAGGATTTGGAGAAGGCTATCAACGCAGAACTGGATGCGTTCCGCACGAACGGTCCCACGGAAGAAGAGCTGAAGCGCGCGCGAAATGTGCTTGAATCGCGAATTATCGAAGGACTCGAAACGCTTGGCGGGTTTGGCGGCGTCGCGGACCGCTTGAACGGCTACAACCATTATCTCGGAACCCCGGATTTTCTGGGTGCAGACATTGCCCGCTATGAAAACGCCTCCGTGGAATCGCTGAAAGCCTTTGCGCAGAACCAGCTCGGCAACAACCAACGCGTGGTTGTCTACGGCGTGCCCGGAAAACAGGACCTTGGCGCAGAGGTGCCAACGCCAAAGGCCGAAGCAAAAGACACCGCAAAACTCGGCGGTGAGCCCGTAAACGCGGACGCAGAATGGCGGAAAGATCCACCTAAGCCGGGCCCGTCCAGCCCGCTTCATCTTCCGGTTCCTCAAGAGTTCAAGCTTTCAAATGGGTTGACGGTCCTCTACAGCGAACGGCCGGGACTGCCCGTGGTTGCCGCGAGTCTTGTGCTGCGCTCCGGGAGCGGAGCGAATCCGGGAGACAAGCCGGGTCTGGCGAGTTTTACCGCACGCATGCTGCAGCAGGGAACAACCACCCGCAATGCATTGCAGATTGCTGATAGCGCGGCTGATTTGGGAGCCTCGCTTGGTTCCCGCGCGTCGATGGACAGTTCCAGCGTCGGCACGCACGTGCTTACGCGGAATTTTCCGGAGGCCTTGGAGCTTTTGGCCGACGTAGCGCTGCATCCCACATTCCCGAAGGACGAAATCGAGCGCGTCCGAAAAGAGCGTGAAGCCGAGCTGGTACAGGAAAAAGATGATCCATTCTCCGTAGCCACCCGCGTCATGAGGACCGCGCTTTACGGCCCGCACAATCCATACGGTTATCCGGATATTGGCACCTCCGATTCGTTGAAAACCATTTCTCGCGAAGACTTGCTGAAGCTCTGGCAAGAGCACTATTTCCCGAATGACGCGGCGATCATCATTGCCGGGAATATCAAGCTGGCCACGCTGAAGCCTTTGCTGGAAAAGGCCTTTGGCGCGTGGAAACAAGGACAGCCCGTGGGCGTGGCAACCGGCGCGTTGGAAAGCTCCGATGCGCGCCTGATTCTTGTGGACCGCCCAGGTGCTCCGCAAACTGCGCTCGAATGCTTTGAACTCGGCGCGGCTCGCTCGACGCCCGACTACGTGCCATTGGAAGTGGTGAACACCGAACTGGGCGGACTTTTCTCTAGCCGCATCAACATGAATCTGCGCGAAGCTCACGGCTACACTTACGGCGCCGGCTCCACTTTTGCCTATCATCGCCAGCCAGGGCCATTTCTTGCGTACTCGGCCGTTCGCACGGACGTAACAGCGCCGGCGACGACGGAAATCTTCAACGAACTGCGCCGGATGCGCGACACGCAGATGACTCCCGAAGAGATGAAGCTCTCCAAGGATTCCATCACACGCTCCATGCCCGGGCGGTTCGAGCGCGGCGGCGACGCTGTGGGCACGTTTGCCGAGCTGTTCATTTACGACCTGCCTCTGGATTACTTTTCAAAATTCCCTGACGCTGTCGACGCGGTCAATCCCGAACAGGCCCAAGCGACGGCGCAAAAATACATTCATCCGGAGAAGATCGCGGTGGTCGCAGTCGGCGACCGCTCGAAAATTGAAGACGAGATGAAAAAACTGAACCTCGGCAAAATGGAAATCCGCGACCCCGACGGCAAAATCGTCCAATAAGCGAGCACCTGTCACGGCTTTGCAAATGGAAACCATTGACCGGAGAGAGTTCTCCGGATACGATTCAAATCAGGGCAAGCTTGGTACTTGGGTTTGCCGAATCTCGCCAAGGAGGCGCCTGTGCGAACGCATGAAAAAGTTTCCTGCGGGCGGGTGTGTCTCCGCGGCTCCTCTGAATTGAGTTTGTAAGCCTTACAGCTCGTTCGAACGGACGGAATCACCCCTCCTGCGTTTCCCGCTCCATCCATCTTAAGTTGTCTTGTTTGGGCGCTAGCTGCGGCTGTGTGTTTTGTCATGGCCGCGGGAGGATGCAACCGTGTCAATTCTTGGTTGGGGATGGAATGATTATTTTGAAGCAGTTTGGAAAGATGCGGAGCGCCAGAGCGCCGTGCCCGCGCGAGTCATCGCGCAAAGCCGCGGGATTTGGCGCGTTGCGGGAGATTTCGGGGAACGTCCGGCGGAAGTTGCCGGAAAGCTGCGCCTTGCTGCAGAAGGAGGCGCAGGCTGGCCTGCGGTGGGAGATTGGGTAGCAGTCGAATTTTGCGACAAGGGAAGCGCTGCGCGGATTCAGCATGTTCTTCCGCGCCGCGGCCGATTCGTCCGCAAAATGGCGGGAAAGAAAATCGCGGAGCAAGTGGTTGCCACCAACGTGGACATGGCTCTGCTTGTTTCCGCACTCGATGGCGACTTCAATCCACGGCGCGTCGAAAGATATCTCACGCAGTGCTGGGAATCAGGCGCGAAGCCCGTGATCGTTCTGAACAAAGCCGATGTGTGCCAAGCGCCGCAAGAAAAAATGGAACAGATGGAGCGCGTCGCCATGAGCGTCTCCGTATGCGGAATCAGCGCAAAGACAGGCATGGGATTCGGTGAACTGGAAAAATATTTGGCTCGTGGGCAGACCATTGTCTTGCTCGGTTCCTCCGGAGTAGGGAAGTCCACGATCGTTAATCGCCTCCTCGGATGCGCCATTCAAGAAGTTCGGGAAGTTCGCGAATCCGACAGCCGGGGGCGACACACGACCACAGCCCGAGAAATCTTTGCCTTGCCGGGTGGAGCTTTGCTCATGGACACGCCGGGCTTGCGTGAATTGCAGCTCTGGGACGCAGACGATGGAATCTCGCAGACGTTTGCGGACATCGAGTCGCTGACAGTGCAATGCCGGTTCGGAAATTGCCGTCACAATGGAGAGCCGGGATGCGCGGTGCAGGCCGCCATTGACGCACGGGTGCTGGACACTGCGCGTCTTGAGAACTGGCGCAAACTGGAACGCGAACAAACGTTCTTATCGCGAAAAATAGATGCGGGAGCGCAACGCGAAGCTCGGCAGCGGATCAAGACCATCAACCGTGCAGTTCGCCGTCTATATAGAGACCGCGCCAAGGACGGAAAACAATAGTCTCGGCGAATCCAAATCAATGCCTCGCAGGGCGAGATGCTCTCGCTTGGTTCGCTGGCCCAAATACTGTGAAAGGGAAGATGCTCAAGTCCTGCGTTCCGAGCATAACAGCGTATTCACCCGGAAGCAGGAGCTCCCTGGGGCGCAAAAGCCAAATGTTGCTCTCCGGTCGTGATACATCAACTGTTACCAAATCATTGACAGTGGCCTCTAAGATCTTAGCGCCAATGGACAGTCTGCCGCCGTCGAGTTCTCGGGAGTCTTTCTTTGGATGCAACTTTACAAGCACCGGAGCGCTATGTAGGGACGGGGTGCGACAAATGCACAAAATCGGTTGGCTTGGCCGGATTTGAACCTGGGCATGCACTCCGTCATAGATCGATACAGCCCTTGCAGGCATGGCCCCATAGGTAAAGGCATGAAGAATTCCGTGTTTCACCTTGGTATCAGACGGTGTCTCATCGGGGACCTCTATCCAACCCGAATTCTCGATCAAGACTCCTGTACTATCCTCGGGACACTCCGTTGTGAAACTAGAAAGCGAGCTAGAACCAGGACCGGGCTTGCTTGATGTAGTCTGGGAAAACAAAACGGATTCGCTCCCAAGGAATACCACAATGATAAATAAGATGGGTGGTTTCATCTGGACCTCCTGGAGCCGCAATGCTAGCACACTTCTATAACGTTAGCGTGCAATTAACGCCGAGGTCAAAAACACCAGTTCTCGACGGATTCGGAGCTCACTGGCCGGGGACGCGCTTGTGGATGAAGTCCACGATGTCTTGTGTGGAGGTTCCGGGAAGAAAAATTTCTGCGATGCCGGATTTTTTCAGGCCGGAAATATCGGCTTCCGGAATAATGCCACCAACAAGCACGGTGACGTCGGTCATGCCTTTGTCGCGCAGAAGATTCATGAGCTGTGGACAAATCGTGTTATGCGCGCCGGAAAGAATGGAAAGGCCGATGACGTCCACATCCTCTTGGAGCGCCGCCGAAGCAATCATTTCGGGGGTTTGACGCAAACCGGTGTAGATGACCTCCATGCCAGCATCGCGCAGCGCGCGAGCAATGACCTTCGCGCCGCGGTCATGACCATCCAACCCCGGCTTGGCAATCAACACTCTGATTTTCTTTTCGGGCATGGGCTACGTAATGGCGACCTCTTCGTAAGTGCCGAAGATGTCACGCATGGCGTCGCAGATTTCGCCAAGGGTGGCGTAGGACTTTACGGCGTCGAAGATGAACGGCATCAAGTTTTCGTTGCCTTTGGCAGCATTGCGCAGAGCGCTGAGGTGGCGATCCACTTCCGCCTGAGAGCGTTCGGCGCGAAGTTTGCTGAGGCGCTCCGCTTGCCGGTGCGCGACCGTCTCATCAATCTGCAGAATCTCGAGCGGTTTTTCTTTGGAAACAAAATCGTTTACGCCGACGATGATTTTTTCTTTTTTGTCTACCGCCACTTGGTAGCGGTAGGAAGCTTCAGCGATTTCACGCTGCGGATAGCCGCGTTCGATGGCGGCCACCATGCCGCCCATAGCATCGATTCGCTCGATGTAGTCCCACGCGCCGCGCTCAACTTCGTTGGTGAGCGTTTCGACAAAGTACGAGCCGCCGAGCGGATCCACGGTATTCGTGACGCCAGTTTCGTGCGCGATGATTTGTTGTGTGCGTAGAGCAATGGTCGCGGCAAATTCCGTGGGAAGCGCCCAGGCTTCGTCGAGCGAATTCGTATGCAGGGATTGCGTACCCCCCATGACCGCGGCGAGGGCCTGAAGAGCCGTGCGCACCACGTTGTTGTAGGGTTGCTGCGCCGTGAGCGAACAGCCCGCCGTTTGTGTATGGAAGCGCAGCGCCCACGAGCGTGGATTCTTCGACTTGTAACGCTCAACCATGGCTTTGTGCCAGATGCGCCGCGCCGCGCGATACTTGGCAATCTCTTCAAAGAAATCATTGTGGGCGTTGAAAAAAAACGAAAGCTGCGGGACGAACTGATCGACCTCCAGGCCGCGACGCATGCCCCATTCGACGTACTCGAGCCCATCGCGCAACGTGAAAGCTAATTCCTGAATCGCCGTGGAGCCGGCTTCGCGGATGTGGTAGCCGCTGATGGAAATCGTGTTGAACTTTGGCGTGTTCTTGACACCGAATTCAAAAGTATCAATCACCAGGCGCATCGAAGGTTCAGGCGGGTAAATGTATTCCTTCTGCGCGATGTATTCCTTCAGGATGTCATTCTGTAGCGTGCCCGAGATTTTCTTCCAATCTGCACCTTGCTTCTCCGCGACCGCAAGGTACATCGCCCAGATCACGGCGGCAGGCGAATTGATGGTCATGGAAGTCGTGACATTGCTGAGCGGGATCTTGTCGAAGAGCACTTCCATATCGGCGAGCGAGCTGATCGCCACGCCGCATTTTCCGACTTCGCCTTCGGAGAGCGGATGGTCCGAGTCGTAGCCCATCAGCGTCGGCAAATCGAAAGCCGTCGAGAGCCCGGTCTGGCCTTGCGAAAGCAGATAACGGAAGCGGGCATTCGTATCTTCTGCCGTACCGAAGCCCGCAAACTGGCGCATCGTCCAGAGACGGCTGCGGTACATCGTCGGGTGAATGCCCCGCGTATAAGGAGGAACGCCGGGCAGACCAAGGTCGCGTTCGGGATCCCAACCGGGCAAATCCGCTTCGGTATAGAGGCGGCGAATGGGGTGCCCTGAGGTTGTTGTGAAATCGTAATTGCGCTCGGGGCTCTTTTCCAAAGTCGGTTGAAGAGTGTTCTTCTCCCACGCGAGCTCTTTTTCAGAGGGTCGTCGCTGCAGAGCTGAGGTATCAGCCGGGGTCAGGGTTTGCGTTGATCCTTTTGGCTTATCGCTCATTCCTTCGTGTCTCTCCCGACTGTGCCAACAAACGTGCAAAGCATTTCTCTTATTAATGCTATGCGAAAGGTAGAGGAGGGGCAAGCACCGGCCGAAGAGAATGCAGCCCGGAAGCGAGATCCGGGAAAGATCACTCTCCGTGAAGCACTTTGAGAGCCGGATTGCTAGAAGGAGAGTGTCAAACACCCTCCTTCTCTGAAGCTAAATAGGTAAATGGCCTTTGTCTTGCGCACGTTACTTCTGGCCCGCGTTGGAAAAAAGTTTGTCCACGCCCACGACTTGGCCGTGCAGCGTGCCGGGGATCAGCGTTTCGCGCTCGATTTGGCCCCCTTCGGCGTCGGCGATGTTGACGTGATTAACTTCCAGGGTTTTGCCGACAGCGCGCTCGTAGTTCGCGCGGGCTTCGGCCAGATCGGCGAGCGCGCGAAGCTCGGTGCCCTCAGCATTGACGTAATCGCGCTGAGTCAAAATGACGTTGTAAACCGTGGAAGCTCCAAGTTGGTACTTCTTCTGCTCGGCTTCAAAGGTCTGTTTTTGCAATTCGCTGGCTTTGGAAGCGGCTTCCACGCGGGCGCGGTCCTGCCGGAGAGCGATGTAGGTGTTGCGAACGTCGAGCAATGCGGCGTTCTTGAGTTGCTGAACCTGCATTTCGATCTGGCGCTGGACAAGCTGCGCGCGCTGATTGTCCGCCTGCAAAGAGCGGTTGCGAATTGGAATGGTAACGCTGATTTGGGCTCCGTAGTCGGGAAAATTGTTGTGAAGCACGGAGCTCATGGCGTCGCTGAAACCGGAAGAGTTCTTTCTAGTTGTAACCGGCACAACCAAGGGGAGGAAATCACCCTGAACGGGGTTGCCGTTGACGTCGACTACGGGGCTTCCGGCGATGGTCTGCGTAGTCAGAACCGTTGTGGAGTTGCCAGCAAGACCTGTAGTTCCATATCGGCCGCTGAGGGTCGCGGTCGGCAAAAGCGCGTTGTGAGTGGCTTTCACGTCGAGCGCTGCATTCTTCAGATTGTATTCCTGCTCAAGCAGGTCCGGACGCTTTGCATAGGCCTCCTTCAGAGCTTCCTCGAAGTTGGGGGCCTCGGTTTGCTCCGGCGCGTTTGGCTTATCCGTCGGAATGATCTCGATGTTGATGACTTTGGGGTCGAGCGGGTTGCGGGTGATGGCGTTTTTCAGTGTCTGCTCGTCCGTCAACTGAACGGTTTGCGCTACGATGAGGTTCTGTCGATCAGAGGCCAACTGGGCTTCGGCGCGGGTCACATCGAGGGGGGCCATGGTGCCGATTTCGAGTTGCTTCTTGTTGTCATTGTAAAGCTTTTCGGAGACAGCGACGGCTTGCTGCTCTACTTTGACGTTTTCACGCGCATAAACGAGTTCCCAATAAGCCGTGATCGTATTTGTGACGGTGGTGATGGCCTGCTGCGCGAAGGCAAGATCTGCGATTTTGCGGTTGTTGTTGGAGATGATGATATTCCGCCGGTTCACGGTGAGACCGAAGCCGCTCAGCAGGTTCTGCGTTAAGCCAAGGAAGATAGACGACTGCACCGCGGGATTAAAGAGGTTTGCCGCAATGCTGTTCGAGGAACGAGTATTGTCGTAAGTCACGGTCATGCTCGTTCCTGTGGGGAAATACTGCGAATACTGAGTGTTGTAGGAGGAACTGTGACTCACGACGGAGCCGACGGTTGCCGTCCCTGTTCCGGATATGAATGGGTTGTTAATGGGCGACTTGTTGTCGTCGTAGGATATGGAAGAAGTAAGCAGAGGATCGTACGACTGTATGACAAACGCGAAAGGATTGAGGCTGGCGGAGGAGCCGGAGATGTCCGCTCCAGGCGTGCCGTAGCCGGAAGAGCCGGAGGATGCCTTGAGAATGCCAACATCCGCGATCCAGGGATAGTAGCGCTGCACAGCGATGTCCACGCTGTTTTCGAGAGCCAGCTCGACAGCGTCTTGGAGGGAGATTTCCAGCTTGCTCTCATGGATGAGCTGCTCAATGCGGGGAGAATTGGCGAGAGAACTCGGCGCCACCTTTATAGCTTTGTAGGGAGCAAAGATGTTTGGGAAGGGCCGTGGGGAGCGTGTGTAGTGATATTTAGCGGCGCCAAGGGAAAAGGGCTCCGCAGGAGCGCTCGGTTTGGCTTGCGTCGCTGGCGCAGGCGGCGGATTTTGCGGAGTGCCTTGCCCATACGCCGAGGGGGTCGTTCCCCCCACAAGCGTCACAGCAAGAATTGCAGCTAACAGCGGTCGAGCCAGCAGCGTTGCTCCCGAAGCCTTCGGGGCCACACGTAGCGAAGTCATAGCGCTCCTTACCCTCCAGATTTGTCCCCCAGGGGATTTAGTGTGTACTCAAAATGATCTCAACTCTGTAAAACGTTCACGGAATGGAATTTGTTTCATGCCGATGGGCGTTTTGGGGCACAAACGAGAACACGTCAATTCGTCCAGAAACCCCAAAATGTCATCAGGAACGATTGGATGCATCAACAATGGCTCGGGCATGCACCGGCCGGGCGAAAAGCAGTCTAACAGGGCCCTTCCGCCTTGACAATGAAATGGAGCACGGCTAGGCTCACCGCAGGCTGCTGAGAATTCGACGTTTAGGAGCCGCGGGCGGTTACCTAATGGTCATGCTTAAGCGCGAAGAGATTCTGAAGATGTTTGAGACGTCAGGCGCCGTCCGGCACGGGCATTTTGAGCTGTCGAGCGGGCGCCATAGCGGCACGTATGTGCAATGCGCGCTGGTGCTGCAATACCCGCGGTTTGCGGAAAAGCTCGGGCAGGCTTTGGCGGAACTGTTTTCGGATGTTCGCGTGGATGCCGTAGTTTCCCCGGCCATGGGCGGGCTCATTATCGGACAGGAAGTGGCTCGCGCGCTGCCGGAGCCGAAGAATCCGGTAGGCGGAGGCGTGCCGGCTTTGTTTGTGGAGCGGGATGCCAGCGGAATGATGACGCTGCGGCGTGGATTCGAGGTGCGGCCCGATCAACATGTCCTCGTGGTAGAGGATGTTTGGACTACCGGCGGGTCCACGATGGAGACCATTCAGGTGGTGGAAGAGGCTGGGGGACGCGTGATGGCTGCGGGCGCCCTGATTGACCGCAGCGGTGGAGCGATCGAGTTCGACGTAGAAGCGCAGTCGCTTTTGCAGATGCCCATCAGCAGTTATGAGCCCGAGGATTGCCCGCTGTGCCGCCAGGGTGGCTTTGCCGTGAAGCCGGGCAGCCGGTTCGCGCGAACCGCGCCGTGATTTGCTAGTTCGCTAGAAATCTCGCCTGATGCGTCATTTTAAACTCACGATTGCTTACGACGGGACGGATTTCCACGGCTGGCAGATGCAGGGGAGCAAGCTGACGATTCAAGGGGAAATCGTCAACGTCCTGCAGCGCCTGACGCAGGAAAGGATTTTTCTGCACGGAGCGGGCCGGACCGATGCGGGCGTGCATGCGCTAGGCCAGGTAGCGAGTTTCAAGACGCAATCCGCTTTGTCGGCACGGGAGTTTCAGCGCGCACTGAATGCGCTATTGCCGCCGGCGATTCGCATCGTTGGGGCGGAAGAAGTTGGACCGGATTTTCACGCGCGATGGTCGGCGCTGCGAAAAACCTACCGTTATCGTTTATTCCGCGGGAAAGTGGTGCCCCCGCCGCTTTGGCGGTACGTTCTGCACTACCCGTTTCCCCTCGACGAAAATGCGATGCGCGACGCCGCGGCGCGATTTGTAGGCACGCATGATTTCACCGCTTTTGCGGCCTCGGCTGACTCGGAAGACGAAGAACGCGAGCGCTCGACGGAGCGCGAGATTTACTCGTCGGATCTGGCGCGCACGGCGGATAACGAGGAACTAATGTTCACGGTGAGCGGCCGGTCCTTCCTTCGTTATATGGTGCGCAAGATGGTGGGCACTCTGCTTGAGGTCGGGCGCGCCCGGCTCAAGCCGGAAGATATCGATCGCCTTTACGAGAGCAAAGACCGCTCCAGGGCCGGCCCGACTGTTCCGCCACAAGGCCTGGTGATGGTCGAAGTGCAACATCACGAAGCCTGGCGAGTTGGCAGGCCGTAAGGCGACGCTCAGTGGCAACCTATCGTCGCCAAGCTGAAGACGGCGGCGCCCGGGGAGCGGGAAAATCGGTTAGAATCCGGGTTATGGCTGCCACGGCCATCCCCATCGACACGCTGCCTTCCATCAACCCTGCCACCGGGCACGTTCTGGCACATATTGATAAAACGCCGCCTGAAATGGTTGCGCGGAGAGTGACGCTTGGGCGAGCGGCACAAAAAGAGTGGGCGAAGGTTCCGATTCGCGAACGCTGCAAGCGGTTAGGCAAGGTTCGCCAAGTCATGCTGGCTTCGCGAAACGAGCTGGCCGACACCGTCGTCAACGAGTCCGGGAAGCCGCGCGTCGAGGCGCTTTTTGCTGATATTTTTGTGGCGCTGGATTCGGCGGAGTATTGGTCGAAGCATGCCGTGGCTGCGCTTCGCACGGAGCGCGTCCCACATCACAGCATCGCCGCAAAGACCAAGTCCGGGCGGCTTGTTTATGAGCCGCTGGGCGTGATTGGAATCATTTCCTCCTGGAATTATCCGCTGGCGATACCGATGAGCCAGATTATCCCTGCGGTGGCGGCGGGAAACGCCGTAGTATGCAAGACAAGCGACTTTACCCCGCAGTGCGGGGCGCTGATGGAAAAGGTTTTTCGTGATGCGGGATTTCCACAGGATCTTGTCACTGTGGTTCAGGGCGGGGGAGAAGTGGGGCAAGCGCTGATCGAGGCGAATCCCGACAAAATTCTTTTTACCGGCAGCGTGGCCACAGGCAGGCTCGTCGCGGAGGCCTGTGCGAAGAGACTGATCCCCACAGTTCTTGAGCTAGGTGGCAAGGACGCGATGGTCGTTCTCGCCGACGCGGACCTGCAAGTGGCTTCGAGCGCAGCGGTTTGGGGCAGTTACACGAATTGCGGGCAGGTTTGCTTGTCGGTGGAACGGCTCTTTGTCGAGCAAACTGTCGCAGAGGATTTTTCTAGTCTGTGCGTGGAAAAGACGAAGAAGCTGCGGGTGGGCCCGGGCAGCAACCCTGGGACGGATGTCGGACCGCTGATTCGGCCACAGCATGTTCAGCGTATGCTGGATTTGGTGGAGGACGCTGTCGCGCGCGGAGCGAGAGTATTGTGCGGCGGCAACACGCTGCCGGACCTTGGACCGAATTTCTTCGAGCCTACAGTTATCGCCGGCGTTGATTCCTCGATGAGATTGTTTCATGAAGAGACCTTCGGTCCTATCTTGGCGGTGCAACCCGTAAAAAACGCTGAGGAAGCCATTCAGCGCGCTAATGATTCGCCGTTTGCACTGGCCGCAAGCGTGTGGACCAAAGATGCGAAGAAGGGACGAGCGATCGCGCAACGACTGCGTGCGGGCGCCGTGA
>Ga0307471_100001814_pt1 | contig 11968 bp, 11 predicted proteins | sample atmos_gasesAM3C__2_FD_204566 | JGI IMG/M metagenome (GOLD analysis project Ga0307471, IMG submission 204566) | Hardwood forest soil microbial communities from Morgan-Monroe State Forest, Indiana, United States - atmos_gasesAM3C_515 | ecosystem: Environmental > Terrestrial > Soil > Temperate... | reverse complement strand
CCGATCTGGCGCACATTCCGTTTGCCGCGGTAATCCATCACACTCGTCCGGCTGATGACTTTCAGGCCGGCAATCTTCGCCAGCTTGGTCAAAATGTCGTCCTGAATACCGTCGGCAAAGGGTACGTTCTCTTTCTGCTCGCTCAGGTTTTCAAACGGCAGGACGGCGATTCCGTTTGTTACCGGGTGCGTAGTAAATTCGCTTTTCCAAACGATCCATCCCGCAGATGCGACAAGTGCGATCAGGGACGCCGTAAGTAGCGCGCTGGTTGGATTGCGTCGCACCCACTTCCTGCTGCGGCCTATGACTCCAGTGTGTCGCGCTAAGATTGGCTCATGCTTAAGCCAACGCTCTAAATCTTCGGCCAGTGCAAGCGCGGAAGCGTAGCGACGCTTTGGATCTTTCTCGAGGCATTTAAGGCAAATCGTAGAGAGATCGCGATCTACTTTCGGATTCAACGCCCGCGGATTTCGCGGCTCCGTATCACAAAGTAAGCGGATGGTTTCATAGGTTGTTCCTCCGGCAAAGGGCGGCTGACCTGTCAGCAATTGGTAAAGAACTGCACCAAGTCCATAGACATCTGTGGCGTCGCTCACTGCCGCGTTGTTTCCCACGGCTTGTTCCGACGCCATGTAACTGGGCGTGCCCAGGACATCCAGGGTCTGGGTGACACTGCTTTCAGATTCGACCAGGCGGGCAAGGCCAAAATCAGTGAGATGCGGTTCGCCTTTTGCATCGAGGAGGATATTCCCCGGTTTGATGTCGCGATGAAGAATGCCGTGTTCATGCGCGTAGTGCACAGTGCGAGCCACCTTCGCGATTAGTTCCACCGCCTGCGGGATCGACATCGGCGCGCGCCTAACTACTTCATCAAGCTGGCCGCCTTCCACGAACTTCATGCTGAAGTAGCATGAGCCATCGCGCTCGCCGACTTCGTGGATTGGAACGATACCGGGATGCTCTAACCTGGCTGCCGCTTCGGCCTCGAGACGAAAACGTTTGAGGTGTGCTTCGGTGGCCCAATGCCCTAATCCGATGACTTTCAGCGCAACGATGCGATTGAGGCTCTTTTGGCGTGCACGAAAAACTACGCCTTGTCCGCCGCGGCCAATTTGCTCGAGCAATTCGTAATCGCCGAAGTCCATCAACATCGGCATTGGATGGCCGGGGTCATCCGCCTTCGACGAGCCTTCGGCCGAAGAGTCGCCCGCGGCTACAGCTTCGTCAGAGTCCAGACCTGTCTCCAACAGACAGGCGCCACACGAGTTCTGCGGGGAATCGTGTGGAATGGCTGCTCCGCATTTGCGACAAAATTTCACCGCTGTGATTCTCATCGCGAGCCCATTCCCTTCATCTAAATACTGCACGGAAATTCCCTCCAGGTTACGTGAGCAAAGACACTAATTTCACTAATTCCCACTAATTGAGACACCAACTGCATGAATTCGCATTAATCGATTCCGAAGCCTTTCAAAATTAGTGTTAATTCGTGAAATTCGTGTCTTACATTCGTGCAATTCGTGTCCTTACGAGCGCAACGCGGTGATGAGGTGAAGCAGCTCATCTTCAATCTCGGCTGGCGTCGCCACCGTGTGCGCAACTTCCTCTCGCAGGAACTGTCGGTAACGCTGTCGTAGTCGATGGAAAGCTTGTTTCACCGCGTTCTCGGTCATGCCAAACTCGCGTGCAATCTCCGCTTGCGACGGTCGATCCGGTTCGTCAGAGAGCAATGTGTTCAACCGCTCCAGCAGCGGCGCGTTAGCTGATGCCTGAGATTCCTCGCGCAAACGCGCGAACACTCGGTCGAGCACCGTGAACGCCCAGCGACGATCATAAAGCAGATCGGCGCTCAGCATGTCGCTTCGATCGAACTCGGTGGAATCTTCCGATTCGATCCAGTCCAGCGGAATCAGCGTTCGGCCGCCGCCACGCTTAATCGTTGCGGCGTCACGGCGCTCGTTCGCCATGAAATGTTTGAGGGAAGCTAGAAGAAAAGAACGCAACCGTCCCTTTTCCCGTCGTACTGAGCTGAAATCCTTTCTTTCCAAGATGAGCGCAAAAAAACCCTGCGTGATATCTTTCGCCTCCTCTGGCTTGGCGCCTTCTCGCCTAACGAAGCCGTAAATAGGTCGCCAGTAAGTGCGGCAAAGATCCTCAAGCGCCTCCTGTGCCGCGGGCGATTCACTTTGCGCTGTCAGCACCACGCTCCAGTGTGTCGTGGTAAATGCGGCCGGGCCGACAGATGGCGAACCAGTCGCGCTCAGCGAAGTCGCGTCTCCGGGGGCGGCGCTCACAGCGTAATCACAATAAAAAGGCCTGCTGAAAGCAAGCCTGCGGATTGCCCCGAGGACGGACGGCTTGGGCAGCCGTCCATTCTAAACACGACGGCTGGGAAGCCGTCGCTCCTTGATGCCGACCTTACTACAGCTAAGCCGGCAACACAGTCGAGAGCGTGACTTCTTTGTCGATAGTCTCCTTGATCACTTTTTCGACCGTGGCGCCGACTTTCGATCCGTCGCGATCAAGTATCCACACCTGCTGGCCTTGCTCGAACGAACCGCGTGTCATGACCTTGAGCAGAACGCCCTCTTCTGTCGCCGGATTGTCGAGCACGTCGATAACAATCGCTTCAGTCTTTCCGACGTTTGTCAGCAATGTCAGGTCGTCATCAACTTTCGGCCTTTGCATGGACAGCAGATCCCCGTTTCCCTCTAAAAGTATTCGACCCTCGCTGCCGCGGCGAGTGTGTCAGTGGTCGCAACAAATCAAATGCACCTAAACGGTCTCGACCAGTTCGCGCTCAGGCGAGATTTTGGCGTCAGGTTTCTCGCGTTTGAGCACCCGATATAAGAACCAGACAATGAAACAGTTCGCCAGCAGAATGACCGCGCCCACTAGTCCTGGTCGATGCCAAAGGTGACGAATCTCAAGTGGAATCAGTCCAGCGGTCGCGAAAATCATGAGTAGTTCCGCCCAGCGCTGTTCCATATACACTCCGATTCCTTCGGTAAAAAGAACCGCCGCATAAAAGAGCGCCAAAAGACCGGTGGCGTGCAAAGCGCCGCCTGCAAGAACCGCTTGCAGTTTGTGGAGCAAATAAGAGATAGCTTTGCTATGCTCCAGCAGGATTTCGTCCGCAGTCCAATCCGATAAAGCATCCATCCATCTGGTCCGCGCATTCAGAAAAAGCAGTGAGATACCAAGCAGTAGCACCAGCACGCCTTTGGCAATCTTGAAAAGCGCGATCAGCTTGAGATAGCGATGGCGACGTGCGCCCTGCAAAATGGCAGGTTCGTGATGCGCCGGATTCTTTGTTCTTAAATCGGCCACTTCCCAAGTGTAGCGGCAGGCGTGTCGCCTGCAAAATCGCGATGGTCGCAGCCGGCACGGCTGCCTCTACAGGTTAACCCGCAAATATCGGCTTCTCGCGGCAGCAAATTTCGAGTTTGTTGCCATCCGGGTCTTCGAAAAAGAAGGCGTAATAACCCGGACTGTAGCCCTTGCAAACTTCCGGGCCCTCAAGGTTTTTCCCGCCAGCGTCGCGCACGAGTTTTGCAATCCGATCTACCTCTTCCCGCGTATCGGCCCAAAAAGCGATGCGTGTGCGATTCGGTTTGTGATTTTTATCTGGACTAAGGCCAAAGAATTCCGACGGTCTGTCGCCCCCGGCGGAAAAAAAAGTATGGAAAGATCGCCCGGGTTTTTCGTGAACAAATCCAAGGTGTGGCAAAAATTTGTCGTAAAACTTTTTCGCCGTTTCCATGTCTGTCACCCGTAAATCGATGTGATCGAAGCAACGCGTTTTCATATCCGATTCTCAATCGCATCGCCTGGCAATTCAATCGCCTGTCACCGCGAAGGTAGGGCGCGCAGTCCTCTGCGCGCCGATCGCTCTTACGCCCCAATGGCGCGCACCCATTCGGTTTCGCTCAGGGCAAGCTCGTGACGCGCCCTACCGAACTGCGATCTTATTCGGTTACAAAGCGCGCCAGAATCGGTCTAAGCTTTTCTATCGTCGCCTTTGGCCACAACTTCCGGTCGGTTACCAGAGCAGTATCCAGAGCGAAGTGCTCCGGCCAGTTCGGTTCGGTCGGAATTTGCGGTACTACGTCCACAATGACTCTGCGGGCTGTCTCTGCATTTACGAGCAGGTGACTGAGAACGATTTCAGCCGACACTGGTTCCTCTTCGATTTTCCAAGAATCGTAGTCAGTGATCATGGCCATGGTAGCGAGTGCGATCTCCGCTTCGCGAGCCAGCTTCGCTTCTGGAAGATTGGTCATGGCGATCACGTCGAATCCGTTGCGGTGATTGAATTCAGATTCCGCACGCGTCGAAAATGCCGGACCGTCCATGTTCACGTAGGTGCCGCCATTGTGAACGGTGTATCCCAACGACCTGGCTGATTCAGCCAGCAGATTACGCAGATTCGTGCTGATCGGTTCGGCGAATCCCACGTGCGCCGCAATGCCTTCGCCGAAAAATGTATGCGCCATCCGTTGACTGGTGCGATCAAAGAACTGCGAAGGTAAGACCAGATCTCGCGGCGCATATTTTTCCTGCAAGCTGCCGACCGCCGCCACTGAAATGATCCAGCGAACGTTCAACGAGCGAAGCGCGTAAATGTTGGCGCGGTAATTTATCTCGTGCGGCAGAATCCGATGGCCGCGGCCGTGCCGGGGCAAAAAGTAAACCTGACGCGCGCCTAATTTTCCACCAACGAGCACGTCCGACGGCGATCCAAATGGTGTATCGATTTTGTGTTCGGTCGTATCCCGCAACTCCTCAATCTGGTAGAGACCGCTGCCACCGACGATGCCGATCGCTGGAACGTCATTGGTTTGAGCCATGCCGAGATTTAAGACACGAATGGCACGAATTGTCACGAACCTGATAACACTGGATGACTATGAATCAGCAAATCCACCCGCGACACAAAACAGACTCCACATTGTCATTCTGAGTGAAGCGAAGAATCTCAGATCATTTTTGATTCCGCAAAAGGCGCAATAGCCAGAGATGTTTCGCTTGCGCTCAACATGACAGGGCAATTGATGTGAGCAGGTTGAAATCCATGTGCCGTGTCTTGGACGACCTTTGCGTGCCATGTATTGTTCTGGCTCCTCCATGCCGAAATTCTTCATCAAGACTTATGGTTGCCAGATGAACGAGCGCGACTCCGAACAGGTCGCGCATTCGCTCCTGGCGCGCGGCTACGAACGGGTCGAGCACGAATCGGAAGCCGACATTGTGCTCCTGAACACATGCAGCGTCCGTGACCTGGCTGATCAAAAAGCGCTTGGCAAGATGGGCATGCTCGGGCGGCTGGCGAAAGAACGACCGCACGTGGTGTTCGGGTTCCTCGGCTGCATGGCCCAGGCGCGCGGCGCGTCGCTGCTGAAAGATTTGCCGCACGTCGATCTTGTCGTTGGCACACAAAAATTTCACCGCGTAGCCGATTACGTCGACGAACTGATCGAGAAAAAGAATGGTAGGGCGCGACCGCCGACCGGGACGCATCGCGCGATGGATGATCTGCGATTTTCGATCGTTGATGTCGAGGAGGAACCGGGTTCGCAATCGACCATTCGCAATCAGCAACTGGCGCCCAGGCAGGCGACGGCTTTCGTCTCGATCATGCAGGGATGCAACATGCACTGCACTTTCTGCATCGTGCCGCGGACGCGTGGAGCGGAACGCAGCCGGTCCGTCGGCGAGATCGTGGCCGAAGTGCGCAATCTGGTTTCGCGCGGAGTCAAAGAAGTCACGCTACTGGGGCAGATCGTGAATCTTTATGGTCGCCATGAATTTCCGAAGGTCTGCAACAAATCGCCATTCGTACAGTTGCTGGAATCGGTTCACGAGGTCGAAGGCCTTGAGCGACTTCGTTTTACTTCCCCTCATCCGATCGGTTTCCGCGACGACTTGATCGACGCAATCTCGCGACTCCCGAAACTTGCCGAGCACGTTCATCTGCCGTTGCAATCCGGCTCAAACAAAATCCTGAAAGCGATGCACCGCGCCTATACCGCGGAGAAATATTTGCATCTGGTCGAGCGAATCCGGCGAGGGCGCAAAGGGGTTGCGATTACCACCGATATCATCGTCGGGTTTCCCGGCGAGACGGACGACGACCACGGGCGGACACGCGACTTGGTCGAGCAAATCCAATTTGATAACGCATTTGTGTTTCGCTACTCACCGCGACAGGATACTGCCGCCACGGAAATGCCAGATCAAATCGACGAGCACTTGAAAGAAGAGCGCAATCAAGATTTGCTCGAGGTAGTAAACAGATCGAATCGCCGGATTCTCGAACGCCTGGTCGGAAGCCAGGTGGAAGTGCTTTGCGAAGGCCCCAGCAAAACAAACCGCGCGCGCCTGATGGGGCGAACCCGCACAAACAAGATTGTCGTATTTCCACCTTCGCCAAAGGGACGGCCAGCATGCGAAAGCGAGGAACTCGTTGGAGAGCTTGTTGATGTGCGAATTGAGCGCGCCAACGGATTCAGCCTCTTCGGGATGCCGTGCTAGAGTAGCGCATCTTCAATCGCAAGTTGAAAACTTGCGTCACCCTATCCAAACTCACACGCCATCAGCGCAGTTCGACGCATGATTTACCATCTCTCTTTGCACACAGCAGGAGTAATCGCCGGCGCGTTTCTCGTTGTAGTCGGTGTGCTCGGATTGATGAAACCGGACTTCGCACAAGTCGTGAACCAGTTTCCGCGCTCTCGCGTTGCGGGAGTTGTGCTGCTTACGATTTGCCTTGCTTGGACCATGTGGTTGCTCACCACCATCCAGATGGGCGAATTCGCCGGGTTTCGTCGTCCCCTTCTGATTGCATTACCAATCGGTTACGTGCTTGCCCTGTTTTTCGTGGATGAATTCCTCGCGGTACGCGCTCTCGGGATTCTCTGTTTGCTCGCCGCCGAACCGCTGCTTGACGCGGCCTTTTTGCGCTATGAAACGAGCCGCTTGCTCGTGACGGTGTTTGCTTACTTGCTGATTGTCGCCGGCTTGTTCTGGGTGGCAATTCCGTACGTCCTTCGCGATCAAATTAATTGGAGCACGCGCAGTGTTTTTCGCTGGCGCTGTCTCCATGCGATCGCGTTAGTTTACGGCTGCGTGATTCTCAGGTTCACCTTTACGCAATACTAGATCTGTAGTGCCGGTCTCCGCCCGCCGAGGCCATAAGCATCGTTTCGGCACTTAGAGAGCGCCGCTACAGTAAAAGCATGAACCGGATTTTGGTGATCCGCGGCGGCGCGATCGGCGATTTCATTCTCACTTTGCCTGCGCTCAAAGCGCTTCGCGACGCGCGGCCGCAGGCGCGCATCGAGATCCTGGGCTACAAGCACATTGCAGTGCTTGCAGAAAATCGGTTCTATGCGCAAGCGGTCCGTTCGATCGAATACGGACCGCTTGCCAGATTTTTCGCGCGCGACTCGGAATTGCCTGCGGAACTGGCCGATTATTTCGCCAGCTTCGACTTAATTGTCAGTTATCTCTATGACCCCGACCGGATCTTCGAAACAAATCTTCGTCGATGTGGCATCGAAAACCTGATTTGCGGACCCGCACGGATTGTCAAAGGCGCCGGCCACGCAGCCCGGCAGCTTGCGCGACCAATCGAGGAACTGGGAATAAGGGTCGTCGACGTTACCGAGAGAATTTTTCCTGCAATAGAAGATCGGGAGTTTGCCCGAGAGTTTCTCGCGTCGGTGCCGCAACCGATTGTTGCAATACACCCAGGAAGCGGCAGCGACCAAAAGAACTGGCCACTGGAAAAGTGGATTGGCTTATTTTCGCCAAGCAATCGGTTTGCAGACTTTGAACGTCTGGTGGTGATCTCAGGCGAGGCAGACAAAGCGCAGACCGACCAATTGGAACGCGAATGGAAAAATCGCAATGTCCGTTTCGCCAGTAACCTGCCGCTGCCTCGCCTCGCCGCCGTCCTTGAGCACTCGATATTCATGGGGCACGACAGTGGAATTTCGCATGTGGCTGCGGCCGCGGGAGCAAATTGCATTCTCCTCTTCGGTCCAACCGATCCAGGTGTTTGGGCGCCCAAAAATGACAATGTGCAAATTCTTTGCGCGCCAAACGCGAGGCTAAGCGATCTGAGAATCAAACAGGTCGAAGCAGCTTTTGCTGCCGCGGCGGCCGCAAAACCATTTCCGCTGAGGACAGCGGACACTACAGCCTCTCAGTCCGGATAGCCTGTTGGGAATTTTTGGTGCCATTTCCAAGCGCTCTCGATTATCGCGTCGAGCGATTGGAATTGCGGTTGCCAGCCAAGTTCTTTCTTAATTCTCGTCGAGGATGCGATGAGCCGGGGCGGGTCGCCTGGTCTGCGTGGTTTTTCGATCGTCTCGATTTTTCGTCCAGTGATTTTGCGGCACGATTCGATCACTTCTCGAACGCTCGAGCCGCCGCCCGTGCCGAGGTTGTAACAGCCGCTTGCGGCTTCGCCGAGAGCTAGAATATGCGCCTTGGCGAGATCGAGGATGTGAATGTAATCGCGAATACAGGTTCCATCTGGCGTGTCATAGTCAGTTCCGTAAATTTCGACGTTCGGTCTTTCACCAAGCGCCACCTGCAGCACAGCCGGAATGAGATGCGTCTCTGGTCGATGGTCTTCGCCAAATTTCTCGGATGCGCCGGAGGCATTGAAGTAGCGCAGACAAACAAATTTGATGCCATGAATCTCGTCGTACCAGCGCAAAATCTTTTCGAATGCGAGTTTGGATTCGCCGTACGGACTGATGGGGCGCGGCAGGGCCGTTTCGACGATTGGTACCCGATCGGGCGGACCGAAAATCGCGCACGTCGACGAAAAGATGATCCGTCGGACATCGGCCGCGACCATGGCATCAAGCAAATTTAACCCATTGCAAATGTTGTTCCGAAAGTATTTGGAAGGATTCTGCATTGATTCGCCAACCAGCGCGTTGGCGGCGAAATGCATCACCGCGTCCGGGCGATGAGTGGAAAGGGCAGCCTGGATCTGTTGGCGATCGGCAAGTTCGCCTTCAATGAAATGCGTCCGGGCATCAACGGCGCCTCCATGGCCTTCGCTCAGGTTATCGAAAATAGCGACTTCATGCCCCTCATTGAGCAACAGCTCGGCGCAAACGCTCCCGATGTAGCCCGCGCCACCAACGACAAAGATTTTCATTAGCGGAGAGAATGCCGCGTGATCGACGCGAAATCAAAGCAACTCGCGGAGCGAAGCCCGGCAACGACCGCGACTGCCGGTGCGTGCCGGCTAATTTGAAGCCGCCGTGCGACCGGGAGTATTCTGCGCGACGGTTTTGCCTTTCTTTTTTTCCAAGGCTGCGACCATTTTCCGTACGCAATTGTGTTTGCAGCGCGGAGCGAGGACTTTCAAACTTTCTTCCTCCGAGCCCCACTGCAAGATGTCGATGTCCACGTAGCGGACGCCCCAATTTTTCACCTCGGACCGGGTGACCTTATAAAGATCGATAGTGTCGGTACCGACCAAGGCGTTCCCGTAATCGTCGATGACGTATTCTTCGTTGGTCTCGGCGAGGCGGAAGCGCGTTCCGAGTGGGTATCGCGACCAATCTGAAGCGGCACTCAACACGTGCCGGCCGGAAAGATAGGTGCCGATCGCGTTGTGCACCCCGCTTCCTCCCTCGTGATGCGTGTACGCGGTAGTGCGCACCTTTGGAATGCGCCGTCCACTCGTGAGGGTCGGTTTCGATTGCGTCGCGCAGCCTACGACAAAGCAAGCTAAAGCTCCCGCGAGCGCCAGGTTAAGGCATCTAGGCATCAGCGTTGGCGCCCTCAATAGCAGCCCGGGCAGCCGGTGGCAAGCGATTTTTTTGCGGAAATTCCCTAGGGAGGAACTACTACTCGCCTCAACAGCACGGACTTAGAGACAACGATTCAGCACGGACTTAGAGACAACGATTCTCTGCGGCAAACCAGCGCTAATGCGCCGCCTCCGAGAGCTCGCTCGTGCAATGGGGACAACGCGTCGCCTTGATCGGAATCTTCATCGCGCACGCCGGACAGTCTTTGGTGTCGGGTGCCTTCTCTGGCGCACGTCTGAGTTGATTGATGGTCCGGATAACGAGAAATATTGCAATGGCGACAATGAGAAAGTTAATCACCAGGGTAATGAAGTTGCCGTAGTTCCAGGTGATCGCTCCGGCTTTCGCGGCGTCAGCGGGAGTATTGAATGCAGTCGAGCCGTCTTTGGCCGCGCGCAATATGAGAAACTTATTCGAAAAATCCAATCCGCCGGCGAGCAGGCTGATCGGAGGCATGACCACGTCTTTCACTAATGAGTTGACGATCGCCCCGAACGCAGCACCGATAATCACGCCGACAGCGAGATCGACGGCGTTGCCTTTGATTGCGAACGTTTTGAATTCCGCCCAGATTTTTTTCATACCACGATGTTGACCAGCTTTTTGGGGACGACAATCACATTGCGCACCGTTTGGCCCGCGACGCGCGATTGAATGTTCGGGCTCGCCAGAGCGGCGGCCTTCAACTCCTCCTCGGTCGCTATGATCGGCATCTTGATTCGATCGCGAAGTCTACCGTTTATTTGAACGACGATTTCGACTTCGTCTTCAATGAGCAAACGCTCGTCGTAAGCCGGCCATGATTGTTGAGTAACATCTCCGCGCGAGTCGCCAAATTCGGCGCTTAATCTCTCCCAAAGCTCGGACGAAATGTGCGGAGCGAATGGATTGAGCAGGATCAGGAACGTCCGCATCGCCGACAAGGGGATCGTCTCAGCGTTCGTAAACGCGTTCACAAAAATCATCATCTGCGAAATCGCCGTGTTAAACGAGAACGATTCGATATCCTCCGTCACTTTTTTGATCGTGGCGTGCAGCAACTTTTGCTGGGGCTTGGTGGCATCAACGGCCTTGATTTTAGCAGACAATTCCCATTCGCCTGCCTGGTTCTCTGTCATCAGCAAGCGCCAGACGCGCGCTAGGAACCGCGCCACGCCTTCGACGCCGCGCGTGCTCCAGGGTTTCATTTGCTCGAGCGGCCCCATAAACATTTCGTAGCAACGAAACGCGTCTGCTCCGTGCTGATCGATCACGTCGTCGGGGTTAACGATGTTCCCGCGCGATTTCGACATTTTGTGGTTGTCCTCGCCAAGGATGATTCCCTGGTTCACCAACCGCTGGAACGGCTCGGGCTTCGAGACGTAACCCAGGTCGAATAACACTTTTTGCCAGAACCGCGCGTAAAGCAGGTGCAACACCGCATGTTCGGTTCCTCCGACATACAAATCCACGCCACCCGGTTTATCGCCGCTCATCCAGTAACGTTCCGCCTTTTCGCCGACGAATCGTTTGTCATTGTGCGGATCGCAGAACCGCAGGTAATACCAACAGGACCCCGCCCACTGCGGCATCGTGTTCGTCTCGCGCATCGCCTTGTCGGAGTAACGGATCCACTCTTTTGCCTTTGCCAGCGGCGGTTGTCCGGTGCCGGTCGGCTTGTAATCGTCGAGAGGCGGCGGAACGACTGGCAATTCCTTTTCTTGCAATGCGCGATGTTTGCCGCTCTCCCAAACAATTGGAAATGGCTCGCCCCAATATCGTTGACGCGAGAATAACCAGTCACGCAGTTTGTAATTGATTGCACGTTTGCCAAGGCCGCGTTCTCTCAGCCAGGCTGTGATTTTCTTCTTTGCCTCAGCGCTCGTCAGACCGTTGATGACCGGCGAGTTAATGGCGATGCCTTCGCCAGTGAATCCAAATGCCGGCTCATCTCCTGTTGGTTGAACAACGACGACAATCGGCAGATCGAATTTCTTTGCGAATTCCAAGTCGCGGTCGTCGTGTGCTGGCACGCCGCCTATGGCGCCCGTCCCGTAGCCAAGCAGCACGTAGTCAGCAATCCAGATTTGAATCTTTTCGTTGGTCGCCGGATTAATTGCGTAGGCGCCAGTAAACACGCCGGTTTT
>Ga0307471_100001813_pt1 | contig 11971 bp, 16 predicted proteins | sample atmos_gasesAM3C__2_FD_204566 | JGI IMG/M metagenome (GOLD analysis project Ga0307471, IMG submission 204566) | Hardwood forest soil microbial communities from Morgan-Monroe State Forest, Indiana, United States - atmos_gasesAM3C_515 | ecosystem: Environmental > Terrestrial > Soil > Temperate... | reverse complement strand
AAAGCCAGCCAAAACCATATGGCGAACAAAAAGCGAATATGATACTTTCTCGCTATGGAGATCCGATCCTGCCGCGTCACGATTGCTGACATGGACGGCGTCGCCCATACCGTCGAAGTGACCGCCGCAACGCTCTTCGAAGCCGTGGCACTCGGCCTCAAGCAGCTCCAGGGAAATGAATGGGTCGCAGGCATAGGGCGACCGATGGACACGGTTACGGTTGCGGTGAAGAGCGTGCCCGTGGAGCATCACGTGCGAATCGGCGAGTTCACAAAATGGCTCGAACGCAGCGGAACGACTCCGGCTGAAGTGATGAGGAAGAGAAAAGTGCGCGAAATTCTGGGCCTTCCTGCGCGAAACTCATAGCGCATTTAGATTGCAGTGGTAGCCACGACGACGCAGTTCTCGTCGTGGGCAGTACGCCGAGATTTCAAAACTCCCGCCCGAGGCCACATCACATGCCTAAATCACCAAACAAAAGAGCAAACAAAGCTCTTCAAGGAAAGATCGCTCTCGTAGCCGGAGCCACGCGCGGTGCTGGCCGCGGCATCGCCATAGCGCTCGGCGAAGCCGGCGCGACCGTTTACTGCACCGGCCGCAGCTCGCGGAGGAGCGCCACGGCACGTCCCGCAGCCAAGCCTGGCGTTTCAGAAACGATTGAAGAGACCGCCGAACTTGTCACCGCCGCCGGCGGCTCGGGCATCGCCGTACGAGTGGATCACACCGTTCCAGCGGAAGTGAAAAAGCTCGTCGCGGAAATTAAGCGGCGTCACAAGCATCTCGACATTCTCGTGAACGATATCTGGGGCGGCGACGCGCTCACCGAATTCGGCAAGCCATTCTGGAAAGTAAATCTGGAGAACGGCCTTCAAATGCTGAAGCAGGCCGTCCATTCGCACATCATCACATCACATTACGCGGCGCCGCTAATGCTCGGGCGCTCAGGCGCAATCATCTTCGAAATCACCGACGGCGACGCTTTCTACTACCGCGGCAATATCTTTTACGATCTGGTGAAAATTTCGGTGATCCGGCTTGCGTTTGCCATGTCGCGCGAGCTGCGCAAGCGTGATATCGCCTCGGTCGCGCTTACGCCGGGGTTCCTCCGTTCAGAACGCGTGCTGGAACATTTCGGGGTAACCGAGGCGAACTGGAAGGAAGCCGGCAAACGAAAAAACGCCAACGTGAACTCGAAAGATCAGAACGATGCGCCTCAAGATTTTATGGCTTCCGAATCGCCGCGTTACATCGGCCGGGCAGTCCTGGCGCTGGCGGCGGATCCGGACGTGACGAAAAAGAGCGGACGTGTTTTCAGTTCATGGGCGCTGGCCCGCGAATATGGGTTTACCGACCTTGATGGCACTCAACCGGACTGGGGCGCCCACGCGAGACAGAAATACGGCAAATACAAGATCTGCGACGAAGAGTTTTATTCCTACTGGGCGCCGGGGTTAATCGACCTCATCTTCCCTGACTGGTTCTAGTTCGTCCCTCAAGCGAATTCGGCTGGGTGGAGGTCGGCCCTAGGCTTTTGCTTCTGTGATTTCCCGGACTTGGATCGTGTCGGTGCGCCCATCGAGGACGCCGGTTACCAGCACATTCTTACCAGCGAATTTTCCAGCCTGCTGCTGGTCGTCCAGGTGGTACCAGACGTCGTTGGCTGCATCTCGCAGAATGAACCGCTCGCCGTTCTGCGAAAGCACCTTGCCGGCGAACGTTCTAATCTCAGGCGCCTTTTGGTCCTGGCTGCTTTGCGCAATGATCGGCGGAAGGGCGGAGGCCTTAAGAGTTTGGGTCTGGATGCCGCCCAAGAAGAAGGGTGCACAGAACACGAATATAAGCGCGATGCGTGAGCCCGATCCTTTGGTCATGAAAATCACCTCCCAAGGAAATTGCGCTTGCAGCTCAAATCGTAAAACAGGGCATCAATCTTCACCCCTCGGGCGATCGCTGTAGTTGGACGGGACGAATTCCGTAGTACGGGATGGGAACGAAATGTGTCAATGACTGTGATACGCGATCGTGTCGAGCCCGTCGGCCAAAATTCACGCTACCACAATCAAGTTGGCCTTGCGGACTGGCCGTTCGGTCAAAAAAAGAACAGGCGAAACTTACTGTACCGCGCATGAGGGGAGACGAGCTGCGAGTTGAGCCTTCTCAGTTGTCCCGCATAATGCGCACCACGCTGTGCAATAGGTTGTTTGAAGTTTGCACCCGGGAGTCCCGGCCGAGCGGAATGCTGACGCCGAACCCGTAAAACTCGGCGGAGCGAGCTTGCGCCGGCGCATGAAGAGTTTCGCTCGCAGGTGTCGGCCCCAGCATGACGTTTCCGTTACGCACGTTCAGCATGGAAACATTCAATTGCAAGCGCGCGCCAAAAAGAGGCGCAATCGGCAGACGCGACTCGGTTGCAAACGGCGTGTTCGTCACTTGAAGGGGGATGAGCTCATGCTGCTCTTCATCCGTGCTATTCGCGAAACGGTGTTCATCCGCGTTCGTCCCTTTGGTATTTGCAGTCGATCGATTAGGAAGTATCGATACCGAAAAGAATGGAGTCTTCGCCGAAGAGGTGCCCCACCCACGCGGTGCTGCAGGCTTTGCGGCGGACATAATGTTGGACGAGGAGCGGTTCGACGGAGCAGACGCGAATGATTGTGTACGTTGCGCGAAGGCAAGGCACGGAAAGCCAGCGAGCAAAACCACCAACGGTAAGAATCGTCCGCAGAAGCGTGACATTCGGTACCACCGCCAAACGAGTCGCAGCTACGGTAGGCTGCCGCGCCCTTTTGCGCAATACAGGGCAATTCGTAGGTGGCGAGGGTTATTGACTCTAGGCTTTTCGTACCGGAACTGGCAGGGCCCGCTTCGACATGCCGAGGGGGCCCGGATCAATATTTCTAAAACACGGTTCCGCGATTAAGAATCGCTGCAAGTGATTGAAAACATGTAATCGGAGCAGTTCTGATCGGCGGTAAATTGGCCTTTCGGGAGCATCACGGCACATGAACATGCTGCCATTTTCTTTTCTGGAAACTGAAGGCACGTAGGCACAACGCGAACTCCTCCGCACGCTACAATTATTGAGCGAGAAAACGGCATGGTGCTGAAATCGCCCGAGGTCGCAGCGGTTAAACCCGAAGAGCGGGAGCTTGCCCGCAAAGTGATCGAGCAAACCACGCTCGAGACAGAATTGACAGAACGCGAGCTGCGCACCGCAAACTTGCGCGCCGAGCTGGGCGCGTTCGAGCGGCGATACTTGCATTTCGTCGGAGCGCGCTATGCTGAGCTCGACGAGCTGAAAGCTCGCATCGCTGAACAGCTTGCCACCGAACAACCCGACAACGATCGAGCCCAACAGGCGGCACGCGACGCCCGCGCACGCGCCAACGAAACCAAATCCGCTGCCGGAGAACGCGCCGAGACGGCACCGCGCGCTTTCGAAGCTTCGCCGGAAATGAAGCGGCTCTATCGCACTGTTGCCAAACGCATCCATCCGGATTTGACGTCGGACCGCGAAGATCGCGCCAAACGACAGCAACTGATGAGCATGGCGAATGAAGCATACGAGCTTGGCGATGAAATGCAGCTCGCCAGGATTCTTACGGAATACGAGCACAGCCCTGAGGCGGTGCAAGGTGAAGGTCCAGGGGTTGAACTCGTGCGAGTGATTCGCCGCATCTCGCAGATGCGCAGCCGTCTGGCGGAGATGGAAGCGGAACTGCAAGAGTTGCTGCGATCGGATCTATTCCAGCTGAAGTCGCGACTCGATGAAGCCCACGAGTTCGGCCGCGACGTGCTACAGGAGATGGTCGCAAAGGTAGACGAACAGATCGAGCAAGCGCAGGAGCGATTGAAGAAGCCCAAGTCGAGTCGCGACCAGAGGTTCAGCTGACAAACCCGATGGGAGCCCACGACACATCAACGACCACGCAGATCGAACGAACCGGAACGCGTGCGCTGGCTGTACGATCGTCCGCACTCGTGGCTCGAGGATTGCGGGACCTCGCGCGCGATTCGAATTGGCTGATCAAGAAAGTTTTCACCGGGCGCTCGCAGCATCTCGCAATTTCGCCCGTGGGGCAGGTCTGCGCAATTTCCGAACACGTACATCACGGGACCGCTCAAGTGGCCCTTTACGACATCGAACTGAGCGTGCCGACGATGACGCTTGCTCCGCCTGCGGGAGAAGTTTCGCACTCGCCGGACGCAGGCGTCGTTTTCTCGTGGTCGCCCAATGCACGCTACCTGGCCGGCGCTTCGGGCGCGTGGCCGGCAGGTCTGCATCTATTCGACCTGCAAGGAAAACTCTACCTGGGAAGTATCGGCGCGTCAGATCTTAGCGCGACGAATCTGGCTTGGTCCGATTCAGGCGACTACTTCGCGGCGACCTCGCGAGGAAAGCGGGCTGCGCTCCGCGTTTGGGAGCCGCGCGGCGGTCCTCCGGGCGGCGACGCTGCCAGAGAACTCGCGACACCCGATTGGCTCGAGCCGCAACAGGCTGGAGAGGAATTTGCAGAGGAAGGTTCATTTGGAGGATACGGAAAAGCAATCTTTAGCCCGAACGAGGAAGCGCTTGCGAGCGTGATTGAAATCAAGGGTGAGTGGGCGGACGACTCGATCATGGTGGCGGATGTGACGAAGCTATCGCGGCGCAAGGTGTTTGAGGCGCGAGGACACGTGACCGATCTCACTTGGACGCCCGACAGCGAGCAGATTATTTATTGCGCGGCCGGTCAGGCTTACAGGCTCGAGCCGCAAAGCGTGAATTCGGAACCTCTGCCGTTTGGCGCGGAGTTGTGCGTGTGCCATCCGCACTTGCCGCTGTGCGTTTGCTTCAGTTCCTGGCTGAAAAATTCGGCGAAGGGACGGCTGTTCCTAATGGATTTGAGCCGCTCGACCGCATTCGATGAATATCCCGCGGAAGGTGTGGCCGATTTGAAATGGAGCGCGGATGGTTCGAGGGCGTATGCAGTTACACGCGACGGGATGGCGTACATATATGAGCCGCCGCTGATTTGATTGCCCGCCTAACGAACCACGGACGGGACAAAGTACATGGCGAGGCGAATCCGAGCGTTGAAATCCTTCCCTGCGCTCAGCACGACAAATTCTACTTCACGGGATTTTAGGTCGGCGGGTTCCAGATCCGGATCGAGTGATCTAGTATTCAGGCCGGCGCGCAGCGCTTGTTGTTTTGCCATTGCGCGGCGGCGGTATCACAGTGGCCATCTTCCGGATCATCGCCAGAACGAGCTTCTTGTCGTCGTCCGATAGAGTGGTGGAATATTTCTTGATATCCGCTAGAAATCGGATTTCTTCCTCGGATAGTTCCCCCAGCACTTTGCGGGTTTCGCGATCCTGAGGCGTGTCACTTCCAGGGAAAAAATCGGCAAGACTGATTTCCATGGCCTCTGCAATCTTCGCGAGGGTTTCCAGCGAGGGAACGGTGTGGCCATTCTCGACGCGGGAAAGATAGCAGCGGAGCAGTCCCGTGCGGCGTTCGATATCGCCTTGCGAAAGGCCGCGATCGCTTCGGTACGACCGAATCACTTCACCAATATTTACCTTGGGCTTCTCTTTCGGCATAGTGGCAATCCTGACAACCGGGCGTAGCATACGAGTAACCCCGGAGCGGCGCAAGAATATTTTTTGAGTTATGTTCCTGTGAGGAACATCCGGTTGTTATACGAAGGGACGGGTGAAGAAAGGTGGGCCGATTCCAGCTGCTGATGTTCCCAATCAAGATACCGACTGCGGAATTGCGGCCGAAATCGCCGGGCTGGCGATACGTTTACCGGAACGCTTGTTCGCGTATAGCGCGTCGTCGGCTCGCTTGAGAAGTTCCGCCGGGGACTCGCCCGGTTTGTAGTCCGTGAATCCGCTTGAGAAATGGCAGCGGATTTTTTCTCCCTGATATTCCAGTTCGAGTCCTTCCACGCGCCCGAGAACGTGACGCACTTCATCCGCGCGGCATTCCGGCAGCAGGGCCATGAATTCATCGCCGCCGAGGCGAACTGCGAGATCGGAGCCTCGAATGGCGCGCTGCAGCCGCTCTGCAAATCCTTTGATGACGAGATCGCCCGCCGCGTGACCAAGCTTATCATTTATGGCTTTCAATTCATTCAGGTCCAGAAGCAAAACCGTCAGCGGACGGCCATGGCGCTGCGCCCTGCTAATCTCCTGTGCAAGCCTCTGCTCGCCGCAACGGCGGTTGTAAAGGCCGGTGAGCTGATCGAGCGCGGCTAGCTTATAAACCTCCGAGGCAAGGCTTTCGACTTTCGCCAGAGACTGGATCTGCTCGGCGAGCTGATTGCGAACGCGATGAATCAGCAGTTGCTGGTATACGACATAAACGCTGAAGACCAGCACCATCCCCACGAGCGCCCTCACAGATTGATTCAAGAAAAACGAGTAGGTGCCTTCCTCCCTGCTAAGCATAGCTGGGAATGCGAAGGATGCGACGGCGAGTGTCAACAACAGGATGACCGCAACCGTGCTCGACCACAGCCACCACTGGCGCCGGTCGAGATGCCTCAAATGCGTCTGGATTTCCTCCGGACGCGGAACGAACGCCTCAGGAGGTGGTGCGGGTCGCATGTCAGTCATTTGTCAGGGCTAATGTGCCTGCAACAAGAAATACAAGGCTTCGACTACAAACTCCATCCGTATATTCCGCAGCGGTGTCAATCCCGTTAACTGTCCTTCTACCAGTGGCCAAGCGACCAATCCTTGAGCCGATTTTGTGACGCCTCACAATCGCTGGGTCCCATAGGAGTTCTGCGTGTGATCCACTCGACGCAGACCGCGCTGCTTGGTTTGCCGAGCATTTCCTTCCGATTCGCTATACGCCTGAGCGCTTTCTTTATTTTCTTCCCGGCCCAAGGGCCAATTTCACCTGGAGGGAAGAAAAATGAAGCAGGCCAACAGAATTATTCTGATCGCTATCGCTGCTATCGCGGTGCTTACGGTCCCGGCCACCAGTCTTGCCAAGGGCCCATCGATTTTCGCGCAGGGCTCTCACGGGACACAATCCGTATCAACTACTTCGCACATGGACGGCACCCATCCGATGCCGCCACCCTATCTCGCCTGAGAAGCAATCCTGACTCTTTCTAGGGGGAGAACTTAGTTTCTCCCCTTAGAACTATGTTAGGATGTACGTCCATAGGAGGTATATGGGCACCTCGCTCCTATGGGTTGCCGGAGTTGCACTAGAGTCGGAGATTCTTTTCCGCTTCCTGAAGCGCCGGCTTTACGCGCACTATCCGTTCTTTTTTGCTTACCTGGTGGTGGTATGGTCAGGGGAGATAGCGCTCTGGCTTATCTATCGATATCATTTTGCTTCTTATTCACGGTTCTTCTGGGCTGACCAGTTTCTCGCCCTGCTGGCGGGCTTTGGAGTGCTTTTCGAAATTGTCCGGAAAAGCTTCCAGAGATATCCGGGCGCCAGAACTTTTGCAACGAGTGTTTTAGCCGTCATGTTCGCGATTCTTTGCGGTTACTTTGTGTTTCGATTGTTGCCATCCTCGGTTATTGTCCACCAAGGTTTTTCCGACCTGGAGCGGGACTTCCGCGCGATTCAGGCGCTAACCCTCGGCGGAGTTCTTGTCGTCATTTCCTATTATCGAATCGAGTTGGGAAGAAATCTGTTCGGGATCATAGCCGGACTCGGATTGTACGTGGGGAGCACAGTCTTGAGCCACGAGCTCAAGAGTTATGTCGGGCCGGCGTTTAACGCCGCGTGGAGTGTCATTCAACCGTATACCTATCTCATTTCCCTGCTCATTTGGGTTTTCACGCTATGGTCGTACGCGCCTGCTGCTCCTCCCAAGATACCGCCGGACATCGATGATGGCTATGAGGCATTTGCGCGACAGACACAACACACTTTAGGAACGATGAAGGCGGCTGTGAGCAGGGCGGACCGGCCATGATGCAGCTTGTCATTTTCCTCGCGCTTGCTGTCGGGCTCTTGGTTCTTCTGTTAATGGCGATGCGCCGCCAGCCTTCGCACGCCGCGGGTAGTGCCGGAGAATTGGTGACGGCCAAAAAGACGCTGGAATCACTGCAGCTTGGATTGCTTCCAGCCGAACTCGTTGACCAGATTTTTGGCGAGCGAGATTTAGCTTACGTGGCGGCCATTGGTTCAAACGAAATTCGCAGTCTCTTCCTGTCGGAGAGAAAGCGTCTGGCTTTGACATGGATCCGGCAGGTTCGAAAGCAGGTTCGCGCGCTGAAAGACTTCCACGTGAGCCGCTCCCGCATGTTCACGCAGATGAGCCGCTGGAGGGAGTTGTCTCTGGCGCTTGATTTTGGGGGTCTTGAGGCCCGGTGCCGCGTTTTGCAACTTCTGCTGCTATGGCGCGGTGCGTACGCTGCGCCGGACTTTGCACGCCGGACAGCGGCGACTGCGGGACGAGTATGTTCGACCTTGGATCAATCCTTGGCATTCTTGACCCCGTCAATACCCGTATCGCTTGCAAGTGAATCAGACGCCGACGGGTCGATGGTATAGGGTGGAAATGGCCGCGAAAGCCAAACGACCGGATGTGCTGGCAGCTTCAGCAGACTTGCGGAAGCGCACCTTACCGCACACCTCGGGTTCGCTGGACCGCATGATCTACGTCGCATCAATGAGGGACTACAACACCGGGCTCTACGTGCATCAGGGCCTCGCCGCCCGCTTCTCCCCAGAAGCGGCCTCCGAGGCTCTCGCCGATTGTCACTGGGAATGTTTCCAGGAACTCGTATCCCTGGAGTTAAAGGACTTAACGGAACAGTTGGATCTCTATATGCGAGCCACTGGAAGTGCGCCACACGATTTCTTGCGCGCATGGAAAGATCTTGAGCCGTATCGGGTAGCGGTTCCCGTAGGCACGGACTCGCTGATGGCGCAGTTTCTTTTCTCGAACCTCAAGATCGCTTTGGCAATCCTGGAACACCAAACCTTACGGGTTCCGGAGCCGGCACCAGTCGCATAGCCACCGCCGTCACCTGCCCCACAATTTCAGCCTCATCCGGATAATTAAACTGACGAACAGAACAGGCTGAAAGTGGGTGGGGCAATAGGGTCAGCCGCGAACCCGCCAAATCGCACCAGGCGCAGGCATAACTATCCCGCAACTCAACGAAGTAGATAGGCCGGTCAAATTCAGTCCGCCAGGCGGATGGCCGGATGCTGGAAATTTCGCTGTCAATTTGAACGAACGTCCCCGGTCGAAGCAGCGGGTACATGGTGAAATCGCACATACCGATATAGCCATATTGGATATGGCGCAGGTCCAGCCGCTGGAATAAAGACGCAGGGACGTTTCCCCACACCTCCACGGCCCGCGATACCAAGCTGGTCTTTTTCGAGACTGAAGCTGCGATCCAGACGTATTGGAAACGTTACAGCGGCCGCAGGATGAGGCGTTTCAAACGTGACCCGATGTGTATTCGCGAGCGGAACGTCCAGTTGGTACGGGCGCTGCTTGCCAAATCGATTCCAAAGATAGCCAAAAGATCCGCAAACGTCGAACGATAGATAACACTCAAACTAAAGAGTTTATAGATGCTGGGAACCGAATTCGTGTTTTCAAGCTGCGTTAGCCACGCATCCGAAATGTAATATTCCTCGTTGCCGCTTCTCTCCGCGATTTTGCGGCTAGCTCTTCCACCTCTCTGGTCGTGACGCCGAGGCGGTTTCGAAGTTCTCGCAGCTGATCTCCGGGACGGGGAGCGCAGGCCATCGTATAGTCTCAATTCGCGACAACAACGACGCACAGCCTAAAACGATTCGTCAAGTGAATCAACTGGTTCGACAATTGATGTATGGGGTGATCAAGATTTCGGAGGCTAGGTCAATCACCGCCCTTTGCTGAGCAATACTTTGGTTAGATGCTTCGTATTGAAAGCAAGGCTTGAACGCCATTCCCGGTTTGGGAATGAAGGGACTGCACAAATACGGATGCCCAGCGCCACAGACGGACACAGGATCGGGCTTCGGTTCCACTAGGCACAAGCTAGCCAATGCGCGTAACAGATTCCCGTCCCGGTGGACAGGGTGCCTTACGCGTCACAAGGAAGAAGCGAGTCTCGCCGGTCGTTGGTGGTTGTGCCAAGCTGAACGAACACTGGAGAGTCGCGATGGGCGAAACGAGCGACCTGCCGATTGAAGCGGGCGAACCTTATCGTGAAAAGAGAACGGTGCCGCGATACAGTTTTATCGCGCACGTTGAAGTAATCGAGCCGGCGAGTGATACGCATATTGCCGGCCGCGTATCGGAAATCAGCCGCAAAGGCTGTTACATCGACGTCATGATTACTTTGCCGCCCGGCACCCTGGTCCAACTTAAAGTTCTGCGGGACAAAGGCACATTTTCAACGAAAGGGAAAATTATCTACGCGCAGGATTCGATGGGAATGGGCGTGGCGTTCCTCGAAATTACGGATAACGAATTGAAGACGCTCGATTGCTGGCTCGCAGAACTCGCCGCTTAGCAACTTCTTGCTAGCACCGTCTGGAAGCTCTGTTTTCGTTTCATTGTCCCCTTTGACTTCGGTGCTACTGCGGAAACGAGGCGGTAGCTGCCACGCACAAGCTCTTTGACCTCAGCCCAATTGAGACGCGCCGCATAAACCCTCAGTGTGACCCAGCCATGCTTCCCGATATAGGGCGTGCGGAAAAAACGCGAATCATCCAGGAAAATTCCCTGCAGCTCCTTGTCAATTTTCACGCAGATTCCTAATTCGCCTTTGTATTCTTCGAGTACAGCAAACATCTTGCCCTTCACTCGAAATGTGGGATGGCCAAAAGTGGTGGCTTGGTCGACGTCAGCCAGTGCAAGACAAATCTTGCGCAGCCGCTCGAGGATTTGGGTTTCACTCAGCATTTAGGAAACGGCGCGGCATACGATAGAATATGCCACTCGAAGCCCAGGAGAGTGCGTTGAGTTTTAGTGCTAGTACCCGGCAGGTGGGGGATATAACGATTGTTGATGTGAGCGGACGATTTACGCTGATCGAAGGCGAGGCGGTCCACGAACTTCTCGGAGATCTTTTTCGAGACGGGCGGAAGCGCGTTCTGCTGAATCTTCGAAACGTGACGTATCTCGATAGCTCGGGAATTGGGCAATTGGTTCGGTCCGTTTTTACGGCGCGAAAAAATGATGCGGATCTGCGGGCGGTCGATTTGAGCAACCGCGCTCAGGAGATTTTGCGACTTACCAACCTTCACACAGTCTTCACGGATTTCTCGGACGAGCAGGAAGCTCTTCGCAGCTTTCAGGCCTAAGAGCCACTAGGCACCTGCGGTGGCGCCGTTCGAAAACGAATCAATCGCCGCGGCTTCGTTATCCCTGATATCGAATACCGTATAGAGCTTCGTCATTCTCAGCAGATCGCTCACTTGTTTCACGGGATTAATAAGCTTCAGCGCCACTCCCTTCCCTCTCGCCGTAGTGAGTGCTCCAACCAGCTGACCAACTCCTGAGCTATCTACATATTTCACGCCAGCGAGATTCAGGATCACTTTCTTGTAACCCTCTTCGGCTAGGTGGCGAATGGCATCGGTAAGCACCAAATCGCTACCCGGCCCGAACGCGAGCGCTTCGCCCAGGCTGAGACGTCCTTTCAGGTCCAAGATCGTCACATCCTGAATGTGGCGGATGTCGCATTCCATGGTCATGTGATCTCCTCCGTGCCGGTGGCTGCTCCCTGGGGTGAGCTGCGGGGAGAGTCTATATCCGCACTAGGCGGAACACAACGAGCACGCTCGAAGGCATTAATTTATGGTCTTTTGGAAATGGAACGCGTACCATACGTACTACCCCGCCCATAGCCTTGGCCGAGCGCAAGTACCAGAGATTCCCGATGGATTCATAAGGCACACTGGCTTAACATTTTACGGTCGTCGTCATAATAACCATGCCATAAGATGAGGGTGCGTGAGCGGAAATCCTTACGTTCGCTTTTTTAGTTTCTTCGGGCT
>Ga0307471_100001812_pt1 | contig 11973 bp, 6 predicted proteins | sample atmos_gasesAM3C__2_FD_204566 | JGI IMG/M metagenome (GOLD analysis project Ga0307471, IMG submission 204566) | Hardwood forest soil microbial communities from Morgan-Monroe State Forest, Indiana, United States - atmos_gasesAM3C_515 | ecosystem: Environmental > Terrestrial > Soil > Temperate... | reverse complement strand
TCCGGCCGCGAGCTCTTTTTCTACGCTGCGCACAAGAGCGTCGACCGTTCGGCTTATTCCAATCGAGACTCCACACGCAATCTCTTCCATTTGGCCGCCCAAAAGCGCCGCTAGCGGAATTCCTTTCTGCTGCGCCTCCAGATCCCAGATTGCATTCTCGACCGCGGCCTTCGCCATCTCGTGCCCGCGCACAGCGGCAAGCAAAGCGGGAACTTCTGTGGCTGAGGTCAGCTCATTCCCCAGCACCAAAGGAATAATGAAATCGCGCAGGATGATCCATGCGGTATCGGTTGTCTCGGAGTTGTAGAACGGACCCTCAACCGCGGTGACCTCTCCCCAGCCCGATGCGCCGTCCGATTTCACTTCAACCAAAAGGATGCGCCGCTTCTCCAAAATTCCAAAACTCGTCTCAAACGGCGTCTTCAGGCGCAATCGAATTTCACGCACCGAGATGGTATCAATCCGCACGAGTTCCGCTCCTTCAGAACCGCAGGTTGAAGCTAAGCAGGTTCCAATGCCAGCTGAACCAGGTCACGCCCAGGCAGGCCAAGGCGATGGCAACGTCGTGAATCCTAGTCCAGATCCAGCTTTGTTTATTCGCCCAGCTGCGTGCGGCATTGAGCAGGGCAACTATGGTTGCCAACGCTCCCATCACTCCCAGAATCATGAGCAACACAATCCATTTGTCCAGGCTGTCATTGAACGAGCCGGGGTCGTCAATGGCCGTGGCAAGCGCGACCCATCCGCCCAAAGTCAGGAGATCTAGCACGCAGATCAGCCGAACCCAGAGGCGCATCTTCTTTTGTTCCGGAGTCAACTGGAGCGGACGGCCGTAGTGTTTTCTGATGATCGCGGCGACCGGCCATAGCAGCAAGGTCAGAAGCATTACCGCGATGCTGGGCACGATGATGAACAGATTGAAGTATTTGCCGTCGCTTAAGGTCGGGCGCTGGAAGATGAAGAAAGGCCAGTCAATCGACATCGCTACCTTTCCGCTCTCGTCGGCCTTGAATCCGGCATGTAGTTGGCCGTGCACTTCGCGGTATTGCAGAGGTGCGATTTCTTCATACTTCTTCGGCTCACCGTTGGGGTCCTTCAGCAGCTCTACTGTGATGGTGTCATCGGAATTCGCCGTGACCTTGTATTGCCCCACGAGGTTGAGCAGTTTTAGGAATGATGTCTCGAACCGACGGCTCGCAATGTAGAAACCTGCCACGCGATGGGCGTCCTCTTTCGCACTCGCGACCTTCTCCGCCGGCGGAGCTGTGAAAGGGAAGTAGCGATCCATGAATTTCTCAAAGATGTCCACGCTTCCTTCGTCCTTGCCGGCACTGTTTACGGAAATGAAGAACCCAACGTTCTGGTCAAGAATCAGGTGCAAATAGCTGTGGAAGTAAACGGTGTCACCGCCATGGCCGATGATCCGGTGACCGTTTTTCGATTCCTCATAAAAACCTAGTGCCATCGCATCGAGCCGCGGATCGTATCCCCATTGGCGGGCATGCATGAGCTTGGCTGTCTCCGGCTTGAGGATCCGCACATTGCCGAATTGGCCGTCCTGCAGGTGAGCCATCATGAAATTGCACATGTCCACGGCGCTGGTTGAGACGCTGCCAGCGGGAAATGCCTGTACGAACTCGAATGATTTCGCGGGTTGTGACGCCCGCGTGTAGCCGTTAGACATCAGCGGCAGCAATTCAGCGGGGAGGGGCTGAACAAAGGTTGTATGCTGCATCCCAAGCGGGTTGAGGATGTTGTCCGCGACATATTGCTCGAAGGGCTTACCCGACACGCGCTGCACGATGTAGCCAGCCAGGGCGGTAGCGTAATTGGAGTACGCAGGAATGGTTCCTGACGGGTAGATGCGAGTCGGAGTGTGCGCCTTGATATAGGCGTCCAGGGGACGCATCTGGGCGGCGGTCGGTACGAACAGATCCTTGGCGGTTTCTTCAAACCCCGGAGTGTGCGTCATGATGTTCCGGAGCGTGATTGGTTTGCCGAACGCCGGCGGAATCTTGAAATCGAGATATTCGTTGACGTCGTGGTCAAGGTCGAGTTTCCCTTGCTCCACTAATTGCATGATGGAAGTCCAGGTAAACAGCTTCGAGATGGAGCCGGGCCTAAACAGGGTATCGGAGGGAGACACCGGCTTCCGTTTTTCGACGTCCGCAAAGCCGTAGCCCTTTGCGAACAGGACCCTGCCATCTTTGACGACCGAGATGGTTGCGCCCGCAATGTCCTGCTTTTGTAGGTATGCGGGAACCAGGCCGTCGAGGAAGGCGCCGAGGTCCTCGAACGTGAGATCGTGAGTGGAGGCTGGTGTGAAACTCGGCGCCGAAGCCGGCACATCAGGAGTAGGTTTTGCCGGGGTCTGCGGCTTCTGTGCGGAGCCGCTCACCGTGAGCGCAATCGCGGTTAGAAGTAAAGTCAAACTTCGGACAACACGCAAAGATGCTCTACTTCGTCCGCCGCGGCGTTCCTTAGTAAACATTCTTTCCTCCCGGATACGATTGAATCCCGATGGGGTGACAGCTTCTCGCGCTCTCTTTGCTTCTCCTCAATCAAAAGCTCAGCTTCAGCGCAAACTGCATCACGCGTGGATTGGACGCTGTGCTGGTGATGTGGCCAAAACTGCCGACATCCGTAACAGTGTTATCCGGATCTGCAAAGACGGCGTTGTTTAAGGCGTTAAAGAATTCTGTCCGGAACTCCAGGTTGGCCCTTTCGGTTAAGCGAAACAATTTCGCGATGGAAAGGTCAGTGTTGAACTGACCTGGGCCGTGCAGAATGCCCATCCGGCTGTTCCCGAAAGCCCGCCCACAGACCCCTTGGGGGTTGGGATCCGCGCAGGTGCCCGGGGGATCCGGGTCGCCAACGTAGGCCGGGCCCGCTGGGTCGACGCAGTCTTGGTTGATCCAGTTATTAAGCCGGCTCTGCACCGATCCACTGGTGGATAACTTGCAGCCGGGAATGAGCTGAGCAAAATCTGTCGGGATGCCAAAGGCGTTGGTACCTGTGCTGGTGAGCACGGGGAGCAAATGGCCCGACTGGGCGGTGACAACTCCTGCGAGTTTCCAGTTGCCCAAAATCTGTCCAGCCAGCGAACGGAGATTTCTGGGCCCGGGCAAGTCATACACGCCGCTGAATACGAAGCGATGCGGTCGAACGAACGCGTCCGGCCCGTAGTTGGAGCGCGGGTCGTTGTTGTTTCCGTACACCTGGCCGCCGTTCGGCCCTATCGTACTTTCAAAAACGTTGGCCAGGTCGCGCGAGAATGTATAGGAGGCAAGGAACTGCAATCCATGGCTGAACCGCTTGCTCAAGCTGGTTTGCAGAGCGTTATACCAGGCAATGCCGTTGGACTGAACGTCGAACATGCTGCCTGCCGAGAAACCCTGGTAGGGAACTCGTAACTGGAGATTCGTCAGCGTACTAGTCGTCTCACCTCGAATGGGATTACTCGGCGTGGCGAGATCGGCCTGGTTGATGGTGTGCCATGTCAGCAAATGTGTCCCGCGCATACCGGCATAGCCGACTTCCAGGACAAAATCGTGGGCCAGTTGCGATTGCAGGTTCAGGCTGTAGCGTTGAAACACAGGAGGCCGCACCTTAGGGTCAATAATCTGGGGCGAGAGAAGCTCGCTGGTCGGGCTGTAAGGAAAGAATTGGGGGAAGGGGCCGGGGTCGGGCGGCAGCGGATTCGCAAAACTGCCGTTGACTGCCGGTTGCACGAGTCGAATCTGTCCGAAGGGCTGATTGGAAATCTGCTGGAGGTAGGGCTGACCGGTGGCGCGCTGGTGGTACACGCCATAACCGCCGCGCAGCACCAGGCGGCTACTGCCCGGTAGGACCCAGGCCAAGCCGACCCTCGGATTCATCGTGTTTTGCCCCACCCCCTTAATCCCAAGATCGTTTCCGCTCTTAGTTACTCCCGGCGGCAGAGTACCGGGGAAATTGTCGGAGACCACGACCCCCGCCAAGGTGCCAGCGGCCGGAGGATTTCGATCAATCAACAATGGATCCATGCTGGCATTCCGCCCGTTGATCTCTCCGAAGTCCCCGAGCCGTTCGTAGCGGAAACCTAGATTGAGGGTCAAGCTGCTCGTGACCTTGATATCGTCCTGGGCATAGAGATTCCCATCCCACACCCGCCAGTTGCGCTGGGTGATGCCGGCCAGATCTTGCGTAACAAATGGGTTGAAGGGCGCTTGTCCAAGCATCAGTCCGGGATAGTTAACAAAGATCGAGTAGCCCGCGAACTGGAACTGCGACATGTTGTCCTGTGCGCGGGTGATGCCGCCGCCAAAACGAAAGGAATGCCGCCCGCGGATCCAGGAAACGGTGTCCTGGAACACATAGCTGTTCTGCGCCAGGACCACGGTCTGGCCATCACCCCCAACGCTGAGGCCACCCGCCACAATGATCACAGGCCGCGCATCGTCAAACGACGGCACGTTGCTGCCGATGCTGGAGTAACTGAATGGGAATTTTTGATCGGTGCCTGCTAGAGTCCGATGAAAACCAATCTCCGCCTGATTGACCAAGTTGCCGCTGAACAGGTAAGTGTGCGTTAGAGAGAAGTTGCGAAAGTTCTGTGGGTTCCTCGAAGGAGAACCGAGCAGGCTGCCGGAACCAGCCACTCGGGCTGAGGGCAGCGTGAAATTCGCCTGGCTGTTTGAGAAGAAGAACCGGCCCTGCAGTGTGCTCTTGGCGGTGTGCAGAAAGTCCAGGTTAGTTACAAATTGGTCCTCGTAATAGCGGCAGGGAGAACTGAACGTGGAAAATCCCTCAGGCAAGCCTGTAGCGGGATCGGTAATGATCTGCTGCGGATTCGGAATGAGAAATTGACCGTTAGGCAGCTTGAGATTAAAGAAGGCCACAGCCTGGGGGCTGACATTGGTTGCATCTACCGGACGGCCCAGCGGATCAAGACCAAGAAAAGCTGTGTCGGGTCCAACTGCGCCCGCTAAGCCGGCGGGGGAACGGTCGTCGGTCAGCACGGGAAGAATGTCGCTAGCGGAACAATTCACGTCTAGCCCATTCTGCTGACGCGTGCCTTGATAGGACGTAAAGAACAACACCTTATTCGCGACGACTGGTCCGCCGAGAGCGAATCCGAACTGGTTCTGCCGCAGAATCGCTCGCGGCTCATTGGTCTGCTTGCGGAAATAGTCGTTCGCATTGAGCGCTTCATTGCGAAAATATTCCCACGCGCCTCCGTGCCATCGGTTGGAGCCCGACTTGGTGAGGACATTAACGTTTGCGCCAGCGTTGCGGCCGAACGAGGCGTCATATTGGCTGGTTTGTACTTTGAACTCCTGAATACTGTCAGGATTTGGAGTCGCCACTCCGCCACTGAAGTGACCACTCCCCTGCAAGTCGTTGATCTCGACACCATTCATCTGGAAGTTGTTGTCACTGGCGACCCCGCCTCCGGTGACAAGGTTGCTGTCCACGCCGCCTCTGCCAATCTCGCCAGCATTGAAGACCTCGGCGGAGACTCCCGGCGATAGGCCGAGAATCTGTTGGTAGTTGCGCGTCACCAATGGCAGCGCGGTCACGGCCCGTTCGTTAACCGCGTTGCCCAAAGTGCTGTCCTGTGTCTTCAATAGTTGCGAGGCTGCGCTCACTTCCACCGTCTCGAGGGGCGCGCCTAGTTCAAGCCGCACCCCGAGCGAAGCGGTTTCGGTAATTTGCACGGGCACACCTTCGCTTACCCACATTTTGAAACCGCCTTTGCTCACTTCGACGCGATACATGCCCGGCCTTAATAGTGGCACCAGGAAGGCGCCTGCGGCGGATGAGGCTGCGGTCCGAGTCTCACCGGTTGCCTGGTCAATCGCCTTGATCGTGGCACCTGTTACCACCGCGCCACTGGGATCGCTAATCGCGCCGGAGATCGCCCCAGTCCCTGCCGTCTGGGCATGGCTGATGCTCAACAGCACCCCGAAGATCCCGACAAGGGAAAAGAGACGAAAAAGAGGTCCTCTCAGAAATGCCACCGATGATTGATTCATGGTCCCCTCCTCATGATCGTCAGTTAATCAATTCGATCTCGAGCCTCCGCCACGGCGCGCGGAGTTTGTTACTCGGAAACATCTGATTGCCCGATCGCGCTGTACCAGCGACGGCCATTGCGATCCTCTTGTTCGCTTTGCTTCAGGATTTCCAGCGAGCGCGCCGTCTGCGTGTGCGCGCAAGCAACCATGATTGCGCCCACCAAAGACACAGGCGCTGCATACGACCCACCAAAAGACGGACTTGCAATCGAAGCAAAACAGGACACGTCGCAGGCCTTTGCGACCGGCGTCTGAGGGCCATCAGTAATGCCCAATGTCGGGACTGCCTGTGCTTTGGCACGCAGCGCAGCCTCCACCGTTTCACGCAGGCAGCGTCCGAAACTGATCGCAATCAGGAGGTCCTGGCGGGTGAGCGTGCGAACCCGACGCTGTACATTTCCGGCGCTGCCAATCGGGGCTTCAGCCGCCAAGCCCAGAGCCGTCAAGCAATAGGCAAGCTGCCAACTAAGCGTCGCCGCCAGGTCAATGCCCACGACCAGGATGCGGCGGGCGCGGTTGATTCGTCGCGCAACCGCAATGATCTTTTCCGTGTCGAGGCTGGAATGCAGATCGTGCAAATTGCGCACGTCCATCTCGACGCTGTGCTGGATTCGATTCGCGAGACTTCGTTTTTCGCGGGAAGCAGCTTTGAGAACCGTATAGGGAGTGATGCGGGTGATGAAGTGGGACCGCAGATCGGCAGCGAACTCCGCGTACTTTTCGTAACCCAGCGCCTGAATCGTGCGCACGATGGTTGCAGCGTCCACGCTGTAACGTCTCGCGAGTTCGCGGGATGAAAGAAAGAAAGTGTCGTCGGGATTCTCGAGAATGGCGCGGATCAACTTCTTGCGACTGGGATTCAGTCGGAGTTCGGCCTTCCGAAAGCGATCCTCCAGCGGAGTGCTGCTCGGGGCATACCCGGGTTCATGGCTTTCGGCACTGTGGTTCGTCATTTCGAAAAGGGTCGTGCGTCGGAATGGGGCGAGATGCTACAACACATGTTGCATCTTGTCAATAATTGTCACTATTTGATGCACTGTTCAGATCGGGCGGTAGAGCTCGTACGCGGCCAGCTCGAGAAAAATCCGCTGGCCGGTAGCGAAACATCCTCGGTTTCCTAACTACCAGGGAACCGAATCACCTGGAGGGGAATGGGATCCGGAAGAAAATGACATGTCGCGTCCGAGCAGCAAAACCACCCCGTCATTGCCCAAAACGGCGGTAACTGGCTGGAGGGCCCAAATGACCCGAGAGAGCGGTACCTCAGGAATTACGCGAGTTGGCAGCCTTCATAGAAGGTGCGACGCGTGGTGCATCGAAGCGCGAGTTCACACCCTGGCAGACTTCTTGCTTGTGACGCGAAACCAAAGGTATAAGAGGACACCTATCGCGATTAAAGCCAATCCGGATATTGCGTGCTTCGGATCATGCGCGCCAAAACCTATCGCTCTTGCGAGCTGTTCTCAACCAGATAGTTTCCACTCGCGAGTTGCATCTCCAGCGCCACTGAGGTCGGCGAGTCGCATCTCGGAATACTTGCGCGATAGAATCACGCCGGGCGCGCCTGCACGTAACGCCGCCAGTACTGCTTGCTTAACGCTTTGCCTGGTACATTTGCTGTGACTGGGCTCGGTCGGAATATCGATATCAATGCCCGGCCAGATCAGCGTCTTCGTGCCGGCAACACCGTCCAGCGCGCGTTTCGTCTCACGGTAAACGTAATCCGCCGAAAGCCCTGTGTGCGGAATCTGATCGTAGCTGTTCTCCTTGAATCCCATTACCGCATAGTTGAAATCGATCAGACTCTGCTTTGAGAGATCTGCATAAAGGGTAGAGCCGATATTGTCCGCATAGAGCGCCATCCGCTCGCCGCCGCAGTTGTTGTACATGACGACCTTTATGAAATCCGAATAAGCCGAGAGCTCATGAGGATCCTGTTCGGCGCGGTAAATGGGATTGAAGGAATTGTTGTGCCAGATGTGCCAACCCACGGGTAGCGTCTGCTTGGCCGTCTTGACCGTCTTGTAGATCGCGGCGTAGGTTTCTCGAAGGCTGTCGGTCCAGAGCATTTCCCATGCGGCCAGCTCGGGATACCGCAAAAGGAGCCGCCAGAATTGAACGTAGTAGCCGTCCACGGGACGCTGGCCGCTGCGCGCCGAGCGAACGAATTTTTCAAGCTCGAGAAACCCCTGCCGGGCGCGCTCCACGTTGATGCCGCGCTCCTTTGCTCTGTTCTGACAAAACTCGCAGAAACAGGTCACGTTGCCGGGATCGACCGGCGGCATGTCATGCGTGGCCCCCAAACTGTCCGCCAGCGCGCCCTGCCGCTCGGAGCCCCACATGATCCCGTCGATGTCGTAGGAACTGGCATAGTCCTCGACCAGACCGGTCAGGAAATTCCGGTAGTCCGGGTTGTTGACGCACAGCGTTTCAGCATTCCGCCCGTATAGATCGCGCTCCTGCAGTTTCTCGATTTTGGGTAAGTCGGTGCGAAACACGTCCTCAAGCCAGCAGATAACTTTCAGGCCGCGTTTCTTGGCGGCCGGGAGCACTTCGGCCAGAATGTCGAGATCGCCGTGGTCGGGCGCACGCGTGTCCTTGAGAACTGTGTTCTTGTAGTACTCGGGATGAGGGGTGGCGAAGTTGCCGCCGTGAAAATTGAGGTCGTACTCCTGTTTGCCGTGATCGGGCAAGGGCTGGCCCGGAATCTGTCTTCCGGCGATTCCACGACCATATGTGAAGACCGCAAGAAACAGGGTATTTACGGAGGCGCGTTCCTGAAGGACGTCGAGGACTTTTTCAGTACCTTCATCAACAAACGAAACCGCTCCAACCTGGATGCCGATCGTTTTGGAGGATATAGAAGCATGTCCGGGGGTGGGCACCGCCAAAGCGGCTCCGGCACCAGCGGCGATCTTCAGGAAGTCGCGGCGATTCACGTCCGAGACCATGGATTTCTCCTATTGTCCTTGCTAGCCGATGTCTATGTTCCCGGACTTGACTCGAGATGAGCCTTCAAGACTTAGCTTTCCCCAATTGACCTCCGTCACTCCGTGCCAACAGCGATTGCGGGAGAATCTGATCGCAGGTGAAATTCCGATGTAACAGTGTCAACAAATTGCGGATCCAGAAAAAGGGAATGCCGGTCATTCTCCGTTGGCTGGGCACAGCTTTCTATTTTCTTGCGGACGACGCTCGCCGGATCGAGTCACGGGCTAGTTCTTGCGGAATTCCCCAGGGCTTCTTAAGCCTCACAATGCAATTCTAGACCATTCTTTGATTCGATCGTTGGGTCTTGGTCCGGAGGTGCCGACCTTCCGGAGCCTGCTGACGATATTGACCAGCGGGAGCAGAAAGGGAGCGATTCCACAGCGTCAGCCCAGACCCGGCGATATCGCTATCACAGACGGCCGACACAACAATGGTTGCGATCTCGCCAGAGCTAGTTAAAGGGCACTACTGCCGCTTGGGACTCGCAACCCGATGTCCTTGGATTCAGCAGAGCTATGATCGTTGGGTGACCAGCCCCCGACAAGCGATCGCCCATCAAGAAGGCAAGCCATTTGTTTTCGATGACCGCGTGACGCCCGTTTTCTCGGGACCAATCCAAAAGCATTACATTCGGATTGCCCGTGACTCGACCAGCACGCGCTACGCGGAACTTCTTGTCCTGCCGAATTGGACCCAAGCCAGGTGAAGTCGGTGAATTGGACTCATTTCGACCGGGGCTCGGAGTGTATTCGCCGGTTTGGCGCTCAGTTTGAGAGGGCCTGCAGTAGTGTCCGTTCGATCTTGCGAAACTCCGCGGGATCGCGCACATATTCCGTGAACGATGTGATGGCAGCCTGGGAAAGCTGTTCGGCTGCGGCTGGATTCGTCTGCTTGAGCACGCGCAGCAACTCGTAGTCTTCGATTCCTTCACGCATGGCTTCCAGACGGATCGAGCTGAAAACAGACTTGCCCGCCCGGTCGGGATACACGATGAAGGCATCGCCCGGAGGCAGCAACTGCGTGTTGGCGTCAATCACAGGTTGGGTGTCTTTCACGGGCTCAGGAGTCCAGTAATTCCAACCCCAGTGTAGGAAACCGGTGAAGCTGTAGCGGAAATTGAGCCAATGGAGCAGGCGAACTTTGAGCAATGGGTAATCGATCAGGCGATTCAAGTAGCGTTTGTTGGGGAACAGGCACGTATAGAACCATACGTTGTGGCCACTCTGGATGCGATCACGGATGAGTTCCATCTGATTGTCAAAGCGCCCGAGCTGGGGCACCCAGACGTCGCAGTTCTTCTTCAGCTCTTCCGGTATGTCGGAGGCATCCACAGCATCCATGGTGAGAACACCGGGCAGATTGCGATGCACGAGATCGGCGATGCGAGCGTAGTACGGCGGCTCGCCACCATGGGGTTCATCAAGAATGTGTTGGAAGTAAATTGATTTCCAGCTCTTCTCGGCCAGATGCGTGTTGAGCGCAGAAAGAAAACTGGTGAGGTAGGGCTCAACGCGGGAATCGTCCGGCGGAAGGTTCTGTCTTATCACCTTGCCTTTTTCGAGCAGGAAGACCGGGACCGTAAGAGCGGCGTCGTAACTTCCCGCGCGCCCGAGAAGATGACTGCCCTCGATATAGCCGATGACTCCAGCTTTCCGAAAAGCTTCGACCCAGCGATCGAAATTGGAGAAGTCATAGGTCAGACCACTGCCCTCAGCGCGCGGCGTGATCAGGTCCATGAGCGGGGTAATCACCATGTTCTGACGGTGATCGGCCATCACAGTGGCGATGTTCTCAACCAGGGTCCACCACCCTCCGGAAAACTGAGGTGCGTCATAAAACTGCCGGGACGCAGCGTCCCCGAGGTTGAACCAGTTCGTGACTTTGAGTGTCTGCTCAGCGGTGACGGTCGCGGAGACAACATGAATGCGGAAATCGGCACGCGCCAAGGTGCGCTTGTTGGCTCGCACCAGAAGCGTACCTCGGTACACACCGCGGACGGCATTGGCAGGCACGGCGACAGTGACCCATAGTGAGTGCGTTCTATTCCTCTCCAACTCTATGGGAAAATTCCAGAGGGGATCGGGATACCAGCCAGGGGCTTCGCCGATAAGTTCGTCAGACGGAGTGTCGTCAGTGTGCGAGCCGACCACGACGTAGCCGACGGAGCGCACGATCACTCCGTTGAGGGGCTCGCCTCTCGTGCTTTTTAGGGATGTGACTTCAGCAGAGACTTCCTTTAAGGCTTTCGCCGATCGGATAGCGAGCTGGATGCTGAGATGTTGGTTTCGGGCCGCCCAGAAGTCAGGCGCCGCGAGCCGGTGTTTCCCGATGGTGTCACTGGGGAATACCTTGGTCAGCGAGTCAACAAACCACACATTGATCGCCGCGGGTTGGCTGGCGACGGCAGGGACCGTGGCGATGAGGGATGCGAACAGAGCCGCACAAACCCGAGCAAAAGACATTTGGGGCCCCTCTTGGAACGAATGAATTGGAATTGTCGAATAATGTCGACGCTGAACTCCTACGGCATGGCTTGTTGAACAGGTAAGAGTTTACTTCAGGACAGCAGCAGTAGCGGCACTATCGAAAGTTGCTGACGAAATTGCGCCAGCGTCCAATCAGGTAACCTCGTGCGGCAACTCTGCTCCAAGTTCGGATTGGTGTGTAAACGTCCAACGGCTACGCTTGTTATAATGGTCCCGAAAAGCGTTTTGGTACGCTGGGTTCTCACTCCTCAATACATTTCGGGTGGGAACCGACCGGCCTGTTCCTTGCTCGGCTGCTTACCGGCGTGGGCCTCTCCGCGATGACCGTTAGAGGCATGACCTACATCAGCGAGATGTTCCCGGCGAACCGGCGCGGGGCCCAGCAAGGCTGGACCCTGATGATCGGACTATTTGGCATTCCCGCGACCGCTTACGTT
>Ga0307471_100001811_pt1 | contig 11974 bp, 19 predicted proteins | sample atmos_gasesAM3C__2_FD_204566 | JGI IMG/M metagenome (GOLD analysis project Ga0307471, IMG submission 204566) | Hardwood forest soil microbial communities from Morgan-Monroe State Forest, Indiana, United States - atmos_gasesAM3C_515 | ecosystem: Environmental > Terrestrial > Soil > Temperate... | reverse complement strand
TGGGGACGTTATCGGTCTACGCCCCGTTCACTTTCGAGCCTCGTTTTCCGGCCGCCCAACGGCGGCCTCATCGCACGCTCCTTGTCAGGTGGCTCGCCGGGCTCTGCCGGGGGTTCGAGAGCTTTGGTGGAACGAGCGGTTCGTCTGGTGGCCTCGGGTGTCCCGACAGTGTCGTCGTCATGAAGGACAACGTTGAGGAGTGAACTGTGGACATGCAAATTGTCTCCAACGTCGTACTTGATAAAACCGAGCTTCCGGAACCGGTTCATGAAGAAGCTGACCCGCGAACGGGTCGTTCCCACCATCTCCGCCAGAGTCTCCTGGCTGAGTCTGGGGACCGACATTTCGGAAACTCCTTCTTTGCCGAATTGCGCCATGAGCAGCAAAACCCGCGCCAGGCGCTTTTCGCTGGAGTTGAAAAGTTGGTCGACCAAATCATCCTGGTATCGGATGTTTCGCTTCAGTAAATACTTGAGAAACATGGCCGACAATTTTGGTTCCAGGCTCATTGCATGCATCATCGCTTTCTTTTCGATGTGCAAAAGGACGCAGTCGGTCGTCGCGCTCGCGGACGACATGCGTAGGAGCTGACCAGCTAGTCCACCTTCTCCAAAGAAATCCCCCTCGCCCAGTATGCCGAGAGTTGCTTCTTTCCCGTTTTCCGATACAACGCTGAGCCGTACCTTTCCTCTTTGAATAAAGAACAACCCGTCCGTGGAATCACCCTGGGCAAAGATCAGATTCTTCTTTTGAAACGACAGCATGTCCCTACCCTTCCCCATCGTTGAAAGAAAGGCGTGGGGACTAAACTCGGATCTTTTCTTCGTGGTTGTGATTTTCTTTGCCACAGGGGCCACCCTGACAGCGGGAGCTGTCACCACCATCAAGTTTGCGGGAAGAGATGCATCTTTGCTGGTCAGTAATGCTCACAATGAGGAATCTGCAAGCTCTTTTTGAGGAGTCGTGCACAATGTGAGCGATTCTGCTCTACTGGTGGACAAAGTGGGGATCACGGAGTGCGGCGTTTTCTGCGTTCCAGGCTGCACCAAGAAAGACGAGCATCGCAGAGAACTCCATCCATACCATCAAACCGATTACCGCCGCCAGCTCTCCGTAAACAGCGCCATACTGCATGTGCCGGACGTAAATGCCAAACAGTAAATTGATGCCCCACCACAAGATCGTCGCTGCAGCTGCTCCGGGCAAAACGGCGCTCCACGTCGTCGCGGCAGGTCGCGCAACCCGATAGATCAAGGCCAGGACGAGCATCGCCAATACCATCGCAAAGACCGGAAGGATGACAGTCCAGAAGCCACGAGCCAAAAGAGACTGACCGAATCCGGGATTGATCCATTGACGCAATGGCCGTCCGAAAACACTTAGCACGACGGAGAGGAGCCACGCCACAATAGACACGCAGAACAAGAGCAAGCCCCGAAGTTGCCGGCCGAGAAAGGAATGTCTCTCACGATCACCGTAAATCAAATGGATACCTTCCATGATGAGCTTCATGACCTGTGAGCCGACAAGCAACGTCCCGACCCAGCCGAGAAGCACCCAGTTCCAGGGGTTCACTTCCCGGCGCACCAGGAAGTCGGATACCAGTTGCCAGCTACCCGGAGGCAGGATGGCCGACAAGCGCGTCACGAGTTCCTGGCCGCTCTTCGCCCTCAGCGAATTGCTCATAAGCCCGACAGCTATCAACAGGATCGGGAAAAATGCGAGAAACATGTTGAAGGCGACGGCCTGCGAAACCATGCCGCATTGTGGAATGATTCTTGCCAGGGTTCGGAACAGTTTCTCCGCAATGGAGCGAAGCGCCATCGCCCGGGATTATATCGTCCACGATAAGTTCTGCCGCTTGCGGGAGGATGGCAACCTGCTTCTTAGTTCTCACGGGTTCTTGATCTGACCAGTTCTTAGAAAGACACCACGTCATCCACGGCGGAATAAGCGTAGAGTAGAGGGTATGCGCAAGCAGGTGATCCAGGCACCGCAAATTGCCTCAGCTTGGGACCAGGGTTGGCTGGACCTGGACAAAGGGGCTTCGGTGGAGGTCTCGTCGGAAGACGAGAACTATCCGATTGAGTCGGCGCTTCTGGGAGACGAGAAGCGAGGCTGGCGTGCGGCTGAGCCCGGAAGTCAGACGATACGGCTCATTTTCGACAGCCCGCAAAAGCTCAGACGGATTTTCCTGGCCTTCGAGGATAACGAAGCCTCCCGCACGCAGGAGTTTGTTTTGAGATGGTCTTCTCATGTTGGACAACCGTTCCGGGAAATCGTGCGCCAGGAGTGGAATTTCAGCTCGCCCGGAGGAGTTCGCGAGATCGAGGACTACGCTGTTGACCTGGTAGATGTCGGGGTGCTCGAGTTGATCATTGTGCCCGACAAGAGCGGCGGCGAGACTCGCGCCTCGCTTGTCAAGATGCGCATAGCTTGATAGGCCGGGCAACAACGGAACGCTGACGCTCTCGGTTCCTCACGTGATAGATGGAGTTGAGGCAGCTGTTGGAGCTGTTGGTGTCGACGAAAATCCTGCGCTTGGCGGTACATCGCGCATCGACTTCAGCAGGTCTCTCGATCGAAACGCTCGCCGATGAAAAGAACTTCTACGTGTGGACGAAACCCAACCTGAAATAGGGTCTACCGCAAGTAATCCCGCTGACATTGGCTCGGGCGCGTTTTTGAGAAGAGTAGGATCTCAGCCGGATCGATCGCTGTCGGCGTTCTTCAATTCTGTATCCTGCTCGCGGTGTCCCAATTGTCCGTTCATGCTCGTATTGCCACCTCGATTCTTCTGGTCTTGCTCCACGGCACCCTTGCCTTGATCGTGATCACTGGAATTGCTCATGGGTGCGCCATCTCCCCGCTTCGATAGGTCAGTGGCAATTTGAACAAATTCTTCGTGCGTCATTGGGGTCCTCTTTTTGCAGCTAGAACGCGCGATTGGCAATAAGAAAGAGGGCCGCAGGTTCGCGGCCTGGTCTCTGTCAATCTGCGCGCGTTACTAGCATATGTCGGTATTTTCATTGCCGTCTGGTCAGAAACGACCACATTCTTGCGGAAGCAGGAGTGACTGGAATAGTTCAGCGGTTCATGAGTGTTCATTCTCCGCTGGCAATCGCGTCCGTCCGAATGTATGCACGCTAGTCAACCAACAGCCGATCCGCTGGCCTCAGAAAAAATGAGCGGGGACTTCTGATCGATAGTGTTGTTCGCCTCCGCGAATGTGAGCGGCTTGGGACAGACGCCCTGATTCCCACCGAGTAAGGTTGGGTTGTTTCACCTGGTTGCCCCCAAGTTCTCAGGCTGGAGCCCGAAACACACGCGGGTTCGACGTGAGAAATCGGAAGCAGAATCAAATCCAAAGCGAAATTTCAGACCGCCACAGGGGGGAGAATCTTCGGAGGATTTCATGAAGAGAGCATGCCTGTTGATCGTTGTACCGGCCCTGCTGGTCGCGCTGGGGTTCGCGCAGACTCCCACGGCGAGCAGCACTACAGACCAGACCAGCATCAAAGGTTGCCTGAATGGGTCTGATGGTAATTACACAGTCTTGGAAAACAACACCGGCCGCAATTTCAAGATCACTACCAGTAGCGTTGATCTCAAACCACATCTGGGCCATGACGTAACCCTCATCGGGCACAAAGCGAGTTCGGCAGCTAGTCCCGGCGCGGCGGATAACAGCTTTGCCGTTACCGAACTGAACATGATCTCCGAGCACTGCGCTGCGGCCGCTGCCGCACCCGCTGCCTCGATCAGCACACCTGCGAACACTACCATCCCGCCCCCGGCTGACGCCGCTGTACTTGCTGCGACGATCCCGCCACCCGCGGACTCTGCCAGCGCGGCTCCGGCAGTTCCTGCCGCACTACCCGCGACTGTGACCCCGCCTGTGGAGCCGACCATCGCGCCCACTGTGGCCGCCCCTGCCCCAGCTGCGATTGCTCCAACACCTGCGGAGACTGCGACCCTACCCGCTGCTGCCGCCGCTACGTCCGAAGCGACCGCACCTCCGGAGACTGTCGTCCCACCAGCCGCCGCCCGCCGAACGCGACTGCCAACAGATCATCGGAGACCAGCATCAACGCCTGCCGCTGCCGCATCACCAGTTGCCGCTACGCCCGCGGAGACGTCCAGTACACCGGTTGCCGACGCTGCCAGACTCCCCGCGACCGACAACACGGCTTCCGCGACCGTCACCGAACCTGCTCCAGCCGTTGCGACACCCGCTGTGACCGCCAAGAGTGCGTCCTCATGGATCTGGATTCCGATTGGCAGTGTGGTGCTTATCATGGGCGCACTGACCCTGCGCTCAACCGGTGGAGAAAGAGAAGACTCTTGGAGAAGTCCGGTGCCCAAAATCTCTCTTTTTCGCATCGGGCAAGTTCCGACCCAGGGAACAGCGACAAGCCCGCAGGACGCAAAGCTGTCTAGTGCGGAGGAACGATTCTCGAACGTTAGCCGCCGGTTGCAACTGCAACCGGCGGACGACTAATCGTGCGAATCACGCCTACAACGAAAAACCGCCAGTTGCGCGGAGCCTATGACATCGGCTGCGCCATCTCGGGAAGCGTTCGTAAACACGGCAACTCCGTCGGAGGTGCTGGTCGTGACGAAAATGGGAGCGGTTCTACAGATTACAGCCAGCAGATGCCTGATTTACGAGTCACCATGTGAGCTTTTGTTTGGGGACTTGGGCCATCAGTCTGGAACACTCAAACAAAGACTTGGCGCAGAGGGGTACCCACGACAACGATTTCGGCATCAACCTCGACTCACCCTTCTTGAGCAATATTGAGCAGCCAGTCTGATCCTGCATTGCTATGGTGATTGCATGTCAATAGTGCGTCATTACCCGGAAACAACGCCAGCACCAACAGAGAGTTCCTTCCCGGGATACCCGCTCGGCGTCTGGCCTCCGATAATCTCCTCCTTTTGCAGAGAAAATGCCACATACGAAACGAGACATGATGATTGCAGTCTGCCAGGTTGCACCTGCCCATGCCATTCCAGACCGATATAGGGCTTTCGAGATCTGGAGCGGGAGGCGAGAACTGCTCGGACCAACCGGAAGATGACCTATCTCTGCGCCGATATCCTGAGAGTCCAAGCCGAGCTCCGCATAGAAATTACTGCGGTCACGCAATCTGCCCCGAGTCGAACGGCGAGGCACTGGAAGGGACCGTCAACTTGAGAGCATTGTGCCGTTCTCGTTCGATCTGAAAAGGGGTCCTGTTCCGCTACATCTCGGATTTCAACAGAACGCCGGATTACCTGCTGCTGTCGTCGAAAAACGAAACCAAGCTAGGCAAAAGAGTGTTCCTGCAAACAGCTCGGGTTTGATTTTCCAAGGGCGCACGCTGCACGCTTTTCGGCATACCAGGTCCTGTGGCCCGTGTGCTGCTCTGCCGATAGACATCCTAGGGCTTGGGGAGTAGGCTTGAAAGGTACTTCACAACCTTTCTGCCGCGCTCCCAAAGCGACGGGCATCTTGTGAATCGCCCGATTCGCAGGAGACCCTGAAATGGCAGACCATTCCAAACGCGCAAATACTGGCTGAAATCGCTGAATTGCAGAAACAGCACTCAGAAGCGAACATTACCGCCATTTACGTGGGTTGGACGCGAGAGGAAGAGGCCACGCGTACTAAACGCGACGCCCGACTCGCCCTCCTACATCACCAATTGACGGGGCTCGACGGAACCTCGCAGAGTAAGGCATCGGACAGACCACGCTCACCACAGTTGTAGGTTTGCCGCGGCGCGAGCGGCCACCCGGGATGTGGGGGAACTCTTTTCAGGGGGGGACGTGGCCTGTCGCCCCGTTTCAGGTAGTTTCACAGATTGTGAAAGCCCACGCGCCTCACAAAGCAAAGAGGCAGACGAATTCCCGCGCAGTGGTTACATATCGATGCCCCCTCCCCCAATTGGCGCTTCGGGGCAGTAGAGGGACGCCGGTGAAATGCCAGTACACCCGCGTCGCTCCTAGTGGACTGCCACCCTCGGCAGCCGCCAGACCGTTATAGTCGTGGCCGAAAGTCATACTCCGTCACGCCGCGCCTTTCTGCGGGAAAGAAGCAGCAGCTATCTCCCTGGTGCGAGTCACATGTTCGTGAATGAGCGACTTTAGCTCGGCAACAATGGGTTCCCATTCCGACTCAGGCGCTAAAACCGCTTTGGCGCAAAGCTCCCGGATTCGGTCTTCAATGCTGTCGGCGGGGAAGGACACAGCGGAAAGGATGCCAGAGAGTTGAAGGTCCCGCTATACCCAATACTCGGTATTGCCCAGGAAGAAATTAATGGGAATGGCACGATCCAAGCGGGCGTGTACTTTTTCCCATCGCTATCTACTCGATGCGAATTATTTTCTAAAGAGTTCACGTTATTGAAGCAGTTTTTCCTGAATGGTACTCTCCCGCGTCTGCTCGGTGAATCGAGGCGCGTCATGATAGAGGACAAACAAAACGAGTGGAGGCTGCTCTGCAAACAGGCCTCAAGTGAACAGGATTTCGAAAAACTTCTGGAATTGACGAATGAGATTCTTCGTCTCACAGAGCCCAAGCACAAGCGCTTCCAACCTCCGCCCGATGACAACGACTGCTAGCTGGCCAGTCTGCGCACGTCTTAAAAGCTGACTCTGTGCCCTTCGATTCACGCTGATATCGCTCAGCCCGGTATAATCAATGTCGTTGATTTCAAAGCCGGACGGAATTGTGGCGAGGCACAGACCATGCCGAGCTGGGCGGCAGCAAGCCGTAGTTGCGAGAAAGCGGCGGCGTTCATTGTTGACCTCTTCGGACATGTATCTCTCTCCAATTTGGAAATAACCTGTCCGATGAGATTGGTCAGGCCACATCCGCGACAGGTCTGGCTTCGACCACGTTCATCACGACGTCGATGTTGCCTCGTATGGCTTTGGAGTACGGGCAGGTTTGGTGCGCGGCGTCCGCCAGGGCCTGGGCGACTTCGCGCTCCAAACCTGGCATGCTGACATCGAGGCGAGCCTGGAGGAAGTAAGCGCCGTCGACAAGACACAAGTCCACTTCGGCATCAATGGCCGTGTCAGGGACAATCAGTGGAACAACGATACGTCCACTCATCGCGCGTAAGCACCGTCAGATATCGTTCTTTCTCATGACGATGATCGTCTCATCATCCGGAGGCTCTCCGCCTCCGCGAAAGCCACGGAGCGCGGATGCGAGTTGCGTGCCGAGTGCTTCGGCGGAGCCCGAGTCAAGCGCGTGCGCCATAATCATCAGGCCGTCCCGACCGAGTTCATTTCCATCTGGACTAGTGGCTTCGGAAACGCCGTCGCTGTACAACACAATGAGGTCGCCTGATTGCGGTTTGACGACTAACCGGTCGTAGGTGGCGTCGGCGAACAGGCCAAGCGGTACACCGGCCAGTCGCTCTCGCTCGCTCGCGCGTTGTGTTTCAAGCCAGCTCCACTCGTCGCGCGAGGCACGATACCAAAGAGGAGGAGGGTGCCCGGCGTTCGTCATTACCACGAGACCCCGACGGCCGTGCCACCCGACCGCCACCATTGTGGCGTAGTGTTCGTCGCCAAGTTCTTCTCGAACCGCCTGATTGAGATCCCGCATCAGTGCGAGCTGTTCCAGGTCGCGAAGGTACCGCTGCATGAGCTCTCGGAGCTTCTCGCCGAACACCGCCACTGCCTGTCCATGGCCGCTCACATCGGCAAGCGCAATCCGCGAAACGATGCAACTCGGGCACACTGACACGTAGTGGACATCGCCGCCAGCGTGACCTGGCCCTACCGGCAGCGAATGTACCCATGCAGTCAAGCCTGGCAGTTCGACCAGGCTCCCGGCCCGGTGGTTACTGGTCCATGTTTCGGCACACGCAAGGTGCTGCGGCATCGACTGTATCGGATTCTCGCTATGTTCACGGAAGGCTGCGTTGACGCTCATCGCTCTTCTTTCTTAGTACCTCACGAAGGCATCCGCGAGGCGGCAAGCATGGCTGCGACGACAGGTCGGCGAACGCGCATGTGGTTCATTTGGAGTATCCGGCGACTTCGACGATGGATTCGCAGGACGCCGCCGCCCCCGAACCAGCCAAACAGCTTAGGCGCCGTCCTGTACCGGCACCAACTCCGGTCTGCGCCGGGAATTTTCGAGGGATTTGACTGCGTCTTCGGCCATGAATTTCCCCATCACCAGAGCCCGCTTCCGGTTGGTTGTAATGTGGATGGAAGTCGGATCAACCCGCTGCACATATTCAGGAGGGTGGGTATCGCCACGGTTCACTTTCACAACAAATTTGATGTTTTTCATGCTTTTATTCTCCGTCGAGCAACGATCAGGTGAACCGTGTTCATTTCTTTACAATCGAATACACCACCGCTGTAAGAGGCTTGCCGCACTCCAAGCAACATGCCTTCAATCGAGATGTGATCAATCCGCAAGACGGACACATCCTTTGTGTTCCGTAGCCGGCGATCTGTGGTTTCAGGTTGCGCATCCTGCGGAGCAGCAGGATCGTGACCAGCGCGATCAGGAGACCGAAGGAAATACTGGTTGCGTTCATAAATGACGACCCCCTTCTTGGCGAGTTCCCCTTCGAGCGAGCACAAACGTTCTAATGTCCCACGGTTGTGCTCCGGGCAGATTGCCTGCCGTACTCAGATCGGCGGGACCCTTGGCCACAACCAGCACTCCCAAACGGGCGCAGTATCGCGAACGTTTGCCACCATCTCATCAGTGCTTCTGACATGTTCGGATGCTGTTCCGCCAACCCCTCAAGCCCATGCTGATATTGTGGAGGTGATCGACTTCGCGCAAGATCGCTTCAAAAAACATGGCAAACCGCTCTCTCGCTGAACAGCCTAAGAAGGGAGAACTTCAGATGGACTGGCTTAGGTCAGAGGACCTGAAAGAGGAGAAGGTGGTAACCACCCCTATTGCTATAGTAGCAGTCGGACACGTAGTTGTTTGATCCAAATTGATCAGTATAGGGCCGCGACCCGTGAAATCATGAAGCAGCAACCGGAGAAAAGCAATGTCAAAGCATGATTCTGTCACCAAACGCAACCGACGCCCGAAGTCCGACAGACGTGTGGACTACGCCGCACGCACCATGGCTGCTGTGAAAAAACTCGAACGGGCGGCGAAGATAAGAGTTAAATGAATCACAGAGCCGAAAGTTTTGCAGTGGGCTGTTGCGCGAAATGTGGCCACTCTCGTTGCACCGAGATTTCAATGCTGCCATTGTGGCAATCGACCCAACTGCTTTGACGGTAAGACGAAAGTGAGCAATTTGGACCAGCTTTTCTCCTGTAGCTGGGCGATCATTGTGTAGAGATGAGCACTTCCTCTCTCTCTTTCAGATCCTCTGAGCTAAGTCAGGGCGTCTGCGAGTTGACGGGACACTTCCTGCACGCTAATGAGAAGCAGCGGAAGGTGGGATTGGCTTTGGATATCTCGCGCGGTGCTTGGACGCCATTCATGATTGGCATGCCGAGGTCCAATATTGCAAGATCGGGCGTGAACACCTCAACCTTCTCGATTGCCTCCACGCCGTTGACCGCCTCGCTGCATACTCGCCAGTCCGAATGTCCCTCCAGAAGCCTCGCAACAGCATGCGTATCGTGGAGTCATCGTCCGCGATCAATGTTCGAATGGCCATATTGCTCTCCCGAAAACGCAAAGAGCCAAACGCCCTGCCTGTAAGGATTAATGGCACTCTTACTTGGCCGGCGCAATACGGTGTTTACCGTGCAAATGGCGACTACCGTGCTTCCCGAGCGGTTTAGCGACCCTGCGCACGCCGCCCGTTGCAGCTAAGCTCCGTTCGATTTCTTCACTCGGTTGCTGTCGCCATAGTACTAGTACCTATACGCGACGCCACCAGCCACCTTGATCCTTTTCTGGGGCTTGGCTGACGATGTCTCCAAGCTGGGCGGCACATTGGGTACGGCTAGGGGTTTGCTATTCCCTCTCGAATCGCATGCGCAACTTCCGTCTGTCCCGGCCCCAGGTTGTTGAAGTAGCTCCGGACCATCCAGACCTCGGGGTACTAGGACTCTCGAAATGCGATGCCTACTTCGCCGGTCTGCCGTGATGCAGGCATAGTGCGACCAGATCCGAGAGATTCGCTTCGCCCACGCACATGACCGTGTCTGCGCCCCCCCAATAGATTTTCGCGGTTCCATCAGATTCCGGAACGGCACCACAGGTGAAGACCACGTTGTGGACATATCCAGTTATTTCCCAAGGATCCTCCGGTTGCAAAATCCACGAGTCAGCCACCCCGATGACCTGTGCCGGGTCACGGAGGTCATGAAGAGCAACTCCCAAACGGTAAACCGATCCATCCATGGTTTGGAAAACTCCATGATAGATGGAAAGCCATCCCTGGTCCGTTTTGATCGGAGGCGCACCGGGCCCGATCTTCATTTCATCCCAGTGGTATTGCTCAGGCCTCATGATCAGCTGTGATTGTCCCCAATAGCGTAGATCCGGAGAATAGGAAATCCAAATTGACCAGGGGGCGATTTTCGAATGGGGACGGTCAAGCCGGGCATAAAGCCCATCAAACTTCTCGGGGAAGATCACCACATTCCGATAATCCGCCTCAGTGATTAGAGAAACTCTTTCCACCTGTCTGAAGTCCTTCGTCTTGGCCAGAGCGATCCGCACTCCATTTCGCGAGTAAGCGCTGTAGGTGATGATGTACTCTCCCTCCAGCCGAGTCACGCGTGGGTCCTCCACGCCGAACTCTTCATAGGCTGCAAAAGCGCCGTCCCGGTCAGGTGTCAGAAAAGGTCGTGGATCGGCTGTGAAGCGGAATCCGTCGGGGCTGCGTGCCAAACCAATGATGGATCGTCCGGTCCGGAGATGGGAGCGGAAGAGCATGATGTATTCGTTCCCGTGCTTCACGACCGCCGCGTTATGAACGGTTTCCACTGGATAAGGAATCTCAGCCTTGGTGAGGATGGGGTTGTGGCGGTACCGCCTGACAATGTCCGGCTTCATGAGCGCCTCTTCGCCTCCAGATCAAAAATCGTTGAGTAAACCCGCTCGTATCCCTCCACCATGGTATCGATCGAAAAGTGTTGTCGGACACGGCTGCGGCAGCCTCCACGGTCGATTTCAGAAAGTCGGCCAAGGGCCCGAGCTGCTTCCGCAACATTGGCAACCAGAAAACCCGTCTCTCCGTCCTTGATAACCTCACGGCAAGAACCGAGGTCCGTTGCGATGACGGGCACGCCGGCGGCATTGGCTTCGACGAGGACAAGTCCGAATCGTTCCGGGATCGTGTTCAGGTGCAGCAGAACTCGCGCTCGAGCAAACAGTTCGTTCTTGCCCGCTACGTCTACCGGTCCGATATAGAGGATGTTTCGATCGTCGACATGGGGTTGGATCTGCTCCTGGAAATAGGCCTCATCCTGGACGATACCTGCGATGATCAAGCGCATCCCGCTCAGCCGAGCAACCTCGATGGCGAGATGAACACCCTTGTCCGGGTGGATCCGGCCCAGGAAAATCAAGTCTTCGCCCCCGGGATCCTTGAGGGGGTACAACGAGAGATCGATGCCGTTGTAGACGGTCGCCAGGTAGTTCAGCCCTGTGGCTCGGTCGGAGTCGCTAACGGAAACGAAGTATCCGTCACGATACTTGTGATAGATGGGCATGATTTTGGGTGACGAGAATCCGTGGATGGTAGTTAGGACCGGTGTTTTAATCAGCCGAGTGTAAGTCAAAGCCATGAAGTCATAGTGACTGTGGACGAGATCAAACTCAGCAGCCCGCTCGAACGCCTCGGAGATGTGAAGGTATTCGGCTACTTTGGGATCGATGGTGGAATCCTCTTCATATCCCTTGTCCACTACCGCATGCAGGCGAGCTCGGGTCACAGAATCTCTGCTGGCGAACAATGTTACATCCCAGCCGCGGTCGACCAATCCTTCGGTGATGTTGCTAGCCACTGTTTCCCAGGCGCCGTAT
>Ga0307471_100001810_pt1 | contig 11980 bp, 6 predicted proteins | sample atmos_gasesAM3C__2_FD_204566 | JGI IMG/M metagenome (GOLD analysis project Ga0307471, IMG submission 204566) | Hardwood forest soil microbial communities from Morgan-Monroe State Forest, Indiana, United States - atmos_gasesAM3C_515 | ecosystem: Environmental > Terrestrial > Soil > Temperate... | reverse complement strand
GAGTTATCGTAGAAGGTGAAGAGGTCGTTGGGACTCAGGTGGCAGCAGCTGGCGCCGATGACCGCACTCGGCGCGACCGCCTGCTGCGGCACCCGCACGTGCGAGCGCATGCTGATCAGGTCGTCGAGCCCGATCACGCCGACGATGGCGTGGGCGATGTCGGGAGGGAAGGACGGCTCCCGGCTCGCCATGTAGTGCCGCCGGTGTCGGACCGTCACGTCGTGCACCTCGACGCCGAAGGCGCTCTCGATGTCGCCCACGTTGCCGATCGCCGCCACCAGGAGCCGGTTCGGATAGCGTTCGGTGATCCGGAAGCCGTGCCGCCGGAGATGCCGGACGACGGCCTCCTCTTCGGCGGGCGTCGGGGCGTAGAGGGCGTTGAACTCGTCCTGGCTGAGGAAGTGCTGGTACTGCGGGGAGCCGGGATCCTGCAGCGCGACGAGAAAGGCCTCGAGCGCGTCACGATTCCGCAGGTCGAGGCTCACGACGATGCGGTGGTGGCGGGTGCGGAGCGCACGACGGATCGTCGTCGCCTCGACGATGCGCGACGAGAGCGATGGTCGCGGTGCGGCCAGGACCCTGCCGCACGTTCCGAGGACGAGGAGATACGCGAGGGCCTGGACGGCGATGCTGATCCGACGCGGGAGCCCCCCCTTCATCTGGGAGCCGTACAACGCGGTCGGCAAGGGGTCAAGGAAAATCGCCGATTTCGCGTCGCGAGCTTGCGTCCGCGCCGCTCACGTGGGGTACAATCGCCCGTCGTGACCCGGCGGCGTGCAACGCCCGGGCTGGCTCCGGCCGAAGTCGCCCGTCTGCGGCGGGCGCACGGGCGGCGGGCGGGCGATCTCTCGCGCGGTCTCTTCACTCCGGTGAGCATCACGTGGCGGGTTCACCGCGAAGCCGCCGTGCTCCTCGGCGGGGGGCGCGCGCTGCTCCTCCAGGTGGCCCATCCCCTGGTCGCTGCGGGGGTGGCGGCGCACAGCCGCTTCCGGAGCGAGCCGCTCACGCGCCTGCGCCGGACCCTCGATCTGATGCTCACGCTCGTGTTCGCCGACGCGGCGGGTACCCTGCGCGCCGTTGCCGAGATCGAGCGCGTGCATGCTCGCGTGCACGGCGTGCTCGACGCCGACGTCGGTCCGTTCCCCGGCGGCACCCCCTACGACGCGAACGACCCCGAGCTCCTCCTCTGGGTGCATGCGACGCTGATCGACTCGACGCTGCACGTCTATCAGCGCTTCGTCCGGCCGCTCTCGCCCGCGGCCCGCGCCACCTACTACGAGGAGTCGAAGCGTGGCGCGCGCCTGCTCGGCATTCCGGAGCGGCTCATCCCCCGCACCCTCGGCGCGTTCGAGACCTACATGCGCCGTATGCTCGCCAGCGACGTGCTCACCATCGGGCCCGTCGGACGGGAGATCGCCGCGGCGATCCTCCGCCCGCCTGTCCCGTTCGGCCTGGGCATCGCGTTCCGCGGCGCGAACTTCGTCACCGTCGGCCTGCTGCCGCGCGAGCTGCGCGAGCGTTACCGGCTCGGCTGGGGCCCGAGGCGGGAGCGGATGCTGCGGATTCTCGCGACGCTCAGCCGAGTGACGCGACCGCTCCTGCCCGCGTGCGTCCATGTCCTGCCACACGCCCGGCGCGCGGAACGTGCGGCGCGTCGCTCGATGGGCTAGCGGTCCGGGCCGTCGTCCTCCACATCCACGTCGTCGCCGTCCTCCCGCGACGGAGGATGGGGGCCGGCGACCTCGGCCGCGAGCGCGGTGTCCCGCCGGGCGAGGACCTCCGTCATCGCCTGGTAGACGGGCAGGCGATCGAAGGCGTGCTGCTCACCGTCCCGGAGGACGCGCTCGGCGGTCGGGAAGTCTCCGCGGGCGGCATAGACGTCGACGGCGAGCCGTCGGTAGAGCGCGCCCTGCCCGGGCTGGCGTCGCAGAGCGGCAAGGAGAAGACGCTCGGCGGCCCTCACGTCGCCCGCCTGCAGGTAGTCGCGTGCCGCGCGGGCCAGCGTCATCACCTCGGTCGTCTCCTCCGGCTGACCGCTGAGCGCCACCGCCGCCTCGGCCCATTGCCCGCGGGCCTCGCGCAGCGTCGCCAGGTCGTCGACCAGGGTCTCACTGCGCGTCGGCGTCGCCTGCAGAGCCCTGCTGAGACCGCGCTCGACGGCGTCGAGCATCTCCGGCTCGAGCTGCGTGAGTCCACGGGCGCTCCGGTCGGCGGTGACCGCCGTCGCCGACGCGCTCGCTGGCAGGAGGAGCGGGTGTGAGTGGAGGGCGGGAGCGCGGAGGACCGACTCTTCCAGCTCCGCGGCGCCCTCGATGCGCTCGCCACGCCGGAAGAGTGCAAGGGCGAGGCGATCGCGGTCGTCCGACGACCAGGGCGCGAGCGCGACGGCGGCGCGCAGGAGCTGCTCGGCCTCGGGAGTGTCCCCGAGGGCTGCGGCCAGCGCCGCGTGCGCGTCGCGGTCTGCCGGGGACCAGTCGAGCGCGCGGCGAGCCAGACGGACGTCCTCGCCGTCGCCGGCCGCGTGGAGCCTGGCCCGGGCGAGGCAATCGCCGGCCGAACAGGGCAGGTCTCCCACCGCGACCCGCGCCGCGTCGAGCGCCGGCAGCAGCGCGGCCACCATGAGGAGCGCCGGCAACAGACGGAAGACGTGCACGTTCGCGGGCAACCGCGGAGGGACGGTGAGGACCAGGACACCGACGACGACCATCACGGCGAGGAGGTTCTCGGGGGCACGCCACCCGGGCGTGACGAGGCTCTCACACAGGGTGGAGGCGATTCCGCCGACGACTCCCCAGCGCAGGCAGTCGTGCTCGGCGAGCGCCGCGTACCAGTCCGGACGCTCGGACGCGTCCTCAGACGGCCGCCGGCGCTGCCGCGGGGCCGGCGCCGTTGTTGTGGGCAACGAGCCGACCCTCCGCTCCCGCGCCGCCCGTGTGACCGCGAGCGCGAACAGGATCGCCAGCGCGACGCCGGCCGAGCCCGTTTCCATCGCGAGCGTGAGGCTGCCACGGGCCGCCGCGCCCGGCAGGACGAGCGGCGCCGAGGCGAGGCCGGTGCCGAGGAGCAGATGGTCGCGGATGACGGCGATGACGGTGGTGGGGAAGGCATCGCCGAAAGCGAGGGCGGTCGTACCGTGCCAGACGGCTCCGGCGCCGGCCGCGACGAGCACGCATACGAGCAGCGCCACGAGGCCGCTGGCGCGGTGTGGCGGCGAAGCGGAACGGCCTAGCCTCCCGCGTGCCGCGATCCCGACCGTGGTCACGCTGACGCCGACGAGGAGCGTGGCGAGGCCCACATCCGCGCTGTGGAAGAGTGCTGCCAGGAGCATGAGCGCGAGCACGCCGCCGGCCGCGAGCGGCGCCCACAGCCGGCGCTGATGGGTGATGAGAGCCGCCGCCCAGGCCCGTCGCTCGCGGACGCCGATGCCGCGACCGATCTCCATGGCGCGGGCCACCCGCCGCCGGACGCGTTCGCCGAGCGCGACCCAGTAGGCGAGCGCGAGAGGGATTACGATCGCGAGCCAGCTGGCGGTTAGATCCACGCCGGGCGCGCGGCCGCTGCCCGCCGCATGCTCGAGGAGCGCGCGCACCGAGAGCACCGTGCCGGCGGCGAGGAGCGTCAGGATGAGCCGCCCGGCGACGTACGCCCGGGGTGTCTCGTCCGGACCGCCGAGCTGCCAGGGATACCCGACGACGACTCCGAACAGGGCCAGACCGGGCGAGAGACGCAGGAGCTCGACCCAGACGCCGTACGGGTCGACGGCGAGCGACCGCCAGGCCGCCCAGCCGCCGGTGTCCGGCCAGCCGGGCAGTGCCCGGCCGTAGAGCTCCGCCGTGGAGGGCGCGAGCAGCTCGAGGGCCTGCGGCGGAAGCGGCGCCGTGGTGGCGAGCGCCAGCAGGACGAAGACCCCGAGCCAGGCGACACCGGGGGCGTAGGGGCTCCCGCTACCCTGTCCGCGCTGGTAGGTGGTGACGGCGAGCAGGCCGAGGGCGACGAGACACGCCGGCCGGACAAGCCACGGTACATCGGGCTCGAGGAGCGGAAGCCCCAGCGCGAGACCCTGGAGGGTGAGAAGGACCCTCCGATCGATCGCGCGGTCGGTGGTCGCGCTCACGCGCGCTCGCCCGGACCCTGCGGCTGGCGGCAGTACTGACCGTAGTAGCGGTCGTAGAAGTAGAGGTCGCCCCAGCCGAGGTCCACGTTGTTGACGACGGCGCCGAGGAGGTGGGCGCCCGCCTGCGCCAGCTGATCGCGCGCGCGGCGCACGAGCTCGCGCGGCGTGTCGTGGCCCTTCACCACCAGGACGACGCCGTCGGCCTCCCGCCCGAGCAAGGTGGCGTCGGTCACGGGCAGCACCGGCGGCGCGTCGAGGATCAGGAAGTCGTAGGCGCCACGCAGCTCGTCCAGGGCATCGAGCATCCGGGATGACCCGAGCAGCTCCGCCGGCTTGGGCGGGGGAGGACCGGCCGGGATGAAGAAGAAGCGGGGACGTTTGAGGGCGTGGATCACGCTCTCGAGCGGCACCTGGCCCGCGAGGAAGCTGGACAGCCCCCGGCCGTTCTCGATGCCGAGCGCCGTGTGGCAGCGCGGACGGCGGAGGTCGAGATCGAGGAGCAGCACCTCCGAGCCGGCATCCGCGAGCGTCGTCGCCAGGTTGAGGCTGCTCACCGTCTTCCCCTCGCCGGCGCCCGCACTCGTCACCAGGATCACCTTGGGCGGCGCGCCGGCTGCCGAGAAGAGCACCGAGGTCCGCATGCTGCGGAAGGACTCCGCGATGGGGGACCACGGCTCGTGGAGAACGACGAGCTCGGGTCCGCACACGCGCCCGCCGTCCTCACCGTTGGCACCGGCGTGCGTGATGAGCGCGCGGGGGGCGGCGCCGCCTGCACGCTTCCGCACGAGGGCGAAGTTCGGGATGGTCGCGAGGGTCGGGAGCTCGAGGAACCCTTCCACGTCGTCGCTGCTCTTCACGCTGTTGTCGAAGAATTCGCAGACGAAGACGCTGCCCATGGCGAAGACGAGGCCCGCGGCGAGGCCGAGCGTCATGTTGAGCGGCACGCTCGGCCGGCTCGGGCGACGCGGCACCTCGGAGCGCTCGATGATGCGGACGCTGAAGGTGGCGAGCTGGGCGTTCACCTCGGTCGTCATCCGCTGCTTGAGCAGCGACACGCGGAGGGCGCGGGCGCTGTCCGCGTCGCTCTTCAGCATGTCGTAGCGCGAGCCCAGCTCGCGGAGGGCGACCGCGATGCGCTCCTGGTGGGCGAGCTTCCGGCGGATCGCCGTTTCCCGTAGCCGGGCGGCGTCGTAGCTGGCGCGCACCGCCTCGATCTCGCCCGCCACCTCGGTGGCGAGCTGCCGCTGGACGGCCGCTTGCTGGCGCCGGAGGTCCACCATCTGGGGATGATTCGGCCCGAAGCGGTGGGTGAGGGGCGCCTCCTGGGTTTCCAGGTCGAGCAGCGTGCCGTGCAGCTTGGCGATGGCGGGGCGGTCGAGCAGGAAGGCGAGGGGCTCGCTGTCGGCGTGGCTCAGAAACTCGTTCCGGCTCTCGAGCGCCACCCGCTCCGCCTCGGCCGTGGTGAGCAGCTCCGAGAGCTCGGCGGTGCGCTGCGCCACCAGCTTCTGCTCCTGGTTGACGGCCACGCTCGGATGCTCCTTGGCAAAGCGATCGAGCTCGCTCTCCGCCCGCTCTACCTGCCCGCGCGCCTCGGCGATCTGGCGGTCGAGAGCGTCGCGCGTGCTCAGGTTGCTGGCGAGCCGCGCCTCCTCGTTGGCATCGACGTAGGCTTCCGCGTGGGTGGCGGCAAGGAAGGCGGAGAGCGACGGGCTGGGCGTCGTGAAGCGGACCTCGACCAGGTCCGTGCCCGGCACGGTGCCGACGTCGAGGTAGCTGAGGTAGCGGTCGAGCAGGCGCGCGTCGACCTCCTCGGCGGAGCCCGCGTCGCCGTCCTGGGATGCCGACGCCGCGTCGCCGGTCCACCCCCGCGGGCGGAGGAGGGTGAGCATCCGGCTGCTCGCCCACACGAGGCCCCCGCGCTCGGGCGCGGGCCGCAGGAAGGCCGGGTTCTCGCCCAGCCCGCGCCCGCGGATCACGCGCTCGGCCAGGTCGCGGCTGCGCAGCGCCGCCACCTGCGTGGCGAGGAAGCTCGCGCCTGCCGTGGTGTTGCTGTCGAGCTGGAGCTCACGCTCTTCCACCTGCAGCCGGAGTGGGGCCTGATGCGTCACCTGCAGGCGGGTCGCGGCAGTGTAGGCGCGCGGCACGACGAGCGTGACGAGGGCGGCCAGCCCGACGGTCACGCCGAAGCAGGTCCCCGCCAGCCAGCGATACCGGAAGAGGAGCCGCGCGCATTTGCGCAAGCGCCGTCCCCGGGCCACGTGGAACTCCGCATCCACCACCTCGGCGCGGGCCGCCGGCGCGTAGGACCGGTCGGATCTCACGATCACGGTCCGGGGCGTCCGCTCGTCGTCGTTCATCGCTAGCGGGCGCTCCAGAAGCGGGAGGAGAGGCGCACGATGTCGCCGTCGGCGAGCGGGACGTCCGCCGCATGGCCGGCGGCCACCGCGTCGAGATCGACCGTGAAGGAGCGCTGCTCGCCCGAGCCCGCGACGCGCTGGAGGCGCACGTGACGGCGATCGGCGACGAAGCGGAGGCCGCCGGCGGCGGCGACCGCGCCCGCGAGCGTGAGACCGCGCGTCACCGGGTAGGAGCCGGGCCTCTCGACCCAGCCGTCCACGTGCACCGTCCCCGCGGGAGGCAGGTCGATGATGTCGCCCGGCCGTACCTCGGGGTTGAACACGTGGCCGTCCGGTCCGCTGGCGTGGAGGAGCGTCTCGAGATCGAGGCGGACGAGCGCGCCGGCGGCGGTGCCGTCGAAGAGGGCCTGTCCGTCGGGCGCGGGCGAGAAGTGGACCAGCCGGCCGGCGTCCTTGCTCGGGCCTCCTGCCGCCCAGACGAGATCCGCGACCGTCGCACCGGGCCGCGTGAGCGGATAGAGCCCCGGCCGCTCGACGCTGCCGACCACACTGACCATCCGGCTCCGGTACTCGGTCACCTCGACCGTCACCTGCGGGGCGCGAAGGATGCCCCCGTCGAGGAGCGCGCGCGCGATCTCGCCTTCCAGCATGCGGGCGGTGAGGCCCACGGCTCGGACCGGACCGAGGATGGGGAGCGTCACCTCGCCTGCGGCGTTGACGCGGAACGATTCCTGGCCGGTCACCAGATCCGGGATGCGGATCTGGAGCACGTCATCCGAGCCGATGCGGTACCCGCCGCGTGCCGGCTCGCTCCGCTCGGCGGCGAGGGCGAGCAGGAGGGCGCGATCACGGGCGTCGGTGAGCTCGGTGGGCGGCGCGGGGGACGATGGGCGCACCCCACAGCCTGCGAGGAAGAGGAGGGCGAGGGGGAGCCGCGCAAGCCGCAACACGGTTCCCCCTCGCCCGCACCTCTTCTCGTCCCTCATACACTCCCGCCGCGGAGATCCGGGCGGAAAGTGCAAGCGCCGTGCCCCGGGGCTTCGAGGACGGGCGGATCTTTGACAGCACGAGAATGCGGACCCTGCAACGGCATCGCCCTTGCATCCTCCGTGCTCGGTGCGGGTGGAGGGTACACCCGTGGGGAGACCATTGATCTTCAACCGTTACAGATTCGACGCACCGTCACGCCTGCGATCGCTCGCGAGCCGGGCCGAGTCCCTCGCGACCCGTGCCGGATCGGCCGCTACCCGCGCGGGATGGGACGGGGTCGAGCTGACGGCCCGCACCGTCCGTCACTCGCTGGCGATGCTCCGCCGATCCGTCTGGCGGTTGTCGGAGGGTGGGCGGCGGCTGGACCAGTTCGCCGACGATGCACGTGAGCTGGTGGTGGGCGCGCCCAGCCGGGGGGTCGAGACCCTCCGGGACAACGCCCGCCGGATGCGAGCGGCCCTCGGGGACGGCGCGATCCGGACGTTCCGCACGCTCGACGTCCGGCGCGCTGATCTCGTCGCGGCGCTCGACGCGCGGCGCGCGCATCTCGTCGCGACGCTCGACGCACGGCGCGATCATCTCGTCGCCGCATTCGACCGGCAGGCCGCCCAGGTGGCGCGCCGGGTGGTGAACTACCTGGAGGTCGCCTCGCGCGCGGAGACCGCGGACCTGCGCCAGCACGTGGGGAAGCTGGAGCGACGGCTCGAAGCCGTGCCGCGGCGGACCGTGGTCGAGACCGTCGCGGCACGGGTCGGCGCGCTCGAGCAGGACGAGAGCGCGCGCCAGGGAATCGCGCGGCTGCAGCAGCAGATCGCGGATCTCCCGCTGGGCGAGTTCCGGACGGCACTCGAGCAGGTCGCGGCCCGCGTCGGCCGGCTCGAGCGTGACGAGACGGCGCGCGAGGGAATCGCGCGCCTCGAGACGCAGCTCGCCGACCTGCCGCTGGGCGAGGTGCGGGCGGCCATCGAGGGCATCCTCACGCGCGTCACGGCGCTGGAGGGCGACGAGACGGCGCGCGAGGAGCTCGCCAGGCTCGAGCGCCAGATTCGCGGGCTACCCCTGGTCGAGCTCAACGCCACGCTCGACGCAGTCGCCACGCGCGTCGGCGCGCTCGAGCAGGACGAGACCGCGCGCCGGGAGATCGCCCGGCTGGAACAGCAGATCGGGAAGCTCCCGGTGGGTGAGCTGAGCACCTCGCTCGGCACGCTGGCGACGCGCGTCGCGACGCTCGAGCGTGACGAGACGGCGCGCGAGGGCCTCGCGAAGCTGCAGCGGCAGATGGCGGACCTTCCGCTGGCGCAGCTGGGAGAGGCCATCGAGACGGTGGCGGCGCGCGTGGAGAACGTCGAGCGGGACGAGAGGGCACGCGACGGCGTCGCCCGGCTCGAGCAACAGATGAAGAACCTCCCGCTGGGCGAGCTCCGCACGGCCATCGACACGCTGGCGGGCCGCGTGACCACGGTCGAGCGGGACGACACGGCGCGCACCGGGCTCGCACGGCTCGAGCGGGAGGTGCGCGAGCTTCCGCTGGCCGACCTTCGCGCGGCGCTGGAGGCGGTGACGGCGCGGGTGGGAGAGCTCGAACGGGACGAGACCGCGCAGCACGGGCTGGCCCGGCTGAACGAGCGGCTGACGAACCTGCCGCTGGGTGAGCTCCGCACGGCGCTCGATTCCCTTGCGGAGCGCTTGACGATGGTCGAGCACGACGACAGCGCGCGCACGGGGATCGCGCGCCTCGAGCGGGAGCTGCGAGAGCTCCCGGTGGCCGACCTGCAGGAGGCGCTCGAGGCAATGACGGCGCGCGTGGGGAAGCTCGAGCGCGACGAGACGGCGCAGCACGGGCTGGCGCGGCTGAACGAGCGGGTGACGAACCTGCCCCTGGGTGAGCTCCGCGCCGCGCTCGACACCCTGGCCAGCCGCCTGGCACTCGTCGAGGCCGACGACAGCGCGCAGACTGGCCTCGCCCGACTCGAGCGGCGGCTGAGCGAGCTGCCGCTCGCCCAGCTCGACGCGGCCCTCGAGACCGTGGCGGCGCGAGTAGAGCGCGTGGAGCGCGACGACAGCACGCGGCAAGGGCTCGCCCGGCTCGAGCGGCAGGTGCGGGAGCTGCCCGTGACGCAGCTCGGGGAGGCCCTGGAGAAGGTGACGGCGCGCGTCGAGACCATCGAGCGCGACGAGAGCACGCCGATCGGTCTCGCCCGGCTCGAGCAGCGCGTCGCGGATCTGCCGTTCGACGAGCTCCGCGCCAGCCTCGCGACGATGGCCACGCGCTTGGAGACGCTCGAGCGGGACGAGAGCACCTGGGAAGAGCTCGGCCGACTCGAGCAGCGGCTGGCGGATCTCCCGCTCGGCGAGCTCCACGGTCGCATCGAGACCGTGATCCTGCGCCTGGCCGCGCTGGAGCAGGACGGGACGGACGCGGCACGCATCACGGCGCTCGAGGGTCGCCTCGCGACGCTCCCCGCGATCGGCTCGCTCTCGCTCCTCGAGGCTGCGCTACCCCGGTTGGCGGCGCTGGAGCTCGCCGTCGAGCAGACGCTTCGCCGCGGCGGCCCCGCCGAGGTGGAAAAGGTCGTGCTGCGCGACAAGAACGGCGTGGCGCGGATCGGCATGGGCCTCTTCGAAGACGGCTCGCCGGGTTTGATGCTCACCGATGCCAACCGGAAGGGCGGTGTCGCGCTCTCCCTCGCCGAGGACGGCTCCTCGGCCATCAGCTTCTATGATGCGGAGGGACGGACCCGCGCCCGGCTCTCCATGCACCCGGACGGTCCCGCCCTCAGCTTCTACAACGCGGACGGGAAGCTCATCCTCAAGCTGCCGCAGCGCGGTCGCCAGCCCGGCGTGCTGGAGATGATCACGCAGCAACGGCAGCGCTCCGACTCCCCGCCGACGGAATAGCCCCCGCGCTACAGCTCGTAGGTTGCGTCGAGCATCGTCAGCAGGAGGTCGTTCACCAGCGCCGGCTCCATGCCCGTGCTGCCCCCGCCGTAGAGCGCGCCGCTCTTGGGTGGCGACGCGGGCGGGTTCTTCGCATAGACGACTGCCGCCCGCAGATCCTCGACGAAGCGCTCGGCGAGACCGGGCGCCGTCTGCGGGAGGGTGACGCAGATGTGGAAGCCCGGCGGCCGCTGGAGGCCGTTCAGGCGCCAGCCGCGCGACGCCATGTGGTCGGCCACGTGATAGATGTCGACCACGTCGGAGAGGACGGCGATGCAGAAGGTGGGGTTGCCGGCAATGCGGAGCTCCGGGATGCGAGCCACGCCGGCCTTGATGGTGTCGGCCGCCTTCATGATCCGCCGGGTCGTCTCCAGGTAGCCCTCCTCGCCGTGCGCCACGAGCGACGCCCAGGTGGAGGCGGTGATCCCGCCCGAGCGGCTGCCGGCCATGGTGGGTGAGGCGTAGAGGCCACCCGGCCAGCTGGTGGTGGAGAAGTACTGCCAGCGACGGAGCGCCTTCCCCCGATAGAGCACGACCGACGCGCCCTTCAGGCCGTAGCCCCACTTGTGCGTGTCGCACGACATCGAGGTGACGCCCGGCAGACGGAAGTCAAAGGGCGGCACGTCGTAGCCGAGCTTCTCGATCCAGGGGAGCAGGAAGCCGCCGAGGCAGGCGTCGACGTGCATGCCGATGTCGTGCGCGAGGGCGACCTCGGAGAGGCGGGTGAGGGGATCGATGAGGCCGTGCGGATAGTTCGCGGCCGACCCGGCGAGGGCGATCGTGTTGGGCGTGATGGCGGCGCGCATCGCGTCGACGTTGGCCAGGAAGTCGGCGCCGACGGGCACCCGCACGAGCCGGATGCCGAAGTAGTGCGCGCCCTTCTCGAAGGCCGGATGGATGGTATCGGGCACCACCATCTCGGGCGCCGTGATGCCACGCGCGGCGCGCGCCCGCTCGCGGTAGGCGAGCATCGGCAGCATGATGCTCTCGCTGCCCCCCGAGGTGATCGCGCCGCAGACGCCGTCGTCGGGACCGGAGCACTCCACCGCCTCGGCGTGGAGCATGTTGGCGGTCATGGAGACGATCTCGGCCTCGAACTTCGTGCCGCTCGGACACATGTCCCGCTGCAGGAGGTTCACGTGCGAGAAGAGGCCGAAGATCTCGTTGAGGAAGGCGTAGTGATCCTTGCCGCCATGATAGTAGCTGCCGGAGATGCGCCCCGTCTCCCAGCGGGCGTCCTCGCCCCGGGCGATGCGACGGAGCGCGTCCAGGATCTCGCCGCGATCGCGTCCGGTCGGCGGGAGCGTCGCATACGTCTCGTAGCGTCCCCGGTAGGGGTACATGTCGTCGAACACCGATGGGGCCGCGCCCGGCTGCCGCTCTTCGCTGCTCATCGTGACGTCTCCTTCAGGGGGATGATGCCCCCACCCGCCGCCCGTTGCCATTGAGGCGGCGGTAGATCGATTTCGTACGGCGGTAGAAGCTCAGGAACTCGCGGAACTGCCGGTCGTAGAGGCGGCGGTTCGCGTCGATCGGATGATACACGGCCGAGATCTTCACGAGCTCGGGGATCTCTTCGATC
>Ga0307471_100001809_pt1 | contig 11982 bp, 12 predicted proteins | sample atmos_gasesAM3C__2_FD_204566 | JGI IMG/M metagenome (GOLD analysis project Ga0307471, IMG submission 204566) | Hardwood forest soil microbial communities from Morgan-Monroe State Forest, Indiana, United States - atmos_gasesAM3C_515 | ecosystem: Environmental > Terrestrial > Soil > Temperate... | reverse complement strand
ATCGCTTCGGATCGTGAGCTCGGTGTCGGGCGGCAGCGTCGGCACCATGTACTTCGTCGGCGCGTTCGCGGGGCCGGACGGGCCGCCGCCGCAGGCGCTCGAAGACATCCGCCAACTGGCCGTGCGCTCGAGCCTTAACAGCGTCGCCTGGGGCTTCAGCTATCCCGACCTGTGGCGGACGTTCTGGCCGTTCGTGCCGGAGTCCGCCACCGATCGCGCCCGGACGCTCGAGCTGGCGTGGGCGCGAGACTGGCCCGGGCGAGCCCAGACGCTCGCGCAGTGGCGCGACGACGCGGCGACTGGGCGGCGCCCCGCGGTCGCCTTCAATGCCACGGTGGTCGAGACGGGCCGGCGCCTCGTCTTCGGCAGCTTCGACATGAAGCCGATCGCCCGGACTCGCCGGATGCGTACTGACACTTTCGATCGCATCTATCCCGGCCGCGACATCTCGATCGTGACGGCCGCACGGCTGTCGGCGACCTTCACGTACGTCACGCCGGTCGCCCGGGCGCGGCCCGAGGATCCCACCCGGTGGCACGTCGCGGACGGCGGCTATCAGGACAACTACGGGGTCGGCACGCTCGCCGACTGGCTCGACACGGCGCTCAGCGGCGCGGCGCCCGTCGACGAGAACGGCGCCGCGTGCGCCGGCCGGCTGCGGGTTGCGGTGGTCCTCATCGGCTCCCTGGAAGCGGACAGTCCCGGACGCAACCGGAGCTGGGCGTTCCAGATGGGCGCCCCGATGGTGACGCTCCTGAACATTCGAAGCGCCGGACCGAAGGCGCGCAACGACATGGAGCTCGAGCTCCTGGCCGGCGTCCGCGGCCCGCTCGGAGCCATCTGCTTCACCTACGCCAACGACGACTCACCGCTCTCCTGGCATCTCAGCGAGGCGCAGAAGCAGAAGATCCGCGACGCGTGGAAGGATCAGGCGGAGCCGCGTCAGCTCCTCGACGATTTTCTCCACGGCCGGCGCGACGCCCCGCCGACGTGCCCACGCTGAGACCCCGCGTCAGCGCGCGTCGGGAGACTACCGCCTGGCGCCCTGACAGCCGTCCGCTCGCGCGTCGTCCACCGTGGCATAGCATCGGTCGGGCTTGGTCGCGCCATAGAGCTCGCTGTCGGGGACGTGATAGATGCATCGCGGGCTCGAGAAGGTGTTGATGTTGCCCTTGACGGGATACGTCGCCGGACACGCCCAGGCGCTCTCCGGGGACACGCCGGGCCGCTCCTTGGGGCCCGGGTTCACCTGCGCCACCGACGTCGGCGTCGTCGGCTCCGATCGATTCGACCACAGCCCGCGGCGGTCGTCGCGCGCTTCCTGCTCGAGCGTGACGAAGAGATCGCGGTACCTCACGTTCGGCGGGATCGTCATCGCCTCGGCGGAGCCGCGACGGACGAGCTCGGCGTTGACCATCCGGTCGGCGACGAACACGTACGCCAGGAGCCGTCCTTCGCGATCCCGCTCCTGGGCGTCGAGCTCGAGTCGCACTTGCTGTCGCGCGACGAGCTGCCGGTTCACGTCGGTGATGTCCCCGGCGCTCGGGTTTGCGCCCTTGGCGACCTGGGTCGTCTGCTTCGCGTTGATCCCGATGTAGCGCACGGTCTCCACGCGGTCGCCGAGGTTCACGCGGATGGTGTTGCCGTCCACGATGTCGAGGACCTGGCCGACGAGGATGGGTGGCGCCTCGGATGCTCCTCGGCTCTGATTCGCCCAGGCGGCCCACAGCTGGCCGCGGGCGAGGGTGATCTCCTGACCCGGCAGGAACATCCGGCAATCGACGGCGGTGAGCATGGCCTCCGTGACGCTCCGCGGAGGCTCGTAGCTCGAGCCGCCGACCTCCGAGCGAGTCAGCGCGACCGTCCAGCGCTTGCCGTCGCAGAGGAGATCGATCGTCGGGTATGGGGGCGTGCTCTGTCCCACGACCAGGATGTACCGGTGGCTGGTCTTCGGATCGCTGCCGAGCACGATGAGAGGACCGGCAACGCTGCCTTCCGGACCGCCGGCGGGTCGCGCCTGCGCAACGGCCATGGGCGCCGGGACGAGCGCGAGCACCGCGACGAGGAGCAGCGGAATGGTGAGGATCAGCTGAACCGGCCGGATCACGAGCTCTCGGAGAGTCGAAGCCGGAGGGCGACGGGGCCGCCCTCCGGCTCCTTGCGGGCCATCACGCGGTCAGCGGCTCTTGATGCGGAAATCAGCGCGCCGGTTCATGTTCTTGCATTCCTCGGTGTCCGCAGTGCAGACGGGCCGCTCCTTGCCGTAGGAGACGGTCGACATGCGCTCTTGCGGAATGCCGTTGGCCTCCAGGTACTCCATCGCGGACTTCGCGCGCCGATCGCCGAGCGCCAGATTGTATTCGGCCGTGCCGCGCTCGTCGCAGTTGCCCTCGATGAGCACCAGCGCGTCAGCGTTCTCCTTCAGCCACGTCGTGTTGTTCGTCATCGCGTCGACCGCCTCAGGTCTGAGCGCGGACTTGTCGAAGTCGAAGTAGACGGGCTTCAGCTCCGGCACCGCGACGTAGTCCTCGCTCTTCGGCCGCTGTACCTCGTCCGCGGACTTCGGCTTGTCGGCGGTGGACTCCTCCTGCGGCGGCGCGACCGCGACCGTCGCGAGCCCCGGCTCGGGCTGCGCCGGCACGGGCTCGGCCGCCACCGTGACCGGTTGAGGCACCTGCACGGGCGCCGCCTTCGCGGACTGCTGCGAGCTCTGCGGCGCGGGCGTCTGACGGGCCATGGCCAGGCGGACCTTCCGGCCGTTGATCTGGCCCATCATCTGGTCGCCGTCGAGCGTCATGTCGGCGGCAAAGATCCGGTCGTCGATCTCGTGGACGAGCTTGACCTTCTGTCCCGAGACCGTGGCGAACACGCGAATGCCGCCGAGACCCTGCTGGCGGACCTCCCACGGCACCGATTCGGCCGCGGTGGCCCCGTCGAGGATCAGCCGTCCGTACCCAGCGTTACCGCGCTGCGTGATATCCATCGACAAGGGCTCCTGGCGCATGGCCTGGAAGAGCCCGGCACCGACCCACGAGCCCGACCAGTGGCCCGAGATGTCGTTGTCCGCGGGGAGACCCCCGACCATGACTTTCGGCTTGGCGGACGCGCACGCAACGAGGAGAGGAATCAAAGCCAGGACTGCTAGGGCGCGCATAGATCCTCCATTAGGCATATGCGATCTGACATTGCCCACTGGCATGTCCCGTGCCAGAACTCGAAATCGCGCTGCGGTCGGTATTTAGGGGGGTGGGAGGGCGCGGGCCAACGACGAGGCGAACGCGGCCGTGCCAGGATTACATGTCGATTCTGTCATCGGTGGCAGGAAACCGACACGCGCCGCTCCCTACCGGACGGTAGCGGTCAACGTCATGAGGGTCTCGGATCCGCTTTCGCTCGCGCGGTAGCCGAGGATCCGCCGGGTGAGCTCGTGCGTCCGGGTGGTCGCGCCGCCGAGCACGACCGGCTGGCCGCTCGGCACTACCAGCGTGGTGGATGCCTCGGTCGCCTCGATCACGCCCGACCGGTCGGCCGAGAACCAGCTGATGGTCGGAGTGAGCCGGACCCTCACTTGGTTACCCGGAAGGACCGTGGCCCCGACCTTGAGCGAGGTGCCGACGTCCTTGAACTCGACGCCGCTGACGGCGTAGCCCGCGCCGGTGAGATAGTCGCGATAGAACGCCACCTGGGGATACGGAACCTGGCTCGCCACGATCAAGGTCGACTCGCCCCCGTCCTGGACGAGCGTGAAGATGCCCGTCGAGGTCTGCGTCCGGCGCTGGGTGCTGTCCACGGCGACGCCGCCCATTGAGCCTGCGCCGCGATCGGTGATCACCACTTGGCCGCGGCCATCGACGGCGCCACGGCTCTGGGTCGAGGACTGCCGGAACTCGAACAGGACCTTGACCTGCTTACTGCTCTGGGCGGCGACCGGGAGCCATCCGCCGAGCAGGACGACGAGCACCGCGAGCGCTCGGATCGCGATCGTCACGCCCCCAGCTTAGCGCGCCTCGTGCCGATATTCGCGCTTCGCGCCGATATAGAGGACGTGGGGGTACGGCAGGAAATCGAGCATGGCGTGGCGCCGCGTCTCGAATCCCGCCGCCCGAAGAGCCGAGGCCAGCTCGTCGCCGCTCCAGTACCTGACGGGAGTGCGCGGCGACATGAGCCGGTCGAGCGCCCAGGTGAACCAGCGCTTCGGCGCCGGCCGCGTGTCGACGTCCTTGACGAGCAGGACACCGCCCGGCGACAGGCATGCGTGGAGCCGGGACAGGAGAGGCGGCACGGTCTCCGGCGGGATGTGGTGGACGATGTCGAGCATGTACGCGGCCGCAACCTCGCCGTCGCCCTTGAAGGCGCGGGCGTCCGCCTCCTCGTAGGCGACGTTGTCGATGCCGAGCCGGGCGGCTGCCCGGCGCGCCAGCGCGATCCGTCGCGCGCTCACGTCGAGGCCGCGGATGAAGCGCCCCGGGCCGGTCGCGGCGTAGTACAGCGAGAAGAGCCCGAAGCCGCAGCCGATGTCGAGGACGGGGCCCGACTCGGGCAGGTACTGGCCGATCTCGTCGAGGAAGCGCTGGCGCAGGATCCAGAACCGCGCCCAGCAGTAGGCCCGCACGACGGGATCGTCGTAGGCCGCGATGATTCGTCGAATGATGTCAGCGCGCATAGACGATGTAGCCGTCCCCGCGACGGTCCACTCGATACTTCGCGAGCCGGAGGCGAAGGCCCTCGAACTCCTCGACGCGCTCGTAGCCGCCGGCGGGCCACCCCCGCTCGAAGAGGACGATGAGCTTTGGCGGGTGCGCGTCGAGCGTCCTCAGAAATTCGGCGCGGAGCCGCGCGATCGTCGGCGAGTCGCGGTCGTGATAGAAGTGGAAGTCGTACACGAAGCGCGTGGGCTGGCGGACGCGGAGCCGCAGCAGCGCATGAATCCCCGCTTCGGTCGTGTCCAGCACCTGCACCAGGTCACCCGGCGCGAGTTGCCCGTCGAGGTCGGCCACCACGGCGTTCACGCGCCGCGCCTTTTCCGCGATCCAGGGCGCCTGCGCCGCCTCGACCCCCTTGAGCCCGAGCAGCACGCTCGCGAGCGTCACGCACCCGACGAACGCCGCCGCCACGACGGCGCGCGACGCCAAGAGGCGGCTCGCGTCGGCGAAGAGCGCGACGGCGGCGAACGCGGCGAGCGGGTAGAGGTGGTATTCCCAGCCCTTGTTCTGGCCGACGTAGTGCGCGACGCCGTAGGCGAGGCCGAGCGTGACGACCGCGTGTCGCGCGGTGAAACGGCGGCCCGCGAGCGCCGAGCCGAGCGAGAGGACAACTCCGGCCGCGATCGGGATCCACACGTGCCAGCGGTAGAACGTCCACCGCTCGGGCCGCCCGATCCGCGCGTAGAGCGGCAGGAGATAGTCGAAGACGATCTCGCGCCACGCCGCCAGAGCGCCCTTGGCCGCGAGCCAGGCCACGACCATCGCCGGCGCGACGGCGAGCGCCGCCGCGAAGATGCCGACGGCAAGCGCGAGCCCGCCGCCCTCGCGCCAGGCCACGACGGCCACCAGGCCGGCGAGCGCGGCGGCGAGCAGGCTCGCGTGGGGCTTCACGGTGATGGCCGCACCGAGAGCCAGGCCCGCCCAGACGAGGCGCGCGCGCGCCGCCGGCCGCTCGGTCCAGCGCGCGACGGCCAGCGCACCCAGGAGTAAGAACGGGCAGAGGAGAAAGTCGCGCTGCCCCGCCTGCCACGCGCCGCCGGCCAGGTGGTAGACCGCGAAGAAGAGCGCCGCGCCCGCGGCGGCGAGGCTGCCCCAGGGCGCCGCCAGGGCCGCCGCGACCAGGGAGGTGGCGGCGAGCCAGACGAGATCGAAGGCGCGAAAGCCCATGTCGCCGGCGCCGAACAGCTTGAGGGCGAGCATGTGCAAGACGTAGACGCCCGGAAAGTTCATGTCAAACAGATCGCGGTAGGGCGCCGCGCCGTCGCCAATGCGCCAGGCGATGTAGTGCATCAGCGGCGCGTCGTGGATCAGGGGCCAGCCGCGCGATCCCCACGCGAGCCAGGCCGCGAGGGCCCCCAGCGGGGCGACGACGACCGCGCCGAGGAACGACGGGCGCGTCAATGCGCGGCTGGGACCACTAGTCGCGGAACTCCTGATCGAGGATCTCCCGGATGAAGCGGTCGATCGAGACGGGATAGAAGCGCACGTCGGGGCTGACGATGACACCGGTGTTGATCACCTCGCGCTGCGTGAGCTCTTCCAGGACGCGCTCGAGATGGCCCTGGGCGTCGCGGGTCTGGCGGCGGATCTTGAGGTCCTCGTTCTCGAGCGCGACCCGTGACGCGTAGCGGAAGCTGAACACGCGGGCGACCAGGCGCTGGTCCATCAGCTCGGACTCCCGGAACAACTCGCCGTAGGTGGGCCCGCTGCCCCCGGCCGCGATGACCAACCGCGGCGACACCTTGATGCGCCCACGGACCTCGACCGAGTGCCCGGGCTGGTCGTGCTCGGGCCCCACCAGGATGTAGGGCAGCACGTGATAGCCGGTGATGATGCCCGTCATGGGCTTCCGCACCACCCGCGTCTCGTCGAAGACGTGGCGGAGGAATTCCAGATCTTGCCAGTCCTCGGCCATGCGGGGTAGTGTACCAGTGGCATGCAGGCGCACTCGCGCCCGTCCGCGGATCCGCGACCCGCTCCGTCCTCGCCGAGCGTCCCGTGGGTGCACTACTGCGAGCGCTGCGGCGAGCGGATGGAGGAGCGCCAGTGCAAGATCGTCTGCCGTAACTGCGGCGCGTACCGCGACTGTAGCGACCCCTGATCGATCGATCCCTGCCGCGCCTCCGTTCAGCGGGCGCCCGGGGCGTGGATCACCCACCGGCCGGGCCAGCCGTCGACCACGCAATCGGCGCGCAGCGCCGTGGTCCGGCAGAGCTTCGACACCGCGCGCGCGACCTCGTCGCGGGCGATCCCGAAGAGCTGCGCCAGGTCGCGCTCGGTGGTGAAGACGGCGCCGCGCGCGTACCGCTCGATCACGCGCTCGACGGCCGCGGTGCGCGAGAGCCGGCGGCCTTCGGCGACCGGCCCCGGCAGCCACGCCTCCAGCAGGTCCCAGCGGTACGAGAAGGTGGGCTCGTAGCGCTCCTCGCTCTTGACGAGCCAGAGCCCCTGCTGGAGCTCGGCCATCGCCCGCTCGAACTCGCGCGTCTTGGCGGGCTCGAGCATGAACACGTTGGCCCGGAGCTCTCGCGTGTACTGGGGATGCTCGTCGATCATCGCGTCCATGATCCGGCGCGCGGTGTGCGAGAGCCGTCCCGCCTCGTACTCGGCGCGATAGTCGCGCGCCCGCTGGCGGCCGCGGATCAGCGCGTAAAAAGCGGGAAAGAGATCGAGCGCCACCAGCAGGGGCCGGCCCTTCAGGAGCTTGCCGTAGTAGACGCGGCGGGACGCGGGCAGCGTGTCCTTCAGCTCCCAGGTGAGGCCGACGCCCGCGTCATGGTGCGAATGGCGCGGCCAGCGCGGGTTCGCGCGACCGGCCACCGCTTCCCACAGGCACGCCACGCCCTCGGGGAACCGGTAGAACGTCGAGCAAAAGCCGACGTCGCGGACGAAGGCGAGGGCGGCGCGCTCGCCCGTCACGCGACGCGACGCCGAGCGGCGGAAGCGCCGATCGCGAACGTTCTGGAGCGACTCTGCCGTCACGAGGTTTCATTGACCATGTTTCCGCCGCTGTTGTAAAGTGCGCCGCATGAAGAAAAAGAAGTCGTCAAAAACCGCGGCCCGCAAGCCGGCCGCCAAGAAGCCGGCGGCGCGGAAGCAGGCGGCGGCGACCTATACACCCAAGCCGGTCCAGGGTGACGGCTGGGCGCCGTTCCGGTACCCGCCGCAGTAGCGAACGCTTCTGGACAGACTCCTGCCCCACCTGGGGCCCGGCGCCGTGCTGCTCCTCGGCGCCACGGTCGTCCTGCAAACTGCGGCGCTCCGGGAGCCGGTCGCGGTCTTCGCGCCGGTGTACGCGTGGATCGTCTTCGCGGTGGGCCTCCTCCTGGGCTGGCGGTTCAAGCGGCGCCAGCTCTTCGTCGGGCTCCTGGTCCTTTTCGCGGCCCAGCAAGCGCTGGTCCACTACCCCGCCGGCGGTGTCGCGTCACCCGGTCGCACCGTATTCGCCGCGATCGCGCTCCTGCTGCCGCTCGACCTGGCCCTCCTGGCGTGGCTCAGCGAACGCTCGATCTCTTCGGGGGCCGGCAAGGCTGTCCTCGCGCTGATCCTGCTCCAGATGCTCGCCGTACCGCTGCTGGCGCGGCCCGAGCTGCAGCATCTGGCGCCGCTCCTCCAGCACACCTTCGTTCCGATCGCCCTGCCCTGGCTCCGGATGCCGCAGCCGGCCGTGCTGGCCTTCGCCGCCGCATTCGGGCTCGCGCTCATGCGCTTCCTGATGCACCCGACCATCATCCAGTCGAGCCTGGCGTGGGCGCTCATCGCCGCATTCCTGGGGCTCAACGGCGGAAGCCCGGCGCTGACGGTGTACCTGGCCACCGCGGGCCTCGTTCTGGTCGTGTCGCTCATCGAGACCTCGCACCGCATGGCGTTCAGCGACGAGCTGACCGGGTTGCCGTCGCGCCGCGCGCTGACCGACGCGCTCATGGGGCTGCCCGAGTTCTACACGGTAGCGATGATCGACATCGACCACTTCAAGAAGCTTAACGACGAGCACGGCCACGCGGCGGGCGACCAGGTGCTGCGGCTCATCGGCTCGACCCTCACGCGCACGGAAGGCGGAGGCCGGCCATTCCGCTACGGGGGCGAGGAATTCGCGCTCCTGTTCCCCAACAAGTCGGTGGAGGAGGCCCTGCCCTACATCGAGGACCTGCGCGAGACGATCGAAGCCTCGACCTTCATCGTGCGCGCGCGCAACCGGCCCAAGCTGAAGCCCAAACCGGCCCGCTCGTCCGGGGGCCGGGGACGGGTCGCGATCACGGTCAGCATCGGTGTCGCCGAGCCGGAGCCCGGCGGCTCCGATCCCGACGAGGTGATCCGCGCGGCCGACCAGGCCTTGTACCGGGCCAAGCGCGGCGGCCGCAACCGGGTCGTCGTCGCCGACTAACGGTCCTTGATCCATTAGCGCGCCTCGGCCGGCGGGACCCCAGCCCCGCGACGGCCTGCGGCGCACACATCCTGATCCATTGGCGCGCCTCGGCCGGCGGGACCCAGCCCCGCGACGGCCTGCGGCGCGCACATCCACCACTCCCCGGCTACTTCATGCCCCAGGTGAAGACGCGCGTCGGCGTGACCTCCACGACGACCGAGTCGGACTCGGAGATCGCGGCCTCGCGCGGATACTGCGGGTACTTCTTGTAGAGAAGGCGACGGATGGCTCTGAAGCGCGGCCCGCGCGGGTAGAGCCGCGCCGCGCCCTGGACCATGACGCCCTTGATGAGCGTCCAGTCGTCGGAATAGATGTCGATCGTCAGCGCCACGCGGGGGTTCTCGGCGAGGTTTAGCGCCTTCCGGCCGTCGTCGCCGGACGCGAAGTAGATCTTGCCGTTGGACACCACCTGGCACACCGGGACCAGATGCGGCATCCCGCGCAGGCCCGTGGTGGCCACGCGGCAGACCCGCTCGCGCTCGAAGAGTCGCGCCACCGCCTTGGTGAGACGCATGGACGTCAGGCCGGGGGCGCGGGCACGCCCGCGAATTTCAGGATCGCCTCGATGACCGCCGCCGGCCTTTCTTCGGGAATGAAGTGGCCGGAGCCGGGCACCGGATAGCCCTCGACCCGCTCGCACCGCTCCTTCCAGACGCCGAGCATGTCGGGCACCTGCGGCCGGCGCCCTCCCGCTTCGCCCCACAGCACCAGGGTCGGGGCCGCCACCTTGCGGTCGCGGTCGGCGCCGTCCTGCTCGAGATCGATCGTGGCGCCCGCGCGATAGTCCTCGAAGCCCGCGCGCATCGCGCCGGGCTGGCGGAAGCAGCGCACGTACTCCTGGACCGCCTCCTCCTCGATCGCGGCGGGATTGTAGGCCGAGGTCCGGTACATGTACCGGAGGTAGATCTCCTCGCGCCCCGCCGTGAGCGCCTCGGGCAGATCCGCAAGCTGATGGAAGTACCAGTGCCAGCGCGCGCGGGCGCTCACCTGATCGGTGCGCGCGAACACGTCGAAGGTGGGCGCGATGTCGAGCAGCACCAGCCGCGTCAAGAGCGCCGGGTGGTCGAGCGCGAACCGGTGCGCGACACGCGCGCCTCGGTCGTGGCCGACCAGCACGACCGGCGCGATCCCGAGGGCCCGGATGACCTCGGCGATGTCGGCGGCCATCGAGCGCTTGTCGTAGCCACCGAGGGGCCGGTCGGAATCGCCGTAGCCGCGCAGGTCGGGCGCCACCACGGTGAAGCGCTCGGCGAGCGCGGGCATCACCTTGCGCCACATGTGGCCGGTCTGCGGATAGCCGTGGAGCAGGACCATGCCCGGGCCCTGCCCGAGCTTTCGATAGTGGATGCGAGTCCGGTCGCGCACGCTCACCACGTCGCGGATCATCGATGGTCCTCCGCACGGTCACGCGGCTCGAAGCCGAGGACGGCGCGCGCGTGCTCCAGGTCGCGATAGCCCCAGCGGTTGTCGGAGACGGCGAAGAAGACGTCGAAGCGGAGCGTCGGCGGCGCCGCGATGCAGAGCTCGATCAACCGCACGATGTCGCGCTGACTGCACCAGACCGCGTAGTCGCGAGTCTCCATCGGCCGGTCCTCGGCCTTCACGCGGCCGATCCGGATGCAGATCGCCGACAGGCCGTGACGGTCGGCGTAGTGGCGCGCGATCGCCTCGCCCCAGATCTTGCTGGCGCCGTAGAGCCCGGCCGGCCGCGTGGGCGTCTCGTGCGTCATCTTCGTGAACGGGCCCGCCTCGCCGTAGCGCCCGGCGGCCAGGGCGCTCCACGGCGCATCGCGCTCCCAGGCACTGACCGTGGCGCCGCTGGAGGCGAAGATGACGCGCCGGACGCCCGCGCGGCGGGCCGCCTCGAAGACGTTGTAGGTCCCGATGACGTTCGCGCCGAGGATCTCGTCGAACGACTCGCTCGAGCCGGTGCGGGCGGCGAGGTGGACGACCGTGTCCACGCCCTCGAACGCGGGTGCGATCGCGTCGAGGTCCGCGATGTCGGCCCGATGGCACGGGACGCCGGGCACCGGCTGCCGGTTCAGCGCGGAGAGCGCGTACTTCCCCTCGAGGTGTCGGCGGAGCGCGCCGCCGATGAGCCCGCTCATTCCGGTCACCAGCACCGAGCGCGGCGCCATGGCCGGACGGGACTACACGATCGCGGTGTGAACGAAGTTGCTGACGCGATCCAAGCGCGCCGAATGCCACGGATCAGGCACCCGGCCGTTGGTCAGATAGGCGAACGAGACGCCCGAGTCGGGATCGGCCCAGCAGTACGAGGAGCCGACGCCGCCGTGACCGAACGTCCGCGGCGACGCGAGCGAGCCGAGGCCCCGGATGGTGTCGGTCGTTCCGCGCAGGTGCGGGCCGAGGCCGCGGTGCATCGGCATGCCCATGTTGCCGTCGACCCGGTCGCCCGTGACGTTGCGCGTGACGTACGCGATGGTTCGCGGCGAGAGCACGCGCGCCCCGCCGAGCTGGCCGCCGGCCAGCAGCATCTGATAGAACGCCGCCATCCCGCGCGCTGTCGCGTAGCCGCCGCCGCCCGGCCGCCCCGCACGCCGGGCCTCCGGCGTGTTGTCGTCGGCGCGGCGCACGTATCGGCCGCCGTCCTGGGCGGGCTCGTGCATGTCGACCGCGCGCGCGTGCTCCTTGTCGGGCACTCCGACGAACAGGTCGTTGCCGAGGCCGAGCGGCTCGGCGATGTTCTCCCGGATGAACGCCCGGTAGTCCGTCTTGGTGAGCGCCTCGATCAAGACCGCTGCGACCCAGTGCGCGGCGCTCCCGTGATAGTGGACCCGCGAGCCCGGCGTCCACTCGAGCGTGAACGCGCACACCGAGCGGCGCAGCAGC
>Ga0307471_100001807_pt1 | contig 11984 bp, 10 predicted proteins | sample atmos_gasesAM3C__2_FD_204566 | JGI IMG/M metagenome (GOLD analysis project Ga0307471, IMG submission 204566) | Hardwood forest soil microbial communities from Morgan-Monroe State Forest, Indiana, United States - atmos_gasesAM3C_515 | ecosystem: Environmental > Terrestrial > Soil > Temperate... | reverse complement strand
CTTCTTCCGCAAATGTTTTCCCGGTCACGGTGAGGGTTGAGCCGTTTGCGAACTTACCATCGAGTAAGCGTTTCGCGATGACGGGGATTCCACCCGCCTTGTCGACGTCGGCCGCAACATACTTGCCAGCGGGCTTCAGGTTGGCCAACAGGGGAGTGCGCTCGCTGACTTTCTGGAAGTCATCGATGGCCAGGGCAACTCCCATCTCGCGTGCAATCGCCAACAGGTGCAGCACGGCATTGGTCGATCCGCCGGTGCATGCCACGCCCGCAATCGCATTCTCAAAAGCCGGCCGGGTGAGAATGTCTTTGGGCAGGATGCCCTTCTTCAGGAGATTGAGCACCACGTCGCCGCAACGGAATGCGATTTCGTCTTTACGGGTGTCCATGGCGGGCACGCCGTTGAAACCCATCGGCGAAAGCCCAATCAATTCCATCACGGTTGCCATGGTGTTCGCGGTGTACTGTCCGCCACAGGCACCGGAACTCGGACAGGCCACGTTTTCGAGTTCGAGCAGTTCGGCATCCGTCATCTTGCCCGCCGCATTGGCGCCGACGGCCTCGAACACATCCTGGATGGTCACATCCTTGCCGCGATAGACCCCGGGCGCGATGGTTCCACCATAGAAAACCATGCCCGGCAGATTCATCCGCGCCAGTGCCATGGCGGCGGCTGGAATGGTTTTATCGCACCCTACGACGCAAACCACCGCGTCAAAGAGCTGCCCACGGCAGACGAGCTCGATCGAATCCGCGATTACCTCGCGGCTCACCAGCGACGCCCGCATGCCTTCCGTGCCCATGGTCTCGCCGTCGCTGATCGCGATGGTGTTGAACTCCATGGGCGTGCCGCCGGCCGCGCGAATGCCGTCCTTTACCTTGGCGGATAGGCGCCTGAGGTGGAAGTTGCAGGGCATGGTTTCAATCCAGGTGTTGGCCACGCCGATGAGGGGCTTGCGCAAATCTTCGTCAGAAAATCCGATGGCCTTGAACATGGCGCGCGATGGCGCCCGGTCCCGTCCGTCGGTAATGCCTCGGCTGCGATGCTTGAGATCCATAGGGGTAGAAGATTACGACAACCCAGGGTGGAAGAGAAAATCCCGGTTAAGAAAAAGAGGCGCCGTCGCAAGCGCCTCTGCTTCACGATTCTCAAACGATTTGTCCCTTACGCGTTCACGACCTTTGGCTCGGGCTCCTGCGCCGGCTTTGCTTTCTTCGCGTCCTTCGGCAGCCACGACATCATCCCGCGCAAGCGCGCACCGACCTCTTCAATCTGGTGCTCCTTCTCTGCCTGGCGCAGTGCCGCAAAATTCTTGCCGCCCTTCTTGTTCTCTTCGATCCATTCCCGCGCGAACGTTCCGTCCTGGATGCGGGCCAGGATCTCCTTCATCTTGGTTCGCGTCTCGTCGCCCACGACCTGTTTCCCACGAGTAAGATCGCCGTACTCCGCAGTATTGGAAATCGAGTACCGCATCCGCGCCAATCCGCCTTCGTAGATCAGGTCGACGATCAGCTTCATTTCGTGCAGGCATTCGAAGTATGCGACCTCCGGCTGATACCCGGCTTCTACCAGCGTCTCGAATCCCTTTTTGATCAGCGAGGTCAAGCCGCCGCAGAGCACCGCCTGCTCGCCGAATAGATCGCTCTCGGTTTCTTCCTTGAAGGTGGTCTGCAACACGCCCGCGCGCGCCGAACCGATTCCGTACGCGTAACACAACGCGTACTCATGGGCGCGGCCCGTCGCGTCCTGATGAATCGCCAGCAGGGAAGGCACCCCGCGCCCCTCGGTGTAAATGCGCCGAACCAGGTGGCCCGGACTCTTGGGCGCGATCATGACCACATCCACATCGTTGGGAGGCTGAATGGTTTTGAAGTGAATGCTGAAACCGTGCGAGACGCCCAGCACTTTCCCCGGATGCAGGTACGGCTTGATGGCCGATTCGTACAACTCGCCCTGTGTCTCATCGGGCGTAAGAATCTGGATCCAGTCCGCGCGCTTCGCGGCCTCATCGGGCGCGACCACCACCATGCCGTCGGCCTTGGCCTGCTGGGCGGAGGCGCGCTCCAAATCGAGACCTACGATAACTTTGTATCCGCTGTCGCGCAGGTTCTGCGCCTGCGCATGTCCCTGACTGCCGTAGCCGATGATCGCGACGGTTTTGCCCTTCAGGGCATTTGGGTTGGCGTCTTTCTCGTAAAAAACAGTAGCCACGGAAGCTCCTCTTTGTAAGCACAAGGGAGAAAGCTCGGCCCCTTGTGAAATTGTCCGATCAGGGTAACAGAAGGACGAAAATGTCGGAACTGGCTAAACCGACCGGTCGGTCGGTACAGCATTATGGTACGTATGTGGATTCGGCGTGTCAAGGCGCACGCCGGGGATAGGGGGGCGGGCAGTATTGTCTTTTGAGCGCGAGATGGAATGGCCGGGCAGGTTTTCTCGAAGGGAGTTGAAGTTGATGGTGCAACCGCCGATTAACAACAAGCATGATCGAGAAAAGGTCTAAGACCCTTGGGTGCATCGAGTAGGTGGGGTTGTAGCGTCAGGTGATTCAGGGACCTGAGGGTTCAACTTGCGTCGCGCACGGTTTTCACCACCAGCGACCAGGGGCTCGGGGGAATGTGCATCATGAAGAAGCGATCCACCGATAGATGTTCACGCTCCACTGCCTTCTGCAGTTCATCGACTGTCTGGGGATAGAAGAACTTTCCATCCTCCATTTGCTGAAACGGGTCGCTCCCGTACAGCAGTTTGTGTTGAGGGAAGTACACCATCATCTGCCGCTCGCTGGTCTCGCCGTGAAGAGGGTAAAGCTCCAAACGGTTCGAACCACTGCCAATCATGGTCTTGCCTGTTACGGCGCGCAAATCGGCTTGATAACTGGTCTTGGTCAGGCTATCCGGATACCTGGTGCGAGGAGCTTGAAGGAATCGCTGAATCAGCGGAATGGTTCGATCCAGAACATAAATAGGAATCCGGCGAGCCGCATACTCTCGCAAACCTCCGATATGAGGCCATGCGTCGGAAGTGGTGACGACCGCCTTTATCGGAGTGCCAGGATATTTGGACTGCACATAATCTATTACCTTGGCGGAGTAGCCGGACGAAATGGGCGCTTCCAGAACTACAATTCCATCGTCCTGCCGAACCAGGGTTGTGTTCCAACTTCCGCGAATGAAGATGACGCCCGGCGCCAGTTCTAATGCGCTATTGAAATTTGGCGCGCGGTCGTCAACGGTTTTGCCCGCGCGCGCAGCGAAGGCGCTACGGATCTCGGGAGAAATAGCGAATTCGTCAACCGCAAAAGATGGGTTGAAGTCCACCTTCTTAATAGTCTGAGTCTGGTCGGGTAGGCCGTTGCGGAACACATCTTCCTGCAAGGGATAATGAAGGCCGTTTTGCAGCCACCAAAGCGAGTAGTAGACGCGCGTTGTCACATCGCCCCAGACGCTCCAAAACATTCCGAACGGGTAGGCTGTGTCCCATTCTACGGCCGTAGGCAAATGGGTATCGGAGTTTAGAAAAATGCGGACCGGGGACCCTAGCCACGTGAATTCGACTTCGTTATGAGGAACGCTCTGCAAGGTGAGGTCGGGCAGGCGATGCAGATCGGAGCTGGCAAGCGCCGTGATCAGAATTCGCTCGGGGCTCAGAGTCAATTCTTCCGCTGCATCCTGCATGTCCTGGCCGGACCCTGGGCCAGATTGACCACCCGAACTGAACAATGCGGCGCCCTCAGAGACAAGGGATGTCGTGGAGACTTCCGGGACCATCACAACATGTAGTTTCACCTCCCGCTTCCACTTGTTGTGAGCCAGATCGCGCCATTCTTCGAGCTGATTGCTTTCGAGAATATAGGGTCCTTCCGGACGTTCCGACTCCTCGAGCAGGTTGCGCACCACGGTTGCCTTGAAGTGGAGTGTGTTCAGGGCACGAAGTTTAACTTCTCCGCCCATAGCGTCCAGCCCTGCATGCATTAGCTCGGCCGCCGATGGTGTGGATTGACCGCATGCGATCACCGGAAACGCCGTCAAGAACCAGAAAAGTGCGCGCACCCTCATCCCTTCAATCTCCCAAGCAGTAGACGGGTGGAGTTGAGCCGGGTAAGCACTTTGGAGGACTTCTTGTCGATTGGCTCGACAGCGTCATTGCACTCACGGAGTGGGTTTTGAGTTCCTCTGGGCCTGCGGCCCACCGATAGGGATGAAAGTGCGCTTCTAACGGCCCGACTGATTCCAAACGGGTTATGCAATGACTTTCGACGGAGTGTAAAGGCCTGCTCTCGACAGTTTATCCTCCGCAAAATCGTGAGACACTGATAGACAATCATCAAAGCATCAGGAATGAGTGCCGCGTGGACGGCAGCCCTAGAGGAGAGTATGTCGCTACAGGGAAAAACTGCAATCGTTACTGGAGGCTCGCGTGGGATCGGACGCGCTATCGCGGAGACGCTGGCCCAACGGGGCGCGTCGGTGGTAGTCAATTACACGCTTAGCTCGTCGGCGGCTAGTGAAGTTGTACAGGCCATAGTCAAAGCTGGAGGGAAGGCCATCGCTGTTCAAGCTGATGTGTCCAAGCCAGCAGATGTCAAGCGTCTGTTTGCAGAAACGGAGAAAGTGTTTGGGAAACCGGCCGTGGTGGTGGCCAATGCAGGGGTCTATGCCCAGAAGGCGATAGCCGAAACTACTGACGAGGACTTCGACAATATTTTCAGCGTAAACGCCAAGGGAACTTTTTTCACGCTCCGCGAAGCGGCGCGCCAGGTTCAGGACGGAGGCCGTATCGTGGCCATCTCCACCGGGGGTACTAAGCTGTTCATGCCGGGAGGCGCAGCCTATTTGGGCAGCAAAGGTGCGGTCGAGCAATTTGTCCGCACGCTGGCTTACGAACTCGCCCAGCGCCAGATCACGGTCAACGCGGTGTCTCCCGGGTTTACGGAAACGGACATGTTGCCAGACAAGTTTCGTGACTTTGGTGCCGGGATGTCGCCATTCAAGCGCGTCGGTACTGCACAAGAGGTCGCGGAGGTCGTGGCCTTTTTGGCCAGCTCCGAAGCGGGCTGGCTGACTGGGCAGAATGTCCAGGCGGGTGGGGGAATAGCCTAATCCGGGAGAACTCATCCGGTTCGAGGTCCGGCTCCAAACGTGCGTCCCGCCTTATTGGAGCAACTTCGCGAAGCGTTGACGAAACTGGGTGATTACGCCTGTACAAACAGAGAAGCGTAGCGCTTGCCAGTTCCGAATTGCGGTTGTTGGCGTAACTCGGCTCTGGAGGAACACACTGGCCAAGGAGCGCAAGATTATCGTGCATATCGCCACCAGCGCCGACGGCTACATTGCGCGGCCCGATGGAGATCTCGATTGGCTGACCGCCGGCAGCGCCATGTGCCCCTCCGCCTGCGGACCGTGCGAGATTTCTCAGAGGGTGTGGTGCAACTTCACTACGACGTGCAGAAACCGTCCGCGTCTGCGAGTAAGACCACTTGACCCCAGCTCTTTCGGCACGGACTGCCAGACGGTGCTGAATGGATATTGGAAGGTGTGCAGGGTGGTGAATATCATAATTGTTGTCCGATGGTGCGCAGGGCGAGAGTCAAGCCCCAGTTCACTTTGGAGCGAGTGTGTCGATCAGGGCCTGAGATGTTTATTGAAAAAATCGAGGGTGCGTTGCCACGCCAACTTGGCTGCAGCCTCGTCATAACGGGGGGTGGTGTCATTATGGAAACCATGATTAGCACCTTCATAAATGTAGACGGTGTAGGTCACGTGATTTGCCTTTAGCGCTTCTTCGTAAGCGGGCCATCCTTCGGTGATACGCGTGTCCAGGGATGCGTAGTGAAGCAAGAGAGGCGCCTTGATCTTGGCAGCATCCGCAGCGGACGGTTGTCGGCCGTAGAATGGAACTGCCGCCGCAAGATCAGGGAGCCGCACTGCCAGCTTATTGGCCACGGCTCCGCCAAAGCAGAAACCCACGACGCCGATTTTGCCAGTGCACTCCGGTCGCGATTTTAGCCAAGCCGCTGATGCCACAAAATCTTCGAACATCTTGTCCTGGTCCACTTTGCCAAAAAGTTCCGCCCCTTTCTCGTCATCGCCAGGGTATCCCCCGACAGATGTAAGACCATCAGGCGCAAACGCCAGGAAATTGGCGCTTGCCAGACGTCGTGCCACATCTTCGATATAGGGATTCAGGCCACGATTCTCGTGAATGACGAGCACCCCTGGCGACTTCCCCTTGGCGTTCGCCGGACGGGCAAAATACCCGCGGATGCTTCCGTTGCCCGGTGGCGAGGACACAGTCGTATATTCCGTTTTGAGGCGCTTATCATTTCTTGGGACTTGTTCCGCCAAAGCATAATTCGGTCTGAGGCTATCCCAAATTGCCAAGCTTGTTAACCCGCCTACCGCATACTTCGCCGCGCCATCCAGGAATTGACGACGGTCAATCTCTCCGTGAACGTAATGATCGAATAAGTTCAGCAACTCTTGGGGGTAATCGGTGGCTCTTTTCCGCTCCATTCGAGTGGCTCCTTTCTCATCGATCCAACTGCCCGCGCAAACATCAGGAGGAATTCTATATCCTACGATTGAGTCGAATCGAGAATGAGAAAACAGCCGCCGATTTGATCTGCGGTTGAACACTAAATTTGCTGTCATTTTGCGTTACAGTCAATCAGAGGTTTAAACGAAAGGTGTGCGTATGAATCGGGCCCGCATAGTGATTGTGCTGATCATGCTGATTGTGCTGGCCGTCACGCTGGCGGGGGCGTTTCTGACTCGCGGGGTGATGGCATATCTTCCCTTTTTGCAAGCCCGGAAGGGGAACTGGACGGGAGCCTATGTACCGCGCGGAGTTGTGGATCAACGGCCCTGGCAGACAGCGGCAACGCTGGCGGCCTTGGCACAGTCGGCGGAGGAGCGGGAACTTGCCCGGGATGCCGAGCGCCTTGCGGATCACGAAGTCGACCAGGCGTTTTCGCAGTCACTGAGACAGGCCAGCCTTGAAAAACCAAATCTAAGCGGTAAAGCACTGGCATTGCAGAAAAGGGTCACTGAGCTTCAGGAGACCATCAAGAACGACGAGGCTCGGATCGCATCACTCAGTGCAGGCGCGGGCACAAGACCAGCGGGCCCAGTTTCCAGTGCCAGCGACTCGGAGATTGCGAAGGCGCAACTTAGCCTCGACCAAAGCGAACTGGCCGATTCGATCGAAGACCTCGCCCGCGAAAGCGGAGATCAGCGGGTCAAACTTCAGCAGGAACTAGCGGCACGCCAAGCCGCCATGAAGCAGTACAGGGAGAGTGCCTCCAAGGACGATGGGCAAACTGCTGTCGCCACAGCCGAACAGTACAAGACCTTGGCACAGCAGATTGCAACGTGGCGATCCCTCCGCAAAAGGAAACAACTGATTGCGCAGGCTGAGCAGTTGGCCAGGGCCGACGTGGAGGCGCTGACCGGCGATCAGGCAAGTCTGAAGACAGAAGCCGCTGGTCTTGGCGATAAAGCCGTTGGAGAATCAAGTTCCGAACGAATCGAACGGTTGCGACAGATCAGCGCTCAGCAAAACATTCAGAGCATCCTCAACGATCGTCTGGGAGCGCAACAGCAGCTCGTGGCACTCTACGGGCGATGGGGAGAGCAAGTCGAGATACAGCAAAAGATCGTCGTTCACCTGATATTGCAGTCGCTGGCTTTGATTGCAGCGATCTGCTTGTTAGTGGTGCTGGCGGGCTGGGCGCTGCAACTGGCATTGCAGAAGATGGTTCGCGATCCTCGCCACAAGCAGACGTTAAAAACAGTTCTAAATCTGGGAACGCAACTAGTCGGCCTGTTACTCATCCTGCTGACCATTTTCGGTGTACCCCGGCAGATGCCAACGATCCTGGGTCTGGCGACCGCAGGACTGACCGTGGTCTTTCAGGATTTCATCCTGGCATTCTGCGGATGGTTTGTTCTGATGGGACCCAACGGCGTCAGGGTTAGGGACTGGGTAGAGATCGATGGTGTTGGGGGCGAGGTGGTACAGCTCGGCCTGTTCCGCACCTGGCTGCTGGAGACGGGAAACTGGACTGCCAATGGCCATCCAACGGGAAGAAGAGTCTCGTTTCTAAACGGCTATGCCATACGCGGCAAGTATTTCAACTTCTCCACCGTAGGACAGTGGATGTGGGATGAGATTAAGGTAAGTGTTCCTTCCGGCACGGCTATTCATCCCCTTATCAAGGCGATCTACGAAGCGACGGTGAAGACAACGGAAGCGGATGCGAAAATGGCGGAAGCGGAATGGAAGAGGGTGACGCACGAAGAAGGGTCGCCACAGTTTAGCGCCATGCCGTCAGTCAATCTCAGGCCGGCGGGTGCTGGGGTCGACATTGTGATTCGCTATATCACCCGTGCCGGAGTGAGAGTTGAGACCCGGAATCATCTGTTTGCGATGATCGTTGAGCTGATGCAGGGTGTATCGAAAGAAGATAGGAATCTTGCCCCACTTGCCCCGCCTGGAAGACTGAAAGGCTGACGACCGGTGTTCGACAACCCAAAACCTAGCCGATGTTTTAAAGACCCATGCTGGGTCTGAAGTCCCCTGACGCACAATCCGCATTGCACTCAAAACCGAAGTTTTCTGAATGAAAACGCCTGTGAGTGTTGAACCAAGGGTGGACCTGCGTGCATGCACGGCGAGTGTTTACGCGGGCTGCGGCCGATTGGGATTGATCTTTTCGCGCCGAATAATCTTAGCCTTTGCTTCATTTCCGTCAGGCCATCTGACGAATAAGTCGTCGCCAACGACTCTCGCCGGAACCCCCAGGCCTTTCTCAAGGCCGAAAAACTTATCGTCTCCTTTCAGGGGCGGGTCGTACACAGCGGTGTAAAGCGTACCATCGAGCATCAGTGAAACTTCACGGATCACTGGGGGCGGAGGAGTGGGGGGGAAATTACTCTCCCCGCCAACAATGCTGATAATGTGGATGGACTTGGGAAGGGGCGGATCAACATTGAAAAGTATCGCGCAAGCGAAGTCTTTGGGGACCTCGCCCATGCATTTAACTTTGGGCCCTGGGAAGAGTCCGTCGTCGTCTAAGTGGACTTCAATCTGGTATTGCTGCTGGGCTAGTGCCAGGCCAAGCAAGAAGAGTGTGAAAGCCGTATGTTTCAGCATATGGACGCTGCGAACATCGTCTTAGTCATTGAGATGCAAGTCAAGCGGCAACTGCGTAGCAAGGCGGCAGTGAATGCCGTCCGGAGTTCCAGCGTCGCTTACTGGGGTTTCTTTTTGGCCGGCGCAGTAGGAGGAGGGCCGCCCATGTCGGGCTCCATCATGCCGGGTCCCATGGACTCCATCTGCTTTAGCATCCGATCCATGTGGCCGACCATCGCATCCCACATATCGATGTTGTTCCGCCACCGATCCATCTCGTTCCGATCCCTGATCGTGAGGAGGTTAGCCTTCATCTGCGCGAGGGAAGACTTCATCTTCTCCAAGTCGGCCTTCATCGCCTCCATTTCTTGTTTGTGCATCTCCATCATGGCTTGGCGATGCTCGGCCCGCTGCTGGCCTCGATCAGGGCCAGAGGCAGGTGCTGGCACGCGCGCACTCTGTGCCGACATCACAGGCGTCAGCGCGAATGTCACAATAAGTAGGAAGCTCTTCACCTTCATTGTCGCCCTCCTTTCCGGGGAAGACCTAACACGACGAGTATAGACGTAAGGCGTGGAGTCGGTTGCTCGTTCCAGTGTGCTCCCTAACAACACACCAATTGGGACTAACATCCCGTTGCACGCATTGACCCGCCCGAGCTGACTTCCCGGGGCCAGGCCCCTTCGGCGACTCCGAACCCGCCTTACTTCGCCGCCGGCGCCGCACTCTCTTTCTTGTACGACGCGCTTAGCGTGCCCTTGCTCTGTGCGATCGGCAGCAGCGTTGGGTAGAACTGCACGAACGTTGTGTCCACGGCGGCGTGGTCGGCGTGGCAGGTGTAGCATTCGGCCGCCAGAGGAACCATCTTGGCAAGCTTGTTGTCTTCGAAGCCGAAGAAGGCCCACTTTCCTGGAAAGCGCGCCTCGTCTTTTACATGCACTTCGTGCCCCATGGTTTCCGTGTCCTGAAAGTGCCCCGCCTGGTTGATGGATCCTTTGTTTTTCGCGGCACGCACTTCAAGTACCAGCATGGTCTTGTCGGGCCAGGTGCCCGTCTCCAGAAAAGCCTTGTACGCCTCGGGATTCACGAAGACGTTGTCGAACATGTCGTGCCCCGCCGTCTGCGCGGGATTGTAGCTCATGTCGAAGCCAGAAGTCAGGTACACCCACTCCCGATAATTTTCCGGGAACTTGAGTTGGCCGTCGCTGGTGTAATCCGGGGCCGAGCGAACCGGCGAAGCGCCTTGCCGAAAGGCCGCCACAGAAAGAAGAACCACAACGATGAGCAGCAGGGTTGTCGGTTTCGTAAGCATGCGCGGTAGTATCGCGCTGGTGGTGCCCGTCCGCCAGACTAATCCCTGCAGAGTGCCGGAGGTTGGCTGCATTTTTGGCCATTCGCGGCCGGCGTGAATTACGATTCTCCTGTGGACAATCGTCGCCAGCCGACACCGTGCGTCTGGATAGCATTGATCTGGGGAAGCGTCGGGCTATTTGACGCCACCCAGACCGTCTTTGTCATGCGCGCCGAGGGCATGCATCACGCCTGGATCGCTCTGTGGATCACGCTTCTGCTTTGCTATTTGCCCTGGGCCTTGGCGACCCCGGTCATTCTTTGGGCAGGGCGACGCTTTCCGCCGGTTCGACTCAAGCCTCTCTCTACATGGATCATCCACCTGACGGCGTGCGGCAGCATCAATTCTGTTGTTTCTGGATGGAACGCCTGGCTGGAGGCGATGCTGAACCCCTGGGCGAAGGCGGTGCCGGACACGTTCCGGCTACTCTGGTTCTACAAGTTCTACAACGGTCTGCTGTCGTCGTTGTTTTTGTACGCCGTCATCATCGCGGTAAGTTATGTGCTCGATTCCAGAGACCGGCTGGCGCGGCAAGAGACCGAAACGGCGCGATTGAATGAACAGCTTTCCAAGGCACAACTGGATGCTCTGCGGCGTCAGATCGAGCCGCATTTTTTGTTCAATACGTTGAATTCCATCTCCGGATTGGTCCGCGAGAAGAGAAGTGACGACGCCGTCAACATGATAGCCGGGCTCAGTGACTTTCTGCGCCGGGTAATCGAGGACTCTGGCAGGCAACAAGTGCCGCTGGGCGAGGAGATGGAATTCCTGCAGAAATATCTCGACATCCAGAAGGTGCGCTTTGCCGAGCGTCTGCAGTTGCGGATCGATGTGCCCAGCGAACTCTTCGCCGCCCAGGTTCCAAGCCTGATTCTGCAGCCCATGGTCGAAAATGCAATTAAGCACGGAATCGCCAAGCGGGCGCAAGGCGGCCTGATTCGGATTACGGCGGCACGCTCCAACGGAATGCTTACCCTCAGCGTTTACAACGACGGGCCCAAGTTGCCTGCAGACTGGGACGAGACCGGCTCAGGCATCGGCATCTCGAATGCGCGCACCCGCCTGCAGAGTCTTTACGGAGAAGGTTGCAACCTCAGCCTGCGCAATCACCATCCGCAAGGCGTGGAAGTATCCGTATCTGTGCCTTTTAGGGAGGTGTGATTCGTGAACCGGGAAGCCGGCACGCCCAAGATTCGCGCGCTGGTGGTCGACGACGAGCCCTTGGCACGTAGCAATCTGGCCGTGTTGTTGCGGCTCGATCCCGAAATTGAGATGGTCAGCGAATGTGGCTCCGGACAGGAAGGACTGCGGCAGATTCGCAGCCTGAAGCCGGATCTCGTCTTCCTCGATGTGCAGATGCCGGAGTGCGACGGCTTCGATGTACTTGAACTCCTGGGCAACGATCTACCTCTCGCCATCGTCTTCGTGACGGCTTACCATCAATACGCCGTACGCGCATTCGAGGCTGGGGCGCTCGACTATCTGTTAAAGCCGTTCG
>Ga0307471_100001806_pt1 | contig 11986 bp, 7 predicted proteins | sample atmos_gasesAM3C__2_FD_204566 | JGI IMG/M metagenome (GOLD analysis project Ga0307471, IMG submission 204566) | Hardwood forest soil microbial communities from Morgan-Monroe State Forest, Indiana, United States - atmos_gasesAM3C_515 | ecosystem: Environmental > Terrestrial > Soil > Temperate... | reverse complement strand
ATTTCCGCGCGCTCGTGAAACTGCGCACCGTTGCCGAGATTGAAAAGCTGGAGCGGAAATTCAAAACCGACTGGCATCACGCCGACCACGGTGAAAGTTTTACCGTTGATAAGAAGCTTCGTCCCTATGATCTGCGGATCGCTGTTGAACCGGCGCTGCCATAGCCGCGCGCTGATGATAACGACATCGTCACGGCCGAGCGTGCATTCTTCGGGCTGGAAAAATCGGCCTTTGATCGGTGAAACGCCAAGCAACGGAAACACACCTGCAGTGACAGTCGCGCCTGCGATCCGCTCGGGTCTGTCTTCCCCGGCGAGGTTAAAATTCGTGTACCCGAACGCGCCGAGCTTTTCAAAACTGTGCGCGCGTGTTTCGTAATCTTTGAATTCAGGCGGCGAGACCGGAATGCGTTCCAGATTTTGCGATTTGAAATGTTGAAGGAGTAGGACGAGCCGCTGCGCCTCTCGATATGGCAACGGCCGAATCAACAAGCCATTGACCAAACTCAGCACAGCGGTCGTCGCACCGATTGCAAGCGCAATGGTGAGAACGGCGATTGCTGTAAACGCCGGTTGTTTCAGTAGCTGGCGCAGAGTGAATCGAATGTCCTTGAACATAAAAGTAGTAGTTAGTCCGTCATTGCTCGCGCAGGGCCTGGACCGGATCGATGCGTGTCGCGCGCCAGGCGGGGAAAAAACAGGCAGCCAGCGAGGCGATCGTGATCACGACGAGCGCCAACCCAAACGCGATCGGGTCGCGCGGACTCACCTTATAAAGCATGTTGCTCATCAAACGCGTGAGCATGATCGCCGCGAGAACGCCGATGGCGACGCCTGTAGCAGTCAGGACCAGTCCGCGGGACATTACCAGGCGAATGAGATCTTTTGTGCCTGCGCCGAGAGCCATGCGCAAACCAAGCTCACGCGTCCCTTGGGAAACGGTGTACGACACAACCGCGTAAAGGCCGATCGCGGCGAGGAACAGCGCCATCCCGCCGAAAAGCGCAACGAGCGTGACCGCTAATCGCTGGCTGTAACTGATTTCATCAATTTGGTCCTGGAGCCGATCCGTGATCAGCGGCGCAAGGTTCGGGTCAAGCGCGTGGACCTCGCGCGCGAGCGCTTTCATCATCGCGCCCGGCGTTTCAGACGTCCGAATGAGCAAAGTATTTTGCACGCGAAAATTCTGCCGGAGCGGTACGTAAAAGAATGGAACGGGCGTCTCGGTTTTCGTGCGGTAATTCGAATTTCTAGCGATCCCGACGATTTGCAGCCAACGATCTTTCGCCTTGAGACGTTGGCCGACCGGATCTTTTCCCGGCCAATATTTCGCGGCCATGGTTTCGTTGATAATTGCCAGCGCCGGCACGTTTTCGTCGTCGGTGCGCATAAACTCGCGGCCGGAAACAATCGGGATTCCAAGCGTCGTGAAATAATCTTCCGTGACTTCGACATACTCCACTGTCGGTTGTTCGTTAGGCGGCGGCCGGTAGCCGTCGACCTCGATGGGTGCCGAAGAAAAGACGTTGTAACTAAACGGAATCACCCGCGTAAGCGCGGCCGATTCAACGCCAGGCAGTGTCCGCACGCGATCTAGCAACTGCGTGTGAAAAATCTTCGCGCGGTCGAGCTTGTAGCCCGCCGAAAACAAATCGACCACGGAATTAACCACATTCGCATTAAACCCGGGACTTGCGTTCCGCATTTTAATCAGGCTTTGCAAAAGCAATCCGGTGCCGGCGAGCAAAATGAAACTGAGCGAGACCTGCACGAGTACGAGCGCAGAACGCAATCGTGACCGGCTGCTGCCGCCGAGAACGCCGCCCGCTTCGGTTTTAAGCGCGCTTGAAAGATCGACATCGCTCGCGCGAATCGCGGGCACGAGCGCAAATAACAGAGTCGATGCGATGCAAATTCCGGCGCTCACGGCGAGCACGCGCCAATCGATTTCGCCGGGATAGTCGATCACCGTTCCAGGCAACGGCGGGGGAAACGCAAGCACGAGTGCATTACGACACCAATATGCGACTGCAATTCCGCCGAGCGCTGCAATCAGCGAAAGCAACAATCCTTCCGTCACCAATTGCCTGACCAGACGGCGGCGACCGGCGCCGAGCGCGAGGCGCATCGCCATCTCGTGGCGGCGCAACAGCGATCGCGCGAGCAAAAGGTTACTGACGTTGGCACACGCGATCAGCAAAACCAAAAACACCACTGCCATCGTGATCGCGAGCGTGGACGACATGTTTCCGGCGCCGTTAAAAGGCGTTTTCCACAATGGGACGAGCTCGTTCTCGTGGCCGCGATTCGTATCAGGAAAATCGTTTTCCAAGCGTTGCGAGATGGAATTCAGCTCGGCCTGTGCTTGCTGACGTGACACGCCAGGTTTTAAAATCGCGTAACCCTCAATCCAGCGCGCTCCGCGATCTTCCAATTTGTAGCCCGTGGTGTCGAACGTCTCCTGCATCGAAGTCGGCACCCAGAAACTGAATGAGTACCCTACGAACGTGCCGTGGAACCTTTCCGGCGCGACGCCGATGACCGTGTGTTGAACACCGTTCAAATATTGCGTTCGGCCGATGATGTTCGGATCGGAATTGTAGCGATCTCTCCAGGTTCGATAGGCGATTACTGTGACAGGATGCGCATTGCGGCCAGTCGCTTCTTCGGGGCGGAATCCGCGACCGAGAATTGGCCGCACACCGAGCGCATCGAAATAATTCGCCGATACGATGCCAATGGTTGTGCGTTCGGCGCGGTCACCGACGCTCAGGGTCGTACCGGTGATGCGATCGATGATGAACGACTCAAACAACGTGGAGTTTTTTTCGAGATCAACGAAGTCACGATAGGAGAGGCCGTTGTGCCCTGGTACGCCCCGCGTTGTGCCAATAAGGGCGAACATCCGGTCCTGATGTGGCACCAGCGGATACGGCCGAATCAGAATTCCTTCGATCCAACTGAGCACCGCGGCGTTTGTCCCGATGCCGAGTGTGAGGCAAAGCACCGCAAGAATAGAAAATCCGGGACTGCGCAGGAGCATTCGGAAACCGAACCGAAGATCTTGAAGAAGTGTTTGCATTAGTTTGTTATTCAGCACGAAGAGCTTCGACCGGGTTCAACCGCATCGCGGTGCGCGCGGGCACGTAACAGGCAATCAACCCGACGAATCCGAGAAGAAGCGAAACGACACTGAAGGTGGCGGTGTCTGTCGGACTCAAATTAAAAAGCAGACTGATAAGCAGCCGCGTTGCGCCCCATGCCGCAATCAATCCAATAACAAGCCCGAACAACGTCAGCTTCATACCGGCGCCCACAACCAGCGCGAGGACATGCTTTCGCTGCGCGCCGAGTGCAATCCGCAACCCAATTTCACCTGTTCGCTGTTTGACAGCGTAGGCCATAACGCCGTAGAGCCCGATCGCCGCCAGCAAGAGTCCTGAAATAGCAAGTGTTCCCATTAGGACTGAACCAAAACGTTCGGTAACGAGGACGCCGCTCAGGTTGGTATTCATCGTCATCACGTCGGACACTGGTTGATCAGGATCGACGCTGTGGATCGCTTCGCGGACAGCTGCGGTTAACGAAGTAGGGTCGCCTGATGCGCGGATGACGAGGTTAACTGGAAAAGGATTTTCGAACTGCGCGTAAGGCACGTACCACACCGGCCGATTGATTCGAAAATTGAAGAGATCTTCCTTCACGTTTTTGACCACGCCGACCACAGTCATCCATGGAAAACTTTGCCCGGCACGAATCCGACGGACGCGTTTGCCGATCGGATCTTCTCCCTGCCATGCCTGACGCGCGAACTCCTCGCTTACGGTGACGACCGGCTGACCTTCTGCGCGATCACTCTTATTTATGAAGCGCCCTTTAATTAATGTAACGCCAAGCGTCTCGAGATAATCCGGACTGACGATCCGGTGTGACGTTATGGGAACATCGTTTGGATTTGCCGGCGGTCGGCCCTCAACATCGAACACCGCGTCATATTCAATTTCGCGCTCGAGCGGAATGTTCGTCGTCGTTCCGGCGGATAGCACGCCGGACAGAGCGCGAACGCGTTCGAGGACTTGATCCACGAACGCGACCCGCTGGCGATACTGCGAGTATTTGGACTCCGCTAACACCATCTTCATGGTGAGGAGATTGTCCGGACGAAACCCGAGATCGAGATGTTGTAGCCGCTGGAAGCTTTGCACCATCAATCCGCCGCAAATCATCAACGTCAGCGCAATTGCGATCTCAGCCACGATCAATCCGTTAAACAAACGGCGTCCGGAAGCGGCTCCGCTGCGTTGATCTGTGAGTTTGAGGCGCAGCATCAAGTCATGTGCACCTGCAGACTTCAGAGCGGGCAACAATCCGAACACTACGCCTGTGAGAAGAGTCGTGAAGAATGCGAACGCCAAGACGCGCCGATCGATTTCGAAGGTGTGGAAAAATGCAACGAATGAAATTCCCTGGATCGGATTCAGTGCCGCCAAAATCGGAAGCAGCCATTTTGCCAGGACCACCCCAACAAGCCCGCCGAACAAGGCGAGAAGCAGGCTTTCGGTAAGCAATTGCCTGACGAGCCGCCAACGTCCGGCACCGAGTGCGCGACGCAAAGCGAGTTCCCGTTCGCGTGCGATGCCCCGTGCCAGCTGGAGATTGGCCAGATTCGCGCAGCAGATCAGCAGCAGGAAGCCAACGCCGGCCATGAGCGAAAGCAACGCATTACGAACATGACCCTCCAGATCACCGAGTAGTTGCTGACGAAGTGGTACGACTCTCACGCTCCAGCCGCGGCGGAAATCGGGATGTTCTTGCTCCAGTTGATGCGCGATCGCCTTCAATTCCGCGTCTGCCTGCGTCGAACTGATTCCCGACCTTAGTCGCGCGACGATATCACCGCGCCGATTAGCACGTTCCGTCAACGGCAACGCTTCGATGTTGACCTGAAGTGGTATCCAGATTTGCGCGGCGTCGGGAAGATCAAAACCGGGGGGCAATACGCCTACCACTGTGTAAGGGCGACCGTCGAGATTGAGCGTGTCACCAACGATGCTCGTGTTTCCGCCAAAATGAGCTTTCCAAAAACTATAACTGATCAGCGCGACTGCCGCGCCCCCTGGCCGATCTTCATCGGCGGAAAAGTTGCGGCCAAGCACCGGCTTCACGCCTAGCGTCGTCAGGTAATCAACAGTGATGGATGCGCCTCGAATACGCTCAGGTTCCGCACGCCCGATCAAGTTGAATGAGCGCTGCTGCGCTGTGCCCATGCTTTCAAACGAGTGATTTCGTTGTCGATAAGCGTCGAATTCGAGCAACGACGATCCAAAGGGATCGAAGCCTTCGCGCAAGGCCACACTAAAAACGAGCCGGTCCAGATCTTTCAACGGCAGCGGCCGCAGCAACAGCGTGTTCACTGCGCTGAAGACGGCAGTGTTCGCCCCGATACTCAACGCCAGTGCGGCGACAGCGATGGCGGTGTAACCCGGAGACTTCAGCAAAACCCGCGCCCCGTAGCGGACATCCTGCCAAAAGTCGCCAAACATAAAATGGCCAGTGTTTTTTTTAAGCAGCCATGCGGTCCTCAACGATGCGGCCATCAAACAAGTGTACCGTGCGATCTGCATGCTGAGCGAAACGCTCGTCGTGCGTAACCATGCAAATCGTAGCGCCACCCTGATGCAGTTCGCGGAGCAGATGCATGACCGCTTCGCCGTTGTGTGAATCGAGGTTACCGGTCGGCTCGTCCGCTAGCAGAATCGCCGGTCTGCCGGCAAGCGCGCGGGCAACTGCGACGCGCTGCTGTTGACCACCGGAAAGCTGGCTCGGCAAATGTTTTGCCCGGTGCGCCATCCCCACGCGCTCCAGGGATTCCGTGACTAGTGCTTTGCGGTCGCTGGCACTCGTGCCGCGATACGTGAGCGGTAATTCGACGTTCTCAAAAACCGTGAGATCGCCGATCAGATTAAAACTTTGAAAGATGAAACCGATCTCGCGATTACGAACGCGTGCCCGCTGCGCGAACGAAAGGTTCGCGACCTCATGACCTTTTAGCGCATAACTGCCGTCGGAAGGAGTATCCAGCAGACCGAGAATCGAAAGCAGCGTCGTCTTGCCGCAACCTGACGGTCCCGCAATGGAAACATATTCGCCCTCGCGAATGTCGAGATGAATTCCCGAAAGCGCGTGTGTCTCTACTTCGTCAGTAAGAAACACTTTGGTCACACCGGTGAGCCGGATCAACGGAGCGAAACCGTTTCCGTCGAACTCGTTGGTCGATTCCTCTGCAATTACTTCAGTCGATTTCATGTTGTTCATGTTGCTTTGATTGTTTCAAATCAGAAATCAGATTCAGAAATCAGGGCTTAGTTCAGTCGAATCCGGTCGTGCGCATCCCATGCGCTGGTATCGGAAAGGATCACCTGATCCCCCGGTTGGAGACCGTCTAAAATCTGAATCGTGTTAACGGAGCTCTTGCCCAGCTTGACCGGAGTACGAACGGCTTCCGAAGTGCCGCTGACGATTTTGAACATTCCAACGGTGTTGTTTTCCTGTCCAAACGCCGGACGACCCACGTAAATTACGTCATCCAGATGCTCGAGCTCGATTGTTCCATCAACGCTGAGGTCTGGACGCGCGCCTTTCGGCAACGGCTCGTCAAACGCGACCTCCACATTTACAGTCCCCTGCTCCACTGCAGGATCAACGCGCGTGACGTGGCCATTCGCCACGCCGTTGCGAGTGTCGATCACGGCTTTTTGACCAATCTGAATGTCCTTTGCCTGAGTCTCGGCGATCTTGACCTGCGCTTTCAGCTTCGTAGGGTCCGCAACCCGCGCGAGGTTATCACCGACCTTCAATCGCTGCCCAATTTGCACGGGCAGCTGTTGCAACACACCCGACATGCCGGCGCGCACATGCAGCGCTTCAACTTGATCAAACTTCAATTTCGCGAGCTGATTCGCTTGATCGACTGCCGCCTGCTTCGCGGCCAACTGCGGCTCGATCGAATCGCGAGCGAACGCCAATCGCTTCGACTCGATCTCGTCGCTCTTCTGACATTCCTGTTCTTTGATTTTTGAAGTTTTGTAAACGAGATCGGCGACGAGCCCGTTCTTCGCCAGCTGGTCATTGGTTTGCCGCTCCATTTTCGCCTGCTCGTAAGCGGAATGCGCGGTGGCAGTTTTGGATTCCTGATCGAGAAGCTCGCGTTGCAATGTCGCGCGGGATGTGGCGAGATCGGCCTCGGCGCCCTTCGCCTTGGATTCGGCCTCGTGCGCGCTCTGCTCCAGTTCCGGGCTGCTCAACTCTAATATGACGTCGCCTGGTTCAACCTTTGTTCCCGGCCAGATATTTATCTTTTCCACGCGACCTTCTGTGTTTGCAGGAATCCAGCGGATGTCTTCCGGTATGAGCGTTCCAAGACCGCGCACCTGGCGGACCATCGGACCGCGCTTAACGGTATCGACCCAAACAGTCGAGCGATCGATGCTCGGCACGGCTGGCTTTAAACGCGAAATTGCAATTGTCGCCAAAATCAACCCGAGCGCAGACCCAGCGATGATCATGATGCGGCGCTTGCGTTTTTTCGCCGCAACACCGGTGCGCGGTACGTCCATCGAGGAAAGATTTGGCGCAAAACCGGCCGGACGCACAATCCTTTGATCTGTCGTTTTTCGTTCTGGAATCACGGTTTCGTTTGGGTCAGAACAGCGGAAGGGCGCGAAGGAGTTGGGCCACTGCGGACATGCCGGCCATGATCGGCACGATTGTCATGACGATAAGCGTGCCGAACACGGCGGCTTCAATCGTAAACTCGCGGTTCGCTTCAGCGTCGAAATAATCGCGACTGATGTCGCGTAACGAGTTAGATCTTTTGACGCGCGGCGCGCTCGCAGGGTTGAGCATCGGCGCGTGGTAACAATAGTCGACGAGCGGGAGCTTCTGTGCGCCCGATCGTATGTTTTGGGATGGTTTCATGTTTTTTCTGTTACCTCCTATAATGAGAAGCAGTTGGTGTATTTGCTGGATTCAAAACTTTCTTCCCTCCCCTGTTGCAGCGGCCATGCCAAGGGAGCAAACAAAGCCATAAGTCTTTGATATTCAGTGATTAAAATTTTTCATGTCTTTGCTGGAGACGTCCGGAAGTGAGCCGCTTCCGGGACTGCGTCGTCCCAAGTTCGGGACGGTTTCGGAGTGCGGCGACATCTCGCCGCTTTCAAAGCGCGAACATGTTCGCGCACTCCAAAAATTATTTCGGCAGACGCAGCAAAGCTTGCGCGCCGTGGCCGTCCTCTCGATTCATGAGCACCAAAGTGCCGTCGTGTGCTTCGGCAATTTGACGGCTCAATGGCAACCCGATCCCGGAGCCCTCGGGCTTCGTGGTAAAGAACGGAACGAAGAGATTAGCGGGGTTCATGATGCCCGGACCTTTGTCTTCAACAAGGATCTCAACGCAATTTCCTTTCTCGCGCCAGCCAAGTGTGACGTTTCCATGCGTTTCAAGCGAGGCATCCACAGCGTTGTGCACCAGATTTATTAGCGCTTGTTCAATCTGCGCCGCGTCTGCGCGAATCACTGTTTGCGGACCCGCCAGGACTTCCACCTTGAGCCTGGGTTCCAAGTCGACGACACGTTGTATCAGCTTGGGAATATCAATGTCTTGTTTTTGAGGCGGCGGCAGTTTTGTTAGTCGCGTGTACGCTTGCAAGAAACGGCTCAGCGAATCGGCGCGCGAGGCGATGGAGTTCAACCCGGAGCTTGCATCCTCTTTCCAGTCCGTGGGCAGAGGCTCGCGCCGCAGCAGCGATTCCAAACTGGCAGCAAGTGACTTGATCGGCGCCAGAGAGTTGTTCATCTCATGGCCGAGCACTCGCACGAGCCGCTGCCACGCGCGACGTTCCTCTTCACGCAGCGTGCGACTCAGATCTGTTAAGACCAGTAATTCGTGCGGTAAGCCCTGTTCGCGAAATGTGCTCCGGCGAATACCCCAACGGCCTGATCCGCCGGGGAAGCTCAACGTAAGCGGTTCAGCATCGTCCGCCTGGAAACAAGCATGAAGCCCGAGTTCCTGCGCGGTTTTACCTAACAACTTGTCCATCGGTCGTCCCAGCAACGTCTCGCCGGCGCGATTGATAAGGCGGAGACGTCGTTCAGGATCAAAAGTAAAAATCGCCACATCGATTTCGCTCATGATCGTGCGCAACAGCGCGGTGGCTTCAAAAGCGCCCAGGCGCTGCTGACGCAACGTTTCGCCAAGCGAATTCACTTCGAGCAGGACTTCGCCCAACGCGCTGCCTTCGCGAGCGCCTCTCGCACGAATGGAGTAGTCGCCCTCCCGTAATGCCGCGAGCAGGTTGGAAAGAGTTTGCAATGGACGAACGGCGTGTTCGCGCGTGCTCAAAAGGAATGCAGCCATGCAGCCAACAATCAGAATCGTAAGTGTCCACTGCACTTTCGGGGTGTGATCGCCGAACCAAAGGAGCCCAAGCGCAATGATGGCTGCAGGCGCAACCGCGACAAAGGTAAGCCAGGTAATCTTCCCTTCGTAGGAAAGCCGCGCTGATTTTTTCGTCTTGCGCGCCATCAAAGCTGCAATGTGCAATCGGCAACCGGCAATCGGCAATTCTCAAAGACCATATTGTTGCAGGCGCCGGTAGAACGCGCTTCTGCTCAACCCGAGTGCCTCTGCAGCCTTACGCGCGTTACCGTCATTTCGGGCCAGCGCTTTTTTGATCAGAAATGCCTCGACTTCTTCGAGGCTCATCTCTTCAACGTTCCGCGATTCGGAACTGCCAGTCGTTAGGCCAAGGTCGGCTGCGCGGATTTGCCGGTCTTTCGTCATCAGCACAGCGCGCTCTACAATGTGGTCGAGTTCCCGGATGTTTCCAGGAAACCGATGCTGTAGCAGACGCTCTCGCGCGCTTTCATCGAAACCGCCGACCTGTTTGCGATAACGCTCTGCGTGTTGACGAACGAAGCTGTTCGCCAGCGGCATGATGTCCTCGCGTCGATCGCGCAACGGCGGCAAATCGATCTCAATAGTATTGAGCCGAAAAAGGAGGTCCTGCCGAAAACGACCGGCTGCGATCTCATTCTCCAGATTTGCATTTGTAGCAGAGATGATTCGCACGTTTGCGTGAAGTGTCTTTGATGAACCGACCCGCTCGAAATCGCCCGTCTCAATGACCCGCAAGAGTTTTGCCTGTTGAGCAAGCGGAATATTTGCGATCTCATCCATAAACAACGTGCTCTCATCGGCGAGCTCGAAGCGTCCGGCCCGATCCGTCTTTGCGTCAGTAAACGCGCCTTTTACGTGTCCGAACAATTCGCTTTCAAATAGTGTCTCGGACAAGCCGCCCATGTTGACGGTGATCATCGTGCGCGCCGCCCGCGGCGACAGAGCGTGAATCGCCCGCGCAATCAAACTTTTTCCCGTGCCGTTTTCGCCGGTAATCAGCACGTTCGCATCCGATGGCGCGACGCGAGAAATCATTTCAACGACAGGCCGCATTGCAGGAGATTGGGCGATCAAATCCGGCATGGTGCCGCGCAGCATTTCATTCTCCGCTTCAAGTTTCCGCTCCCGGCGAAGCGCGGCAGCGAGCTCGATCTGCGTCCTCACGATGGCTAGCAGCCGCTGGTTTTCCCACGGCTTGGTTACGAAATCGCGTGCGCCGCGTTTCATTGCGTCCACGGCGACTTCAATGGTAGCCCAGGCCGTCATCACCACGATCGGGAGTGTCGCGTCGATTTCCTGAATTTTTGGAATCGCTGCCAAGCCTTCCTGGCCCGACGTGGTGTCGCGCGTGTAATTCAGGTCCATCAGTAAGAGCGCGTACTCTTTCTTTTCCAGCGCGTGAAAGACGCCGGCGAGCGAGGTGACTCCTTCTGTCTGGTAACCTTCGCTCTTTAGCAAGATGCGAAGTGCTTCGAGCACGTCGCGTTGGTCGTCTGCGATTAGAATTCTTGTCACGGGTTCATTCTTCCCGCAGCAGTTTCGATGGATCGACAGCCAGCGCTCGCAGCGCTGGAATGGCGGACGCTGCAATGCCAAGCAGCGTCATCGTTAGCACCGCGCCGCCAATTACCACGGGATCCTGCGGATTCGCCTGATACACAATGTGCCCTAGCAGGCGACTGGCGAGGACGCCTAACAGCAGCCCTAGCAACGACCCGACCACAAGCAGTGTGATTGGCCGCCCCACAGCTGTGCTCATCACATGTTTGGTGCGCGCGCCCAATGCTACACGGATGCCGAGCTCCTTCATCCGGCGGCTCACGTTGTACGCCGCCATGCCGAAGATGCCCGTCACCGCCAGCATCGACGCCAATAGGCCCATGATGCAGAGTGCTACGCTTGCTGCCCGGGCGGGGAACAGCGCATTCACCCCCCCTAGGACTTCGAGCCAGCTCTGTACCTTGATTCGCGCATCCGGCTCGAGACCGTTCAGGATCCGTTCGAGCGTGGCCGCCATCTCATTCTGTGCCCGCTGCGATCGCGCGACAAAAATCATTTGGTTCTGCTCATTTTGCGAGAGTGACAGATACGCTACTGGCTGTGGCGACTCTTGCATGTTGTGGTATTTGCCGTCCTCCACCATGCCCACGACTTCGGTCAAGTGACCCCGTACAATGAAACGCTGTCCTGTCGCCGTCGTGTCGCCCCACATCCTGCGTGCGAAGGTTTCGTTCACGATCGCCACATACGGCGTTTGGGTGGTGTCCTGCCATGAGAAATCCCGTCCACCGAGAAGCCGAGTACCAGCAGCCTCCAGGTATCCCGGCGATATGGTGAACACGTAAGGCGCCAGGACAGAATTGTTCAGGGTGAACTCGGTGGTCCCCGGCTGGAAAATCGGAACCCCACGCAGACCGCCATTAAAAGGCACTCGGTTCACCGTGCCCGCCGCCACCACACCGGGGATGTTCCGCACCGCTTCAATCATTGCTTTCTTTTTCTCGATTGGCACGTCGCCGCCCGGTTCCAC
>Ga0307471_100001803_pt1 | contig 11995 bp, 26 predicted proteins | sample atmos_gasesAM3C__2_FD_204566 | JGI IMG/M metagenome (GOLD analysis project Ga0307471, IMG submission 204566) | Hardwood forest soil microbial communities from Morgan-Monroe State Forest, Indiana, United States - atmos_gasesAM3C_515 | ecosystem: Environmental > Terrestrial > Soil > Temperate... | reverse complement strand
CGGCTGGCAGTGGCTCACTATCTCACCAAACAACGGCTACATTCACGTTCGGCACTCCCCCTGACTTTACAATAACCGCCACTTCACCCTCAGCGGTGAACGTTGGCTCGTCGGCAAAGTCGACAATTACAATAAGTCTCATCAACGGGTTGACCGGTTCGGTAACCGTGACGGATAGCGTTCCATCGGGGTTGAGTTGCGGCGCTATCTCGCCGACAAGCTTCACCAATAGCGGCACCGCAACCGTATCATGCTCATCATCGTCTGCATCAACTTACTCGCTGACGATAACCGGGGCGAGTGGAAACCTGATCCACTCGACGACTATCGCGTTCACCTTCCAAGACTTCAATCTCTTGGCCAGCCCGTCGAGCATCTCGACTAACACTGGAGCACAGGGAACCTCTACTATCAGCCTCAACCTTCTCAACGGATTTGCCTCCACAGTCACATTAACGGCCTCTAACCCGGCAGGATTATCGGTCTCGCTAGGCCAGACGTCGATAAGTGGCAGTACAACTTCAACTCTGACAATCACCGCGAACACGGTCGGGTCCTATAGTGTGGTGATAACGGGAAAGAGCGGATCCTTGACCAAGACCACAACCGTGACCGTCAATGTTGGAACTCAGATTGCACCAATCCTGAGTGCTCCATCGACAGAGACTGTCGCCCAGACATCAACAGTTTCCTTCACAGTTACAGCCACTGAGTCATCAATCCCGACCCCCACGCTAACTCTCTCGGCCAACCAGCTGCCCTCAGACGCGAGTTTCACGACCGTCCAAGGATCTTCACCCGTCTCAGCCACGTTCACATGGACTCCAACGATGGCAGATGCGCCTGGGACATATACCGTCAGCTTCACAGTAACCGACGGCGTGCTTTCAAACCAAGTCGATGTTGTCGTCACCGTCCTTGCAGCCGGCGCGCTTCCAATCATCACCGTTCCCGGTCCGCAGAACGCGAATGTCGGAGGAAACCTGCACTTCATAGTCTCCGCAAACGACCCTACTGGTTCTGGAGGCAATATCATGCTCTCAGCAACAGGGCTAGCGTCCAACATGGCTTTCGACCCAGCATCGGGAACCTTCTCTTTCACACCAAGCTCGACTCAAGCCGGCCGAACCTTTGTGGTGAACTTCACAGCAACAGACAGCAACAACCCAGCATTGACAAAGACAGAGTCTGTTCCGATACAAGTCCAGGGAAGTACTAGTGCACCTTCAGGAGGAGGATTCTGCCTCAGCTGTGTGATCCCGCGGGGACTCTCCCTGACGATGTGGCTCTTGGTCATCGGAGGCTTGATCGGAGTCATGTCATCGATCGCGATCCTTAACATCAGAGCCCACTCAGAACTCGCTGGCATGCGAAGAAGACATCACAACGCGACTGGCATCCCTCGCCATCAGATCGGTCAGGGCCACTCAGCGAAGATAAGGGCCATAACGGAGCACCATCATCGGAATTCCATTCGTCACTACGAAGACAACTAGTAGAAGACCGGACTGACTGAGTCTTGCGAACAGGTTTCTGGAAAGTCTAGGGCTTTCTTCTCAGAGTCTGAACTCTTCTCAGAACTAAGGCTGCGACCACAATAGCCGAGAATCCCACTATTCCGAATAGTGAATAGGACAAGATCGGAAGAGGAGGAGCCCGACTCACTGCAGAAACGTGAATCGTCACCTGGGAACTGGTGGTAGAATGATTGGCGTCAGTTGCAGTGAAAGTCACTGTATAGTCTCCTGGAGACTGACCGTCTGTTGGGGTCCACGAAAAGATCGAGGATGCGGACGCTGCGTAACACTGAGTTGAGCTGAAAGTGGCGCCAGCGGGCAGGGGACCGGATGATGCCAGAGTCACACCATTGCACCCTCCGGCTCCCGTGGCGTTGACAATGAAACGGATCGTCGAGCCGGCGCTTACAGTCTGCGATCCGGGTACAGTCAAGATTGGAGGAGCAATAACGGTTAACTTTTGACAGTTGCTCACAACAGGACTATTGTTTATGTCCCCGCTATAGCTGGCAGTCCAGCTGTAGCCGCCCGCCGTCGTGAATTTTTGAGAGGCTGAATCTGGCACAGCTCCGCTTGTTACTGCTACCGGCGAACCAACAATTGTCGGCGTTCCGGAGCAAGTTGAACCAACGAAGAATTCGTAGATGACTGTTCCTCCCGCATTGAAGCCGCCCCTCATAGTTGCAGAGTCGGTTACGGTAGAGCCAACCAGAGGAGACAAGTTGGAGAGACTGGTTGAGATTGAGGGAGTAACCTTGCCTACCGAGATAGCGATCGATATTGAGTGTGACAGGGATCCGCTCGTGCCCGAGAGTGTTACTGTGAACGTTCCGCTAACGGAGGACGGGCAGGATATAGTTGAGGTCCCTGAACCAGCGAGGTTGGTCGGTGAAAGCGTGCAGGAGAGCCCTGTCGATGGAGACGACGTAGATGCTAAGGTTACTGTCCCGGCAAAGCCGTTGACGCCGGATATTGTTACCGTCGAATTTCCAGCGATACCAACCGCGACGTTAACGGTCGAGGGGCTGACTGAAATGCTGAAGTCTTGGACAATGAAGGTTACCGTCGTTGGATGGGATCGCGATCCACTTGTTCCGGTTACAGTGACGTGGACGGTCGAAGCTGCGCCAAAGATGCATGACAGCGTCGCGCTGCCTGAGCTGGTCACACTGGTCGGTGAGAGGCTGCATGACGTGCTATTGGTGCTAAGGTTTACGACGCCAGCAAAGCCATTGCTGGCTACGATATTGATGCTCGAGATTCCGGAAGATCCAGCGTTTAGAGTTACAGAGCTGGGGGCCGGGGTTACGATAAAGTCTGTTACTGTTACTGTGATCGTCGAGGTGTGAGTGAGGGAACCACTCGTACCAGTTACGGTTACAGCGTAAGTTGTAGCGGTTGTTGACGAGCATACCAGCGTTGAGATTTGAGAGGCTCCAAGGACAACGCTACTTGGTGATAGACTGCAAGTCAATCCTGTCGGCGAGACAGAACTGGCAAGTGCAACGGTGCCGGCGAAGCCGTTGACTGGAGCAACGGTGATTGTCGAAGTAGCGGCGGTGCCCACAGTCATTGCGACCGCAGTTGGACCTGGGGCAACAGTGAAGTCCTGGACCGTGAACGTTACTGTTGCAATATGAGTTAGACCATCGCTTTTGCCTGTGACCGTCACGGTATAGGTTATTGCGGTCGCTGATGAGCACGAGAGTGTCGAGGTCTGAGAAGCCCCCAGACTGATGCTTGTTGGGCTAAGGGTACATGTGAGACCAGCAACTGAGTTGGAGGAGGTCAGAGCAACGGTTCCTGTGAATCCTTGAAGGGACGCAGTCGTGATTGTTGACGTTCCGGTTGTTCCTACTGGTGTAGTTACGCTGACCGGACTGGCAGTCACGGAAAAGTCCTGGACGGTGAAGGTTACGGTTGCGGAGCGAGATGGATTGGTTCCGCTAGCACCGGTTACCGTGACGGTGTAGAGGTTTGCGACCGTGGTTGTGCAGGATAAGGTTGAGGTCTGGCTGGCCCCGAGAGTAATGCTTGACCCGGTTAAGGTGCATGAAAGTCCCGCTGGAGAGACTGACGAGGTAAGGGTAACTGTGCCTGTGAATCCGAAGATCGGAGCGACGGTAATGGCTGAAGTCCCTGTTCCTCCCGCGATGATGGTGGCCGCCGTCGAACCAGCAGTAACGGAGAAGTCCGGGACTGCTACGCTAAAGATTACGGCCGCACCATGAGACAGAGTGGCACTTGTTCCAGTCACTGTTACAGTGAAGTGTCCGCTCGCGGATGCGCTGCAAGACAACGTTGAGCTCCCAGCCCCCGTCACGCTGGCTGGACTAAGGGTACACGTCAGACCAGTTGTAGGTGATATTGTGTCACCTACGTTGACGACTCCACTGAACCCGTTGAGGCCCGCTATGTTAATGGTCGAACTGTTGGTTCCACCAACGTTCAGAGTCCTACTGGTCGGGTTCGCGCTGATCGAGAAGTCGGTTATTGTGAAGGTCACGGTCGCTGAGTGAGATAGGGTTCCGCTGGTTCCAGTCACCGTGACAGAATAGGTTGCAGCAGTTCCGTTGCAAGACAGCGTCGAGGTCTGCGATGCTCCAAGGGTGACGCTGGTCGGGTTCACTGCGCAAGTCAATCCCGGTAGCGATATTGATGATGTGAGGTTGATGGTAGCGGTGAATCCCTGGAGCGGAGCCACGGTTATCGCGGAGATAGCGGTTGCGCCCGCAAGTGCGCTGACACTATTTGGACTGGCAGTGACTGTGAAGTCTCTAACTGTTACTGTTACCGCTACAGCGTGGGACAGAGACCCGCTTGTTCCTGTTACTGTTACCGTGTAAACGTTCGCAATATTGGCAGTGCACGACAGAGTAGAACTTTGACTGGTGCCCAGTGTGATACTGGCAGGCGTAAGAATACATGTGAGTCCCAAGGGTGAAAGGGCTGATGTGAGCGCTACTGTTCCGGTGAAACCGTTGACGGGCGCTACGGTGATCGTCGTGGTGGTTGCTGTTCCAGCATCGACCCCAACGGTCGGCGGACTTGTTGTAACCGAGAAGTCTGCTACGGAGTATGTCGCCGTCACGGTATGTGAGAGAGAACCACTAGTCCCTGCCACCGATACGGTGTAAGTTGCGGCATTTGCCGAAGTGCAGGACAAAGTCGAAGTCTGAGAAACCCCCAGTAAGATACTACTCGGGGTCAAGGTGCAAGCCAGACCCGATGGGGAGGCGATACTAGTGAGCGATACAGTACCGGTGAAGCCGTTGACTGGAGTAACGGTGATCGAGGATGTGGCAGCGGTTCCTGCAGTTGTTGAGACTGTTGTTGGGCTAGCGGCGACCATGAAATCGGTTACAGTGTAAGTTACAGTTGCAGAGTGCAGCAGAGGTCCACTGGTCCCCGTAACGGTGATCGCGTAGCTCCCCGAAGATCCGCTGCAAGATAGTGTTGACCTCCCCGAGTTTCCTAAGGTGACAGTTGTCGGAGAAAGAGTGCAGGAGATACCACCTGACGGGGAAGTACTGTTAGTGAGTGAGACGGTGCCAGTGAATCCCAGAGTCGATGTTACGATTACAGTAGAAGTACCGCTCGCTCCTGCGTTTACGATGACGTTAGACGAGCTGACGTCTAGCGCAAAGTCCTGAACTGTTACAGTCGCTGAAGTGGAGTGACTGAGTGAGCCGCTGGTCCCTGTTGCTGATACGGTATAGATTCCTGCCGAGCCTGAACATGACAGAGTTGCGGTTCCGCTGGGTGTAGAGATGCTAAGGGTGACGCTGAGGGGAGAGAAGTTGCAGGTCAAACCCGTCGCGGGAGAGGTGGTCGCGGTAAGAGAAACGGTCCCGCTGAAGCCCTGAAGTCCCGTGACTGTCAGCGTTGAGCTTCCAGGCGTTCCAGCTAGCGTAGATACAGTTGGAGGACTCGCGGAGATTGTGTAGTCTTGGACGGCGAATGAGACAGTCGCCGCGTGAGCGAGCCCAGAGCTCGTACCTGTAATGGTTACCGTGTATGAACCGGCTGAGCCAGAACACGACATGGTCGACTGACCACTAGTTGTAGAAGACGTGAGAGTAAGGCTTGTGGGAGACAGACCGCAGGCTAACCCTGTTGGTGGAGATGTCGTTACGGAGAGTTGTATCGTGCCCGGGAATCCTTGCAGACCCGTAATCGTAATCGCTGAAGTCCCGGTCGCGCCCGCGAGAATCGAAGCGTTAGTCGGGTTTGCCCCCAGCGCAAAATCCTGGACTGAATATGCGATCGAAACCGAATGAGTGAGTCCGCTACTCGTACCGGTCACGGTTACGATGTAAGAGCCGGCAGCGCCAGAGCAGGCCAAAGCTGAGGTTGTGCTTGAGGATGTGCTACTCAGAGTGAGGAATGAGGGCGAAATGTTGCAAATTAGACCATTGGATGGTGAAACTGTTATCGAAAGAGCAACGGTTCCCGTAAAGCCGTCTAGTCCGGTGGCGATTACTGTGGTTGTACCAGTAGATCCGGCGAACGCTGTTACGCTCGAGGATGTGGTCGTCAATCCGAAGTCTTGTACCGTGTATATCACGGTGGCAGATGCGGTGTTGGTGCCACTGGTCGCTGTAACGGTGACAGTGTAGAATCCTGCTTGACCAGAACACGACAGAGTGGAAATTCCGGATGACGTGATCGTCGTGGGATTGAGAGCACAAGTTAATCCGGATGTTGGCGAAACGGTGTTGCTGAGAGTTACGGTTCCGGTAAAGGTCGGGGCGTAGTTGATCGTTATTGTTGATGACCCTGTTGAACCTGCAAAGTCAGTGACACTTGTGGGATTTGCTGTCATACCGAAGGCAGTTCCTACGTTGTAGTTGACGGTTGCAGATCGACTTAGACTGCCACTCGCACCTGTCACTGTGACGGTGAATGTCGTAGATGTGACCGAGGCTGTGCAAGAGAGAGTCAAGGCACCGGAGGACGAGGTTGTTGTCAGTGCGATGGTCGATGGGCTTAGGGTACATGTGAGGCCGGTCGAAGGCGCTACATTACTTGTGAGACTTACGGTTCCTATGAATCCGCTTGTGCTGGAAACGGTGATCGTTGATGTTCCGCTGGTACCAGAGAAGACCAGTACGCTGGTTGGGCTAGCGCTAACCGTGTAGTCTTGGACAGTATACGTGACGCTGGCGGTATGGCTCAGAGAGGACCCGGTGCCTGTCACTGTTACAGTGTAAGTTCCAAGAGTACCACTGCATGACAGAGAAGAGGTGTCACTAGTAACCGCGCCGAGGGAAATGCTCGTCGGGGAGAGATTGCAGGTTAAGCCTGCTGAAGGCGAGATCGTCGCTGTGAGCGCGACGGTGCCAGTGAAACCGTTGAGAGCGGAGACGGTTATTGTTGAGGGTCCGGCAGAACCTGAGGGAACGCTCAGAGTTGTCGGGTTCGCTGCGATAGTGAAGTCCTGGACTGTGTAGGTTACGGTCGTGCTGTGAGTGAGGCTGCTATCGGACCCTGTGACTGTTACCGTGTAGGACCCGGCGTTGCCGGCGCAGGAAAGCGTTGAGGTTCCGCTAGTGGCGGTGCCTGTTAGCGTAATAGTATTCGGTGAGCTATTGCACGTGAGACCGGTTGACGGCGAGATCGTTGCCGACAGTGAAACGCTACCAGCAAGGCCCTGAATCCCGTTGACTGTGATCGTTGATGTCCCGGAAGCCAAGGCTAGGACGGTGATTCCTGTCGGGCTCGCGGCTATTGTGAAGTCTTGAACCGTGTAGCTGACAGTCACCGTGTGCGACAGAGACCCGCTAGCGCCTGTCACTGTTACTGTGTAGGTGCCAGAGGAACCTGTGCACGAGAGGGTGCTAGTTCCTGTGGAGCCCAATGTGACGCTTGTTGGTGAGAGAGTACAACTTAGTCCTGCGACAGGAAAGATAGTAGAGGTCAGTGTGACGGTCCCGGTGAACCCTTGGATGTTTGTTACGAATACTGTCGAAGTCCCCACTGATCCTGCATTCACTGTGACACTTGTGGGATTGTCAGCGACCGAGAAATCCTGTACCGTTACAGCAATGCTCGCGGAGTGAGAGAGAGACAAGCCGGTCCCAGTCACCATCACTGTGTAGAACCCGGCTGAACCTGAACAGGAGAGCGTTGAAGTGCCAGAGGATCCGGGAGTGAGAGTAACACTGGAAGGCGCTAGCGTGCAGGTTAGGCCTGCCGCCGGCGATGTGGAAGAGCTCAGGTTTACAGTCCCTAGGAAGGCGTTGACTGAGGAGATGGTTATGGTAGACGTTGCGGCCGAACCCGCATTTGTCGCTACGCTGGTTGGGCTCGCGGTAATCGAAAAGTCGGGCACGTTAATGCTGTACGTCACGGTCGCGGAGTGAGAGAGAGATCCGCTAGTCCCCTTGACCGTTACCGTATAGGATCCAGCAAGACTGGCAGTACAGGACAGCGTCGAAGAGCCTGAGCCTTCAGTGATCGATGTTGCGCTTAGACTGCAATGGATACCTGTTGTCGGCGAAGTTGAATTGGTCAGGTTTACTGTGCCGCCAAATCCGCTAGCCGGGCTTACGATTATCATTGAAGTTAGTGCTGAATTGACATTTCCCGTCACGCTGGTCGGGTTCGCGGAGATGGTGAAATCTTCGATTACGAATGTTGCGCTTGTCGAATGGGTTAGAGTTCCACTGGTTCCGGTTATTGTTAGGATGTATGATCCGGCGATAGTCGAGCTGCAGGAGACAGATGCTGAGCCAGAGCTCGAGACGCTGCCTGGTGAGATAGGTCCACAGTTCAGACCGGCGGGTATGGAATCGGTCAGTGAGACGGTGCCGGTGAAACCGTTTACGGAACTTACCGATATGGTCGAGGTGCCGAAGATATTGACGTCGACTGGACCTGGCGAGCTCGCGCTTACGCTAAAATCGGTGACTGTAACGGAAGCACTTGAAGAGTGGGATAGCGTACCGCTTGCGCCAGTTATGGTCAAGCCGTAGTTTCCGGCTGTTGTCGAGCTGCAGGCGATTGTTGCTGTTCCAGAGCCGGTAATAGTCTGAGGAGTGATGCTGCCGCACGTCAGGCCGGAAGAGGGTGTGTCAGTTAGGTTGACGGTACCTGTGAATCCGTTCAGAGCTGAGATGGTAATTGTCGTCGTGGCGGAGGAGCCGATAGTTACAGCCGGAGGGGAGGCAGATGATATCGCAAAGTCGGCGACCGCGTATGTGACCGCTGCGGAGTGGGAGAGCGCTCCACTCACTCCCGCGATCACTGCTAGGAAGTTGCCCGATGCTGACCCAGTGCAGAATAGGGTTGATCCTCCTGATCCGCCGCTTACAATGGTGGGAGTGACGTTGCACAAGAGATCCGACGAGTTAGTGGTCACCGAAAGAGAGACTGCGCCGGTGAAACCGTTTAGTGATACAATGCTGATTGTCGATTGTGATTTGGTGCCCGTGGTGACAGCGATATTTGCCGGGCTGGCGGTCATGACAAAGTCTTGTGCATGATAGGCTACCGTTGTTGAATGAGATAGACCGCCGCTCGTGCCCGTTACTGTCGATAAGTAGTTCCCTGCCACGTTTGCGGTGCACGAAAGTGTCGATGTTCCGCTGCCTCCCGTGATAGTGGTTGGATTGAGAATACACGAAAGGTTAGTGGAATTGAGCGAGACCGTGAATGTCACGGTTGCCGAAAATCCGTTCATCGGAGAGACAGTCAATGCTGAGGTTCCTGCGGAACCGGCCAGTTCTGTAACTGCGGTTGGGCTAGCACTTACGCTGAAGTCTTGGACTGTGTACGTAATAGTCACAGAGTGAGAGAGAGCCCCGCTCGACCCTGTAATTGAGACGTGTTGTATCGCTGTCGATGAAAACGTGCAGGACAGAGTCGAGACGCCTGAACCAGTCACGCTGTTAGGTGATACATTGCACGCGGTACTGTTAGTATTGAGACCGACAACTCCCGAGAAACCGTTTACGGGGATAATTGTAATGCTGGCCGTGCCGGCGGTGCCAACGTTCACATTGATGTTTGTGGGACTGCCCGTGACGGCAAAATCTTGGACCCTGTAAATGGCCGTGACGGAATGAGAGAGTGAACCACTGGTCCCGGTCAGCCCAACATGAACCGTGCCTGCCGACACTAACGAGCAGGACAGGGTCGCGCTACCTGAGCCCGTCACACTTGTCGGCGCGACTGAGCACGCGGTGCTGTTCGTCGCAAAGTTGACGACACCAGCGAAACCGTTCTGTGCAGAGATGGTGGTAGTCGATGTTCCCGCGCTGCCAGCGTTTACGATGACTGTCGTCGGGCTGAGGCTGATCGTGAAGTCCTGGATCATGAAAGTGACAGTTGCAGAATGAGTCAAACCGCTGCTCGTCCCTGTCGTCATAACGTGTACGTTTGAAGCAGATGCGAAAGAGCACGACAGAGTAGAACTGCCCGAGCCGGTCAGACTTGTCGGCGTCGCAGTGCACGAGGTGCTGTTGGTGGCCAGCGTGACGATTCCCGCAAACCCGTTGAGTCCACTTACACTGACAGTCGAAGTCACCGCGGAACCTGCGTTGCCCGTCGCGCTCGATGGACTGACGCTGACTGTGAAGTCTTGAACGATGTATACGACTGTGGCCATGTGAGAGAGTGATCCGCTTGTTCCTGAGACGGCGATAGTGGATGTGCCAACAGTCGTGAAATTGCACGAGAGGCTCGCGCTACCGGACCCTGACACGCTTGAAGGAATGATCGTGCACGCTGTGCTATTCGATAACAAATTGACGGCTCCGGCAAACCCGTTCAGACCTTGAACTGTTATGGCAGAATTGCCGGTCGAACCTGCGTTGACTGTCACGGAAGTGGGGTTGGCCACAATTGAAAAGTCCTGGACGGTAAATGTGACCGTTACAGTGTGGGAGAGGCTCTCGCTCGTTCCTGTGACGCCTATGTGACTCGTACCTGCTGAAGAGAAATTGCAGGAGAGACTGGCTGTTCCCGAGCCTGTCAGGCTGGTCGGGTTGATCGCGCAGGAGGTACTATTTGTTCCGAGATTGACTACTCCTGCGAAGCCATTCCTGCCGGTTACGGTCACGGTGGAACTGCCGGAGGCACCAACATTAACGGTAACGCTATTCGGGCTGGCGCTAACGGTGAAGTCCTGCACGGTATAGTTGACTGTTGTAGTGCGGGACTGAGAGCTACTAGTTCCAGTGACTGTAACGGCGATGTTTGACGGTGCTGTAAACGTGCATGAAAGTGTTGCGCTGCCCGAGCCAGTTACGGTTGAGGGAGAGATGTTGCATGCTGTACTGTTTGTCGTCAAGCTCACGATTCCAGCAAAACCATTCGAAGCGCTTACTTGGATCGTTGAGGCTCCCGCGGTTCCGACGTTTGTTATCAGACTGTTCGGATTGGCTGTGAGACTGAAATCTTGAGTGCTATAGTTGACGGTTACAGAATGTGACAGGGAACCGCTCGCGGCGGTCACGGTGACCGTGTACGTTCCGGCTGAGCCCGAACATGAGAGGGTCGAAGTCCCCGAACTGCCCAGGACCACGCTAGTCGGTGAGAGACTACAGGTTAGCCCCGTGGTTGCAGAGACGGTCGCGGATAGACTCACAGTGCCGGTGAATCCATTTACGGGTGTGACGGTTATCGTGGAGGTTCCGCTCGAACCTGCGACAAAGTTTACGTCGGTCGGGTTGGCTGCGACCGTGAAGTCTCTTACAGCGTAACTGACTGACACGGAGTGGGATAGTGAAGTGCTAGTTCCCGTCACCGTTACAACGTAGTTTCCAGCGCTGCCTACACACGAGAGGGCCGAGGTCCCGGAGGCTGAAACACTTGTCGGGGTCAGTGTGCAACTGAGTCCCGTCGTCGGGACCACTACCGCAGTTAGGCCCACGACTCCGCTGAACCCTTGAAGGGCTGTTACGGTGATCGTTGAAGCTCCTGCCGTGCCAGCATTTGAAGAAACGGAGGTGGGACTCCCGGCGATCGTAAAATCTTGCACAGTGTAAGATACCGTAGCAGAGTGTGAGAGAGTTCCGCTGGCTCCAGTAATGGTTACGATGTAGGACCCCGTGGAACCACTGCAGGATAGAGTTGAGGATCCCGAGCCGGTCACGCTAGTCGGTGTGAGGGCGCAACTGATCCCGTTTGAGGGAGATGTGGTTGTGGTTAGGCTAACGACTCCACCAAATCCTTGTTGAGCCGCCACAGTAATGGTGGAATTACCCGAGGCCCCTGCTAGGAGGGTAGAAGAGGTAGGACTGGCTGAGACGGTGAAGTCCTGTACGGTGTAAGTCACGGTTGCGGAGTGGGACAGGGACCCGCTTGCTCCGGTAATTGTTACTGTGTAGGAGCCGGTTGAGCCTGAGCAGGATAGGGTGGAGCTTCCGGATCCGACAAAGCTTGTTGGAGTCAGATTGCAACTAAGACCCGTGGCAGGGGACGTTGTCGCTGAGAGAGCGACGGTCCCTGCGAATCCACTCAACGATGTGATA
>Ga0307471_100001802_pt1 | contig 12002 bp, 13 predicted proteins | sample atmos_gasesAM3C__2_FD_204566 | JGI IMG/M metagenome (GOLD analysis project Ga0307471, IMG submission 204566) | Hardwood forest soil microbial communities from Morgan-Monroe State Forest, Indiana, United States - atmos_gasesAM3C_515 | ecosystem: Environmental > Terrestrial > Soil > Temperate... | reverse complement strand
CCATGATCGCTCACCCTTACCACGGCTTCGTCCTGGCCACCGCCGGATTCTCTCGTGAGCTCGATTTCGACTTCCGTGCCCTCGAGCGTATGTCGCATGGCGTTGCGGACAACGTTTTCCACGGCGCTGTGCAGGAGCGAAGGACTCCCGAAGACAGTGGTCTCGTCATGAACCTCGCAAAGAACTCGGCACAGGCGACTTTGTGCTTCGAAATCAGCGTCCTTGGCGATGTCGAGCACCAGTTCGTCCAAGGCGATCGGAGTGCGCTGAACGGCGTCTTCTCCACCCTCAAGGCGGGCGAGCGTCAGCAAACGACCGATCAATTCGTTCAGGCGCGTCGCTTCCATTTCGATTCTCTCGAGGACACTGTGCGCATCCGGACCGGTGCGCTGCCAAGCCAGGCCCAGAGCCACGCTGAGACGCGCCAGAGGTGAACGGAGTTCGTGAGAGATATCATTCAGCAGCCGCGATTGCGCAGTGACAAGGTCCTGCAGGCGCCCGGCCATCATGTTGAAGTCTCGCACCAATTGCGCGATTTCGTCGCGGCGTCGGCCGCGCGGAGCGTCGGCGCGGGCGCTAAGGTCTCCCGCGGCCAGTTGCTGCGTAGCGGCGCGCAAACGGCGAACGTCCGTGGTCAGATATCTTCCGAGCAGATAGCAGACGATGCCGGAAACCAGAACGGCCAACGCCAGGATGGTGAAACCGGTCACCGGGGGCTTCTGACGAAGAAGAGGCAACCACGGACGAGGCGGAACTTCTGCGACCATGACGTAGTGATGACCGTCGGCAAAGGTGACCTCATGGGTCACGAAGCGTCGGGAGGAGAAGCGTTGCAACCAGATAGCCTGCGGTTGTTCTCCTCGACTGAGTCTCTGAGCCCAAATGGGCGCGGTGCGACCGGCCAGTTCCCTACCCTCGTCATCGAACAGGTACGCTTGAAACTTGAAAGTCTTATGGAGTTGGTCGATCTGGGCGTTCAGGCCCGCTGAACCGCCGGCCTCGTACGCTGTCATGAGCTGCTCGGCGGTATGTTCCTTGATGTACTCCCAAAAAGGCGATTCGGTTTGGGGACGGAAAACCACGGTCGCGATGACAACCAAAGCGACGATCAGCGCCTGGGCCAGCCAGAACGAAAGGAATATCTTGAGAAAGAGGCTTTTCATCGCGAGCTGCTCTTTACATGCTCCCGGGGCCTGGCAAGAATATAACCCACTCCACGCACGGTTTTGATGTGTTCTTCGTCCCCGTTCATGTCACCCAGCTTTTTACGTACCTTGCTGACATGCATGTCGATGCTGCGGTCGAACGGTGAAAATTTCCGGCTCAGGACAGCGCTGACGAGCTGTTCCCTCGTAACGACTCTGCCAGCCTCCCGCAGCAAGACCTCCAACAAGTTGAATTCTACCGACGTAAGCTCCACCAGTTGCCCTGCATGGCGGACGGTGCGGGTTGCGGGATCGAGTTCAATGTCGCCAATGCGCAAGATCTCGGGCGGACGCGGTAGCCCTACCGCCTTGGGATCGGCGGCACTGCGGCGAAGAATCGCCCGGATGCGCGCAACCAGCTCGCGGGGGTTAAAGGGCTTGGGAAGATAGTCGTCGGCGCCGATTTCCAGGCCTACGATCCGGTCCACATCTTCTCCCCGCGCCGTCAGCAGCAAAACTGGGATCCGCGACGTGGCTCGAAGACGCCGCAGAACGTCGAAGCCACTCATGCCGGGCAACATCACGTCCAGAATCACCAGCAGATAACCACCGGCACCGGCACGCTTTAAACCGGTCTCCCCGTCGTGTACGGACTCGACCCGGAAGCCTTCGGCGGCCAGATATTCAGTCACCAGGCTGCAGAGTTCGAAGTCGTCGTCGATGATCAGAATCCGGTCCATATCATCCTCTGTTTTACAACACCGCCGCGGAAATGCCGCGTAAAGAATTGTCAAACAATTGAGATTACCCAAGGAAGATTACCCTTTACAAAACTTTACTCGGGTTGACGGATTCTTTACCGCCATTTGGCTGGGAACCGTGTTTCCATGAGTGCAAGAGATTTCAGGTATGCCGGGCGAGTACCCGGTATCTCGGAGGAAGAATGAAATCCAATCGATTCAGGATTCTGTTAGCAGTTTTAGCTGTCACGTTAATGGCAGCAGTAGGTTTCTCACAGACGGTGGTGAAGGCCGCGGGGCCTAGCCATCGCGGCGGCGGATTCGGCGGGCCGATGATGGGCATCTACGCGGACTATCTCGATTTGACGGACGCGCAGCGGGCACAGATGAAGGACATCATGAGCAAGGAGAAGCCCACGATTAAACCGCTGATGCAGCAGCTTTCACAAAGCCACCAGCAACTACGACAACTGGAGTCGGCCGGCACGTTTGACGAGGCCAAGGTTCGCGCTGTGGCGACGCAGCAGGCACAGACTATGACCGAACTCACGGTGCAGAGGGCTCGTATCAAGTCTGAGATGATGCAGGTTTTGACCCAGGACCAGAAAGACAAAATGGCCAAGTTTGAAGCGCGTCGGCAGGCCCGGTTCCAGAAGCACCTCCAACGCGGCCAGGGTCAAGCTCCCGCGACGGAGGCTGCGCCGCAGGAGACGGCTCCCAACCAATAAGTTTGCTGTCTGCACAGGCGGGGCGGGGCACGCTCCCAGCCCGCCCCCATTTTTCGTGGCAGGTGGCAATATTTTCAGGCAAGGGAGCATGGTTGGTTGCGGTGTGCTAGGACCCATCGAACCGGCTATCTCCGCAGGACGGGTCAGGATTTCCCGTCGCTCCACCAACAAAACAGGCAGAAAGGCTGGGTAGCTTCGTGGCAAGTGTTGTAACCGCAGACGCCCTGATCGACGCAATCGTGATGGAAATGTCCGAAGGAATTGATTGCGCAGTAGGCTTTTGGATGAACCAGATCGAAAGCGCTTTGCACGATCCCGGCCTCACCACGCTCGGCCGCATGAATGCGGTCCAGGCGATCGTCAAGCAGTATCGCGGCAGCATCGAGCTCAAGGCGAGTCATGATGGACACGCTGCGTAACGGTCCCCGCCTCATCGCGGCCGCACTCATGAACAGTGAACTGGTCTACTCGGTCCTGATGGGCATGGGTTGGTTCTTTCTGGTGGGCTGGGCCGTAGCGTTGGTGGTGGCTTGCGCCTCGGCTTTTCGGCAGGAACAAACTGCACACCTTGCCGGAGTCTCGCCTAGCGGCAGCGGCGGACGTCTGGCTGTAAAACGGACCGGAAACAGTTAAAGCGTGGTTTCTAGCGGCTCGGATCGAAGGTGAATTCGACTTGGGTCTTCGTTTCGGAATCAGCGGGAAGGTACTTCCACTTTTTCACGGCGGTGCTTGCCGCTTCCACCAGCACCGGGTTTCCACCCAATGGGGAGATTGAATCCACATTCCCCTTGGGCGAAATCACGATCTCCAGCCGGACCACCCCTCCAATGTGCGCTTCCTTGAGCATCAGTGGATAGTGTGGACTTTCTTTGAAAACTAGTTTCCGCAGAGTCTTCTCAGCCTTCTGAGCGTTTGCCGGAACGACTAGGGTTGCGAGGGCCGAGAAGCAGAAGACCAAGGCAGGCAGTTTGCGCATGATACGTACTGCCAGCGACGTGTCGATGGACGATTTCTGCAAAATGGAACTCCAACCAAGACGAGATTCCCCACGGTTCGGCCTGACCAGAAGTTATGTCAGTCCATGTAACGGAGCAAGATTACCAACGTACTGTGGACTGGCAGACGGCCATTTGCAGCGCCGGCCCTTCCCCCTTCGTTCCTTGCACTGAAGCGAAGCTCCTTTGATGACAATCGCTTGCACCGGCCGCTGGTAGAATCGCATCTACTAAAACGATGCTGCCCAAGAGTCTGCGTCCCCTCTATCCCTATTTGAAGAAGTATCGTGCGGGTTTCCTGCAGGGAGGCTTGTGTGTCCTGCTGTTAAACGGGATCTGGGTACTGTTTCCGCAGGTGATTCAGCGGGGCGTGGACTACCTGAAAGGCGGTGGCCGATCCACCCGCCAACTGGCGTTCTATGCGTTTATGCTGGTGGCGATCGCCCTCACCAAGGGAGTCTTCCAGTTCCTGACGCGCTGGATCGTGATCGGTATCTCCCGCGAGATTGAGTTCGACTTGCGGAATGATCTGTTCGAACACCTGGAGAGTCTTTCTTACTCCTTTTATCAGCGCACCCGCACCGGCGATGTGATGGCGCGTGCCACTAACGACCTGAATGCCGTGCGCATGCTGCTCGGGCCGGCGATCATGTATTCCGCCAATACCATGGTGTTTACGGCGGCGGCACTGGCCTTCATGTTTAAGATCAGCCCGAAATTGACCATGTACGCGTTTCTTCCCCTGCCCGTGGCGAGCATTGTGATTCAGTATTTCGGACGCCAGATTCACGAGCGTTTCGAAAAGATCCAGGCGATGTTCTCCGATATCTCGGCACGGGCGCAGGAGAATTTTTCCGGCGCGCGCGTGATTCGCGCTTTTGTCCAGGAGGAGCCGGAAATTCGCGCCTTCGAAGCCGCAAACCAGGAGTACATCTCGCGCAGCCTGCGGCTGGTGCGGTTGATGGGAATGTTGTGGCCGACGCTGGAACTGATGCTTGGGTTCGCCGTGGTGCTGGTCCTCTGGCTGGGCGGACGCGAAGTGCTCAGCGGAAAGATCACGGTGGGACAGTTCGTCGCATTCCTCACCTACATCACGCAGTTGACTTGGCCAGTAATTGCGCTGGGCTACGTGATCAATCTCTTTCAGCGAGGGACCGCTTCCCTGGTGCGCATCAACGAGATCATGACCGAGAAGCCGGAAATCTCGGATGACCCCGCTGTGGTTGCTGGCAGCGCTTCGGAAGTTGATCTTCGCGGCGAAATCGAATTCCGCGGATTGACCTTCGCCTATAACGGAACGACGGTACTGCACGACGTCAACCTGCGCGTTCCCGCGGGCACCAGCCTGGCGATCGTCGGCCCCACGGGCTCAGGCAAAACCACACTGGTGAACCTGATTCCACGGGCATATGACGCTGCGCCGGGCAATGTCCTCATTGATGGGCGGCCCATCCGCCAGTACCCCCTGCCTTTCCTTCGTCGCAATATTGGCTTCGTTCCGCAAGAAACCTTCCTTTTCAGCGACACCATCCGCGAAAACATTGCTTTCGGGAGGCAAGACGCGAGCGACACCGACATCCACACTGCGGCCGAAGCGGCCAACATTGCCCCCGATATCGAAGGGTTTCCGGAAGGGTTCGCCACCATGGTGGGAGAACGCGGGATTACCCTGTCAGGCGGGCAGAAGCAGCGAACGGCCATCGCGCGGGCCATTATCCGCAATCCGCGCATCCTGATTCTGGACGACGCGCTATCTAGCGTCGACACTCACACTGAGGACAAAATTCTCAACCATCTGCGCGAGATCATGCGAGGGCGGACCACGATTTTCATCTCCCACCGCGTTTCGACCGTGCGCAATGCCGACCGCATCGCCGTGCTGCATGGCGGTCGGATCGTAGAACTGGGAACACACGACGAACTGATCGCGCGCAATGGGTATTACACCGACCTGTATAACAAACAGCTGCTGGAGGAGGAACTGGCAGAAGTGTAGCGCGGGCACTCCTGCCCGCGTTCCGCGCACAGCTCGGACAAGAGTGTCCGCCCCACACATGTGACTCTCGATGAAACGAATCCCCTCGTCCGAGCTGCTCGATTCCGACGCTGGCACGCCCGACGAAATTCAGGCCTCCCTCGCGGATTTGCGACGTGTCAATCGCTGGTTCGGTGGAACCCGCACGACCCGGCGCATGGTCGAATACGTCGCAAAGACGACAAAGGCCTCTTCTCTGTCGCTGCTCGAGGTTGCAGCCGGCTCCGGAGAGGTCGCCTATGCCACTCGGGACTTGTTGGCAGGACGCGGCATTCGGGTGGATGTGACGCTTTTGGACAGGAATGCCTCCCACGTCGGCAATGGAGGACGATCGATCGTTGGCGATGCGCTAGCCCTTCCCTTCCGGGATTCCAGTTTCGACCTGGTGAGCTGCGGGCTCTTTGCGCACCATCTCTCTCCCGAGTACGTGGTTCAATTCGTCAACCAGGGACTGCGGGTATGCCGAACAGCTGTACTCATTAACGACCTCATTCGGCATCCCATACATCTGGCGCTGATCCGCGCGGGCACTCCCCTTTATCGCAGCCGGCTCACGCGACACGACGCGCCTGCTTCTGTGCGACAGGCTTACACTTCGGAGGAAATGATCGAACTCTTGCGGAGGACGCGCACGGCGCGCATCGACATCGAAACCTACTACCTGTTTCGCATGGGCGCGATCGCTTGGAAGATATGACACTGGCGGCCCAAACGGAATCTACGGCACGCGCTGACTACGACCTGATCGTGATCGGAGGCGGGCCAGCCGGGGCTTCGGCCGCCATCACGGCCGCGCGTGCCGGTGCTCGTGTGCTGCTGCTGGAGCGCGGTCGCTTGCCGCGGCAAAGGGTTTGCGGCGAGTTTGTCTCGGCCGAGTCGCTCGATCTGCTGGCTGGATTGCTCGGACGCACGGCGACCAATGGTGGTGTCGTGAGAATTCCCGAGGCGCGTTTGTTCGTCGATGGCCACGTCATTTCCACGCCAGTCGCCCCGGCCGCGGCGAGTATTGCTCGATTCGACCTCGACGCGGAGTTGTGGGAAGCGGCCAGGAACCGCGGAGTCGATGCAAGACAGCAAACCTTCGTGGAGGAAGTCGCCGGCACCGGTCCCTTCCGGCTCACGACGTCGGCGGGCGAATTTGCAGCGCTGGCGCTCATCTGTGCCGCGGGTCGGTGGTCGAATCTGAGCAGCTCGAACCAGGCAAACGGTCACGCACGAGAACGGTGGTTAGGTGTCAAGGCGCACTACGCCGAAGGATCCCCACCCGCTTCCGTCGACTTGTATTTCTTCGACGAAGGCTACTGCGGTGTTCAACCTGTGCGGATGGCGGGCGGAAACGAGGGACGAATTAACGCCTGCGCGATGGTGCGCGCGGATGTCGCACATACCTTGCCTGAAGTCTTCGCCCGGAATCCGCAACTGGCAGAGCGTTCCCGGGGATGGCAGCCTCTGATGGAAGCGGTTAGCACGTCACCGCTGATTTTTCATCAACCCAATCCCGCCCAGGGTGGGATGTTGCTAGTTGGAGACGCCGCCGGTTTTGTCGATCCCTTCGTGGGCGACGGGATTTCTCTGGCGCTGCGCAGTGGAGCGATGGCAGCGGAATGCCTGGTTCCATTCTTCAAACGGAATGTTTCACTCGCGGAAGCCACAGCGCGGTATGGCAGAGCCTATGAGCGGCAACTGGCACCGGTGTTTCGGAACTCGTCTCGCATACGGCGGCTCCTTAAGTTGCCTCGTCCGGTACGCAGGTCGATCGTCGGCTTGCTGACGATAGTCCCAAAAATTACGCGCTACTTGGTGAGTACGACCCGCTAGGCAAGTCTCTTTACCGCACGGCGAGCACTTCGCGGATATTATCTCGGCTCAAGAAAAACTTGATGGACGCGAAGTCGCGGAAGAGATTTTCAATGTGGCGATTATTGAATACGCGTTGCAGACGGAAACCAGCGCCAGCGGTCCGATGACTCCCGCTGCCGGATCCCCGACGCGTTTCGCGCGGGGCGATAATGGGCTGCATGTCGAGCACGTCCGGGCCCATGATGTGGTAGCGATAACAGGGAGCATCCGGCCCCGCATCGCGAGTGTGGAAGAACGCGAGCAGCATCCCACCCGGTTTCAGCACGGACCACAGACGCCCGACCACCGGCTTCACCAGGCTTTCGTCCATGTAGTCGGGCAGATTCCAGCAGAGCACAACGTCGAACTGGGCAGCCGGATAAACCAGGTTGTCTTCGAGAAACTGCCGGCTGTCGAGTGTCGCCTCGCCCTGTTCATCTTTCCGAACCAGATGCGGGTCGGTGGACGCGCTCAGCAAGTCTTCGCTGTAGATCTTGTGCGAGCGCTCCGTGAAGTAGCGAATATTCGCGGCCGAGGTGGCGCCCAGGTCGAGGATGCACAAGCCTTCTTGCGAGGCCCAGTGGCGCGTCAATTCCCCCAGGCCGCTGGAGCGGCGGGAAAGTTTTTGGGTACTTTGTGCCGGGGACGAAGTTTTGTCCGAACCGGACGATGAGCCGCGAAACATTTTCATGAAGCTTTAGGGATATGCTGCCACTTCAAAACGTCTTGCCGTCCGCACCGCGACCGGATCGCCACTCCCGCAGCACGCGCAGCACCCGCCGTTTCAGCCCGATCACGCGACAGCCTAAGAACGCATCGCTCCATCGTCAAATCAACAGGGCCGAAGCGAACCTCACCAGCAGACCTCTCACTTCCCGTCTTTACTGATGTCAACCTTACCCTTCAGGTAGGCGCCTTCTTCGATCGCAATGCGCTGGGTGGCAATGTCGCCCATGACGATCGCCGATTTCCGCAACTCCACCCGGTCGCTGGCCTGGAGGTTGCCTTCCAGTTTGCCTTGCACGATCACACCCTTGGCACTGACGTTAGCCTTAACCTGGCCGTTCGGGCCAACTGTGAGATTGTTGCCCTTCAGCAGGATGCTGCCTTCCACCTGGCCGTCCAGATACAGATCCTCGCTGCCGGAAAGTTCGCCTTTAATCACGACCGACTTCCCAATATGTGCAAATTCTCCACTCTTGGGCACATCCATGAGCGCAATCTCCTTGGGCTAATTGCCGGTGGTTTATGGAATTTGGGCCGCCGATGGCTACGGTGCTACGTAATCTCCGGCTCGCCCCGGCGGTGAAGCCAGGCTCCATGGGGCGGGAAGTTCCGATTTTAAACTATCCGTACGCGGAACCGAATGCTTTCTGATGGTCCCGGAGACGCGGCACTTTCGTAAGACGAATCTGGACGCCGATCAAACTATACGCGAAAATGCGCGAGGGGCAAGACAGTTCCACGTACAACAGGAGAATCCCACCGGGTCGTCTAACGGTACACTACAGAACCTGAGGTCCCTCATGCACCCGCGAAGCGTCGCGCGACTGGCAATGATGGCGAGCACCCTGTGGGTCAGCCCTATCGCGCCTGGAGCCCAGCTGCCGTCGATGCCACCCGCGGATCTGGTTCGCAAGACCGTACAGAACGAGGTCAAGGCTTCCGAGGGCGAATCTGTCCGGCACATGTTCCTGTCGCGCAAGGAAACTGCACACGGCTCGCAGACCAAGCTGTATTGCGAAACCAGGGACGCGATGGCCGGGATGGCGGTCGCCTACGACGGCAAGCCTCTCACACTTGAACAACGTCAGGCGGAAGAGGCCCGCCTGCGGGATCTCGCCAACAATCCCGACGAGCTCCGAAAAAAACGCCAGCGCGAGAAGGAGGACGCCGAACGCGTCGGCCGCATCGTCAGGGCTATGCCCGACGCGTTTCTGTACGAATACGACGGAACAGAATCGGGCCAACCAGGCCTCGGCAAGCCCGGCTCGGATCTGGTTCGTCTGAAGTTCAGACCGAATCCCCACTATGAACCTCCCACACACACCGAGCAGGTGCTGGCCGGCATGCAAGGCAACCTCCTCATCGACGCCCATACGCTTCGCATTGCACGCATCGACGGGACGTTATTCAAGGAAGTTGGTTTCGGCTGGGGAATTTTGGGGCACCTCGATAAAGGCGGCCACTTCCTGGTGGAGCAGGGCGACGTGGGCGACGGCACCTGGGACATTCAGCGCATGAGCCTCGCCTTCACCGGAAAGATTCTGTTCTTTAAGAAGATCGACATCAAGTCCACGGAAACTCTCACCGATTTCCATCCCGTGCCCAGAGACCTCACCTTCGCTCAGGGCGTGGAGGTGTTGAAAAAACAGGAAGCCGTGCTGGCAGAAGATGGGCACGGGCTGGGAGTCCAGAAGTAGACGGTGACGGTGCCCCAGGTTCGCGTCCGCTTTTTGGACGCTAACCTGGGTACCTGCAGTGAAGCAAACGAGAGTAGGTTTTCTTGGCGTACTTTGCGCGAACCTTTGCGCACTTTGCGGTTTAGCTTTTTACTCGTCCGCCTGGTTCGGCCCGAATCGTCTCCTTCCTCACCGTCAGCTTCTCAATCAGGTCTTCGCGCACCCGGTAGCCTCTACCCGGTTCGTCGCGAACAGCAATCAATCCATCCCGCGATACTTCTACCTCCGGCTCGATGATATCCTCTTTCCAATAACGCTTCGAAGCAGAGACATCTCCAGGAAGCCTGAAATTTTCGAGTGTCGATAAAGCGAGGTTGTGCACGCGTCCTATCCCGGACTCGAGCATGCCCCCGCACCAGACCGGAACATTGTTCTTTTGACAGACATCGTGCACTTTCTTCGCCTCCGCGAAGCCCCCAACGCGACCGACCTTGATGTTGATAATCCGGCACGCTCTCGTTTCCACGGCACACGCCGCGTCCCGCGCCTGCTCGATCGATTCATCCAGGCAGATCGCGGTGCGCAATTCTTTCTGCAGCCGCGCGTGATAGTAAAGGTCGTCGTTCCACAAAGGTTGTTCGATCATCAGCAGATTGAACTGATCGAACTTACGCAAGTGCTCGAGTTCGTCGAGAGTGTAGGCCGAGTTGGCGTCTACGCTCAACGTGATGTCGGACCAACGGCCGCGCACTTTCTCCAGAATGTTCACGTCCCAGCCGGGCTTGACCTTAAGCTTGATGCGCCGATAACCGGCGGCCAGTTCGGTCTGGATCTTGTCGAGCAACTGCTCCGGTGAATCCTGTATCCCGATGGAGACACCGCAGGGAATCTCCCGGCGTGTTCCCCCCAGCACCTTCCACAAGGGTTGCTTCTTTTCCTGCGCTTCCGCGTCCCACAACGCATTCTCCAGGCTGGCCTTGGCCATGCGATGGCCACGCACTTTGCCCAGCAAGGACGCGGCTTCCCTGCCCTGCGACAGGGTGCGCCCGATCAGCGCAGGCGCGAGATGGCGTGCGATTGTGGGCCAGGCGCTATCGATCCATTCGCTGCTGTAGAAGGGGTCTTCGCCGGCCACGCACTCCGCCCATCCGTCAAGGCCGTCGCAATGCACGGCGATCAGCAGGATGCGGCGGGTGTAGACACGGCCGAAACTCGTCTCAAAAAAGTGGACGAGCGGCATTTGAATCTCACGCAGAGTAATGGCTTCAATTTTCATAGACGAACTATTTGCCGGCGTATGACCAGGTCTCGTCCCACTGGCCGAGCAGAAATTTGCCGTTGCCTTCCGGATCCCGTTCGTAACCGAGAACGGCGAGCCCTACGTCAAACGCCTTCAGGAATTGTTCACGGTTGTGCTCCTGGACATCGCGCGCGCGGTCGCGTGTTGCAGGCGAAGCTTTCCATTCGTAGATGGGTGCGGGCACGGAAATTCTCATCACAGGATGGATGATCGGAATCGATCCGTCATCCAGCAACCTCTCCACGCGTTTCGATTTTAGCCACCACTCCGCGATCAACCGATCGGTAGGCAACCCGCCTTGCAGTGGCGAAGTCGTGATCCCGTACTGGTTGATGGTGTAGCGCCGTACGATGGCTCCCAGCTTCTCGATGTTCAGATACGCGTTCTTGATCTCGAGCGGATCGAACGTCCACTCGACCAGCTCGAACCCGCGCGTCATTGCCTCTTCGCGCTGGAACAACTTGATGCGACGCCCAAGACCATAGTTGCGGTAATCGCCCACCACGGCCAGCATGTGCGAATGCAAGTAGCGATACTCGCCGCGTACACCGGGCACGGCCAGCGCAAATCCCACCATCCGCGCACCATCGAACGCCCCAATGACTTGCCCGCCAACTTTTTCGGCCACTACGAAAAGACGCAGTGGGACGAGTTCCGCGTCCGTGAAATTCCATACTTCCTTTTGCAGAGCCACGGCGGTACGCAATTCTTCCAGGTCGTGGCAGTTGCGAATAACGATTGAGTCGGTCTTCACGGTTGGGAGTTTTCCAGTCGTTTCGCCTGCTGCCATAGCCCTTCCAGTTCTTCCATGCTCGCCT
>Ga0307471_100001801_pt1 | contig 12004 bp, 11 predicted proteins | sample atmos_gasesAM3C__2_FD_204566 | JGI IMG/M metagenome (GOLD analysis project Ga0307471, IMG submission 204566) | Hardwood forest soil microbial communities from Morgan-Monroe State Forest, Indiana, United States - atmos_gasesAM3C_515 | ecosystem: Environmental > Terrestrial > Soil > Temperate... | reverse complement strand
AAGCCGACGTGGCGCGCGAGTTCACGATCCAGATCCGGCCTGTGGCCGGTCACGACATCGAGATGGAGGTCGTCAAGGCAGCGGTCATCGCCCGCGCCTCTGCCGGGATTGCCGAAGTGCGACCTTATTCCAAGGAAGAAACGACGCGCCTGCTCGAGCCGTGGCTGGGAAGCGGACTTCAGATCGATGACTTGCCGGTTCCCCGCCTGATCGTGGTGCGAATCACGCCCGGCGCCGCACCGGATTTGGCGCAACTGCGCCAAACGCTCGCTGAGCAGATCCCGGGGGTGAGTCTCGACGATCATCGCGGCTTCGTCGACCGGATGCGCGCGATGACCCGCGCAGTCGTTGTCCTCGGCATCGGCGTCCTGTTGCTCGTGTTGGCCGCCACTGTGCTCTCGCTCGCCTTTGCCACCCGCGCCGCCATCGCGACCAACCGGCCGGTGATCGAGGTGCTGCATCTCATCGGCGCGAAGGACAGTTTCATCGCACGACATTTCCAGCAGCATTTCCTGCGATTGGGATTGGAGGGTGGATTGATCGGCAGCGGCAGCGCCATCCAACTTTTCGCGCTGGCCGAACTCGCCGGCGGCTGGTTCGGTTCAGGGCCCGCCGGCGAGCAGTTGTCCGCCTTATTCGGTACTGCGTCGATCGGAATGCCGGGCTATTTGGCAATGCTGGCGCAAGCCGGCGTCATCGCCTGCGTCACCGCTGCAACCTCACGCTACATGGTCAGCCGCACCATCGAAACGATTCATTAGCCGATTGCGCGCAGCCTTATGCCACCGGGCGGCCGGATTTTGCGCTATCCTGCCCAACTGGAGAAGAGATGCCGACGGTCGAATTTGATACCGAGAATGGAGCCGCCGGGATGCCTCGATCGACCGAGCGGTCCAGCCCATCTGCCTTGCTTCGGCGCCTCGGCTGGTCGGCACTCGCGCTCTGCGCTGCGGCGGCGCTATCGATCGGGCTTGGCTTTGTTTGGTTCGTGCGGCACGTTCCGTCGGAAGAGGTCTCGCTCAACCGCGACGCCGACGGCATCGTTGCATTGACCGGCGGCGCTTCGCGTATCACCGACGCAATCGAGCTGTTGGCGTCGGGGCGCGGCAAGCGGCTTCTCATCAGCGGCGCTAACCGTGCAACCAACTCCAAGGAAATCTCCCGTCTCAATCCCGAATTCGAGCGTTGGGTGCGCTGCTGCGTCGATTTCGATCGCTCCCTCAACACGCTGGGCAACGCGGTCGAGACCCGGCGCTGGGCGGAAAGCCGGGATTTCCGCTCGCTGATCGTCGTGACGTCGAACTATCATATGCCGCGGGCGCTCGCCGAGATCGCGCATCAACTGCCCGACGTGATGCTCGTGCCCTTTCCGGTGGTGACGGATCGCCAGCGTGCAGAACAGTGGTGGGTCGACTGGGCGACGACGCGGCGGATGGTTATCGAGTATGTAAAATTTCTTTTCACGAAGCTTCGCATCGCGCTGAGTCCCGATGCTGGCACTCGCGCGACGGGCTAGGTCGCGAAGCGGGACTTCCGCCCTGGTTGCCCGCGCGGCCAGTGGTAAGATCACCCGCCCCGATCTCGCGTTACCTCTGAAGGCCGCTCCTGCCGGCCCCGGCGGCGGGGAAATTGGATCGTGCCCGTGCTCGTCATTCGCTCTCTCCTCTTCAACTTTCTGTTCTACCTCAACCTACTCGTGCAGATCATTGCGGCGCTGCCGACGCTGCTGATGCCGCGCTGGGCGATCATCGCCGTGGCCAGATTTTGGGCCCGCAGCAATCTTTGGCTGTTGCGGGCCGTGTGCGGCATCAACGCCGAATTCCGCGGTCTGGGAAAAATTCCGGCCGGGCCGCTGCTCGTCTCCTCCAAGCACCAGTCGCTGTGGGAGACGTTCGCGTTGCTGCTGATCTTGCCGGACGCCGCGTACATCATGAAGCGTGAGCTGATGTGGATTCCGTTCTTTGGCTGGTACGCCTGGAAGGCCGGCATGATTCCGATTGATCGCAGCAGGGGGTCGCGGGCCCTGGCGGACATGAACGCATGCGCCCGGCGAGAGCTCGCGCGCAATCGTCCGATCATCATTTTTCCGGAAGGCACCCGCCGGCCCCCCGGCGCCGAGCCCAGTTACAAGTACGGCGTGGCGCGGCTCTATTCCCAGATGGGCGTTCCGTGCCTTCCAATCGCGCTTAATTCCGGCTTGTTCTGGCCGCGGCGCTCGATACGCCGCTATCCCGGGACCATCGTAGTCGAGGTGCTCGATCCGATCCCGCCGGGTCTTGGGCAAGAGAGCTTCTTCCAGCGGTTGCAGCACGAGGTCGAAGACGCCACCGCGCGCCTTATCAGCGAGGGCAAGCGCGAGCGTACCCACAATCGTGCGAGCGACGCTTCACTCGCCTCATCATCTTGACGCGACCGCGCGTCGTCGTATCACGTCATGGCGCCGTAGCCACGAGCGCTTCATGTGTGCCCGCGAGCCGTTCGGCGAGGAGATGCAAGCCGGTTTCGCGATACCCGAGCTGCTCCAGCGCCCCGACCGTGGCGATGACATAGTCGCGGTTCGCGCCGGATTGGCCGTGCCCTTGGCGCACGTGATGCAACTGCTGCTCGAGCGTAAGTCGGCCGGCATATTGCGGATGCCCGCGGTCGACCATATAGCATAGCGCCGATACGCGCTGCTCGGGTTCGCGCTTGAGCCAGATCGGACGGATACACTCGCGATAGACGGAGGTGACCTGCTCGCGCGCGCGTAGATAGGTGATGGTGCTAGCGCGTTCGGCCGCCGATACACGATAAGCGACGCCGCGACAGGTTCCGCCCTGATCGAGACCGAGCACGAGACCCGGCCGCTCGGGCGTCCCGCGGTGGACGAACGAATAGACGCAGAGCGCTCGATGCGCGCCGACGAGCCGCGCCTCGACCCGCTCGACAAACGGAAAATCCGGCCGCCACATCAGCGAGCCATAGGCAAACACCCAGAGATCTTCCGCCGCGTGCAAAGGATTCGGGTCCATGGATGTGATATCGAGGAATCCGCCATTGGACGCAAGCCGCAAGCCGTGCGCACCGGCCATGAACCCGGCACCGCCGTTTGAGGAGGGCGCAAACTCTGGCCGGCATGCCGCTACGTCGAGGAGCATGTAGATGACCGACTCCGGCTTCCGCTCGGCTCCGCCGCGGCGTCGGCGCTGGCTGCTGTTCGTGCCGTTCGCCGTCGTCGTGGTGCTTGCGGCGGTCTGGACGTGTGTGTGGTTCTACGCGGCCAATCGCGCCGAGGCCGATCTGGCGGCGTTGCGGCAGCGCGAACGGCAGGCCGGCCGGACGCAAACCTGCACCTCGCAATCGATCGGCGGCTATCCGTTTCTCCTCGAGGTGCGTTGCGGTGACGCCGGTTTGGAGCTCCAGGGCACGCCCACGCTGCAGTTCAAGCTCCCGCTCGCCGTCGGCGCCGTCCAGGTCTATGACCCGAAACTGCTGATCGGAGAATTCACCGGTCCACTCGAAGTTTCCGAGGTGGGACATGAGCCCGCGGCCATCATCAACTGGACTCTCGGACAGGCCAGCGTGCGCGGTCTGCCGTCCGACGTGGAGCGTGCGTCGGTGGTACTCGTTGGCCCGACCGTCCGCGCCCCGAGGCTGGCCGGCAATGACCCCCTACTCAGCGCGCGACGGCTGGAGTTGCATGCTCGCCGGGCTACCGGCTCCCGCCCCGATAGTCCGGCGGTTGAAGCAGCATTGCGGCTCGATGCCGCCGTCGCCGAGAAGCTCGCGAGCATGTTCGACGCCGCCGTCGCGGAGAAGCTTGGTGCGCTGATCGCCAAGCCGATCGATGCGGACATCGCCGGGACATTGCGCGGCCTGGACGACCTTTCTCCCAAGCCTTTGCCGGCGTGGTTCAAGGAATGGCAGACCCGCGGCGGTGCGCTCGAGATCGACAAAGCGCGCTTGGCGCAACAGGACCTGATCGCGGTAGGTGCCGGTGCCCTCAAGCTGACCGAGCGAGGTGGCCTCGATGGCACCCTTCGGGTGACCGTCGTCGGGATCGAAAAGATCCTCAAGATGTTGGACATCGACCGCATGATGACGGAAGGACAGGTCGGAGCGACTTTCAACGCGCTCGATCGCCTGATTCCCGGGCTTGGAGGCATGGCGCGCCAAACTGCGGCGCCCAGCCTGATTGCGGCGCTCGGTGAGCGGACCGAACTCGAAGGCAAGCCGGCGGTTGCGTTTCCGATTCGGTTTGCGGACGGGACAGTCTTCCTCGGGCCGTTTCAGGTCGGCGTCGTGCCACCGCTCTTCTGATCAATCGGAACGGCGGCCGGCTTCAAAGCGTTTTCTGGTCGAATGCTGGCGCAAGTGGTTGTCGCAAGCGCCGGCATGGTCCGATGCCTGATGGAGGCAACCATGCAGACCGATACGTCGAGGCGCCAATCCCACAGCTTGATCGCCAGCGACCGGGTCGAAGGCACTCCGGTGCGCCGCTCCAGCGGTGAGAAAATCGGCACCATCGAGCGTCTCATGATCGATAAGCTCAGCGGCAACGTCGCTTACGCCGTGCTCAGCTTTGGCGGCTTTCTCGGCATGGGGCAAAAGCATCTTCCCATTCCGTGGACACGGCTTACCTACGACCGCACGCTCGGCGCCTACCAACTCGATCTCACCGAGGAGGAGCTCAAGGCCGCGCCGTCGTTCACCGCCGGTGAAGAATTCGACTGGGGCGACCGCAGCCGCGAAATCGAGATCCACAACTACTACCGCGTGCCGCCGTATTGGGGCGCGTATTAGAGGACGCTGGGCCATCGAAGATTGGGGGGCACGCGCTCAAGCCGGGCAAGCGGCCGATCAGTCTTCCGCCGCATATGGACGCGGCAGCGGAACGTGCGGGAGCTCGGGATGCGGCCGGCCGAAGTCGGGCGCCTCTGAATCCTGGCCGATGTCGACAATGGCGCGGCGGATCGCGCGCGTGCGACTGAACTGATTGAACAATGTCTCGCCGTCGCCGCGTCGGATGGCGCGTGTCAGTGTGGCCAAATCTTCATTGAAGCGGCCGAGCATTTCCAGCACCGCTTCCTTGTTGGCCAGAAAAACATCGCGCCACATCGTCGGATCCGAGGCGGCGATGCGGGTGAAATCGCGAAAGCCGCCGGCGGAGAATTGCAGCACCTCCGAACGCGTGACTTGGCTCAGTTCATCGGCGGTGCCCACGATGGTGTAGGCGATAAGGTGCGGCAAATGGCTAGTGATGCCGAGCACGAGATCGTGGTGCTCGGCCGACATGATTTCGACCTTCGCGCCGAGTAGGCGCCAGAACGCTGCGAGCCGTTCGACCGCAGCCGCCTCCACGCCCGACGGAGGGGTGAGAATGCACCAGCGATCGACGAACAGCTCGGCAAAGCCGGCGTCGGGACCCGAGTTCTCAGTGCCCGCGACCGGATGAGCCGGCACGAAATGGACTCCGGCGGGGAGATGGGGTGCCATGTCGCGCAGGATCGCGCCTTTGACCGAACCGACGTCGGAGACGATCGCGCCCGGCGTCAGCTGCGGGGCGATTTCCGCCGCCACCGCCCCGCACGCGCCGACCGGAACCGCCACAATGACAACATCTGCGCCCTCCGCCGCCGCGACATTGGTTTCGACGACTTGATCGGCGAGGCCGAGCTCGGCGACTCGCCGGCGGGTCGCGGCCGAACGGGCGGTCGCGACAATGGAGCGCGCCGCGCCTTGCGCGCGGGCAGCACGCGCGATCGAGGAGCCGATCAGGCCCATTCCGATCAGCGCAAGGCGATTGAAGATCGGAGCGCGAGGCGGCGCGGACGGGCTGGCGGATCGCATTACGCCTTCTTTCCCAGGAACTGCGCCAGCGCGGCGACCACGAGACGGTTCGCCTCCTCGGTGCCGACGCTCATGCGTAGCGCGTTCGGGAGTTTGTAGGCCTTGACGCGACGCAAGATCAGGCCGCGTTGCGTGAGGAACGCGTCGGCGTCCTCCGCCGTACCGCCGCGGGTTTCCGGAAAGTGGATCAAAACGAAATTGGCAATGCTCGGCGTCACCTTCAGCCCAAGCTTGCGGATTTCAACCGTGAGCCACCCCAGCCATTTTTCGTTATGTGCGCGAGACGCCTCCAGATGCGCGCTGTCCTCGAGCGCGGCCATACCCGCCGCCATCGCCGCCGTGCTGACATTGAACGGCCCGCGGATACGGTTGATGGCATCGACCACATGCGCCGGCCCGTAAAGCCAACCGAGGCGCAGCGCCGCAAGTCCGTGAATTTTCGAAAACGTGCGGCACATGACCACGTTCTCGCAGGTAGCGACAAGCTCGATACCGGCCTCATAGTCGTTGCGGCGCACGTATTCGGCATAGGCGGCGTCGAGCACAAGCAGCACATGCGGAGGCAGACCCCGCTGCAGTCGCTTGACTTCGTCGAACGGCAGATAGGTGCCGGTCGGATTGTTCGGGTTGGCGAGGAAAACGACCTTGGTGCGCTCGCTTACCGCCGCGAGCATGGCGTCGACGTCGGCCGTGTAGTTCTTTTCCGCCGCCACGATCGGCGTCGCGCCGGAGCCGCGCGTCGCGATCGGGTAGACCAGGAACGAGTGCGTGGTGTGGATCGCCTCGTCGCCGTCGTGAAGATAAGCGTCGGCAATGAGGTTCAAGAGTTCGTCTGAGCCGGCGCCGCAAACGATGCGGCTGGGGTCGAGCCCAAAGGCGCGGCCGATGGCCTGACGCAGCGCGGTCGAGTCGCCGTCGGGGTAGTCCTCAAGGCGCTCGCCGACCGCGTGATAGGCGGCTACCGCCCTTGGGCTCGGGCCGAGCGGAGTTTCGTTCGACGACAGCTTGAACACACGCGCGACGCCGGGCGCCGTGCTCCTGCCCGGGACATAAGGATCGATCGCGAGCACGCCGGGACGCGGTTGCGGACGCTGCAGGACGGACATTTCAAACTCCCGACATCACGGGCCGGTGGAGACCGGCCGCGCGCCTTCGGCGGAGACTCTATAGCGGGTTGCGTGGCTTCCGACGAGGGCAGCGGTGCGCACGGAGGCGCCGGCCTTCACCAGCGTGTCGGTCACCCGCTCGATGCGGCCGCCCTGCGGCACCGATATCAGCAACGCTGCGCTGTCGAAGCCACGATCCGGCACGGCGATCACCTCGGCCAACGGGGCGACGGCCTCCGCCGCCGCGGTACTCCAGCCGGCAAGGCGCACGCTCCACACTTCAACGTCCCTGACCATGGCATCGGCCGCGGCCCGCGACACCACGAATACCGGCACGCCCGCCGGATGGTCGGCGCGTTCGACGAAGGGCAAGCGGGCGATGATCTTAGGCGCGGAATCGGATTCGAGCGCGCTCCACCAGGCGCCGGTGCCGGCCGTGCCGAAGGCGGGCACTAATCCAAGATCACCCCTGGAGTCAGACACGGCCGCCACCACGCTCGCCGCGTCCGCGTGCGGGACAAACGGCACCGTAAAGCCGAAATGGAACCGAGCGGAATCGCGCATCGCCGCGTCTCCCGCCGACAGGTCGGCGTGAACCGAAAACGGCGCCTGCACATAGGTGAACGTCGAAATGATGACCCGCCAGATGCTCTCAGCGGTGTCGAGCGGCAGGATTCCTTTGTGGCGGTCAACCAACCGTCGCATCATGTCCGCCTCGCGCGCCGGGCGGAACGCGGAGCCGGTTTCCTGCGTCTGCTTGGTGGCGATCAGGCGATCGATGATCTCGCCGCGCTCCATTAGGAGCCTGTGCATCGCTTCGTCGATGCGGTCGATTTCTCGCCGCAGTTCGGCAAGCGATAGTGCTTCAGACTGGGACGGTTTTCCCATGGCGCCTCTTCGTCGCCTCCTCGCGCCCGCGTCTCGAGGGGATGTGGGCGTGGCATTGATAGGTGGGGCAATGGGTTAAAGCAAAGAAAACATTGACAGCCCCGCCCTGCGGCCTATCTAAGCCGATCGCAGCGGCCCACCTTCAGGCGGTCGCATAATTCGGCGGCTGTTTCGCATCGCCGGCCGGGTCGCAACCATGGTCGAAGCCGATTTCAGTGTCGCATTTGATCCCGCCGACCGCGCGCGCGAGGCTGACAATCCGCATTCGCTCGTTGTGCGCTTCGGCATGGACAAGCCACTGGCACTTGATGCCGGCATCGATCTTGCTCCATTCCAGATCGGCTATCAGACCTATGGCGCGCTCAATGCCGAGCGCAGCAACGCGGTGCTGATCTGCCACGCGCTCACGGGCGACCAGCATGTCGCCAATCTGCATCCGGTGACACAGAAGCCCGGCTGGTGGGAAACCATGGTTGGCCCTGGACGGCCAATCGATACCGAGCGCTATTTCGTCATTTCCCCCAACGTGGTTGGCGGCTGCATGGGCACGACTGGACCAGCCTCCACCAACCCGAAGACCGGCATGCCCTGGGGTCTCGATTTCCCCGTCATCACCATTCGCGACATGGTGCGCGCGCAGGCAATGCTACTCGACCATCTCGGCATCGCGTCGCTGTTCTCCATGGCGGGTGGCTCGATGGGCGGAATGCAGGTGTTGCAATGGTGCGCGAGCTATCCGCAGCGGGTATTCTCGGCGCTGCCGATCGCGAGCTCGACCCGCCACTCGGCGCAAAACATCGCCTTCCACGAGGTCGGCCGCCAGGCGGTGATGGCAGACCCGGAATGGAGGCACGGGCGTTATTTCGCCGAGGGCACCAATCCGCGGCGAGGGCTCGCCGTCGCGCGCATGGGCAACCACATCACCTATCTCTCCGACGCAGCCTTGCACCGCAAATTCGGTCGCCGATTCCAGGACCGTGATAATCCGACGTTCTCTTTCGACGCTGATTTCCAAGTAGAGAGCTATCTGCGTCACCAGGGGATCAGTTTCGTCGAGCGCTTCGACGCGAATTCCTACCTCTACCTGACGCGCGCGATGGACTATTTCGACCTCGCGGCGGACTATGACGGGGTGCTCGCCAACGCCTTCAAGGATACGCCGACGCGGTTTTGCGTGACCTCCTTTACCTCGGACTGGCTTTTTCCGACTTCGGACTCGCGCGCCATCGTGCACGCGCTCAACGCGGGCGGTGCGCGTGTTTCGTTCGCCGAGATCGTGACGGACAAGGGTCACGACGCCTTTCTACTCGAGGAGCCGGAGCTGTTCGCCATCGTGCGCGGGTTCCTCGAGGGAGCGGCCAAGGCGCGCGGCCTTCCTCCCGCACGGCGATGACGATGCTGATGCGTTTCAAGCGCGATTTGACCATGGCAGAGGCAGCGCGCGAGCGCGGCGGTGCGCGCGTCGACCTGCTGGCGGTTGCCGACATGGTCGCGCCCGGCGCCAAGGTCCTCGATGTCGGCTGCGGCGATGGCGAGCTGCTGCAACTGCTCGCCGAGACGCGCCGGGTTGACGGCCGTGGCATTGAGCTCTCGCGCGAAGGCGTGAACGAATGCGTGGCAAAAGGGCTCGCGGTCATTCAGGGCGACGCCGATACCGATCTTGCCGATTATCCGGACGACGCCTTCGATTACGTGGTGCTCTCGCAAACGCTGCAGGCGACGCGGCAGCCTCGCATCGTGCTCGAGCACATGCTGCGCATCGGCCGTCATGGCATCGTATCGTTTCCCAATTTCGGCCACTGGAGAATTCGCCTGCAGATCCTGCTCGGCGGGCGCATGCCGCGCACGGACAATCTGCCCTATGCCTGGTGGGATTCGCCCAACATCCACTTCTGCAGCATCAAAGACTTCCGCGAGCTCTGCCACGTGGTGGGCGCGCGGATGGAAAAGTCGGTGGCGCTCGACGCCTGGGGGCGGGCGCTGCGCTTCAACGCGCCCTGGTGGACCTGGAACCTGCTCGGCGAGCAGGGGGTATTTTTGCTCAGTCGGCGTGAGGCACCGCGCACGATGCCCTCCCGAGCAGGGCGCTGATCCGGCGGACTCCGAGCGAGCGGCAGTCAGTAACTCAGCTCGTCCCCCACCGCGATGTCTCCACCCTCCACGACCTCGCCATAAACGCCGCAATCGGCATGGCCGAATGAGCGCATCAGCGTGTCCGGAATCGAGAGATCGCGAATCCCGATGGCGGGATCGACGTTTGTCGCCGCGCAGCGCACGATGCGTTTGATGACCCTGAGCCGTGCCCGCCGAGCGACCGTGATCTCCTGCCCGACGAAATCAAATTCGCGCCAGGCCGGCCAGCCTGTCACGTACAAGTTGCCGCGGAAGCGCAGCGGATGGACGGGTCGGCCGACGACATCCTCGATCGCCGCGACCGAGGCGAGATTGATGATCGACACCACTTTACGCGCTACGTCGGAGAAACTGAACCCGGGTGCGTGCAGCACCCTGGGCGGGCCGCGCAGCTCATCGGCGCAGAAGCCCGCGAAAAATGCCTCGATCGCCGCGCGGCCTTCGGACGTGCGCAGATCGCCCCGCGCGGCCTCGCGGCCTTCCATCTCGATGGTGAGCTTATGGCTCGTATCGTAAAAGCGAGTGCGCAGCCGGGCCAAGCGTTCGTTGCGCATCAGCATGAGGTAGCGCTGTTTCGGCTGATGACGAGGGGCGGCAGGCTCGAAGCCCGAAGGGCCGTTCTCGATGGCGTAGAGGCGATCGGCCGGCAAGGTCTCCATCACCTGAAGCTGCGTGCGCGCGAGGGGCTCCGGCGAAAGCCCCTTCACCGGAAGCGGTAGATGGCGTCAATCGTTGCATTCGCCTCGGGCATCGCCGGCTTGTTAGCCGGCAAACCGCCGCCTGCCTAGCCGAGAACTCGAAAATCGCCTGCGGCCTCTACCGCCGCAAACGATCGCCTCCCATTTAGGTTGCAGAGCTTCGTTCGAGGCTCAAGCCGATTGATCGCGTACAGGTTCATGGCTTAGGTCAGGGGCGGCGAGACCCCCGCTCGGTGCGCACGCGCGACCGGCAGGCCGAGGGAGCTGACATGGATTTCGAGAAATATACCGACCGCGCCCGCGGGTTTGTTCAATCTGCTCAATCGCTGGCCCTGCGCGAGGGCCACCAGCAGTTCACGCCCGAGCACCTGCTCAAGGTTCTGCTCGATGACCCCGAGGGTCTGGCCAGCGGCTTGATCGATCGCGCCGGCGGCCGATCGCGCGAGGCGCTTTCGGCTGTCGAGGCGGCGCTCGCCAAGCTTCCCAAAGTTTCCGGTAGCGGCGCTGGCCAGGTCTATCTGGCTCCGGCTTTGGCGCGGGTTTTCGATCAGGCGCAGAAGGTCGCGGAAAAGGCGGGCGACAGCTATGTCACGGTCGAACGGTTGTTGCTCGCGCTCGCGCTCGAGAAGGACAGCGAGGCGGGACGCATACTGGCCGCCGCGGGTGTGACCCCGCAAAATCTCAACGCGGCGATCAATGCACTGCGCAAGGGCCGCACCGCCGATACCAGCTCGGCTGAAAGCGGCTATGACGCGCTGAAAAAGTACGCGCGTGATCTCACTCAGGCCGCCCGCGACGGCAAGATCGATCCGGTGATCGGCCGCGACGAGGAGGTCCGGCGCACCATCCAGGTGCTCTCCCGCCGCACCAAAAACAATCCGGTGTTGATCGGCGAACCGGGCGTCGGCAAGACCGCGATCGTGGAAGGCCTCGCGCAGCGTATCGTCAACGGCGACGTGCCGGAAAGCTTGCAAGATAAGAAGCTACTCGCACTCGACATGGGCGCGCTGATTGCGGGCGCGAAATATCGCGGCGAGTTCGAGGAACGGCTGAAAGCCGTGCTGCAGGAGGTGACGTCATCCGACGGCGGCATCATTCTGTTCATCGACGAGATGCACACGCTGGTCGGCGCCGGCAAGGCGGATGGCGCCATGGACGCCTCCAATCTGCTCAAGCCGGCACTCGCGCGCGGCGAGCTGCACTGCATCGGAGCGACCACACTCGATGAGTACAAAAAGTACGTGGAGAAAGACGCGGCGCTCGCGCGGCGTTTCCAGCCGGTCTATGTCGATGAGCCGAGCGTCGAGGACACGATCTCCATCCTGCGCGGCTTGAAAGACAGATATGAGC
>Ga0307471_100001800_pt1 | contig 12004 bp, 10 predicted proteins | sample atmos_gasesAM3C__2_FD_204566 | JGI IMG/M metagenome (GOLD analysis project Ga0307471, IMG submission 204566) | Hardwood forest soil microbial communities from Morgan-Monroe State Forest, Indiana, United States - atmos_gasesAM3C_515 | ecosystem: Environmental > Terrestrial > Soil > Temperate... | reverse complement strand
TCCAGCCGTTCGGCACGTCGCAATGAACCAAGCATCGTTTGATGCAAACGAGCGCATTTATGGAAGTTTTCAGGAGAAGTTGGGGCGCATTGAAGCGCTGTACGAGACTCTCGGCAACTCGTGATACGACGCGTCAACGCTGAGTAGTCTGCCGCTGGATATCGGGCCGATTTGCGCCAGTGCGCTCGCGCGTGAACGAACCGGAAACATCCGTGCCCTGATGTAACGCGCAGACCGTGCAGATGAGTTTATTTCAGGCAATGGGAGAGGAGCGCTCTCGCCGACTCTTCATAAGCGAAACAAACAGAAGAATCACGCCGACTAATACCAACACCCCCATTGCGAGGAACAGGATGGCACTCCAGACCATGTTGGCCTCATAGACTTCTGGATGCACCTCCACCTTCAGTCGTGGATTTCCGGGGGTCAGCGATGCCCCATCCGCAAGGACATTAACGTCCAAAACATACCGCCGTCCGCTTTGGCTTTGAAAATGTCCGAGTTCACGAGAAATTGATTCATTCCTCCACGCACCGCTTCTGTAGTCTTCGGTAGAGCCTTGAGCAACAATATGTCCGTCACTCGTGAGCACCCACGACGCCTTCACGACAGATGGTTTATCCGGGCACTCCTGCAATACGCTTGACATGGGAGCCATCGCCGTGCCGAGGAGACAGTTGAGGGTCTCAAACGGAATCTTCTCTTTTTGCACCTCAATTTCAATCATGTAGGGTGCATTCATATTGAGCTTGAATTCAGAGGTGCGGGTGTGACCAATCGCCATTGAAATTGGAATATTCACGGGACGTTCCGTGCGGGTCGTAAGCCAGATGACCCATGTTCCGTACGCGCCAATCCCTGCAAGCACGAAGGTGAGACCTACGAACGCGGGCTGTTGAAACCGACGACCGTCCATCAGGAGCTGAGGGTGCTACGGCGAGTGTTAAACGTGGCTGTTCGCAAAAAGCTGCTTACTTCGAATCCATGTTCGAACGTGGAATTCCCAGTGGCGGTGAAGGGGCTGTTCCGCCCACATTATGTGCCGTGGTCTGAGCAGCAACGAATCGAATCGCATGGTCCGCAGTACTTGCGGAACGTCGTTTGCATCATTACGGAAACAGGTTTGCGACTGTACAAGGAATTACTTCCAATGAAAAAGGAGCAAGTGGACCTAGCCAATGCTGTTCTTTGGATACCCGATTCAAAAACCCCGGATGGGATTTCCGAAGTCCCGTTGACTAGGCTCGCATTGGAGGCACTTAGAAGTCAGCTAAGCATTTCCGGGAACGGAGTCTTTCTTTTTCCCGGTGACCGGACCACGACGCACCTCAAGTCCCTGAAGACAGCATGGAGGAATACGCTTCGAAGAGCGGGGATTCCATACTTCAGAATCTATGACCTGCGGTCCACGTACGCTACCCGGCTAAGCGCTGGCGGCGTCACAGATGAGTGGGTTACGCAGATGCTTAGGCAAGGTGATGCTCAGGTGTTAAAGAAGTACTCGCAAATGAAATTGCAGATGAAGAGAGAAGCGTTGGTAAAACTCAATCGCCAAGCCAACGAAATGGCGGAAGCACTGTGCCAAAATCTGCCCTTAAGCGAGGGTTCTGGCACAGTTCTGGCACAGTAATGGCTGAAAGACGAGGATTTGGTTTTTGGAACGATGCCAAATGCCTTAGAATCAGATTAACATCCCGAGAGCGCCCGTAGCTCAGTTGGATAGAGCATCTGCCTTCTAAGCAGAGGGTCCCCCGTTCGAATCGGGGCGGGCGCGCCACTTTTCGACGTCTCTTCGTCTAACTGTTCCTGAGTCTGCCTGTCGGCTACTCGACGCGCACGATGACGGGCCCAACTCCGCCGGAGCGGCTGTACTCGCCTTGTGGCTGTCCGGCAGCGGCCTTTACGGAGGGGTCGGATCGGCTACGAAAGTGTATCTTCGCTGATTCCACAGGCGTTGAATCTGTCTCCGTTTAGAGACGCTCCGAGCAAGCAATCGCTAACGCTCGAACCTTCAACGCTCTTTAAATCCTTTTCCAACAAAAGTTTAGGCTCGTGCGCCAAAATTTGTCGCACTGGACGCTTATTTGCTACAAGGTCCGCGTGGCGATTGGGGGAAGAAAAAGTCCGCCTGCAATGACGAAAGGCCGTAGGCACCAGCATTGAAATACATAATTAAAAACCACATTTTACCCGAAACGTCCCGTGACGTGGGGACACTAAAGACGTAGAATCAGGCAACATCCGGCAAGGTTAGGGAAACCTGGCTCACAGCACGTGCAAACCATGACGCCGACACAGACAGGAAGTTCGCTCGACGGACTCGACAGGCGGCGGTGTGTGCGCCACCAGGTCAAGTCGCTGGCCTACCTGGATATTGGCGCCGATAACGGCGGAATCGTCTTGAATATCAGCGAGAGCGGCCTCGCCGTCCATGCGGTGAGCGTCCTGCCGCCCGACCCTACCGTTGACCTCCGGCTCCAGCTACACAAATCATGCAAGCGACTCGAAACCAGAGCCAAAGTCGCATGGATGAGCGATACGAAGAAGGAAGCCGGCGTTGAGTTCATTGACTTGCCTGAGGAAGTCCGGCTGGAAATCAAAGAATGGCTCGCGTTGGAAAACCTGGAACCCCTTTATGTCGCCCGGGAAAAACAGCGTCTTCAGACTCAACCGTCGGCGCCCGAACCGCCATCGACGCGGGCGAAGGCTCGCTCGGACAAGTGGACGAACTTGGTCTCGGAATGGTCGTCAATTCCCGCAGGGATCGATCGCGCTGGAGAAGGCCCACGAGCTGGTGCCCGTCCGGGAATGACTACGGAGTCCATATCTGTCCAAGAACGGGTTGCACCTGTGGATTTGGCCGCAATCTTGGCGGGCGACGAACCGGCCACGGACACGCCGGCGCTAGATTTTGGAAACGCCGAGTCGCTCCTCACCGAGTGTAAACAGCCGGGCTTGGAATCCAGTTCGATCGCCGCGCGCCCAATCGAGCGCCCTCTTTCTCCGAATTCTCCTGAAAACGCCGACCTGCAATATCGTCGACGCGATCCAGAGGTTGGTTTGCCGAGCGACAAGCTGCTCAGTTCCATGCAGCGTTCGGACGTGGTCGTTCCGAGGGATAACAAGACCGACAACGCGAACGGATCTCGAAACCGGCTCGACCCTGGCTCCAGCGCTGCCCATGGCGAAGATTTCGTCAGAAAGACGCGCGAACTGTTTGGTCCCAAGAGCGTGCCGGGAGCTGCGCCCCGCCCTAAAGACAGCGCCGCCTCGATTTTGAATTCCGTCCGGGCAGCGTCAGCGGAGCTGCACGCCAAGGATAACCTGAACGAGCATTCATTAGCGGCTCCTATGTCCGGCTTGGCTGCCACTTCAGTGCTGCCGGCCGAAACATCCATTTCGAGTGTGGCCTGGCCTGGCACATCCTCCCGGCTGCCAAATGCGCGATTGGAAGCGCCCAAACAAGAGCTGAAGGCTTCCCCGTCGGAGCGCAGTTTGAATCTGCGCAGTTTTGTAGGCCTGTTGGCATTATGCCTATTGCTGTCTGCAGGGTGTCTTGGGTTAGGCATTGTTGTGGGCCGAAGTGTAGCGATGCATTCCCCGAATAGTCCGAGTTCCGGCGATAACAACGCCGCACAAGCCGCACTCACTGATCATCCTGTCCCCACTAAGGCGGCATCGCCCGGTCAGAAGCTTAGTCAAAACCACAATGAGAGAAAGCCGTCCTCGCTCGGCGCAGCGTCGCACCGAATGCCCGCTTCCAAACCACCTAGTGGCAATGATGTGATTTCGTCGGAAAGCGGCAGTAATGATCCACCGGATAACACGACGGCAGGTGCGTCCACTGTGCAAGCCAGTTCGCAGGCGCTCTCTTCTGCGAATACGAGCACGAATGGCGCGTCAGTCACACCTCTTCCGGCGGTTCCGATAAGTGCCGCCGCGCCAGCCATCCACGCCACCGTTATTCCGAACTCGACTGCAGCGCCGAGAACGCAGCCGCCTGCGGATCGTCTCGTGGCGGCGCATTTGATTTATCGCGTGGAGCCTTTCTACCCCAAGGAAGCGTTGCAGCAGCGCGTGGAAGGCACAGTAAAAATTCACGCTACCGTAGGGCAGGATGGGAGAGTAAAGAACCTCAGAGTCATCAGCGGCCCAGCGTCGCTCACGTCCGTTGCCCTTAGCGCCGCTCAATACTGGCGCTACGTGCCTGCCATCCGCAACGGAGAACCCGTCGAAACTGATGAAGACATCAGCATAGAATTTCATCTTCTGCACTAAGCTGTGCCCAAAGATTTTCCTCGTATTCGAGCTCGCCTTCTTCGAATTCAGGTTAGGATAAATGCTGCAACCACTCATGCCGGTAGGAGCCGCGATGAATCAGTACAGCAGTGTGGAGACGAAGATTTCGAAATCACTCGGCTTGAAGAAGCGTCCAGTCGCGGTGAAATTTCTGGAAACTCCGCCAAAAGGCGTTAAGAAATTTGAAGGGGCGCAGCCCTCCGGCTGTAGTTTTTGGCGAATTGCAGCCGCTGGAAAAACGTTCTACACCGTGCCCTCCGACCACTACAACTGCGCCGTCGGGAGTCACACGCACAATATCCCCCTACCTCCGGATCGCGCCAAAGAGCTCGAACAAACCCTCTCTTTCATGACCGACATCGGCTACATCAAGACGGAAGAAGTTCCCGGCATCCCGCAACTCGCCAAGATGCCCTGCACGGTGGTTTACTCGCCGCTCGGCAACGCACCGGTGGATCCTGCCGTTGTGATCTTCGCGGGACCGGCCGCGCAGATCATGTTGGTGCGAGAAGCAACTCAGCGTGCCGGCCGCATAGCACAGTTTCCGATGCTGGGGGCGTCCCACTTGCATGGCGATTCCGGCGGCAATGGCGAAAGGAGCCATCACCAGTTCCGGTTGCATCGGCAATCGAGTCTATATGGACCTGGCTGAAGGCGAGCTCTACGCAATGGTGCCGGGAAAAGATCTGGTGTCCGTCGCGAATGAACTCGAGACAATCGCCTCCGCCAATGCGAAGCTTCATGAGTATCATCGCTCCCGCCGCCAGGAAATTTCGACCCAGTAGAAGCGGCGGTTTCAGAGCGAAGCGGTGCTATAGAATCACCGAAAGAGAGGAGTGCGATGGATCGCGAGCATTTTTATTCCATCATGAATGGCGAGGGGACGCTCGATTACGAAATCTACTTGAATACTAAGGCGCTCCTCTCCTGCCAGAAAGACTTCAAGGATTTTTGCAACGCGGACGAATTGCAGTTCCAGCTCGTCCATCAGATCGAAGAGCTCTGGATGAAACTGATCGGCTATACGCTTCTCGATATTGACGATTACTTGCAGCAGGAAAATACGAATCGAGTGCTCACGCTTTTCAAACGCGTCCACATCGCCATGCGCCTCTTGATCGAACAGCTAGCCCTTCTCGAAACGATGTCGCCCAAGGAATACCAGGAAATCCGCCTGCAGCTCGGCAATGGCAGTGGCCAGGAATCACCCGGTTTTCGCACCCTGCTGAAAATGCACCCTCACATCTGGCAGTCGTTCAAAGAACACTATCTCGACAAGCACAATCTGACGATCGAGCAGATCTATAACTCAAATTACATTCATTCCGATGCGTACGTGGTGGCTGAAGCGCTCGCGGAATTTGACGAACTCTTCCAGCGCTTTCGATTCGTTCACTTGCAATTGATCCAGCGAACCATCGGTATGGGCTCAAAGTCCTTGAAAGGGCGTTCCGTGGAGTTGCTGAACGAAGGACTGCGTGTGAGATTCTTCCCAGAACTTTGGGACATCCGGCATCAGATGACAGACTTGTGGGGCGCGCAGTACGGCAAAGTGCGCGATTCCATCGGCGGGCACTAACTGAATTAGTCAGAATTGCTGCGAGCGAATCCCAGCGCGGTTCCGGACAGGCCGAGTATCACCAGAGCTGATCCGATGATTGCAACGGCCTGCGGCCCCCTCCCGCGATTCCACGTTTCAAGCAATACCCCAAGCGGAAAGGTCACCGCACCGGCAAGAAGCGCTATCGCAAGATATGTGCGCACGCGCTCGCCGAATCCAACTCGGTCGAACGCAATTCCCAGAATCAGAAGCAGCAATCCCAAACCGATCCAGTGTCCGTGCGCATCCACCTGCCGGACATACACAAAACTTCGCGATGCTGCGTCGCTTAGAGCCGTCTGCGATTCCGCCATTCGATTTTCCGCCGCGCGCATAAAACCCGTGGCAAGGGCCGAGCCGAGTCCATCGAGAGTTTGATGCTCGATGAACACGGCATACCAGATGCCGTAACCCATTCCCCAGACTGCTAGCGCGAGTCCACCAAAAATCAGGAGCCTACGCGAAAGCGTCACGCCACACCCGCCGACGAATCAAGTTTCCCGGTATAGCGCCAAATCCCGACGAGCATTCCAAAGAGCGCGATGATCACCAGTAAGCCGCCACCGTCCGCCAATCCGCCAGCCAGCAATCCCCATCGCAACTCGAGCAGAACAAACACCGGGAGCGCCAACGAACCAATTAGCAATATCACCGCCCAAATGCGCCGCCACTTCTCGCTAAGAAAAACATACGGCTGAAAAAACGCCAGCAGAATTGCCAGAACGCCGAATTCGATCACGTGCGCGTGCGCCGCAACGTTCACCGCCTTCGCGCCCTGCAACTGCCCATAATCGGCAACTGCCTGGACAGCCCCCGCTGAATCCCCGGCCGCGGCCTGCGTTGTCATCGCCGAGAGCAATTCGCTGTCTCTCGCCTCGTAGCGGAAAAGATGCGCGCCCGCGTAATAGCTTCCGTGAAGAAAACCGATCAGCACTAGCAACGTTCCGCCGCTCAGCAATGTACGAGCTGCCCAGCTGCGATTGTTGAGAAGTTCATCGGAAACTCGGACCGCTGATTGCGCGTGGAAGTATTTTGCGAGGGCCGCCAACTCGCAGAGACACACCACCCAAACCAAAAAGCCGCCAAAATCGCCAAATACGCTGGCCCATCCAATCGCCGCAAACGGGCTTCCTGCCATTCCCACGTAATGAATCAGAAACACTCCCACCGGTAGCAATATCGCTCCCAATAGGAACAGCTTCGCCAGAAATTTCTTTATCGATTCAGAAAACGCCACATACGGTTGAAGCAGCGCGACCAGCAGTGCAACGTAACCAAACCCGATCATGTGCGAATGCGCGTCCACCTTGGTGCCGCGATTCTCGAGCAAACCGCCAATGCTCTGAAATGCCGCGCCGGCCGCCTGGGGATCATGCGACGCAACCGCCCGAGTAGCAGCCAGCAAGTTCTCTCCGATTCGGTTCGCGCTGGGATGCAGAATAAAAGCCGCAAAAATATCGCCGAGGATCATTCCACAGAGGATGAGGCCGATTCCGCTGATGACAAAGATTCGTCGCGCACTGCGCGGCGCAAATCGCTCCGCGGACTGTGCCATAGCAGCGCCGGAGCCGATTGCACCTTCATGAATGCTCATCGCAGTTTCGAATTGGCAATTGCGGCAGGTGGCATCGCGGCTTTCTACGCCGACGCGTGAGCGCCTACGGAACTCGACCGAAATGCAGGCATCACGCGCTCGGCGAAAAGCTGCTGCGTCTTGATCGACTTCCAATGCTCGATTCCGCCAAAATTCGAGACGATCGCCAACTCTCCAATTCCGCCCTTGTCCTGAAGATTCTGCACTTGACGCACGACCGTCTCCGGCGTGCCGATAAATCCGATTTCCTGCTCTACGATCTCGTCGTACGTGAGCTTGGTCAGCGATTCAAGCGCTCCGCTCGCATAAAATCCATAGCCCTTCGCGCGAAGCTCGGCTTTCTTCGATTCATCCTGCAAAGATTCCACCGGCGAGGCGTTGAACGCCAGAAAATTATGCAGCGCAGCTTCCACTTCCTTTCGAATCTGCTTCTCGTCGTCATCCAAATAAACCGGCCGGATGTAAACGATATTCGGCTTGTGCCCATGTTCCGCGCACGCCTTTTTGTAAATTCCCAGCGGCTTTTCGAGCACTCCCCACGGCAACAGCGGCGGCACGAAAATTCCCCACCCGCGCTCCCCCGCCATCTGATAGGTAATGTCGCTGGTTCCACCGGTGTATAACGGCGGATAAGGCTTCTGCACCGGCTTCGGCACCACGGTCACGTCCTTCACGTTGTAAAACTTTCCGTCGTACGAGAACCGATCCGTTGTCCACGCCCGCTCCAGAATCTCAATCGCCTCTTCATACCGCGGCCGGCTCTCCTCCAGCGGCATCGCAGACGGCGCAAAAAGCCACGCATGCCCCCGCCCCAACCCGCACTCCAGCCGCCCTTTCGTCAAAATATCGGCCTCCGCAATCTGCCCCGCAAGCCGCATCGGGTTTTCAAGTGGCAGCGTAAACAGCGCCACCCGAAATCGAATCCGTTCCGTGTGTTGCGCCGCAGCGGCAAAAAGCGCCAGAGGATTCGCGGAAATGGAAAACTTTTGGAAAAAGTGATGGTCGATCACCGAGTACACATCAAATCCCACCTGATCCGCATGCTCGATCTGCCGCAAAATCTCCCAAGTCATCGCCGAATGCGATTTCCCCGGAGGCGTCTGCATTTCCGCATAAATGCCGAATCGCATGCTCTAACTCCGCTGAACCTTCTTGGTCAAGTTTCTTGGACAAACTGAAGACTGGAGACCTGTGCCGCTAGAAATTAATCCGCGCCGCCAGCTGCAATTGCCGCGGATTAAACACCGCGCTCGGCGTCCCGTACGACGGATTCGGCGATCCTTCCTTGAAGAACTGCGTCACGCCCGCGCACCCTGGCGCTCCCGCATCGAACGGGCAAAAATCTGCCGCGCCGTAGCTCGTGTTGTAGTAGCGCACATTCACGGTATTCATCAAATTGAAAGCCTCAAACATCAGCTGCAGCTTGAACCGCTCGCGTATCGGAAAAGTGCGCTCCAGCCGGATATCCACCGTCTGCAGGCTGTCCCCTCGGAACGTATCGCGCGGCTCCGAACCCACCCGATCGTTGTTCCCGAACACATCCCCGTTGGCATCGAAGCCTGCAAATTTCGTGAACCAAGGCGGCGATTGGAACGTAAGAATCGTGCTGAACGTGAAATCGCGCATATATTTATTTTCTGCCGGGCTCGTGAAGATCGCATTCGCGACAAACCGGTGCCGGATGTCGTCCGCAGAATTGGCTCGCTCCGCCCGGAAGTTGCCGCCATCGCTGTCCTGCGGAATCAGCACGAAGCTCGGATTCGGCCCGTCATCAATCGAATGGGCGTACGTGTAGCTAGCTTCCACAGAAAAATGGTGGGACAAACGCTTTGTAAAGTTCACGAGCAGCCCGTCGTACACTGAATCCCACGACGAACGAGCCTCAAAAAACACGCTGAACTGCGGATTGCGGAATCCTGGAATCGCGTTGATGTGCGGCGTGCCCGGAATCACAAATCCCGCAGGATAACGGTCAGGGCAGGCCGTTGGCGGCGTCATCGTTGCTGCAAAATTAAAGTAGACATTCTTGCAGCCAGCACTCCCATCCGAATTGAACACCGTTACCGTACCGCTTGGGTCGGGTTGGTTCACGTTGAAAAAGCTGCCCAGATGCACGCCGCGCAGATGAATCCCCGAAATGCTCAGCACTGAATCTCGAAACGGCTGAAACTCAAGTGACGCGCTGGCTTGAATTCCGTACGGATTTTGCGAGTTCTGATCAAAGCGAACGATCGTCGCGTCCTGCAAGAATCCGCAACTCGCCAGCGTTCCGTCGGGACAAAACGGTTCGGGCGTTCCGTTCGGATACGTTCCTTGCGTCAGCAGCGCATTCAGTCCCAAAAAGTTGATGTCCGGGCTGCTCGCAAAACTGAACAAACCCGTTCTTGCATTCAATTGGTTTTCAAAATCGCGTCCGGGAAACGTCGAAAGCCCTCCGCACGATGGCGCCTGGCACATCAGCAGAGGCGACGGAATAATTCCGTGAAACAAGCCAAATCCAGCGCGAAACACTACGTTTCGAGATGTCCCCAGATTGTAAGCGACGCCCACGCGCGGATCGAAATTCTTCCACTGCGTGTTCAGAACGCCGGACGGCCACGTTTCAAATTCCCAGCGCAATCCCCCGTTTACAGTCAGCCGAGGCGTAACGCGCCACTTATCCTGAATGAAAAGGCCGTTGTAGGTGTGGGCAAGCGTGGCCGACGCCTGTCTTCGCACAGACTGCGAGATCGGCCCTCCCTGATAAATAGCTGTGCCTCCGGTCAGGGCTCCCTCTGTAAACAGCGGATTTGTCGCCGTGCTGAAGCGTTCAAAGAAAATCACGAACGGATCCGGGCAAATCTCCGTGCCAGGGCAAGCCGGGGGATTGATCGCCTTCACCGTTCCGTCCGTCCCAAGAAAAGCCGGCAGGTTCGCAAAATCCGCTTCGAAAGGGTAAAACAGAGGGAACGATTCGTAAGTGTTCACGTGGTCGAAATTCCCACCAAAGCTCACCGTGTGATTCCCGAAGTTATGCGTCACGTTGTCGACTATCTCGAAACGGCTCTCCGTGTAAATATCCGGATTACCGCGATTCACGCCGACTGCAAAAGTGTTCGAAACCTCGAGGTGCGGCTGTGTCGATACCACCGGAAAATCAAAATTCCGGTGCGCGTATTGCATCCGCAATTCGTTGATCCACGAAGGGGTCAGCGTCGAGGTCAAACCGCCCGCAATCGATTGATCGCGAATGTAGTTGTTCTTGAACGCCGAGGGGAGATCGAAGCCATTATTCAGCGGCGATTGGTTCGTCAACCGATCGTCGTTAATGAAATACCGCGCAAACAGGTAGTTCTTGCTGTTGAAGTTGTGATCCACCCGGACAAAGCCGTTGTCGGTGTTGGAGTCGCGCAGTACGATCAGGTTTTCAGCCGGAAGCCCGAACACCTCCGTCTTCACCTGGTTGATGGCATCGATATTGGCAAGCACCACCGAATTGTATGTCGGCGATTCAGCGCGTCGCTGCCCTTCATAGTTCGCGAATATGAAGGTCTTGTCCTTCTGAACCGGTCCGCCAATCGCGGCCCCAAACTGGTTTTGCCTCAGCACGTTGAACCCGGGCACGGAAAGAACGCTCTTCGCGTCCAGGTTGTTGTTGCGGAAATATTCATACAGCGTGCCGTGCCAGTCGTTCGTTCCGCTCTTCGTAATGATGTTCACGATACCGGCGGTAGCGCGCCCGTATTCGGTACTGTAGTCCGTATTGATTACCCGAAATTCCTGCACGGAATCCTGCGGCGGCGTGCCGCGCTGAATTCCCGACGCAGTCGAAATATCGTCGGCGCCATCCACAGCGATGAAGTTAAAATGGATGTTTTGTCCGGCAAAGGAGATCTTTGTCACCGGTTCCACGATTACGTCCGTGCTTCCGGAAGTCGTATCGCCGATTTGCACTCCCGGCGATAGCAGCGCGAAATCAATAAATTCGCGCCCGTTCACCGGCAGATCGCGAATCTGGCTCTGCGTGATCACATTGCTGATTTGCGTCCGCGTGGGTTCAGTCACCTCCGACTGCGCCTGCACCTCTACCTTCTCGCTCACCTCGCCGACGGAGAGCTTGAAATTAAGCGTCGCTACCTGTCCCACTTGAAGGGTGATTTCTCCGGTGTCCGTCTTGAACCCGGGCAGTTGCGCGGAAACTGTGTAGCGTCCAGCAGGCATAGCCGGAAGGCTGTACTCGCCGCTCGAGTCGCTTTCCGTCGAACGCGAGAACGCGGTTTCGGTATTCACCGCCGAAACTTTTGCCTTCGGAACGCCGCCGCCACTGGCATCGAGCACTTGCCCCTGCAGAGACGCAGTCACAGCTTGACCGCGCGCAGGCGACGCGCCCGAAAATACACACACCAGCACCGCGAAGCAGACAGACAATCGGAACGAATTCATACCCACCCCCCGAAATTGACCCGCCGCACCCAGTAGCAGGTTGCCCCTAAGTCGTGGCGCTACCATACGACATTCAAAGCCTTAGCGCA
>Ga0307471_100001799_pt1 | contig 12005 bp, 11 predicted proteins | sample atmos_gasesAM3C__2_FD_204566 | JGI IMG/M metagenome (GOLD analysis project Ga0307471, IMG submission 204566) | Hardwood forest soil microbial communities from Morgan-Monroe State Forest, Indiana, United States - atmos_gasesAM3C_515 | ecosystem: Environmental > Terrestrial > Soil > Temperate... | reverse complement strand
GGATCGTTCCGGGCCTTGCGAGCCCCATTTGCCCTGGCGCAGGCAAATAGAAGTGGGGCAAGTTCGGTCCGGATGAAGTGCCGTTCAGGAGGAATCCGGAACACCAAAATTTTACCGAAGGAAGGGGAAATTCACAAGGTATTTCTTGGGGCTGGTGACTAATGTAGTGCCTTTGTTTTCAGTGGGTTATCGCATAAATAAAAGGCATAAATTTCATCAAAAATTGGTTGAGCTAATGCAGCGCAAGAATGCAAATTGTCACCGATTTCACCACGCATGATCAGGCAAATTATGGGAGCGAGTGCGCGCCAAGTTACCGCAACAGGCCCAAGAGATCGCCGAGCACCCAGCCTTCGATCACCTGTCCATCTCGGATGCGAAAAAATGCGGCGCCGGCATAGCTGATCTGTTTGCCGCTGGGCGCGAGGCCGAAAATTTCGCCGCGGTGCGTGCCGCGATAGAAAGTTCTGGCGACGACGCGATCGTCTTCGGCGGTGATTTGTACAATCGTGTTGTGAAAATCGGGGAACGCGGATTGCACCTTGCGCATGTAGGTGCGGAAGGCATCGCGGCCCCTCAATTCGTTGCCGAGCGTGCCCTTAAAAACAATTTCGGGCGCGAGCAATTCATCGGCCTTCGCAAGATTCCACGGGTTCCAGATTTCGTCGAAAAAACGGCGAATTACGGCTTTGTTCTGTTCGAGCAGATCGTCGAGCGCGGCGACGGCATCGCCCTGGCGAATCGTGCCGCCTGCGAGAATCTCCGCGCGCAGTCCGCAACGGTGCTGCATGGCGGCTTTGACGCCGACTTGCGTCAGGCTTTCGAGATAGGTGCAGGGCTAGCACAACTGTTCGCCGCGGAGCCGCACTTCGCCGACGCGAAACTCGTGGCCCACAAAATGATTCAGCGGGACGCCGCGCGTGACGATGTTGCGGCGCAGCTCGCCGGGCGCGAACGCGGTGCCGAGTTTCGCGTTCATGGCTGCGACTGCTTCGCTCTCGATCAGCGTGACGTCGCGGATGGCGCCCGGCGTCGCTGAATATGTTCCTTGCTTCGTGAAGTAGCGGTCGCCTTCGAGGCCTTGGCCGGCAACGGCACGCACCGATTCTGCGGATTGCATCGGCGCGCCGGCTGCCGGAGCCGTGTGAATTGAGATCACGCGGCCCTGCGTCATGTCTCGTCCTCCCCGGCGAATAATTTTGCTGCCGTCAGCGCATAAACCGCGGCGCAATGTTCCATTTCGCGGGGAGAGACAAATTCGTGGGGGCCGTGCGAAACCGAGAGGCGGCCCGGGCCGCAGGCGAGAGCCGGAATATTGCGTTGGGCGTAAAAGCGCGTCTCGAGCAGGCCGGGACACATTTCGAACTGTGGCGCGCGAAGAGTGATTTCCTGAATGCTTTTCGCGAGGGCGCGGGCGAGCGGTTGACTTTCCGGCACGGCCACTGAGTCTCCTTCCTGAAAAATGTCGGTTTCCATTTGGATGCCGCGGTGGCGCAGGCGATTCAGGATCGCGAGCAAGCGGTTTTTTTCCGTCGCCAGATTTTCTTCTGGATTGATGCGGCGGTCAGCCGTGAACGAGCACTCGGCGGGGACGGCGTTGAAATTCGTGCCACCCTCAGTGCGTCCACCGAGCAAAAGGATGGAGCGGCGGGCCGCGGCGGGCTCGATGCAGAATTTTGTTTTGCGCGCGGAGATGCGCTGCTTCTCTTTTTCGAGGGCGCGCGCGACGACGAGCATGCGTTCGAAAGCATTGACGCCGCGGAAGCTCCGGCCGACGTGCGCGGATTTTCCTTTTACGGTCACTCGCAAGGTGATGGCGCCGCGGCTGGCGTTCCAGATGGCGCCACCGGTGGGCTCGGCGGTTAGCATCCCGATCGCGCCGGGGGCCAGCGCGCCGCTCTCGAAAAGCGCCGCGGTGCCGTGTTCGCCGCCAGTTTCTTCGTCGGGGACGAAGGCAAGTTCGATGCGGCCAGCGAGTGAGATGTGCGATTCCTTCAGCACGCGCGCGGCATACAGCATAGCCACGAGGCCACCCTTCATGTCTGCGGAGCCGCGGCCGAAAATATTTCCGTTGCGGTCGCGCGGCTGGAATTGCGCGGGGCTTGACGCGGGCACTACGTCGCAATGGCCGTGGAAATAAAGCGCGCGCTTGCCGGACCCGAGTGTGGCGCGAACCCAGTAGCGCGGTTCGGGGGTGGCTGGGACATTTGCGCTGGCTCGAGTGTGTTTCGGCGGCAGGATTTTTTCGATGGTTGCGTGGAGACCCGCTCGTCGGATCATTCGTGCCAAAGCTTCAGCGCACGCGTGATAGTTTTGCCCCGGCGGATTCTGGGTGGGGATGCGCACAAGCTCTCGGGTGAACTCTGCCATCTCGTTGCGGTGCGCAGCGACGGCCTTGCGAATTTGCTGGCTGAGCGAGAGCACGACACGGAGATTAGCGCCGATTTTGGATCGCCGTCAGCACTAAATTGGCCGGTGCGGATTGACCTCTGCGCCAAATTGGACGAAGCCTTGCGTGGTCAAGCTAATTGGCCCATTCGGTCGAAGGGCGCAGTGTCATCGGCGACCGGAGGCGGCTCGCAAGTACCCGCTGGGAGTCAGAACCAAGATGCCTTCGATGCGCTTGCCAAAATACGGCACGAAATGCCGCAAGTCGCCCGTAAGAAGGTGTGTTGCGCGGGCTTCGATGGCGGCCAACAGAATGGGCACGTCCGTTTCGGGGAGAGAGACACCGCGAGGGAATTGTTTCAGGGCGGCCTCGAAGAAGGCAAGGTGCGCTGCCAGGGCATCTAGACGGCGGCGCTGAGCCTTGTCGGGCAAGTTGAATCTGGCTTCTTCGACCGCGAAGCGAGAGGAGCAGAGCGTCGCGCGTTCCAATTTCCAGAATCGTAGCAGTCCTGAGTTCGCCCGATAAGCGGCGGAGAAGAGGACGTTGGCGTCGAGAAACAGCCTTTCCATCTACTTGGGCGGGCGGTGAGGAATTGAATCCGGGTCGAGACCGAGTTTTTTCACTTCCTTGCGGGCGCGGCGATAATCCTGGGCGGTAGTTGCAGTAGAGAGGAGAAATTCTGCTTTGCGCTCTGGCGTGTATTTCTCAAGAGGAAGGATGATTGCGGGACGGATCAAGATGCCGTCGTCGCGGGCTTCTGCGGTGACGAAGGACCCCTCTTCAATGCCGAATTGTTTCCGCAAGCGTGCGGGAACGATTACGGCGCCGCGCTTGCCCACCTTTGTTGCGTCCATGGATTGAGTCCTTAATGCCTGATATTCAGGCAATCGTCAATTGGGGATGAGCTCCGCCGGGGAAGGGCGCACGAAGATCATCCGGGGTGATGGCATTGGTCGCACCTGCAGAGTTGAACCTTGAGACAGCGCAGAAGTCAGTCAACAGGCTGGATCAGATGCGCATGGGCATTACGACGTAGCGGTAGCGGGAGGACTCGTCGGCGAGGGGGCGGAGCTGGCCGGCGGACTGCTCGTCTTTTAGTTCGAAGCTGATGGGGCCATCGGCAGCGGCGGCGAGGAAATCAAGCAGGTACTGCGCGTTGAAGCCGATGGAAATGGGCTCGCCCTTGAATTCCTTTTCGATCACTTCCTTGGCTTCGCCGTATTCGGGGCTGGAGGCGGAAATTTCCAGGCCCTCTTTCGCGAGCATGAACTTCACGGCGTGCGAGCGCTGATCGGCAAGTTGCGAGACACGGCGGAGCGCATCCTGCAGCTCGCTGCGCTCGATGACGACCGTCTTATTGGCGTCGCGCGGCAACACCGCTTCGTAGTTCGGGAACTGGCCGGTGAGCTTGCGGGAAGTGAGCAGGCGGCGGCCAAACTGAAAGAACAGATGGCTCTCGTCCTGCGCGAATTCCACCTGAGCATCGTCGCCGGATTCGGCAGCGAGGCGTTGGATTTCGGTCATGGCTTTCTTGGGGACGAGCACGCGCGTCTCCGTGGAGAAGCCTTCAAACTTGTGGTCCGTCTCGACCATTGCGAGGCGGTGGCCGTCGGTGGCCACCATGGTGAGCGAGCCCGGCTTCAGCACCATCAGTGCGCCATTCAGCGTGTAGCGGGATTCTTCGAGCGAGATCGCGAACGTAGTTTTGGCGATGACATCCGCAAGCAGCTTTGCGGGGATCTTCACCAGTGCATGCGGAAACGCCGGCAGCGCGGGGAAATTATCTTTGGACATGCCGACCAGCTTGTAATTGCGGCGGTCGCTGGTGATGTGCACCCAGTGGTTTTCGAGCAGCTTGAATTTGATTTCTTCCTCGGGGAGCAGGCGAATCAGGTCGAGCAGCTTTTTAGCAGGGATGGTGCCGGCGCCCTCTTTCTTCACCTTGGCGTCGCAGGACGTGCGGATGCTGAGCTCGAGGTCAGTGGCCGTGATGGTCAGGCGGTTACCCTTGGCCTCGCAAAGAATATTCGAGAGGATGGGGATGGTGGTCTTGCGCTCGACGACGCCCTGGGTGAGATTGAGTTCCTCAAGCAGGTCGAACTTTTTTACGCTGAATTCCATCGGACCAGTTCCTTTTTCTTCCTGCGTGGCGCGGGCAGACGCGGTGGCTTCCGTCATACGATTTTTCCCCTTATCCTCACTGCGGCTACTGTACAGCTTTTTCTATTCTGAACAAATATAAGAGAACCGCCGCCGTCGCCGCAAGTGTGGAATCTGCGGATAACGCTATAAAGCCTAAGAAGAGCGGCGCTTGCTGCGAGGCCTCGCCTGTGGAAAGGCCCGCGCTATTGCGGAAAAGCCCCGGCCGGGTCCTGGCGCTGGGAGGCATGCACAAAGCGTCCACAGCGGGAAGGGAGGCCCGGTCGGGCCCCTGACCCCTAAACCTAACCAAACGAATCGAGTAGCCTGTTGATGGTCTTGTTCAAATCCTTGTCCAACTGCCGCAGGTTCTCGATCTTGTGGATCGAGTGGAGAACGGTGGTGTGGTGCTTGCCGCCGAATTGGCGGCCGATCTCCGGCAGGGAAGCGGAGGTGAGCTGTTTCACAAGGAACATGGCGACCTGGCGGGGGAAAGCGATGACCTTGGAATTGCTGCGCACTTTCAGATCCTGGGCGCGGAGGCCGAAATGTTCGCCGACGCGTTTCTGGATCTGCTCGATGGTGACCTTCTTTTCCTGGGTCTCGATGATATTTTTGAGCACCTGCTGCGCGGTCGAGAGATTAATTTCTGCGCCGGTGAGCGAGGCGAAGGCCATCAAGCGGATGAGGGCGCCTTCAAGCTCGCGGATATTCGACTTGATAGAACGGGCAATGTATTCGGCGACGTCGTCGGGAATCTGCATCCGCTCGTTGTCCGCTTTTTTCTGGAGGATGGCAATCTTGGTTTCGAGATCGGGCATCTGGATATCGGCGATTAAGCCCCATTCGAAGCGCGAGCGCAGGCGCTCCTCGATGGAAGAAATTTCCTTCGGCGGACAGTCGGAAGAAATCACGATCTGTTTCTGCTGGTCGTAGAGCGCATTGAAGGTGTGAAAGAATTCTTCCTGGGTGCGCTCGGCGCGGGCGATGAACTGGATGTCGTCCACCATGAGGACGTCCATATTGCGGAAGCGGTCGCGGAATGCCGCCTGGCGTTCGAAACGGATCGCGGCAATCACTTCGTTGGTGAATTTTTCGGCGCTGATATAGGTGAGCCGCAAAGACGGATTGCGCCGCTTGAGCGAGTGGCCGATGGCCTGCATCAGGTGCGTCTTGCCCAGACCCACTCCGCCGTAGAGGAAGAGCGGGTTGTAAGATTTCGAGGGCTGCTCGGCCACGGCGACGGCCGCGGCATGCGCAAACTGGTTGGAAGCGCCGACGATGAACGTGTCGAAGGTGTAGCGCGGGTTGAGCTGGTGGCTCGCCGATTCAAAATCGAGTTTGGCCTGCGATACGGCGGCGGCATTCGGCGCGGCGAGCTCCGGTTCTGCGCAAATGAACTCGAGCGCAAGCTGCGGCTTCCCAACTTCGGTCAGGACGGCTTGCAAAAGCTGCCCGTAGGTCTCCGTGAGCCGCTTGCAGAACAGGCGGGTGGGCACGCGAATGACCAGGCGGTCGTCCTCGGCGCGCTCCTGGCGGGTGGGACGGAACCAGGTGGCGAAGCTATGAGGATTGACGCGTCTCTCGGTGTGCAGCAGGATCTTGTCCCAGAGGTTCATTAAGAAAATCAGCCCCTAACGCAATTTCCACCGATGTGGAAATGCTGTGGAAATACCTTCCCCGGTTGAGAGGACTTTAGGTATGACTCTTCAGGTCCGCTGCCGCAGGCGCGCGCCCCGCGCTGGTGACATCAGATGAGTGCCCGCGTAACGACTCCATAAGAAACGCGAGGCGGGATTGTGCCTAATGCCGGCGTGAACAGCAAGAGAAAATTACACGAACAGGGTGCACCCTTTCCTCATTGTATTCACAGTTTTTCCACAGGCGCAAAATACGCTTGTGAGACAAATTTTTCTCCGCTTGCCGATGGACGCATCCCCGCTTCGCGAACGTTGCAGCAAGCGCGACAAAGAATAGCCCGACGAACACGGCTCAATTGCAATTTTTCTGTATGACTGAAGATTTATCAATGATCGGTGACCTCGGCGAGGGTTGCGAGGCGTGACGCGAGAGAAATTTGGATTTCAACAGAAGTGAATCATTTCGGGCCTGTGGATATTCAGCGGAAATCGGGGGATGGGTGCCAGATTTTAACCGGCCAGGCGCTAATCGAGGCGGTAGTTGAGGCGTTCGATGGAGCGGGCGCGGCCGGTGGCTTCGTCCACGTCAACGAGGACCGTGTTCATCTGCACGTCACCTTCGGCGACGGCAAATTTTGCGGGCATGGCGTCGAGAAACCGCTGCATGATGCCGGCCTTCTCCATGCCGATCACGGAATCGTGCGGGCCGGTCATGCCCACGTCGGTGATATAGGCGGTGCCGCCGGGAAGGACGTGATTGTCGGCAGTGGGGACGTGCGTATGAGTGCCGAGGACGGCGGAAACTTTTCCGTCGAGATACCAGCCCATGGCCTGTTTTTCAGAGGTAGCTTCAGCGTGCATGTCCACGAGAATCACCTTCACGTCGCTGGGAATTTTCGCGAGTTCGCCGATGGCAGTGCGAAACGGATCGTCGAGCGGAGCCATGAAGGTTCGGCCCTGGAGATTCAACACGGCGTATGGGATGTCTTTTTTGGTGCGGCTGACGTAGAGGCCTTTGCCGGGCGAGCCGTTGGGAAAATTCGCAGGGCGCAGCAGGCGCGGCTCATGGGGGAAAAAATCGATGATCTCTTTGCGGTCCCAGATGTGATTGCCGCCGGTGAGGACTTCGATGCCGCAGGCAAAAAGCTCCTCGGCGAGACGCGGAGTGATGCCGAATCCGGAGGCGGAGTTTTCGCCGTTGGCGATGCAGAGATCGATCTCGCGCTGCGCCAGGATGTCCGCGAGGCGGTCATGAACAATCTTGCGGCCGGGCGAGCCGACGATGTCGCCTACAAAAAGGATTTTCATTCAGGAGTTTTCCAGTCTCAAGCCGCTAGTGTCCAGCGGCTAGAAGGAGCGGTCCACTTCGCCGTGCGTGCTAGGCCCTGAACCCCACGAATAAGTGGGTGCCCTGCGCCTGCTTTAAGGCTATCGCGAGCCGGCAAGCCGTCTCGGGACTGCACAAGGGCAGGACGACGCGGGCTCCCGGGGATCCAGTGTTGGTTCAAATAGGCTTTCGCAACGACACCTGCGTCGCAGGCCAACTCCGGAAAACATTGTAGCAGGAATCATCGGCGCAACGATTTCAGGTAGGTGACGATCTGCCAGCGGCGTTCGATGGGCAGGCCGGACCAGGCAGGCATGCCGCGCCAAAGATTTCCGTTGCGCAGGAACCAGACGAGCTCGCCGGGCGTCGCGTTTTGCACTCCCGGCGAGCGGAGATTTACGGCGTGGCCACTCCCGCGCGCGTCATTGGCGTGGCATTCGGCGCAATGCCGGAGATAGAGCTTTTTGCCGGCGGCGATGGCTTCGGGTTGTCCTTCGTAGGGGTTTTGCCAATCGCGCGTCTCGGGCGGCGCCTGCGCGATGGCGCTCATCACGCCACGATCGTCGCCGAATTTCTTTTCGTGAGCGGCACCGCGCACGGCAAACATGGCCGAGGCCAGCATTAGTGCGAGAGGGATCGATAGCCGCTTCATCGGAACCAGCTCCTCACTTTGTGGCCGAAGCCGGAAATTTCATACGTCAGGCCCCAACGCAGGAGGAAGCGGTGACTTGTATCGGTGAGCCCCCAGCCGGGTGAGAGCCGCAGCGTCACGCCGCTGGGCATCTGCCAGGCAAGGACGGGCGCAATGTAATGGGAAGTTCCTGAGAGCGTGGCGGAGTCCGTGGTGCCCAGCCCGCCGTACATCTCGACTCCCGCCACGAAATTTTCACGGCAGAAATTACAGGGCGAGGACGTCGCAGCCAAACGCAGCGGGCGGCTGGCTGCAACCGCGTAGCCGAACTCCCAGGGCTGGTGGCCTAGATTTTTTTCGGCGATGAAATTTTCAGAGATGTTCCAACCTTTGGCGTCGCTCGAGAGGATCAGCTTGGTTTCGATTTCGTGCTTGTGCTCGCGGCTCGCGACTGCATTGCGCACGGCATGATCGGCCTGGCTGTCGGAGCCGACCACCTCGAGCATCGTCTTGTCCGCGCCGCTGATGTCCTCGTATTCGACGTATAGGACGGGATTGATCCAGTGCTCCTTCATTAGCGGGCGGAATCGATTTTCCCATCGCCACCCGGTGAAGAGAGCACCGTCGTTGAAGATGTGCTGGCTGTCGAGGTACAGCTCAGTGGTCCACCATCCCTTCGCGCCATATTCGAACTCGATCCAAGGGGCGATGAAATCATTGCCGGCGCGCTGCGTGGCGTAGTTGGAGCTGAGCTCGATCTCGAGAGTGCCGGGCTCCTCGAGGTGATGCGAGTCGGTGATGAAGTAGGGCGTGTCCTGCGCCGAGGCGGGCGGCGCGAAGGTCGCGCAGACGGTAAGCAGAAACGCCAACGCGAAAGGAATGCGTACCGCGATCAGAAGTTTTCCCCCATCGAGACGATCGGCGCGGGCACCAAAAACAACGAGCAAGAGTCAGCGAACCGTCCAAGTTCAGTTGAAACTTACTTACAACTAGCATAGGGTAGATTAGTTGCAAACGAGTTGCAACTAGAAATCGGCGAATGGGCGTCCAGCTCCACTGGACGGTTCCTGGCGGGCCTTCAATTGTCAGATTCCACCACGAAAGGAGGGGCTTGTCGGGCGCGGAGGATGAGGATTAAGATTCCCGCATCGGGGCGCCGGGGACACCTGGGCCCTCCATCGCCCGCGAAGGAGAGAAACGATGCGAAAGATCCTGTGGCTGACAATCCTGTGCTGTGTTCTGAGCGGAACCGCCATGGCGCAATACGACAATGCCCCAGCGCCGGCGGCCGCCTCCCAAGCGACGAAACCAGACTTTTCCATGACCGCTTCGTATATCGAGGCGTGCAGTTGCGACATGTTCTGTCCCTGCTACTTCAACTCTCACTCCACCATGCACGGCGACAAGCAATACTGCCGGGCCAATCTGGTGCTGAAGGTGGATACGGGCTACTACAAAACCACGAAGCTTGATGGCGCAAAAGTGTGGGTGTCAACCGATCTTGGCAGCAACTGGAGTACGGGAAAAGATTCCTGGGTGGTGATGACATTTGATCCCAGCGATACCCCGGAGCAGAAAGCAGCCCTCAGCGACATTCTCGGACAGCTATATCCCTTAAAGTGGGAGAAGGCGGCCACCGATACGGTGGCCTTTTCTTGGAATGTGGATGAGGCAACCGGCGTGGCTCACGCCAAAATGAGCAACGGAAAAGGGGAGGTCATCCTGGAGCGCGTCAGCGGGACGAACCCGAAGCAAGAGATCGTGATTCCCAACCTGCAGTATTGGAAGGCGCAATCGAACAACGGTTTCCGCATGTGGAAGACGCAGGTGGAAAAATATTCCGGACAAGACCACGATTTCGAATATAAGGGTACGAATGGTTTCTTGATCACCATCACGTTCTCCGGTCAGGCAAGCCCCCACCCGGCAGATTAATTGCCATCACCGGCGAAAACTGGCCGACCGACATCGAAACGCGTAAGGAATGAGAGAGGCCGATCGAAAAATCGGCCTCTCCTATGTAGAGGACTAGAAGTGGAAGCCTAGTTCGGCGGTGTAGGCGCGCGGCGTGACGAAGTGCGTGCCGCTAAACGTGGAGAGGAAGTTGTACAGAGCCGTCTTATTGGTGAAATTGATTGCCGTCAATCGCAGGCTCCACTTGTAACGATCCCCACGGAACAGATTGTCATCACCAATGCTGGCGTCAAAGAGATTGCGTGGCCGAATGCGTTGCGGGTTGTGGTCGTCATTTTGCGTTCCAGGCCCCGGGATCTTAATCCGCGTGGAGCCGAACTGCGAGGCCTGGCAAAAAACCAGCGGCGAAGACAAAGTCGGAAATGTGTTCCCACAGAAGAAGCCCGCCTGCAACTGTTGATCAGCGCTCAGGCCGGTCAAGTCGACCACCTGAGTCCCATTCGAAGTGACGACTGATCCTGAACAACTCTCGCCGCCAAAGCACGGCACGGCCCCCGCAACGAGGCCGCTGTCATAGCGCCAGTTGAACGCGAGCCACGGCCAGTTCCGACGTGGTTGATATTGCACATGCGTGGTCTGGTTAAATGACTGGTCATGATCGATGCGGAAGGGATTGCCGCCCGCGCCGAGGTTGGTGCCCAGGCCGCCGACTTGCGGAGGGAAGAACCGCGCGTTGACGTGGCCCATGACGGCAAATGCCGTCAATCCGTGGTAGTTGGGCACACTGACGCGAATGGATGCGCCATCAATCTTCGAGTTGTGCCAGGCAATGGGGAAAAATATCGGCGTGTTGAGCAGGTCGCTGAAGTCATAGCCGTTGTGGGTGTATTTCCACAAGTAATCGGCATCGACGACGAGGAATTTCCCAAACGCCTGTTGAAAGCCGGCGTGGAATTCGTTGCGCTGGCCGGCACGTATCGGCGCCTGCGAGTTCGGACCAAAAAGTGCGCTGATTACCGGATTCACGCCTGTCACGCTGGCCAGGATCAGATTCTCATTGAACGGCGTTTCCATGATGCGCGCGTAGGAGGCACGAAGCACCGTGTTGGTCTTCTTGATGTTGTACGCAACGCCGGCGCGAGGTTGCGCTTGCACATCATGGGAAATGCCGCGGTAGATATCGCCGCGAATCCCGATGCTGAAGGACCAGTTGCCCTTCGTGATGGTGTCCTGTATGTAAAGCGCAACTTCACGAATGTCTGCGTGGCCACGGAAGGGAAACAAGTCGTTTTCCGGGTTGGTGCATCCGCTGCTGGGGGCCGGGGTAGGTCTGCTCAGGTCAATGCATGCTAGGGCCGTGGAGAATGGCACCGCAACGTTGGGATTCGCGGCTGTATTTGGCTGAAAATTCGGATTCGCCGCCGTGCATTGCGTCGGATCCGTGAGGGCGGGGTCGCCGACGGGGAAAAAGTCGGTAAATGTGCCGACCTGCGCGTTGCCGAACGTAACCGGCTGGATGCAGGGAGAGTTGACGCTCGGATCCGTAATCCCAAAGTCGAAATTCTCGGTCAACAGCGTGTGTTCAAACGTGACGCCCGCCTTCACGTTGTGGATGCCCTTCACATAGGACAGATCTGATCGAAGGCCGAGATTCGTAAGTTTTCGCCGCTGCGCGAGGGTCTCTGGTAGATCCGCAAAAGGATTCGCGCTCGGATAGTAGTTGAAACTGTCGTGCCGGGCGAACGCACCGACGGTCAGCAATGTGGTTCCGCTGAAAAGATGCGTCCAGCTGGGCGCCACATTGTAGGTTTGAATCTGCGCGCGCTGATCCTGATTCGTGGCCGCCGAGTCGAACGAATTCGGCTGCTGGAACCAGGAACGCGTGTAACCGGCATTCAGATGCAAGGTGTCGGCGTTCGTTAATTGAAAGTCCACGCGGTCAAACAAATTCTCCTCGTTGCCCTT
>Ga0307471_100001798_pt1 | contig 12005 bp, 10 predicted proteins | sample atmos_gasesAM3C__2_FD_204566 | JGI IMG/M metagenome (GOLD analysis project Ga0307471, IMG submission 204566) | Hardwood forest soil microbial communities from Morgan-Monroe State Forest, Indiana, United States - atmos_gasesAM3C_515 | ecosystem: Environmental > Terrestrial > Soil > Temperate... | reverse complement strand
CGAAGGTTTCTGCTGATTGGACTGAACGAGCGAACGCCGGACCACTCGACGATATCGCGGACCCGGCGCTTGATCGACAGCGACACGCATGGTGAGGTGTTTGCGTGGGTGCTCGGGCTGTTAAATCGCTTTTTGTGGTGGCCTGTTGGAATACAATTCGATGTACTTCGGCTTCCGCTCACTTTATCTAGTGGCCCTTGCCTGCTATGTGATTGCCCTCGTATCGGAAGTCGCCTCCTCGAGGATGAGAAACATTGCTCCTGGAGGGCTTAAGCTCCCCTGTGTAGTTTGAGCGGGCTCGGTGAACTGGTGAACGTCTTGAGTAAGTTGTTGACGTCACATCGGGCCCCCTTCAGCTCGTTGTCGCTTCTGCCGGTTGCGCTAAACTGATGTCTTGTCTATACAACGACAGCGCACAAGCTTGCGGCCTAGACGACTTGCTGTTGACGGCGATCGGTGAGACAGTCGGCTCGCCGGTTCCTAACTACAGAATGGATTGTATTTTTGTGGCTGCAACTGCGATGCGAACCTAAGTTTGTCTCTTGAGAGGTCCTGTGAATCGTCCGTTCCGGGTCTTAGTCGTCAGTTACGCATTCCCTCCATTCGGGGAGGTTGGTAGCATTCGTGTTGCACACCTCTGTCGATACTTGCCGAATTATGGCGTCGAGCCCATCGTCCTTTCCGTGCAGGATAACTATTACGAGATTCGCGACGACACGATGGAGGTACCTGCCAACGTTCGTGTGCTTCGCACCACCATGGTCCCTAACCCGTTGGACTGGTACGGAAGGCTAAAGCGCCGCTTCAAATCGTCCGCCTCTACAGCCCCTTCAATTCAGGATAACAGGGCTCAAACAAGCAGCATAGCTTCGTTACGCAGCCACATCCTGGCACTCCTGCAGTTTCCGGATCGCCACTGGGGCTGGTATCTGCCTGCGGTCCGCACCGCCGAAATGTTCGCTCATGAGGAAGGCGTGGATGCGATATTCTCCAGCGGGCCACCCTGGATCTCTCATGTTATCGCGCGTAATTTGAAGACAAAGCTTGGTGTTCCGTGGCTAGCAGATTTCAGAGATCCTTGGGCGAGTCTTGTGCCCCGGAGAGGGCCGGCTTGGGCGCACAACCTCGCCGAACGCCTGGAGGCTAGCTGCATGCAGGTCTCTGATCTGGTGCTATGCAACACCGACCGGCTCCGTCAGGCATTCCAGCGGCGCTACCCCGAACTGGATCCCGCAAAGTTTCGAACGCTGACGAACGGATATGAACACCTGGCGGTCCCCATCATCAATAAAACGTCCTCGAAGCGGCTCTTGCTTCATCTCGGTTCAATCTACGGGCTCCGTCGGATAGACACCTTCCTGGCTGCCCTATCGGATTTGGTCTCTTCCAAGCGCCTATCCACTGAGTCGTTTCAAGTAGTCCTTCAGGGAGACATGTCTCCATCCGTACTGGCTGAAGCCGCGAGAACAGTACCGGACTTGCTGAAAAGCGGCTGCGTAGAGCTTCGTCTTCGGACAAGTTGGGCCGAGGCTCATAATCTACTCTGGCAGGCTAACCTCCTGCTGCTATTCCAGGGTGCTCATAAATTGCAGGTGCCGGCTAAGTTCTTTGAATACCTACAAACAGGAATTCCAATTCTTGCTGTTACGGAAGAAGGGGCACTAAGCGATATTCTTCTGGAGACCGAGTCAGGAATCTGGGCCAACTCCGGTAATTCGCAAGAAATCGCGGATGTGCTGTTGGCAGCACTGCAGCTTCCTCGGCGTTGTCCGGAGTACATGAGGAATCGCTTCTCCAAACAATACCACTACTCTGGACTGGCCGAGAGGCTTAGCCTTTGGATTCGGGAAATTGTGGGTCGACCAGCCTAGAGCTGCCCTCCGTTCCGTTCTCACTCCTGGCGGATGGCCGATATGCCATACGATCGGCAAGCGAGCATGTGAGAGATCGCCGCCGAAAGAGTTACACGCTTCGTAGGTACACTACACTCGGATCGATTTAAGTCGTCGAGCCGGACGCACTATTTGTCTGCCACGACCGCACCCCACGTTCAATAACACCTTGGGCTTTCGCGATCAGCTCCCCAATTCCCGTCAGCCAGCTCTCGAACTCAATCGAAGTTTGTCGGCTAGTGTCTACGAATCTGGGTAGAAGCAGAGGGTGGCTTTGGCGCGTTGCCAGTCCCGCATTGCAGGTGGTGGCAGATATCACATCTTCTTTTGGTAGCCAGTCTAAGTATTCCCGGTAGTAGACGCCGCTCGGGTAGCACAAATGCACTGCTCGAAGTCCCGTATACTTCTTCAGTTGGTCACGATTCTCGCGGATCTCCCGCTGAAATAAACCCTCATCCCGAGGTGTTCTGTGACGGTGAGTGTGCAATTGGAAGTCAATACCATGTTGCGCCAGCTCTGCGACCTCGGCTGGGTTCATCAATTGAAGGACACGCGTGCTCACGAGTTTCTCATAATCGATACCGATCAAATCTGCAAGATGACCCGCTACTCTGTTTTGCTGAACACCCGTAAGATTCTCCTCAGCGGCCTTGTTCACTAACTTGTCCACAATTGTCTGCCGACTCCCTTCGGTAGTGAGGTCGAGCAGCTCCTCGAATCCAAGTGCTCTTGCGTTCACCGATTTCTTCTCCCGACACTTCCACAGCATATAAGAGCAAATCAGATTGAAGACGGGCCGAGGGTAATCGGTGTAGTAGGTAGTCTGATAAACCGTTGCCCGAAAGCCAAACCTTTTCAAAAGAGGGTACGCTTGCCTGTAAAAATTGTAGAAACCATCATCAAAAGTGATGGCAACAGCCCGGGGGGGAAGATCGTTCGCATAAAGTCGCTGTAGTCCTTCTCCGAGGGGGAGCACGTTATAACCGCCGTCGCGAAGCACAAGCAGGCGCTGCTCGAGGATGTCAGGCGGCATGGAGAGTGGAGGTCTCCACTGATGCTCGTCCTCCAAAGATATGCTGTGATAACAAAGGATCAGCAAACGCTGCCGCCGCCATTCGCTGTCTCGCACCAACCCGAAAATTCCCGTGTGCTTTAATGACTGCAAGGAGGCACGTTTCAGTTTTTTCAGCATTTCTCGGATATTTTCCTCAGCTTGTGCCAATTGCAAGGTATCTGTGCGGCACCAAGGGATCGCACATCAAGGAGACGCAGTAATCCCCTGGGGTGCCGTCCCGATTCCGACAACCCTTCAGCCTCCGCAACATGCGGCCTGAGAGCTATCAAAACTCTGCCGGTGTTCTGCGAGCAAGAATTGTATCCAGCGAAACGGCCGCGAAGATAAGAAGAAATCCAATCGCCGGTACCATATATCGCAGGATCGACAGGACGATTACCGTCATACCCCAGAAGTAGAGCACGGTCGCCAGGAGCGACAGGCACAAAAAACGCTTTGTCGGAAAGCGTTGCCATGCCAGATAGATTCCCGGTGCAATCAACAACAAGTAGACCAACTGGATTATCGCAACCGGGCGCTCATGCCACATGGCATTCGTGCCGTACCAGCTGCGCGCCGTCTTCAGAATTCCCATTTCGATTACCGATCCAGGGTCATTGAGCATTTGCGAAAACATGAACCCTATTACCTCGCCTGTAGTGTGAAGGGAATGCTGATTCTCGCGAACGCGCTGTGCAAGGGTTTGCACATGTGCCGGCACCCACGCATGATCCCCGCCTTTGCCTGTTTTTGTTGCGAAAGTCAAGCCGTCCAAGATGCTGGCTGGACCGTTGGTGCTCAGAGGGACAAGGCGGCCAGTTTGCAACCCGAGCTTCGCTTCCCAAGGCAAGATCACGACCAGAAAGGCAGCAATAATCAAGGCCGCACAAGAGAGCCGGTGACGCAGTCTAATCTCACGATAGAGTAGGAGCAGCACGGCAAGAACAAAGGGAAGAAATAAAATAATAGGCCGTATCAGCGCTGCAAGGCCGAGAAGCAGACCCACTAACGCGAACCAGACAATCTTGGGTGAGCTTACGCCTCGCAAGAAGAAGCAAATGGCCAGATAGAACAAGAAGATAAATGGCACTTCACTATTAGGTTGCTTTACCAGCCACAAATTGAATAGGTAAGTAGCCCACAAGACTGCCGATACGGCGGCAATGTTTCGCGTAAACAACGATTCCGCTATCCACCCCACGAGGAGGCAACTGAGGGACATTAACAAAATGTTGGTCGCCGTAATCAAGGAGTCTCGAGCGAGGGCAAGTCGGTCAGCCAAATAAAAATGTGCTGCTAAGTACACTGGGAATCCTGGTGGATAGTCAGATGCTATCTTGCCATCCGAAGTAACCAGACCTTTTCCGTCCAGAAGGTTCTGAGCAACGCGAGCATAGAATGTGGTATAATCGCTGCTCTCGTTCTCTCTGTGGCCACCCGGAATCACGGCGAGAAAGACAATTTGCGTAAGGACAGAAAACAGCAATATATACAAAAAATTGTATCTGATCCCCAGCCATCCCCACGGTTGCCTGGAATTCACAACTGTAGTGCTTGCTCTCACACAATGTCCCTTTCAGGCGCTGGCAGCGACAAAGTAGCACCCACTCCCTCCGGAATCCTGAAACTGGGTTGGATTGTTTGGCCGACGGGATCTTTGGCCAGGCAGGAAGTGCCCGCAGATATTTTCGTTTTCAACTCTATTTTCATATCGCGATCGTTCTGGTCAAGCACTCCAGTCGGGCTGTGCAATACGCTCGATCTAGTCTGATTCCACGAGCCGCTTAGGAGGATAGAGCTAAACATCACTGAACTCAACTGAATGTCGTTGCAAATACCACCCATTCTGATCGCCATCCGTTCACGCCGAGCTGCGTAGCCATCGCTCAGCAGGTCAAATCAAATTGCTTGGCACTCGATTTATCCATTCGTTCCTGTCCCCGATTAGCATTGGCTTGTCATCGTGAGGGGGGACGGTCCCCGGTGTTAGTACAGTCAGGCGATACAACGCAGAGGTGTATGCAACCATAAAGTAAGGGAATAGATTGTATTCGGTACTTGTGAAAGCAGCACCGACTAAGTATGCCGCGAGACTGGCCCACATGCCACCAGCGAAGAGCCGAGCCTCTTCACTCTCCACGTAGGCCCGTCCTTTACGGATAACGCGAAGATTCCGAAAAGCCAGTGCTAGAAATAGTAGGAACAGGATCAGAGCAGGAAATCCGGCTTCAGCGCTCAACTCCGTGTAGGTATTGTGCGAGACCTGCCACGATTCCGAAAACGCCGGGAAGTTGCCCGGGCCAATCCCAAGTAACGGGTGATGGATGCTTAGATTGATACTTTGCAGCAGTAGTTGACGCCGTGCTTCCCAGGATCCTCTGTCTAAAGAACCCTCAACGTTGCCTGAAATAATGCTCATCATTCGTTCGGTGTAGTGAGGGGTTGAAAGCGCCACGCCGGTTGCGAGAACGGCCAAGATACCGGCCAATGCGACCAACTGGATGCGTCTACCCCGGATCCCAAACTCCCAAACGCATACGAGCATCGAAAGCGCGATAGCCATCGAACCGGCGCGAGAATAGGTGGCAATCACTCCGTATAGCATTCCAATTAGTCCTACAGCCCAGACTCCCTTTTTCACAGCGCCACGAGCTGCTAGTAGAAATGCCAGACATAGAGGCCAGTTGATCGCGATGTTAATTGCAAAGTCATTGGGATTTCCGAAAATTCCGCCCAGTGCGCCGCTTAATCGTCCGGCGTAATTCGGATGGATGATGACGGATATACATGTCATCACGGCCACGGCAGCGGCTTGCACAAAAATCAGCGTGCGTAACTGGGCGAAAGTCTCTACGATTAGGGCTACCAATAAAACAAGGATGACGTTTTTGGGAAACCTCTCAAAGACAGTAGAGAAGGCGCCGCCACGCCAGTACGCGAACGGGATGGCCAAACAAAGGTGCGCGAACAGAAGCAGCAGAACCTTGATTTCCAACGCAATCTTTAGCTTGCCCCTCCTTCCCGCCAGTCCAGCAAACAGCGCAATCAAGGCAAGCCCACCGAAGATTTTTTCTATAGGTATAGGCGCAAGTCCGGGTATCACGTCCGCCGGTCGCGTGTAATACACAAACGAAAAAACGAGTAGGGCACGGTATGCAAGCGTACCTCGCTGCTTCTCTCCTGTGATCGGGTTCTGTGCCGCGGGTGCGAGTGTCGCCACTATTTCACGCTCTCATAGGAATTTAATCCTAGCCTCACCGACTCCATGCCGCTTTACGTCCCAAGACAAAATTGGCAAAAGCCACTACCGCTGCCGTGTTCAACAACACGAACGTGAAGGCGGCATCCGCTGCGCCCGCCACCAGTCCTCGCTTCAACCGCATCATCGCCATTAAACTCAGCGCATAAAACGCCAGCTGCACTACTAGCGCAATCCGGTAAATCGGCTGTTGCAGAAACATCGCGGCCACCAGCGCAGCTACAAGCGCGAACGGCACCGCCAAACGCACCAGTTTGTGGCTTATAAACTCGAACCGGATCGGATTCGCACTAGTCAACAGCCAAGGTGCCAATTGCAGTAGTTGATAGTTGCCGCTCAGAGTGCGTACCTTGCGGCTGAACTCCCGTCCCGTCCCCTGGTCGGGAAGATCCCAGGCGCGTGCTCGCGGCTCGAATATGACGCGCTTCCCGGCACGCACTACTCGCATCGGCACGTAAACATCATCGAGCAATATTTCCGGCGGCACAAAACCCATTAGTTCGCGCCTGACGCCGTAAAACCCGCCGGTCGCACCTACCACCGATCCGGACGCAGATTCCAGTTCCCGCACTCTCTTTTCAATTCTCCAGTACAGACCCATTCCGTTGCTCGTTTGGCCCTGTTGAGCACCTCCGAGCATCAACTCCCCACTCACACAGCCGACCTGCGAGTCCGCGAAATCCTGAACCAGCACTCGCAGTGCATCCTGTTCGAGCTTCTGACGGGCATCGGTCAATACCACGATTTCGCCTTGGATGACTTGCAGGGCATCGTTCAAACCCGAGGCCTTGCCTCGTGAAAGCTGGTTCATCACGATGCGTACTCGCGGATTACGCGCGTACCCATGAAGAATCGATTCGGTGTGGTCTGTTGATCCGTCGGAAACGATCACCAACTCCATGCGATCCGTGGGGTAGTCAATTCCCAGCAGGTTGTTGATCTTTGTTGGGAGCACTTGCTCTTCGTTCCGCACCACCATTACGATCGACACGATCGGCTCAATCGCTTCCCTCCGAACCGGCAGTGGTCGCCATCGACTCCGTAACCACAACCATCCCGGGTAGCCGGCGTAGGCGTATACAATAAGCGCGACCGCACCCCAGAAGACCCATCTCACTGCGCACCCCGGCCCAGCAAAACAATCTTGATTGTTTGGAACATGATGAGGACGTCCAGACCAAGCGACGCATTCTTGATGTAAAACAGGTCGTACTGCAGCTTTTCTTTCGCATCTTCCGGCGTATTACCGTACTTGTAGCGAACCTGGGCCCATCCCGTGATGCCTGGACGCACCGCGTGCCGGACGCCGTAGTAAGGAATCTCTTTCGACAGCCATTCGACGAACTCGGGCCGCTCCGGGCGCGGCCCAACGAACGCCATATCCCCCTTGAAGACGCACCAGAGTTGCGGAATCTCGTCGAGACGCGAACTGCGCAGACACTTCCCGATTCGCGTGATGCGCGGGTCGTCATCGTTCGCCCAGGTCGGCCCGGTGTCTGCCTCGGCATCTTTCCGCATGGTGCGGAACTTGTAGCAAGTGAAGACTTGCCCCGCGCGCCCCACCCGCTTCTGGCGATACAGAATAGGGCCCTCTGAATCCAGCTTGATGGCGAGAATCACTAGCGGCAGAATCGGCAATACCACAAGCAACAGGATCAGCGCGACGGTGGTTGAAAGGATCTTGCGCATCAGATTGAAGCTGCTGCTGAACCGGAACCCGTCCGTAAAAATCAGCCAGCTCGGATAAAGCTGCTCCACTTCGATGCGGCCTGACATTTTCTCCAACCACGAGGCGGCCTCTTCCACCCTCACTCCATTCAACCGCAGCTGCAACAACTCGTGCACAGGAATGGTTCCCCGGCGATCTGGCATCGCCACGATTACACGGTGCACGCTGTGCGTCGCCGCCAACTCCATCAGATGAGTGGCCGCCGTTTCCCGGGTAAGCGCGCCCTCCACGTTTCCACTCCAACCGATCACATCGATGCCCAATTCCTTGCGTTGCCGTAGGCCCTGCACCAGTCGTTGCGCGCGCTCGCCCGTCCCGAGCACATACACCTTCTCCTGCATGAACGACTGCTGCACTAGCCAGCCGTAAGCGGTCCGCCAACCGAACAGACCGAACGTTAGCAATACAAGTCCGATGAGCGCCGCATTGTTTCCTGGTAAAAGGCCGGGAAATAAAAAGCCAATTGCAGCCAAGGACAGCGCAAGTAAGCCGGGCACGAGGAACAGTCGGAAATACATATCCATTTTGGCGTCGAGCCGCGTGAAGTCGTACAAGTCGAACCAATGCGAGCAAAGTAGTACCAGGCCCGTGCCAATTAGGATCTTGAGATACCCATACCGGTAATTCAGCGCAATGTAACTCTCGTCGGGGAATGCCAGCAGGATCCCGAGCAGAAACGAAGCAAATACCACCATCGTTTCCACGCCCAGCAGCACCAGCATGCGGACCGGGTAGTAGACATTGAAGAGTCTGATCAAGGGGCCCTACGCCTTTAACTGTGGAGTCTTCTCGTACACGTCGTAGTAGTAGGTAGCGTATGAATCAGCGCGGGTAATTCCATTCAGCACCACGCCGACCATGGTTTTCCCGGCAAATTCCTGGCGAGCTTTCTGGGCCGTATCGTATGGAGTGGCGTTGGAGCGCACCACCATGAGCACGCCGTCGCAGAAGTTCGCCAGTTGGTTGGCATCGGAAACGGGTATCGCCGGCGGCGAATCGACGATGATCCAGTCGAACAAGGCCTCCACACGCTCCATCAGCATCTTCAACCGTCCATTGGCGATCAATTCGGCGGGCTGTGGCACGGTTCTCCCGCATGGGATGAAGAACAAATTTTCCATGGGACCGCGCTGCATGATCGAGAACTCGTCGCTTTCTCCTAGCAGGTAGTCCCCCAGCCCGGGAGCGGACGTCGTACCCAAAGCGGAGTGCAGCCGCGCAACCCGCAAGTCCCCGTCGATGAGCAGCACGCGCCGTCCATGCTGCCGCACCAGTACTTGCGCCAGGTTCGCCGACACAAAGGATTTTCCTTCCTTGGGCAGCGCGCTCGTGACCAGGATTTTCTTGAGGGGAACCTTCTCGCGCATCTGATAAAGGCGGGCGCGCAACGTCCGGAACTGTTCGGTTCCGAAGGCATTGTCCTCCTGGTTGAAGAACAGCATGGTCTTGGGATCGGGCTTCCACTGGCCCGGCGCGCAGCGCGACAGCAGCGTGTCAAAGGTGAAAGGACTGGTAAACGACGGCATGGCCTGACCGCTGACCGGGGGCGCAGCCACCCCGGTGGGGGCGCTGGCCGGAACCGGCCTTTCTGGCAGGGATGGGGCCGGGTCCATCACGGGCGATTCCACGCCAGACATGGAATCCGCACGACCTCCCTGGGATGCGGCCCGTTCCTGCTCGGCCCGCTTGAGTGCTTCGTGAATTCGGCTCATGATTTCCTTTCCTTGGAAACGTCTTGTTCGGACTGACGCAGTCGGTCCGCCAGCGTGGCCAGGGTACGCAACGCTTCGACCAGGTCAAATTTCTCAGCACCGGCTGTGGGCTGGGGTGCAGCCGCGGTCATCGCTGCCGAAGCCGTGTTATCGCTGAGGTCAAAATCCCTCGCCACCGCATCCACGATGTCCGCGCCGATGGTTGGTTTCTGGTCCACAAACGCACTCACCAGACAATGCTCGCAGAGCAGATTCACGACGCGCGGAATGCCGCTGGCATATTTGTGGACCGCCACCAGAGCGTCAGGTTCGAATATCTGCCGGCCATCGGAACCGGCGATGCGCAGCCGCTGCTGCACATAGGCCTTGCTTTCCTCTATCGTCAGCGGGTGGGTCTTGGCCCGCAGGGTGAGTCGCTGGCGCAACTGGCGCAATTGCGGTTGTTTCAGTTTTGTTTCCAGTTCGGGCTGGCCGACGAGCACGATCTGCAGCAACTTTTCCGTGAATGTCTCCAGGTTGGTGAGCATGCGGACCTCTTCCAGTACTTCGTCGGTGAGATTCTGCGCCTCGTCTACGATAAGTACCGCGGTCTCGCCCGCCCGGTAGCGGTCCAGCAGCCAGTTATAGAGCCGCTGCAGGATCTGGCTCTTGGACTTCGATTCGCACGTAATGCCGAAGTCGGCCATCATGTAATCCAGGAATTGCGGCACATTCATGCGCGAGTTGAAAACGAACGCGGTGGCCACCTGTTGCAGCCGCAGCCATTCCAGCAGCTTGTTGATGAGTGTCGTCTTCCCCGTGCCCACTTCCCCGGTCAGCAGCACGAATCCCTTGCGGCTCTGGATGCCGTAGGTCAGGCACGCCAGCGCCTCTTCCGTATGCCGCGTAAGAAACAGGTAACGCGGATCCGGATTGACGTTGAAGGGATTCGCCCGTAATCCAAAAAACTGTTTATACATAGCAGTCGCCTAGACTTCGACTTTCTCTCCTGCCGATTTCGCGGACTCATCCCGGTTCCAGAATCTACCGTTGCCGTTGGTCTGCAGGTCCTCGGTCACCCAGGGTAATGACACCAAGACCGGCATCTGCAAGCTGGCTTCGACGTCTGCTTCGGTGCGGATCGACTTGTCGCGCAACTCCAACCACAGCGCCAGTCCGAGGCCGATCACCATGCCGGCACCTAAGCCGCCGCCGGCGAATACCAGCCGGTTCGGGAAGCTGGGAGTTTCGGGCAAACTCGCCGGGTTGAGCAGGTGCATCTGCTCGCCTTGTTGCCGCTTCTCCATGTCGGTCGCCATCTCGGAGGTACTCTTCTTGCCCAACAGGTCGGCGTAGAACTTCTGCGCCGTGTCGTAGTCACGCGTCAGCAGCTTGTACTTCTCTTCCACTTCTGGACTGACGGCAACCCGGCTTTGATACATGCGGATCTGGTCAGCGATGCGCTTTTCCTCGCGCGTCGCCTGGGCCAGCACCTCGCCGTACTGATGAATCTGCAACCGCAACTGGCGAATCTCCGGCGGTTCACTCAGGCTGGCCTTGTCATTGGTTTCCGTGCCCTTCGCGGCCGCGTCGTTCACTTCCGCTAATCTTTTCTTGACCTCGACGATGTCGGCTTTGGTCTTAATCACATCCGGATGGTCTTCCGTGTAGCGCGCCTGCAGTTGCAGCAGTTGCCCCTGCAGCGTAGTCAGCTGCTGCTCAAGGCTTTGCGGGTTGGTGCTTCCCTGCGACGACTTCCACGCCGCCAACTGCTGCGCCAGCAACGACTCCGTGTATGCCTTGTCCTGCTGCGCCCGGTTTACGGTCTGCGTGTTGGCATCCAGTTGCGAGTTAAGGGTACCCAGAACTTTCAGGTTGTTGTCTTCATCTCCAGGCAGCTGTCCCGAGTATTGTCTCTTGAAGGCTGCCAGCTTCGAGTCCTGGTCGTCGAGGTTACGCTTGGCCTCGTCCAGTTGGCGGCTGATGAAATCCGTGGTGCTCTGCGCTACCTGCTCGCGTGAACTCTGATTCTCCGACAGCAACATCGACGTCAGTTCTCCGCAGATGTTCTGTGCTTCCCTCGCATTGGGCGCCGTGTAGTTCACATAAAAGCCCGGAACGGTCGTTCCCGGCTTGCGCTTTCCACCCGGGTTTCCGAACTGGCCAAGATCGGTCAGGACGGGTTCAATCTGCGCGCTCGCCCGGATTTCCTCGATCACATCGTCCAGATTCTTACCGCCCCGCATCAACTGCATACGCTCGACCATCGGCTGCAAGCGATTCCGCCCCAACACCTGCTGCTGCATGGTCGCAATGCGTTGCGCCAGGTCTTGCGTGACTACCGGCTGCACTACACCCTCGGGAACTTTTTGGCCTTCCA
>Ga0307471_100001797_pt1 | contig 12006 bp, 11 predicted proteins | sample atmos_gasesAM3C__2_FD_204566 | JGI IMG/M metagenome (GOLD analysis project Ga0307471, IMG submission 204566) | Hardwood forest soil microbial communities from Morgan-Monroe State Forest, Indiana, United States - atmos_gasesAM3C_515 | ecosystem: Environmental > Terrestrial > Soil > Temperate... | reverse complement strand
GCGGTCATCGTGTATCTCCAGCAAAAGAACCAATACGATCAAGAGAATCTCGAAGAATGTAGTTGCCTTTCCATAGAGGCTCGGTGGGAAAGGCCTGTAGCCGACTGTGATCAGAATCACTGCCGCGGCGACCAGCAACAGGACATCGCGCCCTAGCACCAGAATTACCAGCCACCATTTGATCTTCCCGTTCAGGGCGAGGACAACATAGGAAGACGACATCAGCAACTTGTCCGCAATGGGATCGAGATACGCGCCGAGCGGTGTTTTCTGATGCAGGCCGCGGGCCAGCACACCGTCGAGCGTATCAGTAAATCCTGCAAGGACCAGGATGGCGAGAGCCAGGCCGTAGCGCTCGTAGTGGATGGCTAGAATAAAAAATGGAAGAAACGCGAGGCGCAGGAATGTGAGTTGGTTTGGGATGGTCAGTATTCGGCTGCGCATGGAGCGTTCCGTGTAGTCGCGCGCGAATCCCGCTCAGGCAAATTGCGCCAGATACTCCCCGAGCGAGCGGCCTACTTTTTTCTCAAACACTTCGGCAAGCGAGGGAATGGACCCGCGCGCTTCGTCCAGCGCAATCCGCTCGATGCGCAGCATGGGAAAAAACAGCGTCGGCAATCCCATTCGGTCGCCGTCCGGATGCACCACCTGGCGGACGAATTCATCGAACGAGCTCAGATCGATCCCGCGCAGCGTCACGCCTGAGTTCGAAACGTCGATCAATTCGCCCCAAAGTTTTTCCTTCGGGCTATGCAGGTTGACCACCACGATCGAATGCGGCTCCATTACTTCTCCTTGGAGACCCCGTAGCTGGGATGTTATCCCAGGTCGCTCGGTCCGCGCAGGCGCGAGGAACGCAAGAGTTATCGTTTTCGAGCTCAAACGCTACGCTATCATCGTCTTCAAATCCGGCGCGCGCCGCAAGACCGGCTCCGTGGCTTTCTGCACATCCTCTGGCGTGACGCCCGGAGCGACTTCGCGCAATACCAACCCGTTGTCCGTGACCTCGATCACGGCCAGTTCCGTCACAATCATGTCCACGACACCGACGCCCGTGAGCGGGAGACTGCACTGTTTCACAATTTTCGGCTCGCCATCTTTGGTGGTGTGTTCCATAGCGATGATCACGCGCTTCGCTCCGGCCACCAGATCCATCGCCCCGCCCATGCCCTTCAGCATTTTTCCGGGGATGGCCCAATTCGCGAGGTTGCCCTTTTCATCCACCTGGAGCGCACCGAGCACGGTGACATTGACATGTCCGCCGCGAATCATGCCGAAAGATTCCGCGCTCGAAAAATAGGAGCAGCCGGGAATTTCCGTGATGGTCTCTTTCCCAGCATTGATCAGGTCCGGGTCTTCTTCTCCCTCGTAGGGATAGGGTCCGACGCCGAGCATGCCGTTTTCGGATTGCAGGACGACTTCGACGCCCGGCGGCAAATAATTTGGGATCAATGTCGGCAAGCCTATGCCGAGGTTCACATAGTAGCCGTCGCGCAGCTCTTGCGCCACGCGGCGGGCGATGATCTCGCGTTTGTCAATTTCTGCTGGCATCGTATTCTCCTAGCGCTTCCGCACCGTGCGGCGTTCGATGCGCTTTACGTAATTCGAGCCTTGAAAGATCGCATCGACGAAAATTCCTGGCGTGTGCACGCAATCGGGGTCAAGCTTGCCGAGCTCGACGATCTCCTCTACTTCGGCGATCACGTAGTCCGCCGCCGTGGCCATCATCGCGTTGTAGTTGCGCGCCGTCTTGCGATAGACCAGGTTCCCCCAACGGTCCCCCTTCCATGCTTTGATAAACGCGAAATCGCCGCGCAGCGCGGGCACCAGGACATGGGGCCGGCCGTTGAATTCGCGAATTTCCTTCCCTTCCGCGGCCAGCGTGCCGTAGCCCGTGGGTGTGTAGAACGCGGGGATGCCGGCGCCGCCGGCCCGGATACGCTCCGCCAGTGTGCCCTGCGGATTTAATTCGACTTCGATTTCTTTTTTGAGCGCAAGTTGTTCGAATGTCTTGTTCTCGCCCACGTAGCTCGAAATCATTTTCTTCACTTGCTTGGTTTGCAGGAGGAGGCCGATCCCGAAGTCGTCTATGCCGGCGTTGTTCGAAACGAGCGTCAGATTCTTCGCGCCTTTGCGCCGCAACGCTGCAATCAGATTTTCTGGGATGCCGCAGAGGCCGAAGCCGCCGAGCAGGATTGTGGCGCCATCTTGAATGGCGGCAACTGCAGCGTCAGCGTTGGCTATGCGCTTGTCCATCTAAATCAACTCCCCGCGTCCCGGCGGCAAATTGCGACGTGAGTTTACTGCAACTCCTGAAAAAATTCGCAGTAGCTTTCGCATTTTGGAGATTTTTCCGGAAATCACGTGCGCCGACTGACTCCCTTGCGAGCTGCTCGCTTCAGGATGCGGATGTGTTCGGCAACTGCGACTGCGGCAGCCTCAGCAGTGGGGGACTTTTCGATTTCAGCCATCAGGGCCGAACCAACCACGGCCGCATCGGCAATGCCGCCGAGCACGGTCACATGCGTGGGAAGCGAGATGCCGAAGCCGACGGCAATCGGTAATTTCGTAAAGCTTCGCGCGTGGCGAACGAGAGCTGGCAGTTCCTCCGGCAGCGCGTCGCGCTCGCCCGTTACGCCGGTGCGGGAAATCAGATAGAGAAAGCCGGTCGTCGAATCCGCAATCTGTTTCAGGCGCGCGTCCGTTGAAGTGGGCGCACCAAGGAAAATCGTATCCAAGCCGCGCTCATTGAGGATGCGGCGATAGTCGGCGGCTTCCTCGATGGTCAGATCAGTGGCCAGCACGCCGTCGGCGCCTGCGGATGCAGCAGCATCCGCAAATTTCTCGAGGCCCATTTGCAGAACCGGATTGAAGTAGCTGAAGAGAACCAGTGGGACATCGGTGTGAACGCGAAGCCGCCGAACGAGATCGAGCACGCCGGCGAGAGTGGTTCCGGCACGGAGCGCCCGCTCACTCGCGCGCTGAATGGTGGGGCCATCGGCGACAGGATCGCTGAACGGCACGCCGAGCTCGATGATGTCTGCGCCCACATCTGCGGCAGCGCGAACAATTTTCTCGCTGGCATCGAGCGAGGGATCACCGGCAGTAATGTAAGCAACGATTCCGAGCTCACCTGCTTCAGAAAGTTCGCGGAAACGGCGTGAAATTCTGGTGTCCGGCAGTTTCGCTGGCTGCCCTGGCGAATGCGCGGGGGCGGACTTTGAAATGGCGAGCTTAGACATAGCGGGAGAGGGTTTCCATGTCTTTGTCGCCCCGGCCGGAGAGATTGAGGAGCACAATTTCATCTTTCTTCATTTTCGGGGCGCGGCGGATCAATTCCGCAATGGCGTGCGCGGATTCGAGCGCAGGGATAATGCCCTCGACATGTGCGAGTGTTTTTGCCGCCTGGATGGCTTCTTCATCGCTCACTGCTGTGTATTCTGCGCGGCCTTGCTCGGCGAGCCAGGCGTGCTCGGGGCCGACGCCTGGATAATCGAGACCGGCGGAAACGGAATGTGTGGTCGAGATCTGTCCGTCTAAGGTTTGCAGAAGATAAGTGTAAGTACCCTGCAGGACGCCGGGACGCGCGCCCGTGAAGCCGCTGGCAGCCGCAAGCCGCGCAGCATGCTCTCCGAGAGACTTGCCGCGGCCGCCCGCTTCGACGCCCAACATTTTCACGGGCGCATCGCCCAGAAAAGCATGGAACAAGCCGATGGAGTTCGAGCCACCGCCCACGCAGGCGACCAGATGATCGGGCAAACGACCCTCGGCTTGGAGGATTTGCGCGCGCGATTCTTCTCCGATGACCTTCTGAAAATCTCGGACGATTTGAGGATAGGGATGCGCGCCGAGCACAGAGCCGAGGAGATAGTGCGAGGTGCGCACGTTGGTGACCCAGTCGCGCATGGCCTCGTTGATGGCGTCCTTCAAGGTGCGGCTGCCAGAATCAACGCCAATTACTTCTGCGCCAAGGAGCCGCATGCGGAAGACATTGAGCCGCTGGCGCTCCATATCTTCGGTGCCCATGTACACAGCGCATGTGAGCCCGAGGCGCGCGGCGACGGTTGCCGTTGCGACGCCGTGCTGGCCTGCGCCTGTTTCAGCGATCACGCGTGACTTGCCCATGCGCGTGATCAGTAAACCCTGGCCGAGGCAATTATTGATTTTGTGCGCGCCGGTGTGGAGCAGGTCTTCACGCTTAAGATAAATGCGTGCGCCACCGAGATGCCCGGTCAGGCGCGAAGCAAATTGCAGCGGCGTCGGACGCCCGGCAAAATTGTGGAGCAGCGAATCGAGTTCCGCTCGAAACTTCGGATCGGCTTGAGCGGCAGTGTAAGCTTGCTCGAGCTCTTCGAGCGGCGCCATCAAAGTTTCCGGGACATAGCGCCCGCCGTATGGGCCGTAACGGCCGCGCGAATCAGGAACAGGCTGTGCGACTGAGCTCATCGTGATTTCCGCTGTGAATTTTGTACCGCCTGCATCATTGCTTTGACGCGCGAGGGATCTTTTTTGCCCGGGCGGGCTTCCACGCCGCTGCAAACATCCACCCCGTACGGCCTTGCGGCGCGGATTGCGGCGGCCACATTCTGCGGCGTGAGACCACCAGCAAGGAATATTTTCCCGTTGCCCCTGGCGCGGCGTGCCATGCTCCAGTTGAATGTTTTTCCCGTTCCGCCGTAACGGCGCGGTTGAAATCCATCGAGCAGGAACGCCGAGGCGCGCTTGAATTGCGCGAGCTGTGCCAGGCGGAAAGTTTTTTGTACGCGGAGGGCCTTGATCACCGGAAAGGCGGGCTTGAGGCGCGAAACGAGTTCGGGCGACTCGTCGCCGTGAAGCTGCAGATAATCGAGCCCGACGGCGCGCGCAATTTCGAGCATTTTTGCTTCCGACTCGTTCACGAAGACTCCGACCACAGTGATGCGCTCCGGCAAGCGGCGAACAATCCGGCGTGCTTTTGCGGGTGTGATGTAGCGGGGGCTCGGCGGGTAAAAATTAAAGCCGAGGAAATCCGCGCCGGCAGCGACGGCGCGGCGCGCGTCGATCCAATTGGTGATGCCGCAGATTTTGACCTTTACCATGACAGCCTTGAAGCGCCCAGAAACCGAAAAAGTTGGCGATTAGGCTTGGTCCCAGCCCTTTGTTTTGTGCAAGTTACAGCGAATTCTAATCGCAGGAGTTGGCAATTAGAACTAGCCATTCGGCAGCCCTGCACTCGGCGGGCGAAGGGTGATTTGTGGTCCGGGAAAATGTCTACAACCAATGTGCTTCCCCGCCCCGGGCAATTCGGGATGATAGGGGCAAGGGCCAGCCGAATCCGGCCTAGGCCGAGGTGAAGCTGGCCGAGTTTGGGCGACAAATCCACGACAATCATCTTAGGTAGAGGCACGCAAATGCGCAAGGGAACCGTGCGGTGGATATGGTGCACGCCTGGGGACAAATTGGAGTCATGACTTTATTCCGGATGGCCCGATCTGATTTTCTGACGACCCGATGAGGGCGCGCATGCTGACTGCAGGATCAGGGTCGGTCATCAAATGTTCGCCGATAAGGAAAGCGTCGAAGCCGGCGCGGCGGAGGCGCGAAAGATCCTCATGCGAACGCAAACCGGATTCGCTGACGGCGATGCAGTCGTTGGGAATGGCTTCGACCAGGCTGAGCGAGGTTTCGAGATGAACTTGAAAATCGCGAAGATCGCGATTGTTCACACCGATGATACATGCGCCCGTGGCGAGGACGCGGTCCAGTTCCTCGCGCGTGTGGACTTCGACGAGCGGCTCCATCTTCAGGGTGCGGCCGAGCTCGAGAAGTTCGCGCAGCGATGCGTCCGAGAGGATTGCGGCGATTAGAAGGAACGCATCGGCGCCGGAAGCGCGCGTCTCCCACACCTGCCACGGGTCCACGATGAAATCCTTACGCAGGATGGGAATCTTCGTGACGCGGCTTGCTTCTTTGAGGTCGGCAAGCGAGCCGGAAAAGAAATCTTCTTCGGTGAGAACGGACAGCGCCGCGGCGCCGGCGTGCTCAAGTGCCTCGGCCAGAACTGCAGGCGCGTATTCCGGGCGCAGGACGCCGCGCGAGGGAGAGGCTTTCTTCAACTCGGCGATGACGTTAATGGAGTCGCGGGAAAGGGCTGCTGCAAAATCCCGCGGCGGCGGGACTTTCTTTTCCACAGCGATTTTGAGCGCCACCTCTGGAAGCACACGTTTGCGGTGCGCGACGGATTCACGGCGCGCTGCGACAATTCGGTCGAGAATATTTTTCGAGCGTGATCCTGTTTCCATGAGCCGAGAGACCGGCCAACCCAAAGTGTGGCAGGGTATGCCCCCTGGCCATGCGCTCAACTTTAGCCTGAGTTCGGGCCTGAAGGGGATTTCGCTGCGGGTATGCTAGTCGCGCTGGACGGGAGATGTCAATTTTCAGAGCCACGCAGCAGTGAGCCGGTTTCGTTTTTCCAGATCTCGCCGGACTCAAGACTGCTTTTCGGCGTATGGATGAGCTGCAGCGCGGATATCCTTGGTCTCCAAAATTTTTTTCGGATACCCATGTCTTGCTACGGCCAGCATGGCCCGCCCGATCTGTTCCGTCGTCAACACATAATCGGGGAATACCAGCCGGAGCAGGGGCAGCAATGGTTTGCCGAGTTTGTAAAAAGCTCGAACGAAGGTCGTCTTGGAGCGCGCTCCGTAAAGGGGCTGGATGATGCCAGGACGAAACATGTATGCTGCCGCGAATGGCAAGCGAAGCAGCGCATTTTCCGTTTTTCCTTTGATTCGCGCCCACATGGTCCGCCCCTGCTCCGAGCTATCGGTCCCAGCGCCGGAAACAAACATAAACGTCATCTGAGGATTGAGGCGGGATAGGATCTCTGCGGCTGCCATGGTGACTCCGTAGGTCACGTGTTCGTAGTCCTGTTCCTTCATCCCGCTGGATGACACGCCAAGGCAGAAGAAGCATGCATCGAAGCCCGAAAGCTTCGCCGCGATCGCCTGATAGTGCCACAAATCGTGATGAACAATCTCCCGGAATTTCGGGGACTGCGCGCCGACAGATGTTCGACCAACGGCCTGAACCAAATGTACATCTGGGTCCAGAAGACACTCGCGCAGCACGCCCTGGCCGACCATGCCGGTCGCACCAAAGAGCAGAACATTCATCGCTTGACCACCTCCGTTCTCTTTTCGAATTACGGCGCGAGGAGAGGCTGTGAGAAGCGGATGGGGATTCCGAAATTCGAGCCGCCGAAGCCCCGCAGGACGGCGACTGTTACGCCAATCACTTTTCCCTGCTGGTTGAACAGCGGGCCGCCGGAACCGCCGGAGGTGGTTTGCGCGTCGAAAACGATTTTGTCGGCGAGGACGTCGCCGATGTGGCCTTGGGTGATGAGCGGGCGGATCAAATTCCGGCGCGCGAGCTCGTCGAGCACTTGCGAAACGTCATTGCCCCCGCGATTGAGGATCTGCTGCGCGGTGTCTTCATCGGTGCGCGCCAGGATGGCGGCCAGACCTGTGGCATAACCCATCACGACGATGGGCTCGCCAGTGGCGGCGGCTCCTTTGCCCGAGTCGAGCGTGAGAACTGTGCGCTTGAGGCCCTGCATATCCACGCGCATGGCAGCGAGATCGGCTTCCTTCGAGATGTTCTGGATTTCAGCGTGGAAGGCGCGCACATCACCGGGAAAGTAGGCGCGGATGGCGGAAATTTCCGGCTGAAAGCCCTGGCTGGTGATGTCTTTGAGCTCGTCATTTTTCCACCAGGGCTCGGCGACGTGGCGATTAGTGACCACGCGGCCGTTTGATGCAGCAAGAAAAGCGGTGCCAAAAACATCAAATTTTACTTCCGGGCCGGTGCCGTCGAGCGTGAGGATCGGATTGCCTTCGCTATCTTGAATCGGCTCGCCCTTGCTGTTGATTCCGCCGTAGCGAAGGCGCTTGCCACTCGAATGACGGAATGCGACAGCGACGTGGAGCAGGCAAACGCTCTGCACGTCCATGGAAATCATGCCGGGAGCGCCAGAGCCTTCTCTTTCGATGCGCTTCAGGCGGGCGTTCGTTTCTTCGAGCTGCTTCTGAAGGGCGGCCACCTCATCGGAATTCGCACCGGCGATTTTTGATTTCAAATCATCGGCCTGCATCTTGAGCTCGTCCTTGCTGACGGGCGCGACAAGCGCTGCTGCCGGATCGCTGCGAAGTTTGCGCGCCTCGGCGATAAGATCCTGTTGACGCATCAGGCCGCCTTCGAGGCGGGAGATGATGGCGTTGGCGCGCAGGATTCCCTTCTCAGCACTGCGGGCGAAAAGAAAATACATTCCGGCCATGATGAGAGCCAAAACGAAGACGGCGGCGAAACCGATTTTCAGGCGGCGGTCGAGCGTGAATGCGTCGCTGGTCATTTTCTCAGTGACGGCGAGGGCTTCGAAGGCGGTGTGCGCGATCTGCTGGCCTTCGTCGGCGATGCGCATTTTGTCGCGGAGCTGCTGCTCGGTGCGGCGGACGCGCAGCAGGGCTCGCATGCGTGCGAGGAGTTCTTGGGAGTCCCAGGGGCGGGAGACAGCGTCATCCGCGAGCAGGTCGAGAGCGGCTGCGCGATCTTCGGCGCTTGGGCCGACCAGGAGGATTACGCGCAAGCCCTCTGTCGCGGATGAGCCGCGAATGATGGCCAATAATTCGCGGGCGGTCGGAGCGCGCAAGGCTGCATCGAGGATCAAGACATCGGCGGCGGATTGGTGGATGGCGTCGAGCGCTTCGCGACTGGTGGCATACGCGGTGACTTCATAGCCGGCCTCTTGCAGATTGATGCGCAGATTTTCGCGGGTGGCTGAGTCAGCTTCGACGATGAGGATTTTCTCGCGGGTGCTGTTCATGGGGCTGGGAACTCCGGGCGTTTTGAGGCACCTATCCTAGTGGAAAAGTCGCCGAGTGCAAAGACCTGCTTCGGCGTTCTACTTCGGCAAGTTAGATGACCGCCGGGAGCTGGCGGTTTCATGATAGCTTTCGGGGGCCGTGAATTTTGTAAAGTCACTGGGACAACTGAATGAGGAGATCGTTCACTGCCGAAAGTGTCCGCGGCTGGTGGAATATCGCGAAAAAATTGCGCGCGAAAAGCGGCGGGCGTTTCGCGATTGGGAATATTGGGGCAGGCCCGTGCCGGGGTTCGGCGATTCGCACGCTAAATTGCTGATCCTGGGGCTGGCGCCCGCTGCCCATGGCGGCAACAGGACGGGGCGCGTCTTCACGGGAGATCGCTCAGGGGATTTTCTGTACGAGGCGCTCTACCGCGCGGGCTTTGCGAATCAACCGGACTCGACGCGGCGGGATGACGGGCTCAAGCTGAAGGATGCGTACATCGCGGCGGCAGTGCGCTGCGCCCCGCCGGCGAATAAGCCGCTGCCTTCGGAGCTGGCTAATTGCCGGCCATATTTTGAAGCGGAACTTCGATCGATCCGCCCGCGGGCGATTCTTGCGCTGGGGAATATCGCCATGCGGGCGTATCTCGGCATGCTTAAAGAGCGAGGCGAGATCAAGAGTTTTGCGGAATTTCCATTTCGTCATGGCGCGAGCTACCGATTGCCGGGCGAATTACCGCGATTGTTTGCCTCCTATCATCCCAGCCAGCAGAATACGTTTACGGGCAAGCTTACGGAAGCAATGCTTGTGCGTGTGCTCCGGGACATCCGGAGATTTTTGCAGTGCGCTTAGCCAGCGAGAAGAAAGTCAGCGCTGGCGCGGCATCAAGGCCAGATAGATGAAGAAAGAAACGCCGAATCCCACGAACCATGCGTATTGGTAGAGGCTGTGGAGAGCGGATACTTTGAGGCCGATGAGCGCGACGAGGATGCCCGCGGCGAGGGCTGCGATGGCGCGCCAGTTGAATCCGCTGGAGAATTCGTAAATGCCGCCCCGCTTGAAGAGGTCGTCGGTGATGATCACTCTCTTCCGAATGATGAAGTAATCCGCGATCATCACGCCCGCAATCGGGCCAAGAAAACTTGAATAGCCGACGAGCCAGCCCATGACGTAGCTGCCGTGACTCTCAAGCCAGCGCCAGGGCTGCATCAGCAGGCCGATAACGCAGGTGATGAGCCCGCCCACCTTGAAACTGACGCGGCGTGGATAGAGGTTCGAGAAATCGTTGGCGGGGGAAACAACATTGGCTGCGACATTGACATTGAGCGTGGCAAGCAGCAGCGCCACCATCGCAATCACTACCGCGATCGGATTTCCAAGCCGACTCAGGACGATCACTGGATCCCAGATAGCCTGGCCAAATACGATTACGGTGGCTGATGTGACGGCGATGCCTATGAAGGAATAAAACGTCATCGTGGTGGGCAGGCCGAGAGCCTGGCCAACCATTTGTTCGCGCTGGCCCTTTGCATAGCGCGTGAAGTCCGGGATATTCAGCGCGACGGTGGCCCAGAAAGCGACTACACCGGTGAGCGAAGGGATGAAGAAGGCGAAGAATTCATCGAACGTGCGGAACTTCGAAGGCGCGGATAGCATGGGCCCGAAACCGCCGGCTTTTGTGTAAGCCCAGCCAAGCATAGCGATGCCGAGAATCAGGAGCGCGGGAGCCGTGATGCCCTGCAGAAAACGGATGGTGCTGATGCCGCGGAGAATGACGGCGAGGTTCAGCAGCCAGAAGAGGAAGAAGCAGAGCCAGGGATGACTCCAGCCGCTGATGATCGCTGCGAGCAGCGTGTTGATAGCTTCGCCGCCGATCCAGGTCTGAATGCCGAACCATCCGCAGGCGACCAGCGCGCGCAGCACGGCTGGAACATTCGCACCGAGGACTCCGAAGGACGAACGCGCAAACACCGGAAAGGGGATGCCGTACTCGGCTCCAGCGTGGGCATTCAGGAGCATGGGGATCAACACGATGATGTTGCCCAGGAAGACGGTGAAGAGCGCCTGCTTCCAATCCATGCCGCCGGCAATCATGGCGCTTGCCATCAGATAGGTGGGGATGTTGACGCTCATGGCGATCCACAACGCGGCGTAGTTGTAGGTTCCCCAAGTGCGGCGTTCGGGCGGGATCGGGGCGAGGTCTTTATTCCACAGCCAGCTTGAAGAGGCGGGCGGAGACGCCAGTGCGCTAGAACCTTCTCCAGGAAATTCGGTCATCGGTCTCTCACACCGGTCTCCGTGTCGGTCTCCTTCGATTGCACGCTCCCGAATCGCGCAGCATATACCGCCGACAGAGTGCGGGGGCAACAGTTTTCTCGCTGATTCGCGCGGATGCGTTTGACAGGGCGCAGAGGCGCTTGCTAGCCTGCGCGAGACGCGGCATGATTTGCCGCGCCCACCCGCAATGAGTTCCATAACCAATCGCCCTTCCGGCCGCGAGCCCGTAATCGAGTTTCGCCACGCAAGCTACCAGCTGAACGGAGGGCAGGAACTGCTCAGTCACGTGACCTTCTCCGTGGAGCGCAGCGAGACGCTGGTCCTGCTTGGCCGCAGCGGCGCGGGAAAGACGACGGCGCTCAAATTGATCAACCGGCTGCTCGAACCGACCGAAGGAGAAGTGCGGGTTGAGGGGCGCTCGACGATTGCATGGGATCCTATCGCACTGCGGCGGCACATTGGCTACGTGATCCAGGAAATCGGGTTGTTCCCGCATTTCACCGTGGAGCGCAATATTTCACTCGTCCCGCGCCTGGAGGGCTGGGAGGAAGGTCGCACTCACGCGCGCGTGAAGGAATTGCTCGAAATGGTCGGGCTCAACGCGGCAAAATTTGCGCGCCGGTATCCGCATGAACTTTCCGGGGGCCAGCGCCAGCGAGTTGGAGTGGCGCGGGCGCTGGCGGCTGACCCGCCTATTCTGCTGATGGATGAACCGTTTGGCGCGCTGGATCCGTTGACACGCGGTGAAGTGCAGCGCGAGTTTCAGGCGCTGGAGCGGCGGCTGCGGAAGACGGTGGTCATCGTCACGCACCACGTGAGCGAGTCATTGGCGCTGGGTACGCGCATCGGTTTGCTGGAAGCGGGAAAACTGGCAGGAATCTATTCG
>Ga0307471_100001795_pt1 | contig 12014 bp, 11 predicted proteins | sample atmos_gasesAM3C__2_FD_204566 | JGI IMG/M metagenome (GOLD analysis project Ga0307471, IMG submission 204566) | Hardwood forest soil microbial communities from Morgan-Monroe State Forest, Indiana, United States - atmos_gasesAM3C_515 | ecosystem: Environmental > Terrestrial > Soil > Temperate... | reverse complement strand
GCACACTCCGGTCAGCGTGCCGGCTCTCACGGGCGCGATCATGTGCATGGGCGTCGCCACCGCCAACAGCGTGCTCGTCATCAGCTTCGCACGCCAGCGTATGGACGCCGGCGACGATGCCGCGCATGCCGCGCTGCAGGCGGGGACCACGCGCTTCCGTCCGGTACTGATGACAGCGCTGGCGATGATCATCGGCATGCTGCCGATGGCGCTCGGCTTCGGCGAAGGCGGTGAGCAGAATGCCCCGCTCGGACGTGCCGTCATCGGTGGTCTGGTGTTTGCGACCGTGGCGACGCTCTTCTTCGTGCCGACCGTGTTCAGCATCATCCATGGACGCCGGAGTGCCCGATGAATGATGTTTCGGCAACCCCTCGCCCGGTAGCCGTGGCTTCGCAGTACCGGCGTTACCTTTGGACGGCGGTCGCATTCGTGCTGCTGCTCGCGGTATGGGGGATCGTCAGCCGCTTGATGGCGCGCAATACTCTCGCGCGCGAAGCGCACGCGGCCGCGATCCCCACCGTGCTCACCACCAAGCCTCACCGCGGGCCGGCGGCCGACACGCTGGTGCTACCGGGGAGCGTCCAGGCCTACTACGAGGCGCCGATCTACGCTCGCACCAGCGGCTATCTCAAGGTCTGGTATACGGACATTGGGGCCCCGGTCAAGAAGGGCCAGCTGCTCGCCGAGATCGAGACCCCGGAGGTTGACCAGCAGTTGCGGCAGGCGGAGGCGGATCTCGGCACCGCACGCGCCAATTACGGGCTCGCCCGATCCACCAACGAGCGCTGGCAGGGACTGCTCGCGACCGAGTCGGTCTCGCAGCAGGACGCGGACCAACGCGCCGGCGATGCCGCCGCCAAGGCTGCCGCACAGGCGTCAGCCGCCGCGAACGTGGCCCGGCTGCGCGAGCTCGAGGGCTTCAAGCGCGTCGTGGCGCCCTTCGAGGGTGTCGTGACCCAGCGTAACACCGACGTCGGTGCACTGATCAACGCAGGACAGACACCCGGCAGCGCCCTGTTCCGCGTCGCCGATACCCATCGCCTGCGCATCTACGTACAGGTGCCTCAGGCGTACGCCGCCCAGGTACTGACCGGCATGAACGCGTCGCTGGAGTTCACGGACCGTCCGGGGCAGCACTATGCGGCCACCGTAGCCTCGACCGCGCACGCGCTCGATGCCACCTCGCGCACGCTGCAGGTGGAGCTGCAGATCGACAACACCGGCGGCGAGCTGCTCCCGGGCGCGTACGTGCAGGTGCAGTTCTCCCTCGCCCCGAGCGCCGGCAATCTGCGCGTGCCGGTAAATGCGGTCATCTTTCGCGGCAAACTGCCGCAGGTGGCCACCGTCGACGAGGGTCATCGCGTGCGATTGCGGGACATCGCGGAGGGACGCGACTTCGGCACTGACGTCGAGGTGCTCGCGGGGATCGGTCCCGACGACACCGTGATTCTGAATCCTCCCGACTCGATCGCCGATGGGTCGGAAGTGCGTATCCAGCCCCCTCAGTCGCAACCGGTCTCTGGCGCAGCGGCGGAGCATTCGTGAAAGTGCGGCACGGAGGTGCGGCCGGCGCACTCCTCGCGGGCGCGCTCGCGGGCTGCTCGCTCGCCCCGCACTACGAGCGCCCCTCGATGCCACCGCCTGCGGCGACCTACAAGGAGGCCGGCGACTGGAAGGTCTCCTCGCCCGCCGACACCAGCGCCCGCGGACACTGGTGGACGGTATTCGCGGATCCCGATCTCGATGCCCTCGAATCCGAGGTCACCGACGCCAACCAGAGTCTCAAATCTGCCCTCGCCAGCCTCGAGCTGGCGCGTGCCCAGACCCGCATCGCGCGCTCGGCATGGTTCCCCGCGCTCACCGCCCAGGCGAGCGCCACCCGCGGCGAGGTTTCGGTCTACTCGCAGGGCTACACCCCCGGAAGGACGCGCACCGGAAACTCGTTCGTGCTGAGCGGCGACCTGTCCTACGAGATCGACGTCTTCGGCCGCGTACGCAATACGGTCGCCAACGCGCGCGCCACCGAGCAGGCAACCGCCGGCGATGTGGCCGCGCTCGACCTGTCGCTGCACGCCGAGCTCGCCAGCGATTACTTCCTGCTGCGTGGCCTGGACAGCGAACAGCGCTTCCTCGATCAGACCGTCGCCGACTATGAACGGGCGTTGCAGCTCACCCAGAACCTCTTCAAGGGTGGCGCGGCCGCGATCGCTGACGTGCAGCAGGCGCAGGCGCAGCTCGAATCGGCGCGCACCCAGGCGGAGGACACGCGTCTCCACCGTGCTCAGACCGAGCACGCGATCGCCGTCCTCACCGGCCAGCGCCCCTCTGAGTTCACACTCGATGCGCGTGCCGGGGAGAGCCTTGCGGCCATGCCCGTGATCGACGCCGGGCTTCCCTCGCAGCTGCTCGAGCGTCGCCCGGACGTCGCGGCGGCCGAGCGGCGCGTCGCCGCGGCCAACGCCAACATCGGGGTAGCCCGGGCCGCCTACTTTCCGGTGTTCGATCTTCTGGCGCAGGCCGGCTCACAGGCCGGTACCGCGGCCAACTGGCTCACCGCGCCCTCGCAGTTCTGGTCGATCGGCCCGCAGGCGCTGCTCACGGTGTTCGATGGCGGCCTGCACCGCGCGCAGTCCGCGGCGGCGCATGCGAGCTACGAGCAGCAGGTGGCCAACTACCGCAACACCGTGCTCACCGCGTATCAGGACGTGGAGGACAATCTCGCCGCGTTGCGGCAGCTGCAGCGTGAAAGCATCAGCCAGGCGGCTGCGGTGAAAGCCACCCAGGGCGCTCTCGACCAGGCCAACCTCCGCTACAAGGGCGGTATCGTCACCTATCTCGAGGTGGTCGCGACCCAGAACGCGGCGCTCTCCGCCCGCCTCACCGCGGTCGACATCGACATCCGCCGCGCGACCGCCACGGTGCAACTGGTCAAGGCCCTCGGCGGCGATTGGAACGCGCCGGCGGCGCAGTGAGCCCCGGACGTTACCTCAAGTAAGCATGCACGATGTCGATGAGGTGCTTGGCGCCCCGCGCCCGCCCGCGATCGCGGTCCCGCGCCGGATCGGAGACGTGCATGCGGATGTGATCCTCGAGCAGTTCGGCCATGAGGCTGTTGGCCGCGCCGCGCGCTGATACCGTAAGCTGCATCACCCGGGCGCAATCGGCATCCCCCTCCAGGGCACGCTCGATGGCGTCCACCTGCCCGCGCAGCCGCCGTACGCGCTGTAACAGGCGCGTCTTATCCTCGATGGTATGTGCCAAGCTGGTGTCCTCGAAAGAACGTATAGGGTAGGGGGTACAGTATAGCCGTGTCGTCCACAAATACATTCTCGGCCGCGTGCGCGGCGCCACGCGCCCGGGCGGCGTTCCGGTGCATGCTGTTGCTCACCGGCCTGCTCGGGTCGTTTGTCGCGGCGCGCCCGGCGGCAGCGGCGCCGCCCGCGGACGAGACGGCCCCGTCCTCCCCGCCCGGAACGCCCGACAGTCGCTGGCCCCAGCTGCTCGCCGTGCAATACACCTTCATCGAGCAGTGGCAGACCGCGCTCGAATCTCCCTACAAAGGCACGCTGAGCCTTCATCCCGAGGGCGACCAGCAGCCGACCCACACCATCGGCGTCTACACCGGCTGGGCGCCCTTCAGCTGGGGCCAGCTGTACTTCGATGCCGAGAAGTTCATGGGAGCGGGCGTGAGTGGTGCGACCGGGCTCGGGGGCCTCACCAACGGCGATGTCATCCGTGCGGGGGTCGTGGGACTTAAGAAGGAATTCTATATCGCCCGCCTTTACGCGCGTTTCATGCTGCCGCTTGGCGGCGGGAGCGCGCACGTTGCGCGTGGGCAGGATCAGATCCCAGGCGTCGAGGCGCCGCGCCGCCTGGAATTCAAGGCGGGGTGGATGTCGGCTGCGGACGATTTCGACCACAACCGCTATGCGGGCTCCACGCGCACGCAGTTCATGAACTGGTCGCTATGGCAGAACACCGCCTGGGACTTCGCGGCCGACACGCGCGGCTACACCGATGGTTTCGTGTTCGGGTACATCAGTCCCGAGTGGTCGCTGAAATACGGCATGTACCGCATGCCGACCGTCGCCAACGGCCAAACGCTCGAGACTCTCAATCGCGCGCGCGAACAGAATCTGGAGCTCACCCTGTCGCCGACCGCCCTAACGACCGTGGTGCGGCTGCTGGCGTATCTCAACACCGCGCGCCTCGGCGACTACAAGGAGGCTGTGGCGATCGCCGCCGCCCGCGGCACCGTCCCCGATATCGCCGCCGACGCGCAGGAGGGCCGCCACAAGCTCGGGTTCGGTCTGAATCTCGAGCAGCCGCTCGCGGACGAAGGCAATACGGGGGTCTTCATGCGGCTCGGCTGGGACGATGCCCATACGGAGGATTTCGCGTTTACGGAGGTCGATCGCGTGGTGAGCTTCGGCGGGCAGCTATCGGGCGCGCGCTGGCGGCGGAGCGAAGACTGCCTCGGTCTCGGCCTCGTGGTCGAGGGGCTCTCCGACCCCCACGCGGAATATCTCGCCGCCGGCGGCTCGGGCTTCCTGTTGGGCGATGGGCGGCTCAGCTACGGTCGCGAGCAGATTCTCGAGACCTATTACCGCGCGCAGTTGTCCTGGAGCCTGGGACAGGCGCCGATACGGCTGCAGCTGAGTCCGGACTTCCAGTACATTCAGAATCCCGGCTTCAATCGCGACCGCGGACCGGTGCGCTTCTACGCAGTACGGCTGCACCTCGAGTACTGACGTCGTCACCGCACCCGCGCGAAGTCGATGAATCCGCGCTGTATGTCGGTGCGCGTGAGCTGCACGCGGACCGTATCGCCTACGTCGAGTCCCTCGAAGCCCTTGACCACCCGACCTTCCGCGAGCGGCCGCGCGATGCGCACCCAGGTTCCCTTGTCCGAGGCGCCGGTAACGAGCGCATCGAACTGCTGGCCGATGCGCGCCTGCAGCAACATCGCGGCCGCCGATTTGCGCACCTGTCGCTCCACTTTGGCCGCGTTGCGCTCCTGCACGGTGCAATGCTCACCGAGGGCGCGCAAGTCTTCATCGCTGTAAGGTGCCGCGGCGCCTGCGAGCGCCGCCTTGGTGAGGCGTTGCGTGATCACATCCGGGAAGCGCCGATTGGGGGCGGTCGAGTGGGCGTAGTCATTGAGTGCGAGCCCGAAGTGTCCCGCGCAGGGCTCACCGGGGCGCTTGAGCACGTACTCGGCGGCCCCGAGCAGCTTGACGACGGATAGTGACAGGTCGGGAAATCGTGCCGGAGCGGCCTGCTGGAGCTTGAGCAGAAAGGCATTGAGCGCACGCGGATCGGGGACAGCGGGCAGCGTCTCGCCGCAGCCGCGTGCCAGCGCCACGATCCGGTCCCAGCGCTCGGGCTCGGGCAGCGCACGCCGCAGCGAGGAACGGCCGCGGCTTTCCAGGAATCGCGCCACCACTGTGTTGGCCGCGATCATGAAGAATTCGATGAGCTCCTTGCCGCGATTGTTCTCGTCGGGCTTGAGGTCGGTGAGCGCCGCGCCCTCGTACACCGCCCGCGCCTCGAGAGTGTTGAGCGTCAGCGATCCCTGGGTCCGCCTCACCCGTTTGAGCTGCTGCGCCACCCCATCCTGGATGCGCAGCTGCTGGTCCATGCCGGTGACGGCCGCCACACGCGGCGGTATCGGTCCACCGCCATCGAGCCAGGCCGCAACGCTGTCGTACGCGAGCTTGGCTCGATTCACGACCAGCGCGCGGTAGATGTCCGCTGCGCCGATGCCGCCATCGGCCGCTACCGTCATGTCGATCACCATGCCGAGACGCTCCTGGCCTTCCGCGAGGCAGGTCAGATCGGTCGACAGCCGTTCGGGAAACATCGGGAAGATCTGCGCAGCGGTGTACACCGAGGTCGTATTGGCGCTGGCGTGCGCATCGAGCGGCGAGCCGCGTGCGATCGAGGCATCGACGTCGGCGATCGCGATGAGGATCCGTACTGCCCCGTTCTCGAGTGGTTGTGCCACGGACAACTGGTCGAGATCGCGGGAATCGTCGTTGTCGATCGAGCACCACAGGAGCGACCGCTGATCGCGGATCGCCGCGCCGCGCTCGGTAGCGGGACCGGCGATCGCGCGCAGCTGCGCGGCCGCGGCGGGTGGCAGGTCGGGTTCGAGACCGTGCTCGAGCATGGCGCGGTGCGCGATACTCCTGAGATCGGCGGCTGGCGGCGGAACCTGCGGCATCAAGACATGATACGCGAGCGACAAGGGCACGGCCGCAAGTCCGCCCGTGCGAGGCCGCTCGGTTCCAGGGCGAAGGGCGCCGCAAGCCTTCGCCTGCGGCGCCCTCCTTCTCGAGGCGAGGCGTCCTGCCTCGTCCGATCTCGGGCGTGTTACATGCTCGGCATCGTGCCGGTGTAATAGACGATCACGTACGCTCGGAGGGTTCCGGCCGTCGCCGGCGCCACCGGCGCCTGCGGCACTCCGTAGACCTTCACTGGCGCCCCATCGACGAGGCCGGCGGTGATCGCTGCCAGGCCGTTCGCGCTCGTGATGTCGATCGCGCTCACGGTGATCACGCCATTGGCGCGATCGATCTGGTACACGAGCGTCGCAGATCCCGCGGTGGTGCTGACCGCCACCGTGACGGGCAGCGTGCCGCCGGGAACCGTCAGCGCAAAGCTGTTGCCGGCGAAGGCCGTGCTCACCGGGCCGAGCGGCACAGGGGTCGGCACGAGAACCGCATCGCGCACGTACCAGCCGCTCGTGTTGTTCGCGCCGTCGCCCCAGGTGGCGACGCTCTCGCCCCACGCCGCGAGCGTGCCTACGGTGCCCCCGAAGTTCACCGCTCCCCCGGCGGCGGCGGCGAAGCTGCTCGTAGCGCCGGGCCCGAAGGTGACGGTGGTCGGGAAGGTGAAATCCCACCACTTGAAGCCGGTAATCGGATTGCCGCTGTCGTCGAACCCGTTCGGCAGCGTGTCGGCGATGTAGCCGAGGCTCACCGAGTAGTTGTCACCCGCAGCCAGGTACTGGGAGGTGTAGGTGAAACCGGAGCCGGTGGCGTTCGAGATGTGACCACCGTAGGCGGCCGTTTCGATGTCGATGGTATCGGCCACCATGGGCACCGCCAGCGGATCCATCGAGCTCACGTGCACCTTGAAGCCGCGTACGAGTTCCTGGCTGGCGAGGAAGCCTGTCCCGGTCGCGATCGGCGTGGCATCGGCGATCGCGCTCGCCGGAGTGCGGAAGAAGAACTGCGTCTCGGCGTTGACGGTGACCGGCACGCCGCGGCCGTTCTCGTTGGCCACTGTGATGACATCGTTGGTCGTGTCGACGTGCAGCACGTGGCCTTCGGGGCTCAGCCACACCTTGCTGAACTCGCTGCTCGCCCATACACGCACGGCGACCAGCGTGCCATCCTGCTGGTAGCGGGCGGCGACGCGCACGTACTTGCCGTTGAGTGAGGAATCGTTACTGAAGTTGTCGGCAACCGTGCGGGTGCCGGCGTCGAGGTCGTAGACGATCGTGCCATTCGCCGCGTCGGCTTCGATGGTGAGCGTCTGCGCGCTGGCGATGGCCGTCTCGGGATTCGTCGCCGGATACACGGCGAAATCCTTGCTGACGGTGAGCGCGCTGGAGCTCACCCCGGTCACAGTGCCATACGTGTGGCGCAGCACCAGCCGCGTGATGTCGGGCACCGCGAGACGCCGCACGGGGCCGTCGAAGTTCACCGCCCAGAGGGTCGCCCCGGCCGCCGCGGGAGGGGTATGGCCGACGATGAATGCGGGATGCGCGAGGTCGAACTCGAGATCGAGCGCGTTGCTCGAGTTCGCGCTCACCGTGAGCGCAGTGTCGAACGTGACATTCACCGCCACCGTCCGCATGCCGGCGGAGCCGCGCGCGCCCTGGAACTGGATCTCATCGGCCGGCACGCTGGTGCCACCCGCGAGCGGGAAGCCGCTCTGCGGATCGGCCGCCACGGTGAGGAGCACATCGCCTGGATTCGCCGCGAGCGTGAGCACCGCGCCCGAATAGGTTCCGGCCGGCACACTGACATTGCCGAGAATCTCACCGAGTTGATCGAGCTGCTCGAGATTGACATAGGGCGTGGGCGTCGGCGCATTCCACACCGTCACCGGGCTCCCGCCCCCTGCCGGAACGAGCGCGATACTCAGCACACGGACACCGACGCACGCCCAGTCGTCCGCGGACGCATCGCTCATGGTCAGCGCCATGGTCGCCATCGGCGGCGGTGTGTTGGAGGTGTAGTTGTTGCCGCCCCCACCTCCGCAGCCTGTGAGAGCGGCGGTGAGACCCGTAACGAGCGCGCCCGCAACCGCGCGACGCAACATATTGCGCTGCATAGCCAAGATCCTTCTCCGGTTGATTCGCTGCGCCGGCTCCTCCGGCTGTGGTCGCTATAGCGGCCGAGGTCGGTGTTGGTTGACCGCGATACCGGGTGTTGGTGGTGATGCGGCGCGACGCGCGCTGTCGGGCGACAGCGACACGCGTGCGCTCGCCGGTGCACTGCGCTCAGTCGTCCTGCTGCAGCAGCTCCGTGACGTGTTGTTTCGCGCGCTCGCACGCGTCCGGGAGATCCAGTCCCACGGCAAGGCCTGCCGCGATGGCCGAGGAGAGTGCACAACCGGTACCGCGCCGCTCCGCGCGGATGCGCGGCGCGCGCAGCCAGCGCGGCGCGGCCTCGCGCATCAGCAGGAGATCCGTGGCCTCGCTCCCGGTGCCGTGCCCGCCTTTGAGGAGTACCGCCGCGGGTCCGAGCGCGAGCAGCGCCCCGGCCTGCCGCAGCAGGTCCTCGGGGCTGCGCGCAACGGCGGTACCGAGGATCGCCGCGGCTTCAGGTATGTTGGGGGTGAAAAGCGTCGCGCGTGGCAACAACGCACTGCACAGCGCCTCGCGCCCGGCGCTATCGAGGAGTTCGCCGCCGGAAGAAGACGCGAGCACCGGATCGAGTACGGCGGGCGGTGCATTCGGTGGCAGACTCGCGGCGACCGCAAGCACTGTGACGCGCGTCGCGAGCATCCCGATCTTGATCGCCTGCGGCGAAGCCGTTGCAAACGCCGCGGCGATCTGCGCCCGCACGAGCTCCGCCGGCACCACGTGCACCGCGGAGACCTGCGCATCCGACTGCACGGTTACCGCGGTCACGGCACACAGTGCCCGGGTGCCGAGCCGCGTCAGCGTGCGCACATCGCGCACGAGGCCCGCTCCGCCACTGGAATCGGAGCCGGCGATGATGAGGAGAACCGCGGTCACTCGCCCATGGCGATCAGGGCCAGCCTGTCGTGTCCCTGGCCGCGCAGTGCGCGGGCGGCGCGCCAGGCACGCAACCCGCTGCGACAGCAGAGCACGACGCGCGGCCCGACGGGAAGCTGCAGCTGCGCGCGTTCGAGCGCGTCGACCTCGATACGCAGTGCGGATGGAAACGGCGACACCGGTGTCTCGGCGAGGCTGCGCACGTCGATGACGACGTCGCCGGCCTCCACTTCGGCGGGCGCGATGAACGGAATCGCCGGCTCCGCGGGCTCGGTTGCCCTGGCAAAGGAGAAGCCGCCGACGTGCAGCGTGCGCAGGTCGAGCGACAGCATCCGCGCGAGCACCGTGGGCCGCCAGTCGAGCAGCAGCGCGAGCGCGAGATGCGCCTCGAGCGTGCCCATGACACCGACCGCGGTGCCGAGCACACCCGACTCGGCACAGGAGCCGGCACTGCGCGGCGGGTCCGGAAACACCGCACGGTAGCTCGGTGCGCCGCCGCAGAAGGTACCGACGTAACCGGCGAGCCCGAGTACCGACGCACTCACCAGCGGCTTAGCGACGCGCTGACAGGTGTCGCTCAGCAGATAAGTGACCGCGAAACTGTCGGCGGCGTCGATCACGACGTTCGCGCACTCGGTGAGACGCGCGGCATTGACCGAGCTGCAGCGCTCGCACACCGGCTCGATGCGCGTATTGGGATTGAGATGTTCGAGCGCCGCGCGAGCCGCATGAACCTTCGGCTGCCCGATGTCGTTCATCCGGTAGAGCGGCTGACGATGGAGGTTCGATTCCTCGACGCGGTCGGGATCGACGATCATCAGTCTGCCCACGCCCGCAGCGGTGAGATACTGGATCACGGCGCATCCGAGGCCGCCGGCCCCCACCACCAGCACCGTCGCGGCAGCAAGCCTCGCCTGGCCCTCCGCACCCACCTCGGGAAGGATCTCCTGGCGCGCATAGCGGTCGATCATGCTCACTCCGGAACTTCTCAGGCGCTCAGGCGCTCAGGCGCTCGTGCGCACCGCCCGCGACAGCGAGCCACTGCCGTACGCGCTCTTCAGGGTCGCTGGCACGCACGATGTCGGTTACCACCGCCGCGACGTCGGCGCCGGCCGCGAAAACGCCGGCGAGCCGCTCCAGTGTGATTCCGCCGATCGCCACGAGCGGGATCGAGCCGATGCGCCGCTTCCACTCGGAGAGTCGCGCGAGCCCCTGCGGCCGCCATGGCATCACCTTCAGCAGCGTGGGGTAGACCGGTCCGAGCGCCACGTAATCCGGGCGCAGCGTCAGGGCCCGCGCGAGCTCGGACTCGTCGTGCGTACTGATGCCGAGCCGGACGCCCGCCCGGCGCAGCGCCGGAACGTCGGCGGCATCGAGATCACCCTGCCCGAGGTGCACGAAATCGCAGCCGCTGTCGAGCGCGAGCTGCCAGTGGTCGTTGACGATGAGCTGCACGCCCGCGCCGCGGCAGTAGCCGTGCGCAGCCTCGATCTGCGCCCGCACGTTGTGCTCCGGCTGCTCCTTGATCCGCAGCTGCACGAGCCGCACACCCTGTGCCGCGAGACGCGGGATCCAGCCCGCGTCATCGACGATCGGGTAGACGCGTGGCAGGTTCATCCGCGAAATGCCGTGCCGATGAGCGGAGTCGAGGGAGCGGCGAGGTCACGCGGCTCGATCGGCCCCGCCTGCCGCGCCGCCAGACCCGCTTCGACGGCCAGAGCGAAGGCGCCCGCCATCTGTACCGGATCGCGCGCCTGCGCCACCGCGGTGTTGATGAGCACTGCGTCGAATCCGAGCTCGAGCGCCTGCGCCGCATGCGAGGGAAGCCCGAGTCCGGCATCGATGATCAGCGGTACCTCGGGGAAGTGCGCCCGCAGCGCCTTCAGCCCAAAGAGATTGTTCAACCCACGACCGGAGCCGATCGGCGCACCCCACGGCATCAGCACCCTGCAGCCCGCGGCGAGCAGCCGCTCCGCCACCACCAGATCCTCCGTGGTGTAGGGAAATACCTCGAACCCCTCCGCACACAGGGTGCGCGCCGCATCCACCAGGCCGAACACGTCCGGCTGCAGCGTATCGTCCTCGCCGATCACTTCGAGCTTGATCCACGGCGTGCCGAACACCTCGCGTGCCATGTGCGCGGTGGTGACCGCTTCCTTCGCCGAATGACAGCCGGCCGTGTTGGGCAGCACGCGCACCCCGAGCTCGCGGATGAGCGACCAGAACGCCTGGCCGGCGCGCTCGCCGGCAGATTCGCGCCGCAGCGAGACGGTCACGACCTCCGCGCCCGCCGCCCTCACCGCCTCGGCCAGGATCGCCGGCGAGGGATACCGCGCGCTGCCGAGCATCAACCGCGAGCGCAGTTGCGTCTGATAAACCTGCAGCATCAGCCCCCCTGCATGGGCGCCAGCACCTCGAGCCGGTCGCCATCGGTGAGCACGATGGCCGCTCGCTCGGACGCGGCGACGAATTCGCCGTTCACCGCCGTGCTCACGACACTTGCACCGTAGCCGAGCTCCTCGAGTGCACGCGCGAGCTCGGACGAGCGGGTCTCACGCCAGGCGCCGTTCACCAGGATCTTCATCCATCACCTCAGGGTAGTGTCGGCCCTCGAGCAGCACACCGGCCGCACGGCGCGCGAGCGCGGGCGCGAGTAGAAAGCCGTGCCGGTAGAGTCCGTTGACGTGCAGCGTGCCGCCGGCGCGACGCAGACGCGGCAGATTGTCGGGGAATGCGGCGCGCACTCCGGTACCGATCT
>Ga0307471_100001794_pt1 | contig 12017 bp, 11 predicted proteins | sample atmos_gasesAM3C__2_FD_204566 | JGI IMG/M metagenome (GOLD analysis project Ga0307471, IMG submission 204566) | Hardwood forest soil microbial communities from Morgan-Monroe State Forest, Indiana, United States - atmos_gasesAM3C_515 | ecosystem: Environmental > Terrestrial > Soil > Temperate... | reverse complement strand
GCTGACACCCTCATGACCTATGAGTTCGGGGGTGACCTCAAACTGCTACGCCTTGCCAACGCTGAGCTAGAGGCCGAGACAGTGCTGCCCCCACCGCAAATGCCTGGGCTGCGCACTGCGAATGCTTCTCCCGACCTTGACGCTATTCTGTTAGGCGTCCGGGGCGATAGCGGTCTCTTTCGGACTGCTACAGGGACGTTGGTCACGCCGTTTCCGCAATTAATGGGCGGATGGTTTGCAAGTTCTAACGAATTGTACTCCGCGAGCTGGCCTGGAGACGGTTTGCCGGCACCCGTAAAAAGAGTGGAAGCAAGCACTGGGACGTCGGTGGACGCCTGGACTCCTTCGCTCAAGTACGATCCACAATTCACTCTCTTGGACTCGCACTTCGGTGGCCCTGTGCTTTTCGTCCAGAAACAATCCTTACCCTATATTTCTCCTCCGCGCACTCTCAACTATCCGGGTCACGAGCGAAAGAGTGAGTTGCGTGCACTCGATCTGAGGACTGGACGCGAGCTGTGGTCAAAGAAGTGGAAGGGTGATCTGCCCGTTCCGTATGCCGATCCGCAGGGCGAGCGTGTGGCGTTGGGGTGGCGCGCGACAATGATTGGAGGACAAGCCCTGGCGAAGCGCTACCCCGCTCTAAAGAAGCAGATGGATGCTGTGAGCCCAACGATTAACGACGCTGTCTTTGAAGTCCTTGAAGCGTACTCAGGCAAAGCCGTGGGCACAGCGCTCGTCCGCGTAGGTTGGGGACCGGAAAGTTTTAATTCCGTTTTTTCTCTCGGTGACTTCCTGATCTGCGTAAGAGACGGAACGCGAGTTACTGTCTATTCCCTTTCGACCGGAGAAATCCGCGCTCGCCTGTTTGGTTACAATATCTCGGCTTCAGAAGTGACCAGCCTTGTGGCGGCAGCAGACGGAAATCGTTTGAGATTGTACGACCTGAAAACGGGATCTAAGAAGGACGAGTACTTATTCCCCGATGCGCCGGTGTACACCCATTTCTCCGCAGACGGAAAACGACTGCTCGTTCTCACCTCACAACAGCTAGTTTTCGTTCTGGATGTATGTGGCGTGCGTTCCTCGGGAGGAAGTCAGTGAGTTGGGTTGGGCCAATTCAGAAACAAGGTTTCGCGATAATTCCACGCGTCCTGGGACAGAAAGAAATTGACGGACTACTAGCTGGATTTAGCCGGGTAGATTTGCCGCGCAGCCGGGCCGGAGTGCGCCATGCGATGAAACTCCCAGCCGTTGCCCAGATGGCTCGAGATTCGCGGCTTTTGGGAATTGCACAGGGAATTCTTGGTAGCGGCGCGTTTCCATATCGAGCGACGCTTTTCGATAAATCGCCGACGGCGAATTGGCTGGTGGTGTGGCATCAGGACACGGCATTGTCGCTTCGAGAGCGACGCGAGCAACTAGGTTGGGGACCCTGGTCAACCAAGGATGGCGTGACCTACGCGCACGCTCCGGCGAGCGCGTTGTCGCAAGTGCTCGCGCTCCGGCTGCACCTCGACGACTCAACGGCAGAAAATGGTCCGTTGCGAGTTCTGCCGGGAACTCACACACTCGGAGTGCTGACAGACGATGAGATCCATGCGCTGTCAGCAAGGGTGGCACCTGTCGATTGTCTGGTTCCACAAGGCGGGCTGCTGGCGATGCGGCCACTCATCGTTCACGCATCCTCGAAGTCCCATTCGCGTCTTCCGAGGCGTGTTCTCCACATCGAGTACGCGGCTTCTTCGGCCCTTGAGAATGGATTGGAATTAGCTGTTGCGTGATCGCCGCCAAGAATCCAAGTCTATTTGGGTTTTTCCGGTTGAGCGGGAGTGAAATCCGAGGGGGAGACGCCGAATTCGCCTTGCACGCTTTTCTGGACAGCCTCAGCCCCATGCTGGGCCTTGAGGAATTCTTCCTGAAGCGCGAGCGCTTTGGATTGCCGCGACGTGAATCCTTCTTGGGTTGCCGCGTTCTGGAAATAGAGCTTGCCACCGCGAACTGAGTAATCCGAGGAATGGTCGATCGTGAATTGATAGAGGTCGATGGTGGCTTCCATCCAATTCTTTTCCGTCCGAAACGTCTCGTTGCGCGGAGCGAGAGTCTTGGCCGCGCTCTCCTTCAAGCCCTTCAGGAACCCTTCCTTTTCGGTCTCCGGCGCGTCGGCAGCATGCACGCGCTTCTCGACCGCCTGCAGAAGAGGGTCAAGCGATGAATATTTCTGGTCCACGGCCAGGGCGGATTGCAGCTGCGTCACTATTTTTTCCATGCCCTTCTTGCGGGAGTAGGAACCCGGCGAATACAAATCTTTGAGCGCGGATTGATCCAGCGTGGCCACCTCGGCGGTGTACTGCTCATTCATGACAATAATGTCGTGAAAAAAATCTCTCGACGGACCGTCCCACCAGTGTGCGTTTGCGCTTTGCGGCTGCTTGCCGGCAGCTTCTTTGATGAGATTCCCCATCTCTTGCTTGACGTCGCGTTTCCCGCCAGTCCTCGACTGCTGGCCGCTCCCGGCGAAGGCCAGAAACGAAAACGCAAGAGCAACAAGGGAGATATCGAATCTCCTCACCGCCGGCGCAAATTTCTTGTGCCGACCCTTCTCCGTCAGGAAAATCACCAGCCATCCCAGGAAGAGCGAAGTCAAACAGCCACCTATCATGTAGCCGAACGATTCCGCATTCATCACACCGGCCCACATCATGGCACGGAGATAGTTGATCCCCAGAATGAGCGCCCAGGCGAGAAGAGCGGCAACGATCAAGACAGGTGTTTTCAGGGGGGCGAGCACACTTGTCTTCTTGGCCGGCAGAAACGCGTCTCCCGGTGGCGGCGAACCCTGCGGATTAGGAATCGCCCACTGACAGTGCGGACAAACGGGTTGAGGAACTATCTCGCGAGCGCAGTTTGGACAAATCATCGGAATAGCCCCGTAACTTGCGGGGATGCTAACAGAAAGCTCCTACCCGGACAAACGGCAGGTGGTATCAGCAGGCAAAGGCCCTTAGCAGGCTAAACGGGAGCGGTAGACTTTAGGAAGAGCCTACAACCCTAACTTCGAATTTCCGCCAAGGGCTGGACATCACGCTCGACTTTGCGGGCAATTTCATCCTCGGCAACTTCCAGGTCATAGCGGGTCTGGAGGTTCATCCAGAAAGCAGGACTGTTTCCGAAATAACGCGCAAAACGCAGGGCCGTATCCGCAGTGATGCCGCGGCGCTCGTTGATGATATCCGCAATGCGAGTTACCGGAACACGCAGAGCCATGGCGATTTTGTTCATGCTAAGCCCTAAGGGGGTCATGAACTCCTCGCGGAGAATTTCTCCCGGGTGCACCGGCTTCAATTTTTTTGGCATTGTCGTTCTCCTAATGGTAATCGACGATCTCGACCTCGTAAGCATGTCCTTCACGCCACGCAAAGCAAATGCGCCACTGGTTGTTAATGCGGATGCTATGTTGACCCTCGCGATCGCCCTTCAGTCGCTCCAGTCTGTTTCCGGGCAGGCTCGCAAGCGTTCTCAGGTCCGGAGCGGCGTCGAGCATGTCCAGTTTGCGAAGCGCTTGCCGTTCAATGGCTCTGAAGCGCCGCACCGGTTCCCTGCGGAAAAGGCGTTCGGTATCGGCCTTCGGAAGGACCGGATCACAAATCATACGTATACTGTTTTCCGGTAAATGTCAATCAGTACAACAATTTTTGGCGAATGATGACATTAGCAAGCCAGGCCCTTAGCAGGATAAACGGGAGCGGTCGAGGGTGAAGCCGTTGAGGGGGCCGAGGACGGTGGCGGCAATTTGATCGGTCCGGAAATATTCCTGAGCGAGTGATTGAAGTTCTTCGCGGGTGACGGCTTCGATGCCAGCGAGGATTTCGTCAAGCGAGAAAAACCGGCCAAAATAAAGTTCCTGGCGCGCAAGGTTGGACATGCGCGAGCTGGTGGACTCGAGCGAAAGCATCAGCGAACCCTTGAGATGGTTCTTTGAGCGGCGTAATTCTTCTTCCGTAACCGGCGATTCTTTCAGGGCGCGGAATTCCTGGATCGTAAGATCAATGACCTGACCAACCGTCTCTGTGGCCGTGCCCGCATAAACGGTCATCATCCCTGCGTCGGAGTAGGGAGTGATCTCGCTGAAAACGGCGTAGGCCAGGCCCTGCTTCTCGCGAATATTCTGGAAAAGGCGCGAGGACATGCCGCCGCCCAGAAGATTATTCAGGACGGCGACACCAAAGCGGTCTTCATGGCCGAGAGGCACTGAAGGAACCCCGATGCAGAGATGCACCTGCTCGAGGTCACGCTTCGTTTCCAGGTGAATGGGCGCGCGTGTATACGGCGCTCCGTCGCTCTCGGCTGGCCCGGCGGGCTTCATCGAGCCGAATTCGCGCTGGACCAACTTCAAAACTTGATCGTGAGTGACGTTGCCCGCAGCGGTGATGACCAGATGATCCGGCGCAAACCAATTCTGAAAGCGGGAACGAAGCGCGTCGCGATTGAACGCTTTTACCGTTTCCGGCGTTCCCAGGATGGGGCGGCCGAGGGAATGCCCGGGCCAAAAGCCGCGCGTAAAAATGTCGTGAAGCAGATACTCGGGGTTGTCCAGGTCCATCTTGATTTCTTCGAGGACCACCTGGCGTTCTTTCCTCACATCTTCGGCATCAAACTTCGGCCGCAGGACGAGGTCGGCGATCACATCAAACGCGATAGGCAGATGCTCATCGAGGACTTTGGCGTTGAAACAGATCTGCTCTTTGGAAGTAAAGGCGTCCAGCATCCCGCCGACGGAGTCCATTTCGCGGGCTATGTCTTCGGCGGTGCGGCGCTCCGTCCCCTTAAACACCATGTGCTCGATGAAGTGCGCAAGGCCGTTTTCTTCCGGAACTTCGCGGCGGGAACCGTTGCGCACCCACACCCCTACGGAGACGGAACGGACGTGGGACATGGGTTCGGTAATGACCACCAGCCCATTGGGGAGGACGTGCTTCTGGATGTCGCGAACGTCCGTAGCCAAGCCTGACATAAAGAGATTGTGACACAGAGTGAGAAGGAAAGGACAAACGGAAGCTGCCGCCAAACTAAAATCAACCAATGCAATAAGTTATAAGAGCTTTTCGGCCGGGTTGAGTTTGCCGTATTCGCTGGTGTAAAAGAGTGGCACGTCCGCATACGTGCCATTGTCGCGGGAATAGATCTCGCAGGTATCGAAGGGCTTCGAGTAGATGTGCACGCTGACGGCGCGCTGGTTGAATTCCGCAAGGTTGATGACTTCGTGGACCGGCTCCATGGGATCGACGTAGGTGGGATGTGCGGCGTCGAGATCGTAAAGTTCGGTGGGGATGATTTTGCAAGTGCCGTGAGAAGCGTCCTTGTGGTCCACGCGATAATTCTGGACGCGCAGCCGGCCGATGGGCGCGGACATCCAACAATTCTGGTCGCGATGATTGTGAATTCGGCTGTGCTGACCGATCTCCCAGCAGACCGTCATGCATTCGAATTGATGGTTCTTGAAAATCAGGTTGCGCGTGTAATTTCCTTTGGAGAAAAAACAATACTTGTCGAGGGTCTCGGGGCGGACGGCGTGTCGAAGGACGTAGTCCTGTACGTTTTCAAGCGAAAAGTCGCGGTCAGGGATGGCGGCAAGTCCCTTCACCCAATCCGAGATGGAGATTTGTTCTGTAGCGACGTTTTGTGCCATCGAGCGCCTCCAGAAGACTTTCCTTGAGCGCGGGGAACGCCTCCAGATTATAGCGCAATGCACCGGATGTTTAGCAGGCAAGGCACTTGGTTCTGAAGAAGCCTGATGGGATGATGAAGGTCGAGAGGGCGAAGACGCTATTCGAATGGAACTTCTGGGCAAATCAAAAGAGGAGCTGCGCGCTTTCTGCGAGTCGCTGGGCGAACCGGCCTACCGCGGCGAACAGATCTATTATGCGCTGTACGCGGAACGTAAGTTTGACCTTGCGCGCATCACGAATCTGCCAGCTGCGCTGCGCGAGCGGCTTTCGAAAGAAGCGTGCATCACGCTTCCGGTGGTGAAGCAGCGTTTCGTATCCTCGGACGCGTCCGTGCGCTATTTGTTTGCGCTTGGAGTGGCGGACGAGAACGGCGAACTCAACACAGAGAGCACAGAGGACACAGAGAAGAACAAAGGAGAGTGGGCAAACCGCTCGCGGAGGCCGGCAGCCGTGGAAGCGGTGTTCATGCCGAGTGAGGGACGGCAGACAATTTGCATTTCCACTCAAGCCGGCTGCGCGGTGGATTGCCACTTTTGCCTGACGGCGCAACTCGGGCTGATTCGAAACCTGACCGCTGGGGAAATCCTCGCGCAAGTGTTCTTGCCGCTCGAAGAGCACAAGGCTCAGCTGACTCCACCCTTCGAAGCTCAGGGTAAACAAACAAATATCGTATTAATGGGACAAGGCGAACCGCTGCTGAACTTTGAGCCGGTAATGGCCGCTGTGAGGATTCTGTTGGATCCCCAAGGGGTAGGCATTTCAGCAAAACATGTAACGTTGTCAACGAGCGGGATTGTGCCGGGTATCGAACTTCTGGCACAGGAAAAAGTGCGCCCCAAGCTGGCGATTTCCTTGAACGCTTCGAATGACGAGCAGCGCGATGTGCTGATGCCCATCAACAAAAAGTATCCGCTTTCTGCGTTGATGGAAGTCTGCAAGAACTATCCGCTGCGCACCTGGGAACACCTAACCTTCGAATACGTGATGCTCGGCGGCGTGAACGATTCGGCGGCGGATGCGCGGCGCGTCGTGCGCTTGCTGGCCCCGTTGAAGAGCGTGAAAGTAAATCTGATTCCGTGGAATCCCGGCGAACTTCCCTACCGTGAATCATCCGCGGAACAGATTGAAGAGTTCCGCCAAATCCTGGTGGATCGTGGCGTGCCAACCTTTGTGCGCTATTCCCGTGGCCGCGACGTCATGGCCGCGTGCGGGCAATTGGCATTGCTAAATATTTCGAATGCGAGCGGCGAGACATTGCAGCAACGACCTAGCCGCATTGGCAGTTGAGATCCTTCAGCGAACCTCATCGGTTCGCTTCAGGATGACAAAAGCCACTCACTTGAGCGCGCTCTTAGTAGCACTACGAACTCCCACGACGGCCATGAGGCGTCCCGTGCTTGCGCCTTCCTTTCGATAGCTGAAGAGAAGATCGCGGTGGCACGCAGTACAGAGTTCGCTGACAAAAATGTTTTGCGCGCGCAGACCGGCTTCGAGGAGTTGGGCGCGATTGGCCTTGCGCAAGTCGAGCAGCACGTTTTTCGGCGGAGGTTGGTGTCCCGGCGGCATCATATTCAGCCATTGGATGGGATTGGGCTCATCGCCGGTGCGAAACTCGTCGAACCACTGGTGCGCTTCGGCGAATTGCGATTGAAACTGGATGGCTACTTCCGTACCGACTTCGTAGCAACAGCCGCCAATCGCGGGCCCGATGGCGGCGAGCAGGTCCCCGGGCTTGGTGCCGAATTGCATTTGCATCCGGCCGATGGCTTTCACAACGATGCGTTGGAGCGTGCCGCGCCATCCTGCATGCACAGCCGCAACGGCGCGCTTTTTCGGATCCACTATAAGAATCGGGACACAATCCGCAGTCTGCACGCCAAGCAGCAAACCGGAACGCTGGGTCGCTGAGGCATCGCCGCGGCAAGGTTGCGCGGGTGCGGCGTCGAACAGCTGAACTACATCGGAATGGATTTGTTTCAGCGCCACCAGATGGAGATCCTTCGCGCCGAGCGCCGACTGAAACCGCCGGCGGTTTTCGAGGACGTTTTCCCTGCTATCCCATTCGGCAAAACCAAGGTTCAGAGCCTTTTCATCTGCGATCTCACTCACGCCACCCGGCCGAGTGCTGAAGCCGTGAACGAGCCACAGAAGTTTGGCGAGCGCCCGAACCTGCAGCACCCGGACACCGCGCTCCGTGCGTTCGGTCCATGTGCTGTCGCCTCTTGCGGACGGCCGCTGTTGACGTGCGATGCGTTTTGGCGTGAGTGTTTTCGCGGAAGCCACAACTCTACCAGTATAATCGTAGCCGGCCCCGGGGCCGAATCCGTAAGCGAGGGAAGCGTCTTGATCATCGGAATGGGCGTGGACATTGCGGAGGTGCAGCGCATCCAGGGAGCCATCGAGCGCCATGGCGAAGTGTTTCTGCGCCGCGTGTACACACCAAGAGAGAGAGAATACTGCGAACAGTTTAGGAACAAATACGAACGTTACGCCGGGCGATTCGCCGCAAAAGAAGCAGCTATGAAGGCCTTAGGAACAGGCTGGCGGCGCGGCGTGCGTTGGGTGGATCTGGAAGTGGTGCGGGAACCAAGCGGGCGGCCCACACTCGCACTCGCCGGTGAAGCGGGAAAAATCGCGCAACAACTTGGAGTAAAAAACATCGCGCTAAGCATCACGCACACGGAAAATCAGGCGCTGGCGCAAGTGATTTTCGAGTCGTAAGACCGCTCGGACTGTCGAACATCTCCCAGCAAATAATTCCCTTCCACGCCTGTAATGCGCACATCAACCCACTCGTTGGCGGGCCACGCGCCACTTACGTGCACTTTCAAATAATTGCTGGAGAGGGCCGGGGTCGTCGCGAAATCAGAAAGCTCGTCCCGCCGAAGTGTGAGGATGCGGAGGCTGCGGCCAATTTGCGAACGCCGAAAGGCAGAAGCTTTCCTTTCACCGAGAGCACGTAATTCACGTGCGCGGCGCTTGATGATCGCGCCTGGAATCTCATTCGAAAGACTGGCGGCTTTGGTGCCCGGGCGTTTCGAATACGAAAAAACATGCAGGTATGTAAAAGGGAGTGACTCGATGAACACCACCGTTGCGGCGTGATCTGCTTCCGTCTCTCCCGGAAAACCGGCGATCACATCAGCTCCGATGGCAGCGTGCGGAAGGTGTTCATGGATGAGTGCGACACGCCGCGCATAGTGTTCCGCACGATACCACCGGTGCATCGCGGCAAGGATACGATCCGAGCCGGACTGCAATGGCATATGAAAGTGCTGCGCGATTCGGTCTGTGGAAGCAAACAGTTCGACGAGATCCTGTGTGACGTCCAGCGGCTCGATCGAACTGATGCGTAATCGCTCGATTTGCGTTTCATCCAAAATTCTGCGAAGTAGCTCTTCGAACTCGACTCGCGGAGAAAGGTCGCGTCCGTAGGTGCCCAGGTTGATCCCGCTAAGTACGATTTCTCGCGCGAGGAAAGGGACAGACAGGAATGTCTGTCCTACAATGAGCTGCTGTATTTCCTGAATAACTTTCTCTACCGGCAAGCTGCGGCTTTTGCCCCGGACAAACGGAATCACGCAGAACGAACAGCGCGAGTTGCAGCCGTCCTGGATCTTCAGAGTCGGGCGAGTGTGATTCCCCTCCCCGCCGAAAACCGGCGTGGAGAGCAACGTGTTCTGCTCGAAAATGTCGCCGGTCAGAATTCTTGCAGGTACTTGGAGAGACGACGCATGCACCTGCAAAAGAGCAGCAACAGGAAATAGGTCACTCGAACGCGGTGAAAACGGCTCTCGCGTTAGCCCCTCAACGAGTTCGGGAATCTGCGGCTTATGAGAATTCCCCACCACCCACGTCACTCCAGGAAGCCTGCTCAATTCTTCCGGAGCACGCTGCGCATAGCAGCCCGTGGCAATGACGCGGACATTGGAGTTTGCCGCGTACAGCTTTCGAATGGCCTCCCGCGCTTGCGAATCGGCGGCGGCCGTCACTGTACAAGTATTCACGACGACGATATCGGCAACGGCCGCTTCGGCGGCACTCGTGCAACCGCGGTCGAGCAACTGCCGTTCGAGCGCCGCGCCATCCGCCTGCGTTGCCCGGCAGCCAAATTGTTCAATGTAAAAGGTCGGCATGTACGTCTTGAAGGAGATGCACCAGGGCAGCTCCTCCATAAGGATATCGGCTTTGCAGCATTGCGAAAAGCCCGGGAGTGGTAGAAACGCGGGTGCGGCAAGGACTCGCCTTTACTCGGCCGAGGTTGCGCCGCTACAATCTTTCGACATCACATGGCTCACCAACGACACAACCCATCAGCGCTGGATAATCCCAAGGTTTCCATCGTAATTCCCGTTTACAACGAAAAATCGACGATTGACGAGATTCTCCGGCGCGTTTTGGACACCGGCGTTCGCAAGGAAGTGATCATCGTGGATGATTGCTCGACCGATGGAACCCGCCAAATCCTCGAAAACATGGCCGCGCGGCAGGCCAACGGGGATAGCACGTCCCCGGCGCAGGATGGTGGCGACTCGATCGCATTGCAGGATCTGCGTTTTTTCTTTCAGGCTCCCAACCAGGGCAAGGGTGCGGCGCTACGGCGCGGTTTTGCCCAAGCCACCGGTGAAATCGTTCTGGTACAGGATGCGGATCTCGAATACGACCCGCGCGATTACCCTGTACTGCTCGGGCCGATCGTTGATGGCCGCGCGGACGTGGTCTATGGCTCACGGTTTCTGGGTGGGCCGCAGCGAGTACATTACTTCTGGCATTACGTCGCGAACCGCATGCTGACGCTGCTTTCCGATATCTGTACCAATCTGAAGCTGAGCGACATGGAAACCTGCTACAAGGTCTTCCGCAAGGAAGTTTTGAAGGGCATCCAACTCAAATCCAACCGCTTTGGCTTCGAACCGGAGATCACCGCAAAAATCGCCAAGCACCAGTGGCGCATCTACGAAGTGCCCATTACATACGCAGGCCGCACTTACGAGGAAGGCAAGAAAATCACCTGGAGAGACGGCGTTCAGGCGCTGTGGTGCATCATTCGCTACAAATTCGGCGATTAAGCCGAAGCAGTCACATCATCCGCATACCCGCGCGGATGTTTTTGCTTCCACACCCACGCTGACTGAATAATTTCCTCGAGAGAAGAATGCGACGCTTCCCAACCAAATGTGCGTTTGAGTTTCTCACTGCTGGCGACCAGCACCGCGGGGTCTCCCGGGCGCCTCGGCCCCAGCTTGCGGGGAATCTTTCGACCGGTGATGCGTTCCGCTACATCTATCACTTCCAGAATCGAGAAGCCTCGGCTATTCCCGACATTGAAAGCTTCGCCGGAAACGCGGTCGATCTCTTCCAGCGCGCGAACATGGGCATCCGCGATGTCCAACACGTGAACGTAATCGCGCACGCACGTTCCGTCCGGCGTCGGATAATCCGTGCCGAAAACGTCGACGTACGGCAATCCCCCCGCCGCGGCATCAAGGACGCGTGGAATCAAATGCGTTTCCACGCGATGATGTTCACCTCGTTCTTCGGAAGCGCCGGCTGCATTGAAGTACCGCAGGCACGCGTAGCTTAGGCCCGTATATGCCTTGTAATCCGCCAGAATCTGCTCAAAGACGAGCTTGGATTTTCCATAAGGATTGATAGGCGCCTTGCGGTGATCTTCGGGTATCGGAACGGTTTCCGGCTCACCATACGTTGCCGCCGTGGATGAAAAGATGAACTTGCGCACTCCATGGCGCGTCATGGCATCGAGCAGATTTACGCCACCGGCGACGTTGGTGGCGTAGAAGACGCTGGGTTCTCGCACCGACTTGGCAACGAGAGCTTCCGCGGCAAAGTGCATCACGGCATCGATTTTATGCTTTGAGAAAACGCTTTCAATCTCCCCACGGTTCCCGAGATCCACTTTGCAATAGACGGCCCCCGGCGGTACGGCAGCGCGGTGCCCCTCCAACAGGCTATCCAGCGCGACGACTTTCATGCCGCGCTTGAGCAAAACCTCCGAACAAATGCTGCCAATGTATCCGGCAGCGCCGGTAACAAGAATGTTCACCTGACTAATCCCCCGGTTTGCACCAACGAAGAATGGGCGCGGCTTTCAAACTCAGCATACATCAGGATGGTCTGGAGCTGCATGAGAGGGCTGTAACGAGGAAAGAATTTGTGAATCAAGCCTGCGACAATCGGCGCTGGAAGGTGAGCAAAATCAGGTCGGCGCGGCGACGCACCCCAAACTTGTTCAGCAGGTTCGAGACGTGGAACTTCACCGTGCGTTCC
>Ga0307471_100001793_pt1 | contig 12018 bp, 11 predicted proteins | sample atmos_gasesAM3C__2_FD_204566 | JGI IMG/M metagenome (GOLD analysis project Ga0307471, IMG submission 204566) | Hardwood forest soil microbial communities from Morgan-Monroe State Forest, Indiana, United States - atmos_gasesAM3C_515 | ecosystem: Environmental > Terrestrial > Soil > Temperate... | reverse complement strand
AAGCTCGGCTCGTTCTGGCGACTCGATGACGAGAAGCTCATGTACCCGTTCTACGAGAAGGCCGTCAAGGCGGGCATCACCACCATATGCATTCACAAGGGACTGTTGCCGGCGGACTACCAGAAGTCCTGGGCGCAGGCGTGGCAGTACAACACCGTCTGGGACGTGGGAAAGGCCGCGAAGGATTGGCCGCAGATGAATTTCGTCATCTATCATTCCGCGCTCCGGCTGTTCCTGGAGCCTCCGGATGCCATGCTCGCGGAGTTTCAGAAGTCGGGCCGGCTCGACTGGGTCACGGATCTAGCGGAGATCCCGGCAAAGTTCGGCGTCAACAATGTCTACGGGGAGATCGGCACGTCCTTCGCGACCTGCGCGGTGTCGAGCCCGCCCCTCGCCGCCGCCCTCGTGGGCACCCTCGTCCGGGGCCTCGGCGCCGACCACGTGGCCTGGGGCACCGACTCGGTCTGGTATGGCTCGCCCCAGTGGCAGATCGAGGCCTTCCGCCGCCTCGAGATCCCCGTCGAAATGCAGAAGAACAACCAGTTCGCGCCTCTCGGCGCCCCCGACGGGCTGGTGAAGACGGCCATCCTCGGCGGAAACTCGGCGCGCCTCTATCGCGTCGACGTCAAGTCCGCGCAGCGCGGGATCACCACGGACAAGATCGCTTCCATCAAGGCGGAGTACGTAGCCATGGGCGGTTTGCGCTCCAACACGCGCTACGGCTACGTCGCGCCCGCACGCGGATAGGCAAATGCAGTCTCACGAGGGCGGAGGACTGCTCCTCCGCCCTCGTTGCTGTTCACCGCGCGCCCTTTCTCGGCTTAGTCGCGGCCGGAGGATCCTCGCGCACCCTCGTCCTTTCGCACTCGCGGCAGAGTCTCAGCACGTACCTCCCGCGTCTGGCGCCGCCGCATCCTGATCGGCTCCTCGAGGGGGCGTCGGACGCAGGCGTGCCTTCGCGGCGAGATGTCGGGGCCGGATTGACGTGGTGGTGTGTCTGGCCTAGCTCCGGCTCGCTCGACCCGCGAGGAGGGCGCTCATGTGCGCTGTGGCAGCGCTCCTGGGGCAGCAGGCGTCTGAGTCTCAGGGCCGGGCGCGCGACCTCCGCGACATCCGCAGGATTTTGCGCGTACCTCTACGCGCGTAGTTTTGGACTGGAACGGTAGACCGGCCTGGACGTAGTGTCGGGCTTGATCAGCGGCTCGCCGCCCCGCGGGACACGGCCGAACCGGGAGAGGTTCAACGCATGATGAGGTCGACGCCTCACTGTCGATCTGGAATAGTTCTTGCCAATGCCGTCCTCGTAGCCCGAGAGAGCGATGAACGAGGACATGCTCAAACAGGACCCTCCTTGAGGGCACGGCAACCGCCCCAGGATAGTTTGGGCTTCGCCGCGATACAGCACCAAGTCTACGAAATCAGGAGGTAATCCGTGACGCCCACCTTGTCAACCCACAGAGTACGCACGAACGGGTGGCGACGTGTCCGGACGGGCCTCCTATCGGTTCTTCTGGCCGGGGTTGCGATGGCTTTCGCGGCCCCCAAGCCTGCCCATGCGCTGAGTATCGACGCAACCTTCGATCCCAATCTCAGCGCCTCCGCCGTGATCGTGATCAACACTGCGATCTCGTTTTACCAGACCACGTTCTCGGATCCGATCACGGTCAACATTGAATTCGAAAATATGAACACAGGGTTAGGTCGGAGTTTGACCTTCGTCAGAACCACGCCCTACTCGACCTATCGCACGGCGCTGGGCGCCGATGCGACGAGCGCCAATGACGCGACGGCACTCGCTAACACCCCGACAGGTGCCTTCAATCCCGTCACCGGCTCCACGTTCATCAACGTGAAGAATGCCAATCTCAGGGCTGTGGGTCTCCCCGCTGCTTTCGGGAACTTCGGCACCGCCTGCGTAAGGGTCAACTACGTTGGCGACAGTTGTATTGGTCTGAACGTAGGTCGAACCACGACTGGTGGCGGAGCATTCAGCTTGCTCGCGACGGTTGAGCATGAGATCGACGAGGCTCTCGGTTTGGGTTCTGAGCTTCCCAACCTCACTTTTCTGGGTGGTCACCCGACGCCCGAAGATCTCTTCCGGTGGGCGAGCGCCGGCGTCCGGAGTTTCGCGACGAATCCCAATGTCGCGGGCTGTAATAATGGAGCTGGTGCTCCAGCTGCCTTCTTCTCCATCAACGGTGGTGTCGCCAACTTGAACCAGTTCAACAACTGTAATAATGGCGACGACTACGGCGACTGGATTACCCACACCCCGTCACAGGTGCAGGACGCGCTCACCAACGGAACTGGTGCCCCGTCCTTGACTGCTGCCTCGTCAGAGACGGTGGCTCTTGATGTCATCGGGTATACCTTCGCAGTGCCGGAGCCGATGAGCCTCGTGTTGATCGCGACGGGCCTCGCCAGTCTGGCTGCAGCACGGCGCTGCGCAAGAATAGTCAGTAGAACGAGAGGCTACACGGCTCGCGGTAGGGGCCCGGCTGTCGCATCTGTGGCATCCGGCACCCGGACGGCTGGTGTCTGAGTCTGGCAGACTACGTCACGCGGACGGGGCCCACGGACGAGGCGACCGCCGCCGGAGGCCGCACATGTCGCCTTCGCTCCAAGGAAACTTGATGCTGTCACCCCACTTCTACGATGTTGTTCAATGGGTCGGAAAAGAAGACGGAGATTCCCCATGGGCGCGCAGCTGAACCACACGATCGTCTGGTGCCGCGATCAGCGGCGTTCCGCTGAGTTCCTCGCCGAGATGCTTGGCCGGCCTGCGCCGCGCAAATTCTCGCATTTCGATGTAGTCGAACTCGACAACGGCGTGTCGCTGGACTTCGCCGAATGCTCCGGGGCCATCACGCCCCAGCACTACGCCTTTCTCATCGGCGAGGACGATTTCGACGCCGTCCTCGCGCGCATCCATCTCAAGAAGCTGGAGCACTGGGCAGATCCGATGCGCACGCGGCCCGGTGAGATCAACCGCAACGACGGCGGCCGCGGCGTCTATTTCCCCGATCCGGACGGCCATGGACTCGAAGTGCTCACGCGGCCTTATGGCAGTGGCGGGTGATGCCGTGCCCAATTCTCGTTGAGGTCACGCGGGTCGTTTCTGCATGCCGCGCCTCATTGCGAACGTGAGCCATGCAAGAAAGCAGGCCTCTCCGAGCAGCAGCGCAGGTAACGCCCAATTCAAGAACGCACCGCCGGCACCCACGGCCTAGGGTCAAGGGAAGGGCAAGAAGTGAAGTCTATGGGCCGGGAGGCTGTTGAAGAACAACCCCCAGAGGCGCTTCTTCAAGGCTTCTGCCATCATGGCAACGCATCGACCTCGCCGAGATCCATGCGGGCAGTGGCCGCTCACTCAGCCTGAAGAAGCCGATGAGGAGCAACTAGCGAACCGCGTCAGTAGGCCCTCGAGAAGCCGCGCCACTCAGGCAGCGAGACGTTCGCAGGATCAGGCGGTGCTGACTTCTGAAGATCGCAGGTCGTCTGATTGTTGCAACGAGTGGTGAGTCGCGATTCGGTTGCGCTGATGATGTCTCGCGGTGCTCGCCTTACTTTGCCACATGCGCCCGGTACTCTGCGACGGCCTTCTTGAGGTCGTCGAACTCCTCGGAGGGGAGGAGGCAGATCTGCTGCAGCGCCGCGAGATGCTCCTCGGCCTTGGACAGGTTGTTGGCCATGAGGTGCGCCTCACCAATTGTATTCGCGGGCGCCACGATGGCGCGGATCGAGCTGCAGGGCGCGCTGATAATGCGTGAAGGCGAGCCGGAGCTGGCCGACGGCGCCGCTGACCGCAGTCCGGACGGGACCGGGCTGAAGACCGCCAGTGCGCGCGCCCGGAACTGGGCGGCCCTAATGCACCGGGCATTCGGCATCGACGTGCCGGCGTGTGCCCATTGCGGAGGCCGCCTACGCCTGATCGCCACGCTGCACAATCCCGCGGTTCCGGAAGATCCTCGCGCACCTCGCCCTCTGCCACTCCGGGCAGAGTCCCGGCCTCGTCCCACGCGAGTCTGGCGCCGCCGCATCCTGATCGGATCGGAGACGGCGCCGCGAGGCATGCTTCGTGTTGATTCGGTAGTCCGCAGGCTGATTGACGGCGGCGATCTGTCTCGCCTAGCATGCGCTCATTCGGGCCGGCTCGCTCGACCCGCGAGGAGGCCGCTCATGTGCTCTGTGGCATCGGCTCTTGGGGGGCCAGCGTCTGAGAAGGCAGATTACGTCACGGGGACGGGGACCCCGAGGGGGGCGGCCGCCGCCGGAGGGGGCTAGTGTTGGCTACCCTCTCGCTCATTCGCGACCGCGAGCGCCGATCCGATACACCTTCATGGGATACTCCTTGGCTTGCATGGGAGTTCTGAACAGGATTCCATCGAGATCCTGAAAGGTGGCATCCCGCGCCAGCTCATCGACCACGGGTAGCTGACGATCGACGATGACGAGCGTGGCGTTGCTTTTCTTGAACCCCTCGATGGTGGGCGACGCCTCGTTGCCCAGGTACGGTTGGTTGATGTAGAAGGCGATGAACAGCCCCGCGCCGTACCCGCCCCACAGGTTGTCGTATCCCCCCGCTCCGACAATCGGGCCGGAGACGTCTGCCGCCAGCAACCGAGTCGCCAGGTCATGGGCGTACTCTGTCCGCACATCCTTCAGACCTTTCAGCGCTTGCGGAAGCCTCGTGGCGAAGGGGTACACGAACGCGAGCGTGAGGAGACCGAATCCGATCAGCCGAGGTACGTTGACCCGTCCATGAACACCTCGGGTCAGCCAGACGACCATACCCATGCCGGCGGCCAGGAGAAAGGGATACGTCGGATAGAAGTACCGCTCTTCATACAGGTAGAGAGGCAAGTAGACGCCGCAGACACAAGCAATGGGCAGACCCGCCCACCTCCAACGCTCCTGACGCATGTTCTCGCGCCACGGCGTATGGACGAAGAAGCCGAACAGCGCCGCCAGGATTCCGACATGCAGGGGGTCAAAGGTGGACAGGTATCGCAGCGCGACCTTGATGTGGGACAGAATGACCTTCACTTGATGTCTGGCGTAGGCCAGGTTTTGGAAGGGGGACCAGTACTTGTCCTCGTACAGATGCCGCGGCGTATCTTCTCCCCACCAGAGGCGCCCAGGCTCCGGCGGATGGATGATCATCGGATCGGCGAGCATACCGCGGTCGACTCCCGGAGGCCCGACCATCGCGTGAGCTATCCGGGCGCTCGTAGAAACCATCAGACCTTGGTACTTCCACGACAGTGTGACCACCCACGGCCCCGCGAGGAGCATGAAGCCGAGGAAGGTCAGACCCATGCCTTGCAGCACGGCGGCGGGCTTGCCGTCACGGCTCAACACCCGGAGCGCTCCGATGCCTATGCTCACACCGAAGGCTATCGGAAAGGCGACGGCTTTGGTCAAATACGCCGCGCCCCACAGGATCCCTCCCCCGAGCTGGAGGTGCCGGCTCTGAGGCCATCGGGCCGCTGTCATGAGGCTGACCGCGAGAAAAACGAGACCGCTCAGAAGGAGATCAGGCGTCATCGTCGTCGCAGCCCAGGCCACACTTGCCAGGACGGCGATCCACGTGCCGAGCACAACCGCGCTGGGCCGGAGTTCAAAGCTCCTGAACACGCTCGCACATCCAAGCACGAACACTACGGCGGAGAGTCCAATCGCGATCCGAGCGGCGTCCACTGGCTCCGACACGAGCCCGAGCAGGGGGGCTATGAGCCAGCTCAGCATCGGCCCCCAGTAGGCGGACACCATCAGATCCGTTTGCCCGCGGGCGTAGTACGATGCGATTCGCATGTAGGAGATCGTATCGGGGTTGACCAGGCGCCGGTTGTTCCAGCTGACGATAACGAGCAAGATGATCTGGCAGAGCATTGCCGCGGCCAAGCCAGTGATGACTGCTCGGTTGACGAGCGCTGGCGCGCGGGGCGCGCGCCACACGCGAAGAGACGATTCAGGATCTGCAGACGATGTTCTTGGCATCCGCTCAGGACGTGCCCATGAAATTGCCGAGTACAAGTCCCGTCGAGCCGAGGAACGTGTGAGTCTGCACGGGTTCCATGGTGCCGTTGCTGTACGGAGCGTAGGTGAGATAAGCCTCGCTCCCAGTCATAGCCGGCCGAGGCTCCGACTCTTGCTTGGCACAGCGCGGATAGGATGTCCCTCTCATCTCGTGCCGATCCTGCCAGCATGCGTTGAGCAGGTCAAATGATCTTGGGCATGAGAAGGAATCGGAAGGGAAGCGATCCGCGATTCCGGCCCTTCGTGCCGCAGGACGTGACTCCGAGACCCTCGGGCAGTCGGTCACGCACCGGTCGCTGCGGCTTCCGTGACGGGTGGGCCGGCTCCTGTGGCATCGGCTCGTGGGGGGCCAGCGTCTGAGAATGGGCGATTATGTCTGGGGACGGGGGCCACGAGTGGGGCGACCCGCTGCCGGAGGGTGCTAATGTTGGCTACGCTTTTGACCCGAAAGGAGCTTGATTGGGTTGGCGACGGAGTCGTAATATTGTCGGGTGCTTGGGCTCCCAAAGGGAAATTTTTGGCATTTATCTCGACTCACATCAAAGGAGAATCACTGTGAAGAAGCTGCTCACATCGCTGGCAATCGCGTTTGCTCTCGCGCCAGTAAACGCTCGGGCTGACTTGATCGTCAACGGAAGTTTTGACAGCTTCGTTGTGACCGGCCCGCCCCTCGACGCTAACTTTGGGGGGTTCGTCCGATACTTCGGACCGCCCACCAACACCACCAACACCGAAATCACGGGGTGGACAATCAGTGGGCAAAACGGCTCGATTCCGAACAACGTGGATTTGGTTCACACCTTCTTTTACCCCTCATTTACAGGGACTCCCGGATCTAATTCGCTCGATCTGGAAGGCGCAATCGGAGCTTCCGGGGTGATCTCCCAATCCTTCGCCACGACGCCCGGGGACGCATACACCTTGTCCTTCGAGTTTGCCAACAACCCCCAACCAGGTCCAGCCTCAAGCGGCACGGCGAACGTTCTGGTCACTGGCACCGGAACCCTGCTGAACCAAAATGTTACTCATACCGGTTCATTGTTTACAAACATGAACTATACCCTCTTTTCTCAAAACTTCGTGGCGAACTCCGCGACGACGAAACTCCAATTCGAAGCACTTACGAGTTCCGGGTTCGGCATCGCCCTCGATGCCGTCTCAGTGAACCTCGCTGGGACTCCGCCGCCTCCGACCGTGCCTGAGCCGTCCTCTGTTGTGCTGCTTGGCTCTGGACTGCTGGGCCTGGCTGGCTTCGCGGGGCGTTGGTTCCTCCGGAAGTAAGATCGAGGAGGCCGCCGCAGACATGCGATCTGCTGTTGCCAAGGCCCATTCCCACCTTGGGGCTGAGCTGGAAATCTCGGTTAGCTTATACGATCCCCGACGAGGACGCTGTTCACGTCGGGCAGCAGCCTATGCAGAACACATTCCCGAAAATGCCCGAAGATGCGACAGTGCGCGGAAGCCTCCATTCGATGGATCAGCCACTTATGAATCGCTGCTCTGCCCGCCCCAATGCCCCTAATTGGGACAGTTCCCCACAAGACGGACTCGGACCTTGAACGCGATGTCCTCGCGCTTCAGCAGAAGCTTGTCGATGAGCACGGGCAGCCCGAAGAGATTGCCGAAGGGCGGCACAGCGCCCGGCACGCAGCCTGATCTCTGCCCTTAGGATGCGAGATAAAATAGCAATGCGCTTCAGGGGGATCTGAGGAGAGAGAACATGTGCTTACTGTCAGTCTTTTCCTTGACAGAGACGGCCGACCTCGCTTAGGGTTCCATCGCATTCCGCTTCTGGCCGCTCGACGACGGGGAGGCTCAGGATGCGTTCGCGCTCGTGTCCGCCGCAGCAGATGCCACCGGCTGGGCCGCCCCGTTCCATGAGGCGAGCGCTCTCTCCCTTTCTTCCGATCGTTGTGGCGCTGATACTGCTCCCCGCAGTTGCCTTTCCCAGCCCTCCGGATCCGTCGTGGATCGCCGGAGTCTACGATGGCGCTGACGGTGACGATAGTGTGATCCTTGTCTACGAAACCGCAGCTACTAACGCGGCACCTCCGGCGAACATCGACCCACGTCCTCGCCTACCGGGAATATCGCTCGAGAGCATCGTCCACGGCTCCCCTGGCGGCCGTTTCACTCGTGGCCCTAGGGCGCCTCCTGGTTCTATCTTCTACGGTGTACACGCATGGCTTTAATTCCTTGTCGGATTACCCACCGAACATCAAGAACTACATCCCACACATCGGCAACGACTACGGCGGACGCATGCGGTGTCTCGAGTGCGCGCTGCCAGATGAACGGTGCTTCCAACGAGCGCTTGGTGCTCCGTTCTTTCTCGGAACCGAGGGCGGCGGCGAAGGCATGACGTGCGATGCCACGCAAGCACAGCTCGAGTGAGATGAGAACCAACCCCTCGGCTATCAAGAAAGGAGACGGCGGTCAACGTCACACGATGTCTCTCTATGGCGAGAGCTGAGGTGCCTGATGCCGTTGATTCAACCGAAAGGACATTCCAGTATGAAACCGATCAAGACAGTCAGTTTGTATCTTGTAATGGCCACGGTGTTCGTGACACTGGCCCTCCCCGGTCCGCTGGCGGCAAAGGAACAGGTTCCTTTCAAGGGTTCGGTACAGGGACGTGAAATCGACCTATTCCAGGGCCCTCCCCCCGGGACGTTAGCAGTCAATGGGAGCGGCACGGGACTCGCAACCCATCTTGGTCAACTTACGGTGACGTGGAACCTTACGGTGAACCTCGCGGACGGTTCGGCAACGGGGCACTTCCAATTCATCGCGGCCAACGGAGACGTCATCTTCACGACGATTGTCGGACAGGGTGAACCGACGGACACACCCGGTATCAACCGTATTGTGGAAATTAACACTATTACGGGTGGCACAGGTCGATTCGCGGGTGCCAAAGGGAGTTTCACCCTGGAGCGCCTCGTAGACTTGACGACGGGCTTAACTTCCGGATCGTTCCACGGAACTATTACTTCTCCGGGCGCAGCGCACTGACGATGCTAAGCACTGTGGCGTCTACTCCCATAGTGCGATCCGCGCTTCGCGGCGGCTCGATGCAACGACGGCACCCCGTTCTCGTTTCATGTTCGTCTCTCGCCGTGAGGGCTCCAGACGCTGCCCCCGGTGTGCCCTCATCGGGTTCCGGTCGCTCCCCGCCGTCGAGGTGCCTTCTCGTTAGGGCGTGAGTCAGACCGTGACGTCGCATGAGGAATCCGGCCCGCAGAGACATCACCAAACCGCATCTTCACCGTCAACAGGAGGACGGACTCATGAACGGACGCTGGGCAGTGCTTGCCGGAAGTGTACTGGTCATCGTGATGACCCTTGGAATGGCCAGCGGTGGGGCGGCGGACCCCAAATGCTCGGAGCGCACGCTCGACGGCTTCTACGTGTTCACCGCGAGCGGGTTCCAGATCATTAACACCGCCCTGGTCCGCCAAATCCTGGAGCCGTAGGGGAAGGCCACACACATCCCCCGCAAGCGCCTTCACGCAGGGCGAACTCCGGGCTAACCTTGGTGACCGCGCTTTGCCTCGCCATCCCAACGCCGCTACGTCGAACATCCGGTGGTCGCACAGCTGCAACCTAACGGCCGCCTAGCTCGACGAACGACTCTTCGCGTGCGAACCAGAGCGCGGCGCCCACTCGATCAGCTGGAACGCTGAAGCCGAGCTGCCCGTGCGGCCTCCTCGCTGAGCATCTGCTCCCGGCTGCGGAAATCCTCAGGGTAAGGCGTCAACCGCCATTGACAGGGAAGCTCGATAGTCGCCGGCTTGGCGCGCTTGTCGAGGGTGAGCCAGTCCGAGACATCCACGGCTCCCTCCACCAGGGCATTGTCGAAGGTCAGCAGCCAGCCGAGCGGCGACGAGGTAAAACTGGTCACGAGGTACCCTTGCCTCCGCTGCACGACGAGCTTCGGGACGATCCCGGAATACCACGTGACGCCTGGACGGTTTGCCACAAGGTGACACCAAAGCCGGAGTGGGGCGATGGGTCCGCGTGTCTTCGTCGACTTCACAAGGTCGCTGAGGTGCGGATACTTGGCTGCCAAGCCAGGCTGCGAGGTAGCCAGAATCCAGGTCAACACCTGCTTCGCCACGAGAGGCCGCTGCGCCACCGTGACAGAGCAGAGCGTCCCGGCCGTCTCCGGGCCTGCCTGCGGCCTACACACCTTCTCGAAGGCCATATACGCCGCGTTGTAGCGACGGCCAGTGCCGTTGTTGCACGGTCCGCACAATGTCTCCACGGACGATCCGCCGGTGATCTCATCCCTGGTCCAGATCACCCTACCGAAGGCGCGGGTCGCCACAGGGTCGATGTGCGCGCCGGACATCCGGCCAGTGTTGCCCGACGCCTGTGACGGAGCGTGCTCCCTCGTCAGGCCCGTTCCCGCGCAAACACGGCAGGTCGTGGGATCTCCGAGCGCCTCGAGCGCCTGCAGCTCGGCTCCGAGCCGTTCCCCCTCCGCCCGCAGGCCCGGATCCGCGGTGACCTGGAGCGCCGTCTCGGGGTCGGGCGACGTCCACGCACTCAACTCCTCTTCCTCGGGCGTACCGATCGTCAGGCCGCTCATCGAGGCGGCGGTGCCCACCAGCGGGATCAGGGTCCAGAGGCCATCCGGCTCCTGCCAGGGCATTACATCTTGAAGGTGACCGCACCAGTTCCGGATTGAACCGGCCTGACGCGGCCGCCAGCCACGTGGCCCCAGCTCCTCGGTCCTCAAGCGCTGTACGGCGACGGGCCGTCCGCAGACAAGACACGGTCGAGTTTGCCGAGATATCCCCTGGGAATCCATCCAGAGCGGGCTCATATCAGTTCAGGCTATCACGGCAGGAATCGGGACGCGCCGCAGCGTCTACTCGATCGCTGTACGGAACGCGCTGCGACACTATGGCTACGATTGTGGCTGTCAGGGCCCGGTTAGGCCCAAGCCAGACACACTCCAGCCAACTCGGCATCGAGAACTATCTCAGGAAGTCAGCGACTTATCGAGGCGGGTTCGTAAGGGCCGTGCTCTTCCAGCTGAGCTATCCGCCCGTGCCGTGATTGTCGCGGACTTACCGAGGCTGGTCAATCACTCGGTGGGCTACTGTGCCCGGTATTGTGCCCGCCAGCTTGAGGGCGGCCTTTCTGAGGTCGGCATCGCTCACGATCTCGGTCCGTGAAGCGGACCGGACACGAGGCGGCGACTGCCGACCGCCCCGCGTCCGGCCCTCGTGAGGCTAGTTGCCGCCGGTCCCCACCGTGAAATCGAAGGCCTCAACGTCTACCTTGTAGGACTGGCTGGACGGGACCTGAACGTCGAAATACTCGCGGCCTCGGGCCGGTACCGTATCGCTGACGTTCCGGAACACCGTGGCCACAGGCTGACCTGTCGTATCCAGCCCGGTGATCTTTAGCTCGATGTCCTGCGCGGCCTCCCCATAGTCGTTGTAGACATAGCCGGTGATCCTGGACATGCCCGCGCTCCCGGGCGCGACGCTCCAGTCCAGGTGGAAGAACTTGTCGGCTATGCTCTCGCGCCCGCCGACGACAGCTTTGGACTCGTCGGGCAGGGCGCCATCGCCTGACTTGAGACTGAGAGGGTTCGACTGCGCGAACGCGCAGCCGGGCGAGCCGACGAACGCGACGACGAAGAACGCAATCGACACAGCCATAGCGGTACTTGAAGTGCGGATGCTGATCATGTCCTGATCCTCCTTGATTCGTGGCACGTCTTCCGGCCTCGTGGCGTGTTCACGCGAGGACGGCGGACAGTCTTCCCGAAATGGTCGGCGTCTTTCCAGCCGACCGGGTGCAAGCCAGGCGGAGGTGGTCTACGAGGCCGGCGGGGCGCGGGCGTGAAGAGTAGCGGTCGGGAAGCGGAGAATCGCCGATTCGCGGAGGGGAGCCGGCGGCAATGCTCGGGGCGTGACGAGCGGGAGATCGGCGGTGCTCGCCGTGGTGGCGAGGGCCTCC